>JAAUXT010145448.1_pt1 | contig 38591 bp, 35 predicted proteins | sample 7278171 | NCBI WGS metagenome assembly JAAUXT01 (sample SAMN14350112, study PRJNA611818) | marine sediment metagenome | isolation source: surface marine sediment (1.8m) | place: French Polynesia: Moorea | collected 2018-08 | reverse complement strand
TTCTGGATACTCTCTGTCACTCAGTGAGATGATGGGGCAACCACCTGGGAGCGATCTTCTTCATTTTAAGGTCCTTGTGAATCACCTTGAGCACAGTTGAGGCAGACATGCTGACTTCCTTGGCCACATCCCAGATTGTGGAACACCTCTCTTCATCCAGAACACCTTCCACAAGTGCAATTCCTGCTGCAGTGCGTTGGCTTCGAGGTTGTCCACATCGTTTCTTGTCCGCAGTGGTCCTGGTTGGGTCAGCTTGAAACACTCTGCACCAATGTCTGACTTGGGTGATACTCAGGGCGTCACCCTCCCACTGTGCAACCAGGGCATTGTGGATCCTCCGAGGTTCAAAACCCCAAGAAACACATGATTTTATTGTCGCCCTCTGCTCTCGGCGACACTCAAGAGAGGCACATACCATCCACAGCAACCATAAAGTCCCCATCGCCATCATTCCAGATTTCTGCGCAGAAAAACAGCTGCCAAACTGCACAGGGGCAATGCACACAGGTGAAGGTTGATCCCCAATTAGGTCAGATACTGACCTAAAAATATTGTTCATCAACTCGACTAAGATCGTCCATTTCGCTCCCACAAACCAAAAAGAAGGAAATATAAAAAGCAAACCTCGTACACGAACTCGAAGGTTCTTTCACATCTCATCTCCAGAAAGCATTTTCCATTGGCCCGTCCTTCATCACAATGCTTCTGCATTGATTTTGTGCCAAGGACACACCCTGTCTCTGAAAAGGACTGAAGTCAAAGACCTTGGTTCTCATAAGTTGTCGCGAGCTGCCCACGGTTCGCACAGCTTCAACCCGACAAAGGGCTTCCAGAGAATTGAACGAGGATTGGATTTCTTTGGACAGCCCCCGGGTGTGATAAACTCGAAGTAGCCTGTCAAGGGAGTTGGAAGACTTGACAAGCATTTGCTGCACCAATTGACAAGTTGATGCTGCCACTGAGAGATTGAGAGGTTTCTGACTTGTGAGATACATTGCTCTCTCGAGCCCGAATCAACGCTGAGCCTGCAAGTACATGTTTTTAAAGCTGAGCCAATTTCTTTTCATTCAAAAGCGCATTCATTCCCAAATTACAGTGCTTCAGCAAGAGATTGACACTGTGAAGCCCACTGAAGCTGAGGACAAACCCTGCTGCTCCTGTTCAAGCACACTGTGTGCCCAAAACGAAGAAGGAGCCTCTTTTCTCACAAGAGCCTGTTTTCATTTTTTAATTTGCCTCTTGGACCAAAGATCACCTCCGATCTGCAAGAAAACAACTGGGAGTCTCTTTCAATGGCTCAAAAGATCTCCTTTCCCAGTGACGTTCAGAGCCACCCGCCCTGGAAACAAACATCTGGGGACTGAGTGGAAACGTTGTCAGGGCAAAAATTGCATGCTTGTGCTTGGCAACTTCAGCTGAAAGGCTTTGGCCTGAAACCAGGGTTGACCAAATTTGAGTTGATCTGATTGATGAAAGTGCGTCAAACCAGCTGCAAAAAGGAAGAAAGGGCACCGAATACACCTTTGTCCAGCTGAAACGTTGTGTGCACGTGCACGTTTCAGACCATTTCAAACATTTTATGCCCGCGGCATTCCGTGGAGCTGCGGGCATGCTGCAATCACGACAGTTGGTTTTGCTGATCCAGTGTGTGTGTGTGTGTGTGTGTGTGTGTGTGTGTGTGTGTGTGTGTGTATGTGTGTGTATGTGTGTGTATGTGTGTGTGTGTGTCTTTTTTTGACGTTCGTATAGGGTCGATGAATCAAAGGGCTAGTTTGCTGACGGAGAAAATGAATGGTTGCTTTATGATTCACCCCTCCCCCCAACTTTCAGATCAAAACACTTAGTAAACTGTTGGAAAACCCTACAGGCCCAGGAAATTCAACAGCTTGCAGTGTGTTTCGAGATCTTGGGACTTCAACACTTTATGATTTGTTCTGAGATTGTTTCACAGTTTGCACTGTCCAAAACCAGCCAAAGGAAAGATTTCTGGCAGTGCCAGTTGGAGTTCATTCAGTTACCAATGACCGAAAGCCGCTCCACTGGTGCTTCACTGCTGAACATACAATTTCGAACCACGCCTACCTGCGGGACAAATCGTCTGAACACTGCAGTTAGTTCTCAGAATGTCGGGTGTTTCAGGTTCGATCCGATTTATTTTCGAAAGGTTTTGTTCATGGAAACGAATTTGGCGCCAACAGCCTTGCTGTACTTCAATTTCTGTGAGCCAAACATAGGAATGAAGTGCAATAAAGGCTGAAGAATGGATTGTTGTGCTTCAAGCACAGTGGCATCCGTCGACGTCTTTCAACAGTTGTGAACATCAAAGAAAGCGATTGCGACAGAATGCTTTGGACAACTGTCTTGTGGCATTCAGTCGGTACTGCCTCTCCTGCGTTTGGCTTTTTACGTAAATATGCACGAGGTTCCGACGGATGCAAAGGTGACTGTCTCTGGATGCAGATGAAAGTAAAGAGGACAACAGATGTTCACGTTGTCTGCGTCTTTCTATTTTCTTTGGACAAAATACTCTTGGTAGTGATACTCTGTTTTGGGCGGCTGAGAGGAAAGGTTTGCGAAGTACGTACGATGCGCAACAGAACAGAACTTCAGTGACGGTTCAACCCAAAACAGGGCAAAAGAATTTTTGACGAGACCGTGGGCGAACGATCAAAATGATTTCTTCAGGCAGGTGGTTTTTCATAATTGCAGTTTCTGTCAAAACCATTTTCCTCCGCGGAGTGGGAGGAACAGAACTGGTGAAAAGCTGCTGATATCTGGCATTGGTGCAAGCGGGGAGTTTGATGCGCTTTGTGTAAGGAGCTTTATACGTCCACACAACAGCGTCTGGATTTTGTCTCATTATTGGAGGATGCGTGGTTGAAAACATGCCTGCTCAATTCGATAATTGAAGATGAAATGCGACGGAGCCTTTATTCTGTCGCACACAACAACTCGTTGCAATGGACAAGAGTTTGTTTGTTGTTTTGTTCGTTTGTTCGTGCCGAATCCATTGGAACTGTGCTCGGAGAGACAGAGTTTTTTTGTCAGTTTTCAGTCGTGATTCGCGCGACTATTGCAATGAGGGTTGATCTGTCGTCGTCGTCGTCGTCGTCGTCGTCGTCGTCGTCGTCGTCGTTGTTGTTGTTGTTGTTGTTGTTCCCCCCATAGAAGATGCTGCCCCCCGGTCACACAACATCTACTCCAAGTTGGTCACCTCAGAGTAGATGTCGTGTGACTGGGGCGGGGGGGGGGTTCATGCGATATCTGCTCCAAGGTGGTCACATAACATCTACTCCAGAGTTGGACTTGTGATCTTCTGATCCTCTGTGTTCTCCAAACTCTCTGTGACATGTGCAGCATTGGTGAACTCACAGCGCGACTCAATGCCCGTGGCATTCTCGTTGGTGTGTTGAAATACTCTTGGCAAAATGATGAAAGAGGTTCTTTTCAGCCGACTTTACGCGATAGATTTTCTTCGACCTTCACACGCTTTCCCCAAGCCATTAGAGATTGAAAAAAGACCTTCCTTTTCAAAGCTGCAAAGAAACCTGCAACTAATAACAATCTGAGCTCAGTAATTACGCTGAGTAGCGACTGCAAAAGAAATCACCAGTCAACAATCCCCTTTTCTGAGCTAATGCCACTTTCTATTTCGGGATTTGCACAATAAGAAGAGGATAACAAGGTTGTTGCGATTGACACGGAACTGTTGTGCTGTCTTTCTATTGAATATTGAAGGTTCCGGAACGCCCAAACGCTTCCTCAGCCGATGACTGCAGCGCAACAATGAATTCCTCCTGAAAGACCTGGACATCAGTGACACAGAAACTGGTCACTCGAATATCCCCAAAACGGATCAATTTATGTGCTCAAAGAACGTGTCATGTGTGAGAAATGACACCTTGATGCGCTGTGGAGAACTGTCAATTTCAAATCGTCAATGCAGCTGAACTCTAGCAAGTCGATGCCCTGCAAGGCCAATCCAAATTCGCAAAACTTTTTGCGTCACTGTGTCAAACACACTGTCGAACACAACCACCACGTCAAAACCATGCTGTCGACAACAAAATGTCCCTCTGGTAAACCACAAATTGGGTTCTGATCTTCTGCACGTCGTCGGAGAAACAAAGATTCACCACTTCACAAGCCTGAGTCAACTCTCTTGGGTTGCCCAAATTTCCTTAGCAAAAAGCAGCTCCTTCAGCGGAACGTCTCATGGTTGGGTCTGTGGAATTTTCCTGGTGGTGGTTATTGACTTGCGGCGGGACACGAAGCAGCACTTTCCCAGACATTCTTATTTACAACGGGAGCAGTCGTCGGACATTGCTCTGTTAAGTGCATCACAATCCCCCATTGACTTTTCCCGCAGTGAGAACACAATCGAAAAATGTTGTCGACCAGGAGAATTTGGGCCAAAGGGCTCTTCCCCAAACTTCAAGAGAATGTGCAGAGCTGCCCGACCGCGAACTCAGGTGCACCGTATGAACATCACAAATGTTTTGTTTCTGACATACAACAGACGCACAAGGTAGAAGAACGGATCTCATCACAGGAATTTTGCCAGCTGTTCGATTCGATGTTTCCACCTTTGCTCTGTCCTGAGTCCTGTGTCAAAGCTTCTGATCTTGAAAGGGTTTATTTCGATGCCTCGGCAGAAAGCCTGAAGGGGAACAAGTGACGCAAGGGCACCGATCTTTGCACTGACAAACTTTTGCCTGGAACCGTTCTGGTCGTGATCCTTTGAGGTCCAACAACATCAGGCATGGTGGAAATACACCCTTTTCCCTTCTACCTCTTGTAGCTGTGTGCTTTCAAGGAATATCATTCATGAGACCTTTAAACAGAACAACAGCCAAACAAGGTGTTGATTCCTTCCCCACGCCTGCAGTCTGGATCTATCTGGTTTTCCCAGGGCGCGCGAGGCGTCGCATCGATCGCGTGTTCAAAATTTTCCTGAGATACCGTGTGAAAGAGGAAATTGTCCAAGGCCACATTTGCAGTGAAATTTGCCACAGATGAGAAATGTGTGAAAAAAGATCAATCACTGCTTGCTGTGACACTGAGAAGCAGCTTCATATTTTTAAAATAGATCTAACTTGCAGACACTCATCCTTTGTGCAAGGACGAAGTCGGCGGAATCATCACAACGAACATTCTTTTTTGCGTGAAGGCACAAGATCAGATACAGCCAGGCCAGGCTCCTGACTTTGGGCAGCAGATGCCTGACGACCAGCGCTTCGGCACTGCGTGCAGAAATCTGTCTGAGAAGTTGAGATCATGGTCTTGTGTTGGCGCCACAGAGACTCGCGTGTAAAGCAGGCACTGGAGGAAGAAAGGACGTGAACAGACTGCAAGTTTTGTGCCCTTGTAGTATTTGTATCCTCACTAAGAAATTTGTGCTCATCAACGCTTGACTCCACAGAGAGTCCGAATTTAGCAGACAGTCTGGAGCAGAAGCAACAAAACCTGAAACCTGTCACAATCCTTGAGACGTCAGTGATATCAAAGATTGCTTCAGTGGTCAGCTTGGTATTTTTGTGTTGGATTGGAAGGCAAGTGAGGGACGTTCCTTGAGCTGCTCACGTCGTGTGGTAGATAGCAGCAGACTGGGTGGATGCTTGGAGCTTTTGCAACAAATAGGAAACACGCAGGCACAAAATTTTCTACTGGCCCGTCTTCCTAACAGAATAAGGGCAAACAGATTCTCCGCTGAAATGAGATGTATCGTGAGACTGCATCTCTGTCTGGTAATCCTATCTCATTGAATCAATCAGATAAAACTGATGTTGAACCAGCCAGAAATTTGCCCATATATCCTGTATCAGGAAAGTGGATACACGAGCTTCATCAGAAAGAGCAGTGGAAGGAACATTCTCCTTTGCGGCCCAGATTGGTGCAAAAACAAGTGATTCAACATTTTCGTTGGTGCAGTTGACTCGTTCCATTCGGATGTTTCTGTGATCCGGGACACGCACGCCTCAGGTTGTCAGATTGCGCGTGTGATTTCCAAAGAGCGCGTTGAAAACAGTGTCTGCGCTCGACGCTCACTGCCATTTTGCGTTGGCCCTATCTGTCCCCAGATCTCAGCCCAAAGCAATCTGTAGGTGATTGTGCAATTTGTATTCATGTGGAGCACTGAGGGGAGCTGTCCTGATTGTACAGTATCACTTGCAGCGCGGTCCCGTCTCATCTCAATTTGCCTTAACGAGTTAATCCCCGAGCCGCTTCAATGCTCAACATGGTAAACAGAGATCTTCCATCACCGCTGCGGCTCAAAGATTCTCGTGCAGCCTCTTTTCAAGCCGAGATTGTCCAGTTCAACGTTTGTTGCCAACATGCTTCACACTTGTGCTTCCATGTTTCGTTGTAGTATCCGTACACAGGTGCAAGCATGAATCCTGCCCGGTCCTTGGGTCCGGCCATCATAATGAACTCGTGGCGAGACCATTGGGTGAGTACAAAAAGGGTAAAGGTGACTGGACCCAAAACCAAAAATCAAGGTTCCACAACATTGATGCGGCTTCGAGGAGATTGTCTCCACTTGATCATGGTCATGTTGAAAATCAGAGCACCTCTTCTGCGTCTTGCAGGCACTCGTAATTCTCCCAGACCAATGCCTTGATTCAATTGTCTGTTGAAGTGCGAAATCAGGTCGTTTCTCAAAGCAGAGAACCCCAGCAACACAATTTGACCTGCTCAAGGGAAATTAAAGTCTTCGCAGCGAGCCGCTTCTGGCTCTTGACCAATGATAGAGATGAATCTCGCGACGTTTTGTGGCTTCTCTGTTTTGTCAAGGAATTCTCTTTTGGCATTGAATAATTGCACACAGTCAAAACACAAGTGTTGTGGCTTTCGATTGAAAAATTAAGAATTTCCATTGACAAAAGGCAAACTTCGTCAGTACAGGAAACCAGATGATCGCAACGGGTCAAAAACGGCCGAGTGAGGAAAAACGTTTTTACGTGTATTGCTGGGAATCAAATCGTGATCAACTCAATTGCTGTCGGGTTGCTGTTGTAATTTGTACCAGAAAAGACTGTCCAGCTGTGTTATTTGCAGGTGTACTGGGTTGGACCTATTCTGGGCGGCATCATCAGCGGTTTCACACACGAGTACACACAGGACTCGTCTGGGCGCCTCACGTCGCTGCGGCGCTCCTTTCCCCGCGGAGGGCGCAGGTCCCGGGCAGACCGCGACCGAGACCGAGAGCAGCCCTCTCTGCCCGGCATCTGCCGGCTTCCTCCCGGCGGCGGTGTCACTGCAGCCGGAGTCAGCTCTGGGCTGAGGCGCACCCGCTCAACGCACTCCACCAACTCGACGCTGTCCACAGAAATGACGGCGACGCCAACAGACCCAGATCCAGACTTGCGCATCTGACGCCTGCAGCGCCTGCTGCTGGACGCCAATGTGTGGTACGAGGATTATCAGGGACCGCTGAAGGACGAGAAGAAAAATACTCCAAAAGTGAGGGAAACGTCCAATGAAACTTTAAGTGACGCCGCGACGCAGCAAGAGGCGCCTCGAACTGAAAGTCGGCGAGATGACCCCGAGGACGTGATTGTTGAGGAAACCTCGGGAGATGTGGTGACACAGAAACTGCTGAGTGATGGTGCTACGGAAGAAATTCCTCCAGATATTGTCACTCAAACATGACCAGTGACGGAATGTCTAATTGGAAGATAAACTGACACACTTCTCATCAGATGTGTGGGTAGGTTTCAAATGGACACATCGGAACCCTGGGTTCGGGTCAGCCAGAGCCACACACGCGCAGGAACTTTCGGTGCACGCTCCACCCGTGTGTTCGGCGATCACCTCGAACATCTGCTTGCAATTCTGTCAATTTTTGCTGACTTTTGTACTGTAGAGGGAGTGAAGGAATGACACAAACTAATCCCAGTGAGAACTGTGGGAGAAAGAGACGGAGGTCCAAAACACCCAGTTCATTTCAAACCGCATTGACCTTTGCATGCAGCACAAATTTAGCAACACCAAGAAATATTCAAGCGCACATCTGTGAGAGATTGTACACATATATATACGAAATGATCAATATGCGAACAAAAACAACACGTTTTAACAAATCAAACTTGGTTGTTAAATCTGTTCTTTCATTCGAGCGTGACCCTTTCTGTGGCAATCACACAGAACTTCACCACCCACTGAACGGCTCGTACGCCAAAAGACCTCTCTTCTGAACGACGAGTGATTGAATTGTTGAGAAAGCGTGAATGGTGGGAGGGGGCAGTTCTCTGGAGGGTCATTTGCGCAGCTGTTTGCTCAGTAGTAAACTTGTTTTACTCTCTCACTGTACGAAGAACATTCGTGGAAGAAGACAAACGTAAGCAGTTTGGAATCCAACGGCCACAACGTAAGTTTTTAGATTCCCTTGGATTGACTTGGACCTTGGCAAAGTCCATTGAGGTGCGCAGTTATTGCCGCATCATGCCAAGGTCTAGTGGATTGGATTTACCGTACATTTCACACCGAAGAACTCTGGAGAGTGCTTCGCGAACAATGAAAATGGACGTCGCGCCGCTCATCACTTGCGTTGCGAATGTTTTTGCCAGCTGAGTTTTTGCCAAAATTCAAAACCTCAACCAGAATTTGAACCACTGTCCAATTCCTCACGGTTCAACGTTTCTGAGAGCTGGCAGCAGAAATTTCACAAAAGCAAATACGATATGTCCAGGTCCCTTGCGGGAATACATTTGGTATCACAAATGGGCCGGAAGTAATAACGTGCGATGCTGTGACGAGACAATATTGACCCAGACTCACCGTCTCTGTATCATAAGTCTATTGCAAGACGCATGAGCCCCAGCACCGCAAGTGGATCTGGAAGTGCATCATCGACTAGGACACAAGTGCTTTTCTATTTCTATTGATCCAAGATTTTGCTCCAAAGCATCAAAGTGGCCTGATAGGTTGCTGTCTCCGGCACCAATTTTTTTGTCAACGAGCATTGGAAAGAAGACAGGCGGCACGCCGGTTTTTCAATTGTATGCCTTGCTGAGAAGGAAAATACTTCACAAGAAAACTGGAAACAGAACTGTTTTCCCCAACCGCTCCTTCAAGAGCCACGAGCAGAGCTGTCCTCTGTTGTCTTCCATGTTTGGTCACAACAGCTCCGCTGCCATGTAAGTCTGAGCACGATCCTTGATAAATCGCTGCAGTGTCAATCGTCCTCTTTCAGAAAGAAATAACCAGTCCTACGTTCAGGATTTATTCAGCAAATGTACACGCAGAATGTCTTCAAATACGAAAACTATCGCACAAAAAGTACGAAAAATCAGCCAGCGATATCCGACGATTCCTGTCGCGACAGTGTGACTGACACTCGAGTGTGGAAATTCCTTTTGGGACAAACACGCTTCTTGACAACTTTACCATCCCCCAACCTGCATCAGGTTGAAAAATTCGAACGTTGTCGTGTTTCCAAAAGTTGCAACACCACATCCATTGATGAGAATGGTGGTATGTGCTCTCATTGTGCGTGGGCTGCTGAGATCCTGCAGAGCATTTCAGACACGCGAGAGAGATTTCTGAGGTCGCAAGAATGCCTTTATGCCCAATATGCAATTTCCAACAGAAACGTTCAGAGGAGAAACAGTGTTCGTATCAGGGTATGGACTTGTAGGCGAAGCTGTGCGACGCGACGCTGTGCGTGAGGTGGTGCTGCGTGGCCCCGCGTGGGTCGCGGTGCGGCAGGGCCGACGGCAGCCCGTTCGTCGGTAGTGACTCGCTGTTAGGCTTACTCGCCTCCGACCGCACGTCCGCCGTTCGAGAAACCTGCTCCACACGTGACTTGCTGCAAAAAGGAATCAACAATTCAAAAATCTTGATTCCGCACAAGTGTCGTGCATGGTGCTCCGTGTTGCTCAGAACCACTGTGTTTGAGGGACTGACATGGCTTGTGTTCAGTGGACTCACCTGGTTGCCAGCGCACACATTCTGCAGAGGAAAATGAGCAGCACCAAAGCGATAACAACGATGAAAAGGATCACGAGGATTGACCACCCTGCAAAATCAGAAAACCGCTCGTGACTCAAGTTGCTGCCTTCAGCTTTCTTATGCATTTTCTGTCAGTAATGCCTTTGACTTGGCAACTTGCACAGTCAACTGGTTCTCAAGCGCTCGTGAACCCACTCACCTTTCTTCAGGCCGAAAGGTCCACCTTCGCCTTTCGATTTTGTTGTGCTCGGTGTTTGTTCTTCTCGGGTCAGCGTCTCTGCAATTGACAAAAACCACTGTAGTCGGAAAGAAGGTTTCCCTGGATTGTGTCACCCCAGACCTCAGGCAGAATGGGCTTGACCGAAGGCTCGAGGTCACAGGCAGAGCAACTTGATGAGAGTCTGGGGTGATCCAATCCAGACAGGTCTCTTGTAAAGCGATTTCTTACTCCAAAGCAAGGATAATATTTTTGTGTTGTGAACAATAAATATTGAAGAACAAGTCATCGATCAAGAAAATGCACAACTTTTTGCATTGTGTATTTCTGACTGCGCAAGAATTGGAACAAATAATCCACGTTTCCACCCAGACCATCCTTCAGTCTCAGTCTACCCACCCACGTATGTGCAATCAAACTGCATGTGAGGGAACGAAAGATCTACTGTTTGGACTTTTTGCAAGAATGGTGGCCACAGACGCAGAGTGTGGACCAGGAGAACAATCACAACGAGTTGTGTTTGTGCAGATACCTGTCACATTGACACCAGAATTGGAGCTGGCGCCCTCTTTGCCTGTGTCACTGACATTTGCTGCCTCTTGCATCTTGTCTTCTGTGTTGTTCCCGTCAGACACTGTTGTTTGCAGCTTACTGGTTTGGATATTGTTTGTGGATAGGTTTGTGCCTGCCGTAACATCCTCGGTTTGGTTGTCGTGTTGAGTGCTCCCACGAGGAGACTCGGTGTCTTCACTTTGCGTTGTCCAAGGCGGCGTCACATTGCGCGTGCTGTTGTTCGTTTGCTGCTGCAGATCTTCAGACGTGCCCAGGGCATCAGGGTCCGCCGTCGACTCGCCAGCTGTTCGCGACTGCGCGTTGAGACGAGTGCTTTGCGCGTGTTCCTCACCTGCGGGACCCAGGGTACTGGAGCTGCTCACTTCTCCCTCTGTTGAATTGAAGACGCCACTTCCTGTCAGAGGCACCACAGTGCTGCGCAACTGGCTGACGCTTTCCACTGGAGCTTGAGTAGGAGGCTTGGGCTGGCTTGGTTCAGTACTCGGATTGTTGTGTGGGTTCTTTCCCTGGTTGCTGCCTTGGTTGCTGTTTGCAGTACCATTTGGTTTTGTGTTTTCTGCGGGTGGCAGCGGGTTGGGACCAACTGTGCCAAAACCAGCTCCTGAAGTCACTGCAAGCCAAAAAAGCGTGTGTTTTGTTTGTGAACATTCCGAATGTACGGGGACACACGGGGCCAACAAAAAACAAAAGAGAAAAAGGTCACTCACAGACTTGACAGACAAAGTGCATTTTGACTTCACAAGGTTGAGAGAACCAGAGGTATGATTTCTCCCGACTGACGGCCACGCAGCGATCAGCTCCGGAGCGCCCGCCACCGCTGTCCGGTCCGAGGAAACTCCGAGGTTCACCATCAAACCACCCAACGTAACGCACCTCCTCTCCTGAAACAAGGAAATTGTGTCCTTAGAACTTTGTTGTTTTTGTGTGTGCGACAGGGATGTCGTGAACTGAAAGTATTTCCTGCCCCTAACTTTGCGCAGCAGTTCCAGGAAACTCACCTGTGGTCCACTTCCACCTGGCTTTGGTGAGTCCGACCCAGACTTGTCTCTCTCCCACGGCGTGGGTGTCGAGTAGCACGAGGAGGTCTTGACGCGCGTCGGCGCTGGCCAGGTCGGTGAGGACGCCACCGAGGGCGCGGCAGCGACGCTGGGCCGACCACCACGACACGCGGTCCTCGCTGATGTGAAAACAGCGCCCGCTGGCCCGGAAGTGACGTGCCGCGGTGCAAGGACTATGTGCTGAAAATACGGTGTTGTGACAAAAATAACTGGCAAAGGACGAACACAGCTCCTCAGCAGTGCGTGTCCGTTGATGTCACACATGACCCTGTCCATTGTTTGGATGTATTCGGAACCAAACTCCCTCTGATCTGAACATCAGTGAAACTGCAATACCAGGGGTGTACCGAAGTGTTTTGGAATGAAAACAAGACAAAGCAAAGCGAAACTTGTTCTCTCCCAGTTTGCTCCTGCAGCTGTTTCGATTTGGTCGCAACGTCAAAGTTCTGTGCTAGCTACGCTGGAGCCACACGTCACAATGCTAGGAAAATGCTCTTGTTTCAATGTGTCTGATAATTTGCACGGATGTGTGCAGGTGTAACAAACACACTTACGTATGAGGCAGACGAAGGTCTTGTTTTCGTGACAGGCTTCATCCCCCAACTTGAAGCTTTTGTCCTTGTCGATGACTCCGCACCACTGCCTCCCGTTGTAGTTGTTCGGCTGTTGGTATCCCCACTCACCGTACGCTCCTGATCACAGAAAAGTCCATCGCAAATGAGCATTCAAAATTTTCCCAGAAAAGTTGTTCCCCTGGGATGCTCTGTGGATTGTGATGTTTGTCTTGTCTTGGTTGTGAGTCACTCGGGCAGATCCAGAGATCCAGACACGGCTCTCGACAAAGTATAAATTTACACCCCCAAACAGAGCACCATCTGAAGTCTTTTTCACCTTCGTGGCACACAACACGCCAATTCTGGATCGGCTTGAAGTACTCAACCTCACTCGTGTTGTTTGGGTCGAATACGAGGTCCGTCATTTAAATGATAATTTTTTTGCCACTGCTCGCTCAAATTTGAACCGATCTGAGTCAAACTTGTTGTGGTGACACTTTGGCATCTTGGGCACTTCTTGACCTTCCTTGTGGCCATCTGTCTGTCACAGGTCGCCACGATTTTGATCCCCAAAGTGGGTCACACACTGCAGTTTGCCGCTGGTTTATCAGAGTCAAGGATTCTTTGTGAGTTTGCGATGTTTCAAAGCATTTTAATTGTGTTTTTGACAATTTTGGTTGGTTGTTACTGTTTGTGCATGATGCCTGGATGTGCAAGAAGGGAGGAGCAGCGTGTGGTGTTGAAATTTCTGATTGCCTCATGACAGAAACCAGCTGAGTGCACTTGATCTCTGCAAGCAGTCTGTGGAGCAGATGCCTTGAGTAAGGCTCAAGTGGGGGTGTGGCACCGGCAATTCCACAGTGGAGACATGTCTGTGAAGGACAAACCAAGGCCAGGGCACCCCTGCAGTGTGAGTACTCCTGCAAAAAAGGCTGAACTACGTGCTGCAATCGATCAAGATCGGCGATCTTCCATCAGAAATCTCATTGAGAAGTGTGGATTAAACCGGAACACAACTCACAAAATAGTGAAGAAGGACTTCAAGATGACGAAGGTTGCGCCCAAGTTTGTGCCACATGTACTCACAGAGGAAATGAAGAAGATTAGGAAGGACTTGAGCAACCAAAATCTGCAACTGTTCCGTGATGATCCCCAACTACTCTCTAAAATTGTGACAGGAGATGAGTCCTACTTTCCACTCTTTGACATTGAGACCAAAATTGACTCAATGCAGTGGAAAACCACCCAAAAGCCATGCCCAACCAAGGCTCTGCACAACAGATCTGAGAAAAAAACCATGCTGACATGCTTTTTTGATGAAAAAGGGTCCATCCTGACAGAGTTCTGTCCAGTTGGTGATGCTGTAAATGCAGAGAATTACATGGAGTTACTCAAGAAACTGAAAGAAAGGATCCAGAAGAAGCGGCCACTGCTGTGGGAGAGACAGGATCCAACTGATTCCCACTCCTGGAGGCAGGTCTACATCCACCAAGACAATGCCTCACCGCATACTGCCACCATCAGCCTCACCCTCATGGGAGAGTCCGACCTTCTGATGTTGCCACACCCACCTTATTCACCCGATTTAGCACCCTGTGACTTTTTTTTGTTCCCCTATTTGAAGAGACAGTTGCATGGACAGCGATTCAGGACTTTGCCAGACCTGCAGGCAGAAATCAAGAAACTGCTCAGACAAATGGATCTGGAACTCTTCCAGAAAGCCATGCTTGAACTACCAGTCAGGTGGAAGAAATGTGTACTGTCCGATGGTGCCTATTTTGAAGGCCAGCATGTCAGAGGGCATGGGGAAGTGGTGGAAGTGACTGATGATGACACAGAATCGGAGGACTGAAGTGATTGCGGAATGAACTGCATGTCGGCATCTTTGCCATTGTTTGCCTTTTTGACAGAGTTTTACACTATTTCAGCATGTCATTTTGGTTGTGATTTCATGTTCAGAATATGCATGAGAACCATTTTTACAGGGTTATTAAAGTTTCACAAATTTCCGCAAAAAATTGTCCATTTCCTCGCAAGAAACTTATCACTTAAATGACGGACCTCGTATGAGGAGTGACCCTTGTTGTTGCTGCACATGTACGAATGCAGTGATTGTAGCCAAGACAAGGGACAACTGTGAATTTGGCCGTGGTTGTTGTCCTTCTTGTTCTGAAATTAGGCAGATACACAGGGGCGTTCAGAAAATGCAGAACAGACCTCCGACGTAGTAGACGGAGTAATGATCGCTTCCGCCGCACCAGAGCGAGCGCGGCGACCTGATGACGCAGTTGGTGGTGCAGCCGGTCGTGTAGCCGCGCGTCGGCGTGTAGCTCCCGCACGCGCACTGAGATCCCGCCTGTCAACACAGCACAGATCAGGGGAATGAACCGATGCGTGGCGGCCACTTGATCCCTTCAACACGTGGAAACAAGAGAAGTAGAAGCTGTGCTCTGAGGGTGTGATCTCCCTTTGACACAGAAAAAATTCAAGAGCTGGTAGGTCTATCAAGTGGCAGTGATTGCGGAAGGAAAAGAAGAACGAAATAAAGAGGCAAGCTCAGCTAAATGCCCAACTCACCTGATACTCACCACCTCTGCTAAACCCCCTTCCCGGTGTGTATCAATACATGATTGGTACTCGTATGCAAGCATGGTGGGGTTGGGACATCTGGCCAACCTTGCCTGAGCCGAACTTCATGGATGCTCTGCCCCAAAGGGACACCGCACCTTCACTGAGACACAGGGCACAAAGACTCCGAGGGGTTGCTTGTGCACATTCTCGAGAAAACACCGGAGCAACAACTCCCCCGCAATAGTTTTTGGGGAAAGTCACGAAGATCAGCTGTGTGGAGAAGGCTAATTTGAAGTCGTTTGCCTTGACTTCGTGTCTGTTTCACTTACAGCCTCTGCCTGAAGCCAATCAGTGGGTCCACCGCGCGGCAAACAAGGCGCACGAATCATCCGCAACATGCACAAAACCTTCTTTCAACCAAGTTTTCACCAAAGTACGACACCCACTCAACAACACGGAACTTGGAACCATCCGATTCATACCCAGGATGGGATGAACTGCCTCCGTCCCAAGCATGTCTGTGTGAAGCATCACGGCGTTGCCGGAGCTCTCTTGCCGTGGGTTTTCTTCCACGTGTTGCACCGAAAGTGGATCCAAGTGTGTGGATGGCATCTTGTTTTCCTGGGTCACTAATGTGTTCAATAAAATCGGCCACTCAGCTCAAATCCCCAGCCATTGGACTCCACATGGTGATCAGTGTTTCCCTATTCTCTGGACGTACTCGTGCCTTGGTACATAATCCTCATTCTGCAGGACTCGCCTTGACCCCGTCCTCCCAAAAAGGGATTTTATCACCATCCTCTTGTTTCGTACCTGTGGTGCAAGTTGTTGCCTTTTCACCGCAAGTTCTTTCGAAATCAGCCCTCCCTTCGAAGTCGGATCTTGATCAGAACTGAGTTGGGCTCCCCTCACTTCATTCTGGAAATGCTGGGTCTGAGTGAGTGGTAACACGAATTCGTTGGAGGGAGAACGTTTGACCTGGCACACACCTTGGTTCCGGCGAACAGGAAGCTGTTCTTCCTGCAGGTCTCCACACACTCGTCGGGGCTGAACAAAGTGTAGTCTCGCTCTTTGCTGGGGTCAGTTTGGTCGAACGCGGTTTCCTCAAGGCTGGGATCCACTCGCGTCTGCACGTTGGGCAGGACGGGGTCGTCGGGGTCGTCCAGGTAACAGCCCTGCGCGGCCAACTGGGATTCATCTGAAACAGTGAAATGATAAATTGTTTCACTGCTGGCTTGCAAGCCAAAACCAAGAACCAGCATAACGAACTCGTATTCAGCCGCGATGGACTTCTCCAGCAGAACCAAGGAGCCTGGGTCCGTTGGTTCTGAATTTTGCTTTGCTCCAACCCCATTTTCTTTTCCCTTTTGTTGTTGGGCTCCCTCCTTGTGAGCTTCTGTCAACCTTCCAACCGCGATCTTGGACCCGACAGAACAGTGAGATGACCAAATCAGCGAATCCAAAGGACCCAAGAGGCCGCCGCTCAACTCAAACGAAAGAAAGTCGAATGGCTCCTCATGAAGAGATAGACTTGTGTCAGGAATGGGCCCAGCCTCAAAGACATCGTTCTTTGCAATTCTGGCTGAGGCGTTGTATGTTGATCTGCTTTTGACCTTTCTGGGTAACAGCCAAGTGCCACGGTCGTGTGTATTTATTTCACACATGTGGCTCCTTGGTACATCATGGGGAGTGGAAGCGAAGGGGCCAATTGCATTGCATCCAGGCCTCACTGTGCCCAAAAGTAACATTTGCACACGCGTACACGTGACACCTTGGGAACCCAAAGGCCACTGATCTGTCTCAACGAGAAGATTCGCCTTCACCAAATCTCGCCACTCCGTTTTGCATCGATAGTTTCCCACGAAAGGTGTCACGCACGCGCTCGTACAACCAGGCTACTTGTTTGGCACTTGACTCTGTTGCCCTCAGGGCGCTTGGTCAAAACCAGCCAATGTCTTTGCGGCAGCTTCAACTCGCTTCGGCACGATCGTGGTTGTGCTTCTGACGTTCAATTAAATTTAGACAAATGAAGGACCTTGGTTTCAGTGAAATTTGAACAGTGGGTACCGACAAGCACTTGCACCGCAGGATACACAACTCAGCACCTGAAGTGGGTCCGCTCAAGACTTGTCTTCGGCGCACTGCTCAATCCGCAGAAGTAGTCGATACGGATCAGATAGTTTCCCATTCATGTATTCACGTGCAGTGTTGATTGTTTCCTCTTCGCCCAATTTACGCGCGTATTTATAGGATCGCAAAATCTATTTTTGATTTTACAGCGGAAATTACCACAGGTATTTTATGCAAATTGTGCTGGTTTTAGAAACGGAAGACATTTGTTCTTTTCCTGGAGCCAATGTGATGAGAATGTGGCAACGACGACAAAACCGATCCAGATCCAAGGAGATCAAAGATTTTCCCATCGACTTGTTGGGTGTGTTCTTCTTGCAAGAACTGAACTCCTGAAATCTCAGCACAGATTATAATCTTGCTTTCTGAACGCCTTTGGCGTTTGGCGTCTCGTTCTAGTGTTTAGAATCGTGTCCTTGCGATGCGAACACGACACGACAGTTTACGTCAACAGAGAAGAATTCAGTTGCGGACAACCTTCAACCACCAACAAAGACGAAAGATTTTAACAATCCACAGCTGACACGGAAGAAAGATGTTTGCAAAGTTTTGTGCCCGCAAGGTGAAAAGCAATCTTGAACCAAAATAAATTATCTTTGTGGCAACACGACGCAAATTAGTCAGCACCATGCACGTTGGTGACATTTGCAGCCCTGGAAGTTCGGTCCGTCGCTACATACCTGAGATCCATCGCCACATGTACTCTGATTCCTTGGCCCCAATCCAGGCGTCGTCCACACCTTGCGCCATGAGCAGCGCCGTCAGCTGGCTGTGCACGGCGCTGGTCGGGACGGACGCCAGCGTGCCGCGTACCTCGCTACACAGCACCTCGGCCTCGCTCCACGCCACCCGCAGGTCTGGGTAGGGCACGTACAGACACCCGCCGTCCGACTCGAGCCCGGGGCAGCCACACACACCTTCCACGACAAACATAAACTGAAGTAAATAGCTGGGCACACGGCTCTATAGTTTCCCAATTTCAGTCGCTCATTTCGAGGCAAATACGTGAGAAAGGGGACACTCGTTTGTATGGACATCACAAAACACAGCATAAGTCACACAACACAGTCACACGCCCACTGGCTGACCGTGCAACAAGGTGTTGTACAATCTGCACCACATGAAAATCCTGAAATCTAGTAAATTTTCCCAACGCTCAATCTTGCATCTGGCAGACAATGCCACAGAAGCCATGGCAGACGGAGGTGCTTGGTGCGCCAGAGTACCCTGAGGACCCTGAGTGCCCCGAGTACCCCGAGTACCCTGAGTACCCTGAGTACCCTGAGTACCCTGAGTACCCTGAGTACCAATGAACTTCCCGACTACATCTTGGGCGTAGCACCGTCGTCAATTGCATCCCTACTTTCTGATTCGACCTGGCAAGTACGATTGCATTGTGCAAGATTTGGGAGGTCATTGGAAACACCAAAATGTTATTGGCAGGCAGAAAGAATGACCCAAGGGAGGTTACCCCCACGCTCTGCCATAGACAACACACGTGCACTCCGCCCCTCCCCCTCCACAGATCAAGTCCAGGTCAGCTTGCCATTAACCCATGAACCCGACGGAATGAACACTTCTGTTCGTTTGGCACAAGTACACCTGATAGAGTGGTTTATGGTGGAGCAAATTAAGTCCAATGTCGTGATGAATTCTGATGTGTCTTCCCCGTTCAGATTCCAGCCGTTTTTGGAGGAAAATGCTATGAAAATTGTATCGCACTTACCAGTGTAGGTGACCATTGAAATGAACGAATGCAGCAAAACTCCTGTCAACGAAACCAACATGATTCCTTCTGAGATGCCACAGAGATGATGACGACTCCACCAAACCCAGGTAAACTGTCGCACAAGCAATCCCCTTGGTCGCTCATCTGGACGTCTCGAATCACTGAACTTAAATTGGGTGAAAATTTTCAACGATGAGACGATGGGACTGACTTGATGAAAGGGACGTCACACTCCAGCATCCCATGGCAGGCAGGCCTGTGTCTTAATTTGAGTGAAAAGTTTGTCTCATTTGGGACTTTGTTGATTTAACTCGACTAATTTCTTGTATTTAGAATTTTCCTGTCGTTGCCAAGGCAACAGAAGGTAAATAGCGTGAATGTTCAAGCGATGGTGGGTATTGTTCAGTTGTTGCGGTGAACGTGTGCAGAGGACGGTGGGAAGTCTAAAGCAGCAGAGCCGACTTTTTTTGTGCAATTAGTACCAAAACTGCAAGACGCTTTTGCAGACTGAAAGCTCGGCCACAGTTTAACAAACGCTTTTTACAGCGGCATTGAAAGTTTTCCCCATGCACCAACCGAGCAAAAATTGCTTCTGCCTTGGTTTGTCATTTGCTGCACAGGACTGAACTGGAAACCAAAACATTTTCGTCAATCACAGGAAAAAGCCACGGCAAGTGAGAAAGTTTTGTGGTCTTTCGTGCAGCACAGGTCTGAAAACCCAGGAAGAAGGATAAAAATCTGACAGGGGAGAGAGAAAATTTCGTCAACAATTTCTTCGGTCAAATTTGTTTGGTGGTGTCAAAAATGAGAAACCAGACCCACAACAGTGAAGTCCAGCGTTTTGTCTGCTCAGTTTCCGGATTTCGGTGACATTTTCTGTGATTATTTTGCTGCACAATGAAAGAATTTTTTCTGTCATCTCACGGGAAAATTGAAAGTGAGTTTTCACCAGGTGCCACACAACCGACGAAACTGAAACCCAGATGAGCGACCTTTCGGCAACAAACAGGCGTGACTGTTTGCCGTGCCGAGAATGCCGACTTGCGGAGATCTCAAGTCCTTCTCACCGCAGGTTTCGACTTACAAGGGAACGTGATCGCGTTGAATACCAAAGCGCGCAGGTGGTTTTGTGAAGGAAATTGTTGCAGCCACGATGACAACGGCACGCCCAACGGAACTTCCCACAACGCTCCTGCACCAACAACAAAGTTCTGCCAACTGTTGTTTTCTCCCCGCGTTTTTGGCTCCACACTCAACTTGTTCAACCAATTTTACACCGGAAGGAGCGAAAGGATTTGGTCGAAGGTGTGAGCTTGATCCAGAGATCTCAACTTTGAGGAACTCTGTCCAAAATGTTTCTGTGTTGTGAGACAAACAAGAGTCACATCTCCTCCAGGGCCCATCAGAACAGGAACAAATGGGGCTCCGCAACTTTTATTACCTGCTTGGTGTGTCTTGTCACAAGTTTGGGCTTCTGTCACAACTTGAGCTTTTGCTTGGTGATGGGTGTGTTGGTTGAGATTTCCATTTTCTGCGGTCAAATGAGGTGAGTGCGTGACTGCACCTTTTGACAAATCCAAAGTGGTGGCGCATGTGGATAAATTTCTTTATGTGTCCCTTCTGCTGGCTGAGTGCTCGTTGAGTGTTTGCTGTTAATTTTGGTTGGGGCTTTGCCATGAAAAGGAATCGTACAGCGCACAACTTTGTCCCAGACATGATGAACTTTTGGCAAGACGGTTTTGGGGAGGAGCAAGGTCTGACAACGGTGCTTGGTCCCCCAAATTTCTTTGCGGGGATGTCCGGACCCAGTGTTCAAAAATTCTGGATTCTGGATATGGTCTCGAAAAAAAACCCAGAACGTAGTTTGGACACGGCCACTGCTCTTTCTTTCTGCATTGGTTCTTCTGTGAAAAGTTTACTGTACCTGGCGCGAAAAATGACTTGCAGATGACCATCCTGAGTTCACCCAGTTCTTGATGACTTTTTCAGCCTGAGCGAATGTTGCTGCTTTTGCGCTCTTTTACAGCGGTCTGTTTTTTTTCCAGGGGGATTTTGCTGCCTGAAGATACCCGTGCGTGCGTCCGGCAGCCGTGCTCGAGGTAAAATTTCACCGAGGACAGTCCTAGGCTCACAAACCAGCACAAGAAATGAATGGTGTTTGAGAGGCGATTGGTTCTTGTGGCTGACAGGGTGAGTGCGTAACATAGTACAAAAATGGTTCCTGTGAAAGCACACGATGACTTTTCGAGACCTTTGGTCGAGAAAGGAGTTGTGTGATTTCACCGGAACCCTTTTTGCAAGGTGAGAACCCATGTTTACCGCGATGCGAGCACACACGACCGGCTTTGTGATCGCAGAGTTGTAGAAAGATGTTTCAAAGTGACTCAAAGCTTCAGAGTGAGTCACCCGTTCCACCCGCAATTAACACGCATTCGTATGAAACACAGTCTGAATCGCTGCTAGCGAGTCTTTGAATGTTTCCGGTCCGAACGTGAAAAAAGGGTGACAGCGGCTGAAGACTGAAACACTCGTGATTTCTCCGAACCTCTTTCGCAACGGATCTCTTGCACCAAAAGGCAAAAACCGCATTTGGGTTTCCGCACGACATCTTCGAGAACAACGGCTTGACGCCAAGGTAAAACAGAAACTTCCTGTTGTTTGTACTGTGGGTTTTCTGTATCACAGTGAAATTTGGTGGACAGGAGAAAAAGGCACAATGAGCATCAACACACTGCGTTTTGGAATATGTCCTGTTTTCGTCATCTTTGGGAAAAACATTATCCGAAAAGGGGCCTTTTGTTGGACAGGGACTGCAATGGCACCACGACAAAGAAATATTTCACCTGGGGCTTCATCACAGGGAGCAAATGCTGAATCTTGTGCTGATGACATCAATCCACGGAAAAGACCAACATGGCCCCTGTGGGCTTGGGATTGATGAGAAACTGCCAGTTGTGCTTGCCAGAAATGCTCGCCTCGCAAGCACCCTGGAAGATGGTGAGCCACTGACCCCGCTGGTTGAGGCAATACTCGGCCAGGAACCACATTTATTAAAAGCAAGCAGGAGAACCACATGTTGGATTGGTTTCTGGCTCTCTTCCACAAGCAGAAGATCATGAGCCTTGTGGCGTCTCACGTAGCCACACCTGAAAGCACACCAAGTTGTGTTCCAGGTCTCTGCGATGCTGGGTGTTTCCCCGTGGTGCCAATGAGAAACTTGTGTCTTTCTTTTCGCTCCCTGGCAGTACCTCATCCGTACCTTGACCCTGTCAAAGATTCATCGTTCTCGCTCTGCAGGAAACTGTGCTTTGGTGAAAACTTTTTCTGCTTCATGCTTGGTGCAATGTAAACTGTGCATCGCACCCAGCACTGAGCATGCACTTTGAGCACTGCGGAATCCCTTTCATCTCAAGTGGCCTCTCTGTTCAGCAAGCATTTGTTGCACAAACTGACTGAGGAATATCGATGCCATGCCCCTCAAAACAAGACTTTCCTTGAATTTCTCTTCAGAAATTGCATTCTGTTCATGTCAATAGCTCTCTTCACATCACGGAGTGTCCTGTGGTGGATCCCTCGCAGTTTGGACTTCAGATAACGAAGTACAAATGATCACACAACACCAAATTTGGGCTCCAGGAAGGCTGCGCCAGGAAATCTTGGTCGAAGAGAAGTGCAAATGTCATTGTTGTGGTGTGTGGGCTTGCTTGTTGTATTGAAGTACTTTTCTGCCGTATGACCGTTGACACCCCCTTCCACATCTCTGGGTGCTTTTGCGGTTCCTTTCACACTGGCAACATGCAGAGTTTTAATGTGGGCGTCTGTGTCGATGCCAGCTTCGTTCAATGAGAATTGGACTGCAGGAGTCAAAGAAACATTTCAACATTGTGCTTATTTGGGAACATTGTTGGGGTGCTTTTCTCAGCCTTGCAACTCCCAAGGGGAGCCACACAGAAGATTCTTCCTTTGACTCAGGGTCCATGATAAAAACAGGCGTCTCATCACCGTAAATCAGGTTGTCATGGATGAAACGGTCAGCCTTTGAATGATCCAGATTCTCTCGACATTCACACACGTGCTCCTTTCTGCTCATCTGTGAGCAGTTTCGGAACAAGTCTGGCAGACTTCCACTTGAGCTTGAGGTCCTTCCTCGCCCTGGACCAGAACCTGCCTATTTGTGCCGAGATCTGCTCGATTTTCTTCCTTCCATTCACCTGAATCAGTATCGACTCTGCTTCAACTTTTTCTGGATTTCTTGTGGTGTGTAGATGTCGGACACTGATATCAATCTATCACCCTCTCTGAATATCTGGTGCTCGCGTCGGACTGTGGGTTTGCTCATGGTCTCTTCCCTGCAAAAACCAGCTTCAGCTCCCTCCAACATTCCTTCAGCGTCCAGGGTTCTCTGCATTGCCACAAAAGCTTGAACAAGTATCAGTCCAATAAGACGAATCAAAACACACAAAAAGGTGACATGTCACTGCATTTCCAGTGCCAAAACTCACAACAACATTTGCTTGAAACAAGGGAAATCGCATCGGCGTGCAACACAGAGATCCCATGCAACATTTGACCCACTTGGAAAGATCGACAGATCGACGTGAACGCCCCCAAACCTTCACTGAAACCACTTCATGGTTTACTCGCCGTGATATATTCAAAAGGAAGTTTTGACCCCTCCAAATACAGCCTCGGTTTTATTTTTTCGCCTGCTTTTCGCAAGTGAAGGTTGCTCAGGAGCCCGTGCAGAATTCCAGCCGAGACTAGTTCGGAGACGCTCTTTTATCAGACGCATCAGGTCTCGGCACTCGCAACGTGAATTAATGAGCGTCAAAGCCGAACAATTCTTAGAACAGACAAATGTAGTCACAGTCAGGTGAGTAAAAACTGCACTGATCGCCCAAAAAAGAGATAGAAGATTGTGGATCAATTTTGAAATGAGGTCGTTTCGATTGAGTATCCACCAGATAGTCAGAGTTAGTTTGACACGAAACAACTTCGTGGTTTGGTTTTTGACCTGGGAAAGCTGCTGGCAACAGATTAGTTTGACGACTTTTGTTGAGCGCAACCAAAGAAGCGGCAACTCACCGCCAACAGCCGGATACATTTGGACACGCAGAAAACTTCCGTGAGAGAAGCACTGCCTGTGTGCTTTTCTGCATTGAACTTTCGAGACAACCTTGTCATTCTGAACGAACACTTTTCACAAATCCAGCTTGATGGAAGTGCAAATCGTAACATTCGTGTTTCTGGCAGGATGCGTGGGTTCAGCCCACTGTTTGAGGAGCCTGGGACTGTTCATGTGCGGGGATCCCCAGTGTACCTGCTTCCCAAAGCGTGGACTCATCGTCTGCTCGGCTGGACTCGGACCTCCATTCACTGAGGTTCCGAGCTTCGACCGCGAGATATCGGCCAAAACGACGGAACTGCGCTTGAGTGGGAACGCCCTGAGACAGGTGCGGCCCACGGACCTGGAACGAGCCAACTGGCCCCGTCTGTCCTTCGTGGACCTTCGACTCAACCCGCACCTCAACTGCGACACGCTGCGCAACATTCCACCGGAGATCACTGTTCTCAGCGACTGCATCCAGACCACGGACAATCATTTTGAGGGAAGCAACATCAACTCAACTCATCCCAACTTTCAAGCTGCTGCGGAGGACGAGACGGATGACAAGGAAGAAACATCAAGATCACCACCGATCAAAGTGGATCAAATCGCAGACTCCCGATCTCTCCAAAAATACCGAGAACCATCAGACCAAAGACCAGCACCCAGAAGACATCAAACGGAAGACAGTCTGAATGTCGAGTTCGTAAGAAATGTGATGTCAAAAGAATCAGATGAACACCAATTCGCGGAAAAGACGCTCCACGCCAAGCTCGATGTTGACAGCTGGGCAGTGACGGAAGAGGCCGGACCTGACAAGAGCGATGAAGGCCGGGATGAGGAGGCCGGTTCCTCAGCCAAGGAGACCGAACACGAAACCCAAGGGATCCACATGGAAAGGGACTTCAAACTTCACGCATCTGGAAAGTTGCCGGAACCCGTAATCTCCTCCCATCCAGGCCAGTCCCGCCTCAAAGGTCTTGTGGCGAACCTTGTGGCTCTTCAAGATAAACACGTAGGTCACAGACAAGCTGACAGAAAAGGTAACAAAGGGACAAAGGGGAAGCAATCAAAAGTCAGAGTCAGCGGTGTCCTGCGTGGAAAACTCACGTTTGGTGATGAGCTGAACAAAGACAATGTCCAGCACCAAATGACTTCCGGTCAGAAGAGTTCTAGAAACCAAATGGCGAGTTTGCGTCGCACAGTATCCAATCGGAAGCCAAAGACGGTCACATTTGCATTCAACGGGTTCATAAAACTTAGGCTGCGTTAGATATCTGCGTCACCAGAAAGAATCACTGGAACCACCCAAGACGCACCTTTCTGCCCCAAATGAGTGAGTGTCTTGTACATAAGCAAGGGTTTTGAGTTTGCCATTTTTGTTACTCCCGAGAGAAAAGGCAAATGTAGCACGGGGTGCGTGTTGGACCCGAGTGCGACGAACACGTGAGTGGAACCGTACTCGTATCAATAACGCACCTCAGAATCCGTAATGCTGTTATGTACAGGCTTTGAATACGATGAAATATAATTGAGTGGTTGCGCATGAGTGGAGGAGAACGTCCACAATCAAACACAGCTCGTGGACGCCTTATGGGCTTTTTTGGTGGAAGTGGAAACCACACTCGTTTTGCCGCACAACAATTTTTGCACATATTTTCGTCGGACTGGTCTCTTGTTGTGATGTTCTTTCTTTCGCACAAGAATTGTTTATGGATTGTAAATTCATGCAAATGTCAATAAATGTCAAGAAAACTCGGACGTCGATTTTTGTGAGTGCTCACGGGGGCGACGCAAGGTCCTGCAGTGCACACTTGTGTGAGTGCAAAAGGATGAAGCGAATCTCCACCTGGGTCGATAAGACTGGAACCCGTCAATTCACTCACCTTTGGACACCCATCCAACAAAATCGGACTGAAGGGACACACGAATTATTTCTTGTCTGTTTTCGGTCGAAGCAGGACTAAGTTGGATTTGGAAGCCAAATTGATTGTTGTACGAGTACGTCTCTCCCAAACCAAAGCAAACAAATATTATTCTCGACGATCTGAAGCAGCCATGCGTCCGTGGACACGAAGCAGTTTCGTGTGAACCATCCAGCAACCAGTTTCACCATCACCTGAAAAGGAAGCTGTCTGGAAATGCAGGCACCAAATAAGTCTGTGCTCAAGTGCATATTCACAAAAATCAGTTTGGCCAAACTGCACTCACTCATGCACACCGTATCATACCCTGTACGAGTATAAGGCACCCCCATGGATAAAACACAAGACCCCAACAGCTGGCCATTTTTTTCTTGTTCCAAGGAAAACTCACACTCATGCACAAGGCACTCCCCTTGTGTTTGATTTTGGGGCAAAAATTGCATTTATACACGATAGGGTATGGTATTCAAACACACATGTGTACACACACACACACACACACACACACACGCACACACACACACACACACACACACACACACACACACACACACACACAACCCTCTGTAAATTTTGGGCAACATTTACGAGACAACAAATTGGTTTCATGAAGGTTTTTTTGTACACCCAATATTCAAATACGTGTGTTCAAGTTTCCTGAGACTGCTTGAGATTGGACTTCAGACGGTTCCTTTCTCCATTGCAATCCTGGATCCTCTAGAACCCAGCACCCGACTTCGGAATTCGTTAATGGATGATACGTACATGCTGATGGTCGTTAACCTTGGCAATTGCAGTGGAGCACTAATGCACCCCGTTATGGTTACAGGCTCCACCCGTCATGCAACAAGTCCATACATCACACGCTGGTGACTGTGTCGTCGCTCAAAGCTCGGGAACGGAGTGCGAATCTATCTGTACGCGTTGTTCCGCCTGGAAATAGGAGACTTTTCAAGCTTGAAACTCATGCTCACTACAAACTGGCGAACGGGGTTGAGGTCAGGACAAAAAAAAGCAGTGCCTTGTCCAGCCAGCTTGGGAAATTCAATGAATGAGACAAATCAGATAGAGAAACAATTCAACCAAAGAAGAGGGCAAGGGAAAAGTTAAACAAATGCTCTATTCAGGCCGAAAATAAATACTGCACTTCCTGATCCGTTTGTTTTCGATGGGTCAAGTCGGCTCGCTTTGATAAGCAGAAGGAAAGGATTGATGATGACCGCAGTCAGGCTGCAAATTGTTCACGACCCCTGAGAGACGCACAAATCATCGGACGCAGAGCGCGCACAGCAGATGAGTGCAGGACTGCGAAAAGGAGCGGGTCGTCTGTTGTGATTTTCTTCGAGAAGACGTCTTTTGGCAGGAGGGTGCTTCATGACACAGAGTGACTCAAATTTCTGGCTCCACGGATTGAGTCTGACCTCCGCCTTATCTGATGGAAAAACCAGGCCGCAGTCATCATACACTCGAGTCCACACAGTGGTCTGCTTGTGTTATTTTATGGGCTGGAGGAGGCCAGATACATCGTTTTGTTTCGTTCAGACGACATTCTCAATGCGACAGAAATCTCCAACTTTGCTCCGAGAGATAAAATGAGTCAGGTGATGTGAATGGTTGCACCGCCGTAAATCTCACCCAGAAGGTCGGCGCTCACATCCACGAGAGACTTAAGAGCACGTGAGTTGGAGTTCCTGTGACGGAGATCTGCGGATATCGACCTCGCGTTCCGTGAACACGGTAATTGCCCTTCTTGGCAATTAATCTGCAAAACATCAACCGGAGACACGCGATCCGAGAACATCTGCCGTACGCACCAAGTCTTTCCTTTCGTGAGCTCTCTGTGAGATGTTTCTTTTCCCGCAACATCCAAGAAGGATTCCTGGGGACAGTTTGTCGAGTTTCATCAAAAATGACCAAGGTTAATGACGTGTTCACAAAAATGTTCGCAACCTCAGGCCTTCGTGGGGGAATGAATGTTCACCACAAACACGCGTGTGCAAGTGCAGTGTCTATCAATTTCCTAGGCAAATGGAGCCAATTTGAGCGGAGCTGTGGACACAACATCTCGTGTGTTTCATGGCGGCGAGTGTCGTGCGTTGAGTTATGAAGTGGATTTGAAAGCATCAAATGAAGCCAATCTCAATCAAGAAATATTCTGATGCCCCCTTCTGATAGGATTTGTTGACAAAGTTCTTCGAAAAGAGGGAGAGGAAAAATGGGCTTTTTATGGTGTGTGGTGTCCACAATTCGTAAACCAGATACAGTATTTGGAGAGTCTACTCGTACGTGTGGAACGGCATTGTGTGTACGAGAACTAGAAAAGGCACAGACAAGACCAGAAGTTCTTCGATTTGAAAGTCAGACTGGGCGAAGAAGAATGGCAGGTCCGTCCAGTGGACGCTGCAGACAACACTTCTTTCTCCCCTCGTTCACTGAGCTGCCCGATTCGGAAGCCCATGTTGATGTAGACACTTGACGAAAACCAGAAGTCAGTGTTGGGAACTCTGCAGACCCTGCATTCGATCACAAGGATCCCAACAAACATTACATTGAACATCAGGACAAGCACCACGGCTCCGTGGCACCATGGCAGTGAGTTCCAGGTCCGAGGAAAGACAGAACTATTCTCAAAGAACAACGTCACGCGCAAAGAAACAGGACAGGCTTCCAGGCTTCAGGTTCCCGAGAGCCGCAGTGTCTTGACATGTCCAGTGCACAATGAAATGTTAATTCCCCACACAGTTTATCTTCATGCATAAATGTATTACAGGATCATTGCACAAGAGTCGATCGTGTCAGAGTGCTTTGCCTGAGGTTGAACAGAGTGCGCAAGTGAGTAATTTCCCTGGCGTATCCAAAATTGCAGAACCTCTGGCGCTCTGGATTCATTCAATCGTAATGACATTGTCTTGGAAGGTTCTTCAGGCTTTGCCAAATGATCTGTAAAACCTGAGAGGAGCCAAAAAAGGCAACACACCGAAAGGCTTGAACTGGCTCTCAGAAAACTGCTGATGTTTTCGAGCACCGCTTCTGAAGAGCATGACAGACATGTGCTCTGGGTTCGGACGTCCATCAGCTGATTTCCCAACGGAGGATTTGCCATTTGAGTCAGAACCATTTGCGCAACAGGACACAAGGTGCCGGACTGAGACGCAACCAGGCTGACTACACACAGGTCAGTGAGGAATGTGCGTTGCACGGTGGAAGGCACTGTACTCTTCGTCAGTGGAACCCAGATTTTTGTGGCCCGTCTGCATGATTGTCTCACTGTTGCACATTCGAAAAACAAGAACATTCCTCTGTCTGATCTAGGGTTGGGATTGGAGGCAACCTCGCTCTGGCTGAGGTGCAAATTTAGGGTGTTTTCTGTCCTTTTCTCAGGGCAGAGGGAGGGTCAGGAGTGGCAGGTTTCCACTCCTTGGATTCCAGAGATTCTCATCCATCGACAGCACCAGAGGCCTGCGACTTTAAAAACATCTCCCACGTGGAGTGCACGGCTGTCAACCAGCAGAATTTGATCCCAGCCAATCTCGGCAGTCCGAGAAAAGCGAAGAAAGGTTTCGCAGCAACAAATAAGGTCAGATTGAAACGAATCTGTTGGTAAGTGGTTGTCAACTGATATCCAATAATAGAGAGGCGCACAGCTCAAGTGGGGCCTAATCTGACACTCTCGGTAAAGTGACCGTATCCTCTGAGTTCAAAAGAAGCTGTGGGCAGGACACGACAATTCACTTTGCATCAAATCCCACTCCAGACCAATTACCGACTTCATCTTGACTTATCTAGCTTTGGATTGCTCAAACAGTGTGCATGACAGTCTTCCAGTCGCGTTGTCTTCTGATCTTGAAAGACATGATCCAGAAAGTTGCCACGAAAGCTAGTATGTGAGAAAGAGAATTTTTTTGTGTTAATTTGTGGCATCAGTTTGAGCTGACAAGCATGCGTTCTTGTTTACAAAGTTCCAGGCAGAACGAGAATGTAAGAATGAACGCGAATAAAGTCAACAGGTCTGAGGAGGGCACCGCTGCCGTGCCGTAAAGGGGCGGCCACACAGGGTTTTGACGCGCGTCAAAAATATCTGTTGAGATGTTCTGAAAAATAAACGCTTGATAAACGCGCCTGTGTGGCCGCCCCTTAAGAATGCCGTGACAGCAGAAACACGTTTGAAAATGAAGCACCTTGAAACAGGAGAGCTGCAGATGGAGCTGGCGACGTCACCTCCTGTGTTCCCACTTTGCGAAGCCCCCAAGGGAAATCACAAGTCAAGTGTTGCTCCTTCAGCTGTAAATGGTTTCTCTTGTCTCCAGCAGCAGCCATTGCCTTCCCACCTGAAATCAAGGACCAGCAGACAGGGCTCATTACGCTTTCAATGGGCTTGGAAAAGGACGCATTTCGTGCCTCTCTTTTCCGATCAATAAGTTTTCAGAAATATCTGTGATTGGAACATTTGTATGTTTTTTTACATTCTTGCCTGGATGCATCTGAACCCAAAAATCTGGAGGAAGGAAACTTTGAAACAAGACACTGCAAACAAAAATTTACCTCTTGATGCCGAAAGAACTGCCAAACTGGATCCACCAAAGGACTTGCTGACTGAATCCAGGAGAATCTCGTCTTGCAAAGCTGTGTGAACTGAAGCCAGAATGTCATAGCAAAGCCAAGAAGGATTTGTTGCTCTTTTGAAATTCAATGAAGACTCGGATTCAAACTGAGAGAATGAGTATGGCTGAGGGATTCTCATCTGCAGGTGCTTCGAGAGTCGTGTGTGAAGAGTCTCCGATCTCCGTTGCAACTGATTCTCCGTTGCAACTGATTGTCCAATGAAAATCATCTCATCTTCCCAGAAGTGCCTGATTCTTTTGTTTTGGTGGCATCGCCTGTTTCTGTGTGAAGCTGAAATCATCTGAATGTCACTTCCTCTGAATTGTGTTGATTTTCCCACAGGACTTCATTGCATGCATTTGACCTCCCTGTTTTTACAACCAAATACATTTCATTTTTTCACTTAGCAACCATGGCCTCGAGCCACCATTGAGTCACCATTGAGTCACCATCGAGTCACCATTCACTGCATGAGTGTTGAACCTGTCACCAACAGAAGGACGCAAAGGAATGTATGCCTTTACACTTGCTTCCGCCATGGTCGCGGTGCGCTACTCAAATGCAAATCAAGTTACACCACAGCAGCACTGCAGTCTCTTGTGCGCCAATTTGTTCAGAACAATGTGAGACAACTAAGTTACGGAATTTGAAGTAGATCCACCGTACATGCAACGGAGGAGAGAACGGTGTCTCCTTCGATATTGTCAGCTCAAAATGGCTTTTTGCCTTTCTTGTCTGCACCTTGGTTGGTTGCAGGGTCAAATCCAGTTTATCTAGAACCACGAAAGTAATGGTGGACGAACGAAGAGAAACACAACAGGCTTGATGTTTCAGGTCGAGTGTGCTCTTGCTCACAGTTATTTGGGCTTTGAGCGGATATCCTGACACTCACTGTCAATCAGTGGAAGACTGAATGTTCAAACTTCCCAACAGTTTCTGCCATTGCAAGCACGGGGAGATCAGCTTCTTTTGAGTGAACATGCTTGCATTGAACATGCTGACATCTTGGGTGTGTCCCTTTGTCAAGCTAAGGGGCAAAGAATTGCAGTGTTGTTTTGAAACGTGTGCCAGTGAGTCTGCAAGAAGTTGTTTGCTTCAAATTATTTGTTTTCCTTCTTTCTGCTCCTTTGGTGTTCCAACCTTCCCTCGAAAGGAGACTTACTGACGCACGCTCCTTTCCAGGCCTCACTGCAGCCGCCCTGCAGGTGTCATGATTCACCTGTTTCGTAAGGGAAGAGGCAATTTGTGCATGTTTACGAGTGGAAACACGGCAGGTGTTCTTGGTGTGTGTCTCGTTAGTTTAGTTTTGCCTCTGATTCATCTCTTTTCTTGTCTGCCAAAGAATGTGTGTGGCCATATATTTGTTCCTGGAAGATGTTCCATTCATATCAGGTGGGGAAATATGTTTTCACACAAGAGGCGAACAACCACTGATTTGTTCGGTGATCTGTTGTTCCCGAAATCCGCAGATCAGTCTGACTGACCTGAGAACTGCCCCAAGGCAAAAATGGTGACATAAACGGGGAACATGCAAATCTCATTGGACTAATAAGCCACAGAAAAGGCTTGATGGAAGACAACAAGAACTCGACGTGTGTGTGTGTGTGGTGTGAGAGAGAAAAAAGAGAGAGACAAGAGAGAGAGAGAGAAAGAGAGAGAGAGAGAGAGAGAGAGAAGTGAATGAACCGACGTTCACAAATTGCCTTGTCACGTACGCCCATATCAGGAGGAATTTTATCTTGTTTTCACAATGCCTTGAAACCACCAAGAGCTCCACAGCAAGCAACACATGCGTGTCTGAAAGCAACAGCTCTTCTCACGAGAGCTTTTTGTAGAAACAGCTGACTTCTGTCAACAACCGAAGATATCAGCCTGCAAACGAATCGAAGGTTCACACTAACACGTAGAACTATTCCCGTAAAAGAACCATGCAACTCCAGTTTGCACACAGGTTCACAGATGAAATGAAGAAACCTTCATGCATGAAAGGTTCTGGACGTTGGACAACACACCCGAAATAACCCCCACGCATTACTCAAACATTATTGTTCTTCAAGCAGTGTGAAACTCTGAAACAGATCTCACTGGCTGGGGCACCCTGGTTTAGTTCGGACACTGGGAATTGACAAATGGTCGCGCACGTGAGCAATGCACGCGTCAACTTTGAATGCCTGGAACCTGGTTTTTAATTTCCTGCAAATTGCCATCAAGGCAAATGAATGGGGCTTCTTAATTGCGCAATTTCACTGCGGTGATTAGTTTTACGTGCCATGTTGGTGTGATTTACCGAAGTGTTCACTGTAATAATGCTTCAAAACATTGAAAAAAAGCGCAGACAGAAAACCTATCAACAAAACATGCGTGCTCTCAATCAGGCTGTGAAAGCACCTTGAGGCTGGAGCAACCCACAAGTAATGCCGCAGAGACAAGCCAAAATTGTGAGTCACTGGGGGATAGGAGAAAGTTGAGCAAAGTCTTCAGATTTGACGTTAAGGAATTTGGCACCTCTGTTGTTCCAGACAAGGGCTTCGCCCGAATGTGGTCAACACACGAACAACCCTGCGGGTGTCACCAAAAGGTTCCACACAGGGATGTGACGAACGCTGCGCGGCCGGAAAACAGTTTCTCACCACACCAGGTTGAGCCTACGTGCTCATCAATATTGCAGCGAGTGCAATGACTGTGGAGTGGCTCCTTGGTGTGTCTCCGTCCGCTTCACAAGGCCATAACTTTTGCTTCAAGCTAGCACCTCGTTTGTCTCTTGACAAAGTGCAATCTTGGGCCAATCTACACTTCACCTTGCTAAGGAAGAAGAATGGCCACTGCACAAGTGCAGCTGCTTGCAAATTACCCAAGCTGTGAAGGTCTCAGAACTACCTTTGTTGTTTGTTGTGGCTGCAAAACACAGCTCTGCATGGGACTGGATTTTGTAGGCTGTCCAAAGTGACAGGTGGAAAGATTTATCGAGTGCTTTGTGATAAATTATGTAAGCTCTCAACATATCTTGAGTTTGCGAATGTTTCGCTTCTTGTGGTACTCATGCTACGTGTGTGGTTGACGAATCTCACCGAGCCCAAGGGAAGTGCATCAGAAAGTAAGGGTCGTGTGTCAAATACAGCAAGGTTTTGAAAAATCAAATTTCTGCCGCATTTTTGTGATTTCAAGTGTCATGCGCCCGTTGGGAAGGCCACTTGAGCCAAATGCAGATTTGCTCAAAACGGAGCACACTGTTGTGACCGTGATCAGAATCAGCAATTTCAGCAGAAATGTGCTGTCAACATTCAAATCGTGTGTGCCGAGCTGGAAATGATCCAATTTGATTGAAATCAATTGTGTGCTCGGAGATCGTGTCGTTTGATGTTGTCGTTGACGACCGATTCGCGTGTCGTTACGGATTTGTTTGGAAAAGTAGATGTTCTGATCAAAGCCGATCGGAACTGCAACGTTCACCAAGGCCAATGTGGCCGCAGTTCTTTGACGTCAGTCTGTGTTCGGCACGTTCGCCAACAAAAGAACTGCGGTTTCACTCGTCAGCGTCGCAACCGTCTTGCAAAGGCCACTTTGCAACGCTGAAATTCGAATCTGGAGTACACGGGGATGCGCTCGCAAAAACAGGTTTTGCAAGTTGCAAGAGCTGCTTCGCTCTTTTGAGAATCAGCAGCGTCACTGCCTCCACACGGTGAACAAGCTCCGCCTTAACACGCAACCAGCCACAAGTCAAGTCCATTTAGGACAACAACAAATGTCGAAATATCCACACAGTGATTGTTGCAGGATTGTTGGTATGTCTCGGCGTTTTGATTTTTGGTGTGCGACCATGTGAACCGAATTCAAAAGCGTTGCGACTGGATTTTGACGTTGTTTCTTAGCCCAGAAGAGAAAACGACCTGAACCGCAAGTCGTGCACCATGGTTTGAGCGGAAGTTGCCTGACTCCGGAACTCCGTAGATCACGCCCTGGTCCACAGCTACCACTTTCCGTGATGAATGAAATGAGGCCAAGATCCACACTCCAATCGTTTGCTGGTTGAACGAAACTTTGATTTGGTGCGTGTTGTGGTCAATGAAGATTTTGGTGCTTCCCTTGACTTGATTTGAGGCGGCAGCAAAACGCCACTGCGTTCAGTAATTTCTTTGGGGAAATCAACCAGATGTTTTTGCCATGACAAACCCAACCTGATGACCATGGTTGGAATCTGGCTTGCACATGCTATTGGAGATATGCGTACTGGTATGTTTGGAAAACAACTGTCCCTATTTCATACCAAACAACAGTGTTTCTTACTCGTTTCAGAAAGGCATGATTGTTGGTGAGTGAAGGTTGTTTGCAGGAATACTCACGACAAGGCCAAAATGAACCCCAGCTTGATAGCAGAAATAAATTGTGAATGAGAAGCAGCGCGAAAGGCAATTGCGAGGGGGTGTCCAAAGCGGTACGCGCCCCTTGCGCGACTGCGGTGTACCCCAGTGAAAGGACAGGATGCAACACAAGATACGACGTGAGACATCCTGGCCAAGATGCCACTTACTTTTGTATGCCCCTTTATATCCTCCCCTCATGCACCCCTTTGTACAAGGCCTCCTTCATGTACCCCCTCCAAACACACAATATCCATGATGCTATAGAATACTGATACATGACATGACAAGGGACATCCTGGCCGAGATGCCGTGTACGAAAAGTTGTTTTGGGTTTCAACCACACAGTGCTCTTGCCTCGCACAATCAGAAACTGCACATCAGCCCAAAAGAAACAGGTCAGCACGCACCAGTCAGGGTGAAAGATCCATTGCACGCATGCAGGTGACAATGGCCTCATTCGTGGGATGGATGGCCAAATCGCCTCTCCTCTGAGAAAGCCAACCACAAAACCTCGTACGCCCTCTTGCTGTCGTTTTCATAACTTCATGATTGTGCGATGTCCCTTCAAGGCAAGAGCCAAAAAATTTGTTTCCGTTGCTGCATCTCAGCCAGGATGCCCCATGTCCGGTCCTGTCCTGTTGCATCACACAGCGGCACACAACAGGAACATGCACATAATTCTCATCATTATGACGCAGTTCAGTGCAAGCCTCAACCAAGCATCTTGTTTGTGTTCAGTAAGTCGCTCGCAGTTCAACACCACTGCAAACAGAGTGTCAGGATCACACACAGTTGTTCCACCCTGACTCAGGCTTCCACAGGCAGGAAATCAGGCTGTTTGCAGGATTAACCATCGTGGGGAACACTGATGGCTCACAGCAGGAAATTAAACAGGCTTTACAACCTGCGTGCAGCCAACAATCACAGGATGCCAGCCCGATACCCTGAAAATGAAGCGAAAAGACGCATCAATCAACAGATGTACCTGCAGACCCTTTCCCCTTTGCCTGCAGCTGCCAATGTGTTTTACACCAGTTGATTTTCGTTTTGCAACAATCTGTTCATTCCATGGAATACCAGTTGAAGAGATGTTTGTTTCTGTCAAAACCTTCACATGTCAGAGCACTGGTGGTTCCCTTTGCACGGACCAACAACCTGCTGGAGATTCCCCGAGTTCAAATGACTACACATGCAATCCTTTGAGTCTCATAGATTTTTTGAATCAGACAAAGGAACCAATCTTGGCCTGCATTTTCTAGACGTTACAATATAAATGTCCAATGGTGTCCAGTGGCCCACTAGCATCATCCACACTGCAGAAGTTAATGAGGTCAAATTGCCTTCGAGACAAAACCACGGCTCTGATTAGGGCTACACTGAGTTTCACGCCATCTCTGCATACTTCACCCACGCAGGGTTGACACGAAGCTTCTTGGGTTCTGCCTTGACGTTGGACACGGCAAATGTTGGAAGAATTTCGTGGAAGTTTGTCGTGCACACGAAATGTGTTCCTTCAAATTCGGGACTTGGTCTGCGGCGTGAAAAGCAGAGGACAAAATAACATGACGGTCGGTGCTCATGTTCGAAAAGGCCTCCACTACCGGGCATGGACACCAATTTTTTGTGAACAGAAAGCCATTTGGAGAAAACCGATATATCATTTTATACAACTCGTGCGATATCTTCAAACATTAAATCTAAGAGCACAACCATTCATTCTCTGGCCACGAATCTTCTCTTGCAGTTTTGACTTGTTGTATAAGTCAACTATTTCACTCATCATCGTTCAATATGTGAAGAAAGAACTTGTGCTGGGCACTCGTTCATTCTGAACACATATTGAACGATGATTCGTGCAATATTTGTGACGGATCGACCACAACAGCTTGACGCAATTCGAGTGTGCACTACGTCTACCCTGCCAAATCTCTCCACATTTACACCAAGATGTCCATTTTAGCAAGAGGCAACCAACAGTCAGGAAGATGACGCGTTTGCACTACGAAAGAAAAGACACTTCAAGGAATAACAAGCTCGCGGCAATGAGTTGGACAGCCGCTTTAAGATGTCAAGCAGTGAGGCAGTGTGTCCTGGTCTCATTAGGGAGAGATGAGCGTGGATAAGTGATGTATCACCCAATAAGGCGAGTAATGACGCTGCGTGTAATGTGCGAAACATGTCTAGCTGCGATCAAGCAGCGATCAACAACGAGCTGCTGCTCAGCAACAACTTTGTCAAAAAGCCCTGCTCCAGGCCACTTCAGCTTCAATTTCTCTCCAGGAATGTTCCTGCCAAATAACACGAGTGAACATTAACTCTTGTTTGAGTGCACACAGCTAAGAGACTGAGAGCCAAGAGGATGCGAGCAACTTCACCAAATCGAGGCACCTGCAGCTTGCTTTGTCCCAAACTTAGTTGTAACTGTACACCTCCACAAAACACAAGGCACGAAGTCTACTCATTCGCTGCTGAAAACAGGATTAACTTTGACCAACATTATCTGATGCAAAATGGTTGAAGTGGAACTTGAATACAGGAACACTCTGAGGAAAGGATCCGTGTGACCAATGCCTGTTGTATTCGGTATCCGGGATGCTGAACCACATGTGCACATGTGCACACTCCAACTAGTGCGGTGTGCGCAGGATGAAGTGCATGAAGCAAAACATTTCAGTTCGAACGTGCGGAGCACACACTGAATGATGAGACGTGTTTCACAAATCGATTTCAAACTTTGAGGAAACCCTCTCGGTTTCTCCCTCTTAAATGCCAAATTTGCGCTCACTGTGTTTGTCCAATGAAGCTGGTTTGTTCCTCTTGTTGACGGAACATGCCTGTTGGCCTTCGGCTGTCCTTCACTGAACAGCTGCTTTTTCCCAATCGGTATAAATTCTCGGCTCAGCCTGACCTGGCCACAAAAAATCACCAAAAAGGTCTTTCGTTTGCTTGATTCATTTCGCAGGATGGTTTGAATGCAAACAGGTACAAACTCGTATTTGCCTTTGTGACAGCAGGAAATGTCCAAACTGTCCGTACTCGTGCCATCTGTCACACGGCTTAAAGGGGACATTTGGGGTGCAGCCCGCTCCCATGGGATACACGAATCCCCCATTTGTGACTGAGTGATGTCGTGCACAAAGGTTGATAAATGCACGCATCTCAGGACACTTCGAGACGGTGAAAAAGAATGACAACCTCTCATCTGACACAGCAAGACATCCTCTGTTGAAACCCTTCTCGAGGTCCTTGGGTCTGCGCGTTGGTTGAGCCTGAAAGCATCTGCATTTGTCAACGTTTTTGTTCCACATAAGGTTTCAAGTCGCCCATGTGAAGTTCGCACAAGATGCTTCTGACGGCGACTGGGGCTCGAAACCCATCAAGGGGATCGTTAGCATTCAGATCAGCCCTGATCTATCAACTCTCCACGAGCATTAAATATTAACCGAAGGGGCTGATTCCCAGGTACAGGTTAATGTAGTGGATCTAATCTCTGTCACATACATTATGCCGTCCATGTGTTTCCACACTGGACGCCACGACAGGCTTTTGGGCCTTTGTATCGATGGTTCAGCTCGCTCTCAGCACAAGTTGTTCTGCACACAAAAGACCTTTTCCGGGTCAAGTTTGTCCTGAATTTTTTGATGGTCGCGTAGCCGGCCATCAAGGTGACGCTGTTGGCTTAAAAACCCTTAGTATTCATGTGTGCGTCTGTCCACACTTTGGAATGTAACCTCCCCCCCTCCCAACACCCCCCTCCCCTACCAACACCCCCTCCCCGACCAATACCCCCGCCCCTACCAACACCCCCCT
>JAAUXT010115903.1_pt1 | contig 38596 bp, 39 predicted proteins | sample 7278171 | NCBI WGS metagenome assembly JAAUXT01 (sample SAMN14350112, study PRJNA611818) | marine sediment metagenome | isolation source: surface marine sediment (1.8m) | place: French Polynesia: Moorea | collected 2018-08 | reverse complement strand
CACCCAATTTGACATCTGCGTAACATTCACATCCCGAGTTATTGTTTCTCCATGCACTTGTTCCAACATTACGTTGACGACTCATGTCAAGTTTTCATATCACGACATCATTGTTTTCACAGTTCACAGTTCACAGTTCACAGTTCGTGTCACTTTTCCACTGCAATGTTTCCTTTAGGAACATCCCCTGCAAAACAAACACCTATTCGACCCTGATTGTTTGAGTGAGGAACCTGATTGTTGACACACGCATTAATTGCAATAATTGTGTTGGTGTGCGTCGCACGTTCCAGTTATTGAGTGTTATGACCGTGAGCATCCGCGTTGCTCACGATCCCTTAAATGACATTCACGGCGGTTCACATTCAATTCGTGTTTCACCCGCTATAAGAAGTCTCCAAAGTTTTCATTCACCTCAAGAACTGTCTACCGATCTCCAAAATCAAGTAAGTTGGTTTCTACGTTCCTTTTTCTCCATTCTTCTCGTGATAAAATTTTTGTGTCTACATTAAGATTTTGTCGTGATTATTTCAGAGATGCTTCAAATTCCCCTTTTTACTAAATGTTTTCGATTCCATGATTCATTGTACTGTAATTCTTCATTAAGGTATCCGACTTTCATTATTCAAGCACAATTTCTCGATTTCTCTGATCAAATTTTAAATTGTGTTCCAGAATGTGTTTCCTGATCTACCCTCGCTGTGATGAAGATCTGGATTGTCGCCTCCTGCCAACCTTCAAGTTTGAGCCCAACCGTGCTGGACAACAAAATGATCTCGTTTATCACTACGAGATGTTCAAGCCATGTCACCGTCGTGAACAGACTGGAGGGAAATGTCTCAGGAAAGCATACAATTGCCCCTTTGACGACTGCCACTGTGTCTGCATGGAACCGTGTTCAGAAAAACTTTCCCAAAAGGATTACTGCAATCAACTGGCGAAACTCTGCGGCGTTACCCCTCTGCCCCTTTCCTTAGACGGACATGGATATGAAGGACACTGGAATTCAGAGTGCATTCAATTCAGCTCCTGTTCCCCTAGCAAACCCGCACTCACTAATGGTCAGATTGCAAGGGAGCGCCACCTGGCCAATCTCCGTGGCATGGAGAGGATGTCACCCTCCGCACGCGCTCACTGCCAGAAGATAGAAGATAACCTGCGAGAACTGTACTCTACCAGGCGCCTTCTTCAAAAGCACACGTCTGAAACAGACTCAGTGGAGACTTCAGCAATCCGTGAATATCGCACGAGGATTGCAAAATGCAAGCGTTATCTTTCCATTGTAGAGACTGAACCACTTTCTCCTCGTTCAAAACGTTCACGCCATTTCTCCAGTCACTCACCGTAACTTACCTGTGTACCTCACTCAAACATCTTGTAAATAAATGTCACCTTTCATGTCAACCTCATCACTCAAATCCTTGTCGTGTTTCCATGTCGTGAATAAATTGAAAAATTTCGTGGTGTGAGTGTACTCTTATCACGCTAAGTCAGGAAAATTTCTCAGTGTGAGTGTACTCTCATCACCGCTCCTCCCCCCTTTACACATTTGAAAGTTTTTCCCGACATGAAAAGTCAAAATTCACTCGTCGTTAACGTAAAACGTCACGAATGTGGCATTTCGCGCAGGAATGTCCTAAAGTTTTGACGTAACGACGCTAATGTCGTGTTCCTACGCAACGCACAGTCACACGATTACAACATCAATGCTTATCACTCTATCTGACTGTGGAACAGCATTTTTAAACAAATTGAAGTGTTTCGTTGTCGTGATTTTGCCGAAATCATGGGACATGTCAAACAAACAAGTTCTCGTGGTGCACTGCGTGACATGTTGATGGAAGATGCCGTGCAAAGTGCAATACGCTTTGACAGGTAAATGTACAAACATGGGAGTAGACACGTATCTAGTCAGTCCCTGTTCATCTGTAATTCCCGGAAACAAAGTTTCAGTTCTGGTTTCAGACTTGCCACACTGAAAGATAAGTTGGAAGATGTCGTGAGTGTGACAGCTAGACTCGACATCCCGGCTGTTGGTTCAAAAATCCGAGAAGCTGTCGAAATCCTGTCACCATCAGTTTTTCAAGCCAAAGATGACTACAAACGTGCCCGAGCTGCTTTAACAGCGCACGACAACCGTCGTGAACAACAACCTTCACAGTGAATTTGTTTAGAAAAACTGTTCCCACCATGGTTAGTCTGTACAATAGTATCCGCGTGTCTGTCACCAGGGCAACATCACCACATTTGTGATCATCGCCATATAATCTCAACCACTTTGTCAATAAATACGTCGAATCCATCACGACGAAGCATATGTACAGCAAGCACCTTGTCACGACAATACAAATGAAACAAAATTGAACCGAAAGCGTCTGCGTTGTTGAAATTCATCACTCTTCGAGTGGAGGTGTAGAAAAACTCGGCATTGTCGTGACACACCACAAAAGATCAGTTTCTCCCATTGTAGATCAGTTTCTCCCACAAGTTAAAACACAGCTACCAAACACAATCCGAGAATGCGTCACACTCGCAAGTGTGCACTCGACATGAAACTAGAGGCATAAAAAACCACCCTTCTCCTTACGGACTCATGTGGAAAAAGCCTCAAGCGGGTTTCATGATGTCGAGTCGTGAACTTACATGAAATAGCTAAAGTCCACACCCTCCCTCTGGTGTTTGTAACCATCTGTCAAACGAATCGCAACTTGTTTGATCACTTTGCCCATTTCATTCCTGCCACACTGCTGCTTGATTTCACTGTCCGACATTTTATCAAGTTCAGATGAACGATGGCCACAACCCCAGAAGGTATGCTTCGTTGCCTCGAGGAACTCCAAGTCTGAGTGGTTGAGGAGAAAAGCACGCGTCTGCTGGTAACCGGGAAGGGCGAGTTTCCTGATCACGAGTTCCTCGATCACACGCACAGCGTGATTGTTCTGCCACATTTGCACTGCAATGTCAGTCACCTCGTAATTTTGTCATGCTCTCTGGATCATGTCTCTAGCCAAGGTCATCACGCCAAACGATGCTTGGTTATGGAATGGGATTTCAGTGGCATAACGCTGATGGAGTTCTTGAGCATCACACTGGAGTCCTAGAAACTGCAACTTGAAGAACTGGTATGCATGTTCAACGCTGCCGAAAGTGTAGATCCGTGTAGAGGGTTGTCCCGGTCCCGGTGTCCTGATGGGCAGCTCAACCTGGATCTCCGCGGGTGCCAGGTTGCTGAGCCGTGATTCCAGACCCGAGAACGCGACGTACCTGGATCCACTCCCGACAGCATACATTCTGAAAAGAGAACTGAACTCAAACGCACCATTAGTCTTCCCATTCTTTATCACGATACCGTGCTGGGAGGTGTCTGTTGTGACGCAAAGGTCGTGATCATTTAGGGGAAGGTGTGTCGTGTTCAGGTCTGCGTGCATTCATGCGTTTGTTGGTGTTGTTTTGTTCATACAGTTCGTTTTCCCTGTCACGGACAATCTCGTTCATCTTGCGCCGCTGTTCCTCAGAGAGTTCAGGCATCTGTGTGGTAAAATTCCAGTTAAGGTCAGCGATGTCATCAACAGTGAGATACAGTTGGGAGGAACCCGGAAAGACATCGACACTGGCATTGTCGAGCAGCTCTGAAATGGGGTCACACCATCGCAAGTGTCGAAGATTGACACAACTGCACTTCTTCGTCTCCGTGTGCTCGATCCACACCTGTCTCTGCCCCTGGTTGACAAACTGAATCACCCTATACCCAGGTTCCCATCTGGCCTCGTGCTTCTTGGGGTGGACATTCTCACGGTACACTCTGTCACCAATCTGCAACTTTCTGATCTTACCACAGTTACCCTTCTTGCGTGATTGGTCCTTCCGACATCGTGCAAGACAGAGGTTACATCTTCCACACGCCTGTGCGACCCAGAGATCTGCAAGATTGAGTGATTCATTCTCATAACTCCAGTAACCTCGTGACAAAGTCGGCAAGAGATGATTGATGTTGTACATGGGCTCCTGTCCCGACCACAAGAACAGAGGTGCCTCCCCCATCTCAGTGTGTGGCAGTTTGCGGTATGTTTCCAAAGCTCCTCTCACGACAGACCACCAATCCCGTTCTACCCTCAATGTCGTGGCCTTTCTGTACACTTCATTCAAGTACCTGTGGAATCTCTCAAGTACCCCATTTGTTTGTGGACTGTACGGTGCTGTGAGTCTGTGTGTGATGTTGCGTGATTTCAACAGTCGTGCGAATTCCTTGTTTTTGAATTCTGACCCATTGTCAGACAAGATTTCCCGTGGTGTGCGCATGTACGCCAAGATGTTTTGAAGCGCAGTGCAAACTTGTGCTGCTGACTTGTCCTGTAAAGGTTCAGCAAAGGGGTACTGAGAGTGAAGATCGATCGCCGTTAAGGCAGTATGTCCATCAATGGACCAAAGATCGATCGCAAGCCACAATCCTGGACCAACTGGGGGTTGGATGTGGATCATGGGATGTGGATCCCTCTTCAATTTGCCCAATTGACAAACCCTGCATCCCTTGACAAACTGTGCAATCTGCTTGACCATGCCCTTCCAAAAGACCCGTGGTTGAAGAACTGCAATCATCTTGTCACGGCCTGGATGAACCAGCTCCTTGTGTATGTTGACCAACACACTGAGACGAAGGGCGCGTGGAATAACAAGAGCGAAGCTGCCTCGTTTCTCGTCGTGCAAAACAGCCTTGTACAGCAGCCCATTGCGGACAACAAACAAACCATTCTTGTCAGGTCTCGCAGTCTTGATCTGAGCTTTGATTCGTTTGCAATACCCATCGTGCTCTTGGAATGACAAGAATTGTTCATACGTGAGCTTGGATATCTTCTTGATCTCGACAACGTCTTCTGACACGAGTTGAGCCTCCTCCACCTGCGTTGCCAAACACTGGTCACTTACCCTCGTGTCTGTTTGAACAGTCTTACTCGTGTGTGTCTCGGGATCGATCTCTTGACGGATGGGTTTCACCGGGAAGTCCGCGTCCACAGCATCGTGGTCTTGGAACAGCTTGGCATTGTTCATCCGACTCAGGCAATCTGAAAGATTCTTTTCGGAAGAAACCCATTCGAATTTGAGATCAAATCGCTGTATCTTGAGAGACCAGCGATTAACCATTTCGTTTCGAGTCTGAGACTCGAGAAAGCGCTCAAGAGGCTTGTGATCACAGCGAAGCGTGACAGGACAGCCTTCAATGAAGACTGCAAAATGCTCCACTGCTTCCTTGACAGCACGAGCTTCCTTCACGAGTGCTGCCCAATTGCGTTGTGATCCCTTGAAAGACTTGCTCCAATACCTGATGGGGTGTAGCTTCAGAGGGTACTTCTCTTCCAGGAGCTCCACGAGTACATCCCCATGACACTTCTCCGGGTGACACCAGCAACCAAGTTTCTTGCCCCTTAGCTCGTGCAGACTCGCCATCAACTCGGGAGAATCCAAGAGGTGTTGTCAATATCTCTTCAGTGATTCGGACCGCGTCATGTTGGTTTCTTCAGATCCATCAGAGTTCCTTGTTGTGAGCTTGAAGGGATTCGCCCATTTGGATGCTTCAAGGTCCCATCCGCCGTGCTTGACTTGTCGACCAATGTAGACGTCACACCCTTGATGAATCTGATCTCGATCACACCTCAACCTAACTACTGTTGTGTGTTCAATGTCGTCTGCTTCTTGCATCAGAACTCCACTCATTGCCTTCTTGGAAGCATCGGTGTACAAGATGTACGGCTTCAAACTATTGGGAAAAGCTAACACATGATTGTCCAACAACAAGTCCTTCAACAAGGCAAACGATCTGTCGTGTTCATCTGTCCAGAGTCCGTCCAGCTTCATGTTGGTCGTGACGTTGGGCATCGTGAGGAAGTCCTGAATTGGAGCCGAGACGTCACAGTAGTAGGGAACGTGTGTCCACAGGAAACTCGTGAATCCAAGAAGCGACTTGACCTGAGCTACTGTCTGAGGAATCTCCAACTTGTGAACAGCTTCCAACTTGCTCTGCTGAATAGAAACACCATCCCCTGACACAGTTGATCCAACAAAATCTACCTGCTTCATCAGGAACTGGCATTTCTTCAGTGACAATTTGTAACCTGTTGTCCTCAGGCGCTCAAAGAGCCACCGCAACAACTCGAGATGTGGCGGGACTCCTCTCGTGCCTGACAAGAGATCATCAATGTACGCCCTGGTGCGCTTGATTCCTCGTAGATCGGCGGAAATCTGGTTCTGGAAGACTGCAGGACTGATCTTCAACCCTTGTGGAAGGAACCTGAACTGCCATTTACCGAGCTCACAGCTGAATGAAGTGAATTTGCGGCTATCGGGATGAATCTCTATCGTGAAGAAAGCGTGAGTGATGTCCATGTTCAAGAAAACATCACACCCATTGAATTCCACCAAGATGTCCTGAATTCTGGGAATTGGGTACACAACATTCTCGATAACCTTGTTCAAGCGGTGGAAATCGATCACGAGGCGATACTGTGGAGCGCCCTCCAGTGCCTTCTTAGGCACCAGCAGACAGGGTGAGTTGTACTCATTGTTTTCACACTTCTCGATGATGCCCCCTTCAATTAGGTCGTCAAGAAGTTTCCTCAGAACATGCCTCAATTTCAGAGGTGTCCTGTAATTGGGAACATTCACTGGGACCGTGCTTGTCAAATTGATTTGGACCTGGCGTTTCTTGGAGGTTTGGGATTTTCCAACGTCCGCTGTACTGGCAGAGAAGATGTCCTGAAACTCGTGAACTAAATTCTCAAGGGATTGTTGGTACTCGGGAAAATCACACTGGGGAATGTTGAGATTAGAAGAACACTCAGTGGCTTGCATTGTCTGCTCACCAGCTCATGATGTTTCCACAAAATTCAACTTCGCCAGTCTGCTGAGTAGCTCATCTTCTGGCAAATCGACTAACTTGACCTCGTTCAACCTGCAGATCAACTCACGATCCTCAGGCAAGAGAGCTTCCCAACGTCGGCAAATACGATCCCATTGTGGCGACCCTTCCTTCAGATGACCTAGCTTCTGTTTCTGTTGTGGATCATTCATGATCTGTTCACACCTTGCCGCGTAAGCTAACTCTGCCTTGCTCGCTTCTGTTTGTGCTGCATCGTCCACAACTGGAGCGTCCTTGCTGTCGTAGATCTCGGGATGTCCAGCCAATTTGCCATCTCGAAGCTTGAATCCTCCCGGTCGTGGTTCAAACAAAATATGTTCATCTTGCATGAAATCAAGCCCGATAATCAACTCACAATAGAGGCGATCAACTACCACAGCCTGCAACTTCCTTGTCTTCCCATCGTTGAACCTGATTGTTGCCGTGATCGATGATTGTCCATTCAGCCTACCATTTCTGACTCCATCAATTACCACAGGACGCACGAGATCATTCTGGATGGCTCCTCGCAAAACAAGGCGGTGTGACATGAGACGATCCACAAGACACAAGGTGGCTCCTGTGTCCCATAGAGATTTGACCTGTAAACCCTGCAAACTTGGAATGCAAGACGCGACTGCACCCGCGCGTGCAACAGTAACAACAATCGGATCATGTACTTGATTCGCATTCTTATCAGAGCTCGCAGTCTCCGATAAAGAGTGAGACGAATTACAGTCCGCACTCCTGCTCGTGTCCGTGGGCGTGTTCATTTGTCGTGACCGTGACCTGTGTGTATCTCGTGACTTTTGTTGGTCTAGTCACGCTGTCGTGGTTTCCTTCTTTACGTCGGATCGCCTGTCTGACCTTTTTGAATAGTCGTCGGCCCATCGTGATCGATGACCTCCCTCTCATTTCGGAGAGCAACTCCTCGAGCGGCGGTACTTGCGACCCTTGTCATCACGATGGAAATCACAACGGAAGTCACGGAAATCACGACGGAAATCATGGCGATCATCACGACGATCACCTCTCCTGAAATTGAAACCTCCACCGGCAGGAATGTGCTTCTTGGCCGCTTGGTAGGTGCCATCATTGCGGTCCCTTTTGCACTGAACCACAGTATGGCCCAACCTTCCACACTCGTAACAGCGTTTCGCAGTGCATTTTGGCATGTGGTAAGCCAACTGCCCTGCTTTCACCTCTGTTTTACACCACCTGCAAGTGGTCGAATTCTTTGCTCTACAGTCCCTCAAGTCGTGACTGTGAGTCTCGTGAATGGGACAATGAGACTGTTTCAGATGGCCTTGATTCCTTTGGGCGTCATTTCCTGGCTTGTCTGCTTTGGGCTGAGATTTATTGTCCTGAACAGTCTCCTTTCTTGCCGTGTCTGCCTTGCACACCTTTTCCTTTCCCGAAGTTTCCTCCTCACTGCTCTGGGTTGAGGTGGACTTACGGGCCACCCTAACTGCTTCATACCTGTCCTCATCCTCTTCCTCACCTTGCCTACGACCTTGAGGTTCACCTGACACATGATCTAACTTCTCTGACTGATAAGTCAAATCCAAGTACAAACTAAGGGGAGCCTGCGTGTGCTTGGATTTCTCTTTGAAGAGCCAGCGTCGGAAGGACTGGCTCTTGAAACCTTTGATGTAATGCGTGACCTGGAACTGATCAGTCGTCGTGATTTCTTTACCTGCTGCTCTCAAACACTTGGTGAACTCGGCATTGTATTCACCGATTGAACGATCCCCCTGAACTATGTCGTCTAACTCTTTGTGCGCGAATGCCTCGTCCGCATACTTGTAGAACCTTCCTCTCAGGGAAGCTAGCAAAGTACTCAACCTATCTGCCCGGTGACCGATCGTTTCAACAAACATGGTGGGATCGGGACCGAGTTTTTGTTTGACCAGCACGAGGAAAAGCGCCTTGTTAGGTTGGTACGTCTCAGCCTGTCTCACCTTTGTCTCCCAGTTGTGGTAGTTACGGGAATTCCCATCAAAGGTGGGAATTGCTTGGATCAAGGTCTGTGCATAAGTCGTGTTAGCCAAGGTAAGAGCGATGCTAGCAGCCTCGCTCGCTGCGCCAGGTGGATCCGCAAAACTCACCGTTGGCTGTGCTGGAGTAGGAACATCCGAGTGTTGAGACTGAACCTCCGAGAATGAAGCCACGGGAGTCGTCACGCCTTGTCCCGCAGGCCTGTCGCGTTCAGCCTGAAAGAAGTCTGCCTCGAAAGTATCGGGGAAACTTTGCCACTCGTGAACACTTCTGTCAACTGCAAAAAGCACTCTCCCCATCATGAAAGCATTCAGTAACGATGAACGGAACTGGCAGGGGTATTGGATTGCCTCGTTATGAATTTCTACTTTGCTGTCTGCCAAAAGGACACTCAAAATGTGGTCCCCCCTCCATTTTGCAACAACAGGAAACATTGAACACCTGGCGCACATAAGTCGGTGATTCCTGTTGGTGTTGCAAAATTTGCAACGGATCTTTGTCAGTATCAGTTCGTCCCCCATGCTGTCCTGCAAGAGATGTCATGGTTAAGTAAGCGTGTCCTGCAAATAAGGAGATCATGCAGCCTTTAATTTTGTGCCATTGTAGTTGGAGTGAACTAAATTTCTTGAATGTCGAGAGAGAGAGTAAAATGTTCGCGTCTTCAAACATTCTTGAGTATCATAGATGCTATGAGTGCACCACCCCTTTGAAACGACGAAGTTCATGCATTGCTGGCTGGTTTTTCCACGTAGATGTTGACCTTAGGTCACGACAAACTGTGATTTCACGAGTAGTTTCACGAGAATGACTGTAGACAGCTGATTGGATTGAATTTTCAATCTTCCAATTACCCCACTTCCATATGCTACGTTGACGTTAAAGTTGTTGGAATTTTCTACCTATGTTCCGAGAAAAACACACCCAACAGATTTTGGCCGTGGATGAAAGGCCACTACACAGTGCTTTGTGTCAAACCAAAACTGTTGTTGCCAGTGGTGTGGATCACGAGTTGAACGAATTTTCACCATGTGTTCACGACCTGGACAATGCTCATCCAGTGGTGGGAAACTTTTCACTCCACAGTCTATCGTGACACAGAGAATTGAGTGAGACCGGTCTCGTACACAGTGTGCGCGCTTGTTAGTTTTTCACAAGTGCTCACAACACATTGATTGTTCTCTGTCACTTCTCACCAACCGTGAGCTCACCGTCATCTTGCACCTCAAAAACAATCCTTAAGAATCGGGTGTACTCACGAAATGTTCAGAACCTATGGTGGTCCCAAATCATCCGAATCAGTCATATCATGCAGTAATTGAGTTGATTGACATGCATGCTACATGAACAGAACACCTTGTTTGATCGAGCTGAAGCATATCGTGTTCTCACCTAACACGATGAATTTTTGTCTGGAGTATTGATCACCCACACACACCAACCTACTCATTCGTCCCTGATCCCTCCTCCCGCGGAGGTACATACCTTACTTGGGACCTGGCTGTCTGACCGGGATGTCTAACTGGCCTGCGTACCCTTTGCATCTGAACGGGGCCAATGAGTGCCTCAACCTGGGGATCCGCTGCTGCACTAACTCTATTTCTTGTCCATCTCGTGATCTCCCGACGGGACAACCTGTGCAGTTGCAACAGCGAGTGGTACACACGCCTCCTCCTGAAAGATCTCCTATGTCTGTTCCACCTCTCCCTTGCCGATCTCGCAACCGCCGCTAATGGATTCAAAACAACCTCCGAATGTCATGATCCCTCTGATTGCTGATCCACCTCAATGACCTCTACCAAATCCTCCTCTTGGTGTGTCGTGACCCGTTCGCCAGTGACTGAACTCTCTACCTGACCTGTAGCTCCTTCCACCAGTGCAACCAGCTCTCTCAAGAGCGAGCCCTCCGGTTCAGGTGTTGGGATACGGACATGGGAACCACTGATGGTAAGGGTTGGTGCTTCAGGCGTTTCAGTCCCAATTGGAATTGGTGGCGTCACAGTCGTGGTCACGACCATGGGTTCCTGGGACGTAGGAATCGGTGATGTCCCCGACTCAACCTGTTCACTCGTGCTTACCATCAGGACATCTGCAGGTCCTTTGTCGTGAACAGTACCCTTGAGTACCTCGGGGATCGTGCTTGGTTTGCGCGACACAACTCGTAATTCTGGAGTGGGAGAGGCACCCTCAACTTGTGGGACATCACCTGTACTCTCTTCTGTTGGTGTGGTCCTGAAGGCGTGAAGAAGCCCTTGTCATCCCTCTTCTTCAAAGATCTGCTCGACTCTCCTCTGGTGAACACGACGCGCTTGCACCCCGTGATCTCCTTCACTGTCAGTGGCAGAAGACCCCCCTGCTTCTTGATTATCCTCTTCATCTGAGTGAAGCTTGATTGTTTCGATCGATTTCTGAGGAATTACGCTTCGTCGAGTTGGCTTGCGCTTACTTGTGGCAACATTACTTCGTCCTTCAACTCTGGTCGACCCTTGGGGAACCTCACCTTGGGACCGTGAAGAGATCGGTGTTGGGGGTTCCTTCTCGTGTGTCAGAGCCAGTTGGGACGGCAACGGAACGTCTGCAACAAACATGGAGGGCAAGCCAGCCATCTGCTCCCCAGTTTGGGGGCATGCCAGCCGACCCCCTTCAACGACAGTTGGGGCTGGGTGCCTCTTCCCCTTCTTTTTCTCTGTGTACCCACGATTGCAGGCTTCTAAGTGAGCCAAGTACTCAACCTGCATGAAAATCTCGTGGCAGTTCTGGCAAACCATCGGTGCAGCACGTTCCCACAACATTGCGTACTCCTCATGATTGAAGGGTCCCTCGCACTGTCGCTCATGATCCATGCAGTCAGTCCTCTTTCTGTGACCCCGACCACACTTGCTGCACGCGTGCTCACGACCATGGATAGGGAGATGATCCATGAGGTAATGAGCGGTGGAAAAGGTCTTTCCACACCCCGGGAAATGGCATGGGTATGTTCTACCTGGAATCCCGTGTATGCGCTGCACATGGAAGTTGAACTTACCCTTGTCCGGCATGATCCGCGCACACATAGGACACACCCAGTTGTAACTGTGGACATGGAACATGTGAGCGGCAAACTCCTTGTGCACTGCAAACATTCCCGAATGGGGGCATTTGGAACAACTATGCCACTTCCCTTTGATCGCACTCCCTTCATCAGGATCGATTCGCCCTCTTACCTTCGCGGGGGAGGGGTCTTTCCTTTTTCCTTTCTTACCCGGAGTCTTCGGCCTTGGTCCTGCCACAGGAGGTTGAAACGTGGGCCTTGGATCCCTCATGACAGCAGGCGGCATTGACCAATCGTCCTCTGGCATTGGCGTCGTCTGCGGTGGCGTCCGAACATCTCGGGATGGTCCTGGCGTCGGTGACTGGGACTGACCCCTCCCACTCGCTGTGGGCTTGACGGTGGGGGCTACCACTCCCCCAGCCATCACACCAATTACCGTGCTCATTCTTGTTCGTGGGGAAGTCGGGAGAATGGGCACAAGACGAGGCGCACGGGGTATCGGGCGCACAATGCCAGACGCCGTTGGCACCCCTGCCCCGAGAACACGAGTGAGGTTGACCCCTCCACTTGTCATGACAGGCACACGCACTGGTGTGGGAAACACGACAGGAGGAGTCGTGGTGGGTGGAACTGGAATGAGAGGCCGGTTTACCATGGTGGCCCTCAACTGACCTGAACCAGAGGCGATTGCTTTCTCAGACACACCCTTGCTAGTAGTGGGCGTGGCTGTACCCGCTGTTGTTGTACTCACACCTGTCTGTGTTGTCACGGCCACCGTCGTGGCAGCTGTCGTCACAGCCACCTGTGCAGGTGTGGCGGCAGTGACAGGGACAGGCACCACCGGGATCGGCATCATGATCTGAACCTGAATTGGACCCTCATGCAACTCCACTGCTGATGGGGGTAACAAATCGTTGGGCCATGGGATCCGTCTCTTCAACATGCTGAAAGCTGACTCCAAACAATGCCTCTCCATCGCTAAAGTGTACACGCACAACCTGTGGTAGTTTGCGATCTGCTCGTTCAATGCCTTTTTGTATGCCTCCAGACTTGTCTGCAACAAAAGCAATTGATCTGCCCGTGATTCCGCGATTCTCTTCAAGTTATCGATCTCCTCTGAACCTGCCTTTCTCAACTTGCCCTGAGCCTCCAAAAGCAACCTCTCTGTTGACTGACCCATTCTCTCGCTCGCCATCAACTGCGCCCTGACCGATGCATTCTCAAGTTTGATCCTCTTCTGATCCGCCTCGTAGTCCTGCACTAAAACCCGATGTGAATCCAACTTGATCTCTAGATTACTATTGATCCCTGTGAGAGAGCCAACCTGCGTCTCCAGATCCCTGATGGTTTCCCGAGCCCTCAACAATTCATGCTGACTCCCACCGGGTTGCAGTCCGGTTCCTCTGTACTCACCAAACACTCCTTGTTTGGGGCTTTGTGCCCCATCTCGACCTCCGACTTCACGCGCTGTCACAGTAGATTGTCCTGCGGAATGTCTTATTCGACCACGCCCCCTTCCGAGCAACATTGACGTCTCGCTAATGAAAGATCCCTGGGACGCCCCTGAGGTATGCGAAGCAGGCCCCTTCTCCCGATGCAACTCACCAGGCATGAATGAAACAGTGCTCGTTGTCCTCGTCCCTTCCGTCTTTGTCGGCGTTCCTCCTTGTTGTGGCTCCGCTTCTTCACTCCTGCTTTCCCCGACCTGCTCACCCTCACTTACCACCACCATCGATGGCGTCACGACGCCACCAGCTGGCGTTGTTACCTTCGTCGTGATCTCAGCGGGCGTGTCTGTTGTCTCAGCTGCCGTCACCGTGATCTCAGGGGTAGGATTGCTCTGATCTCCCGAGGTCTCCCCTTCCCCGGACAAACTACTTCTTTTGGCAGGAGGCTGTTCCTCCTGCTCCGCTGACTCTTCCAACAGATCCCGCGTTCTTTCAAGGAGAGTCTCTGAAACTCTCTTCCTCTTGGGAGTCCTGCTTGATTTCTTGCCTTTACCTTTTCCTCCTTGTGATGCGCTCTCCCTCACCTTCGTGGGTTCAGTGGTCCATGAATAAATACCATACAGATTGTGGAACCTTGGTCGCAATACCCTGATCCTTTCGCCTGGCCTGCAAACAAAAATCGCCCTCTGACAATGAGGCTCAAACACCTGATCCTGGGTCACGAACACACCCCCATTGAGAAGAAACATCGCCGGGATTCCCAGAAACTTGCAAACCAAATAAAGCAGCTCCCATCCAGCCCGGTCGTGATCCTGAAGCTCCTTCAGAAGGTGATCCCGCTTCTCCTGGTCTATCTCGTTCAACACCAAGAAAGTCGAGCTAAACAACATCCCTGTCACCTGCCGCAGAAGTTCTCCCGAGTCCCCTGACTCCGGACACAAATGTTCCAACCAGTGCAACCCAACCAAACTACCAGCCGTCACATCCCCCAGGGGCGAAAGATTGTGCTCACACGTCGCAATCATCCACAATGGATCTAACTTTTCTAAGTACGCTTCGACCTCTGCCTCCATCTGGATCGGGATAAGCCCTTTTGTCATGATCTTCGTATTGTAGCTCACGTTTCCAAGCGCCATTTCTTTCACCCTTCCTTTGTACTCATCGTGAAAAGTTGAAGAATTGAACAAACCGCAAAACGCACCCAAATTTGAACCTCAACAAATTCTGATCTAGATCTTGGTCGGATCAATGACGTTTTTACCTTTATCCACAGATGATCGTAGTCACGATGAAGTTGATGATGATGAAAGTCGCGTCTAAAGATGCGGAGTTTGTTTGCTCCAACCGATCAACCGATAATTTATCGGGTTCGATGAGCCTTGGAATTTGAAGAAATTTAGCTGGATGAAGTGTCCAAAAAATATCGTTGTCTACTTGTGCAAAGCACGAAAAGCCGAAGCAAATTTGTATCGAAACCGCGTAAATTCTCGTGAATTTGATGTAGAAGAAACTTAGCAAATGTCAGCAAAAGCAGCGAAACGTCTCGAGAGCTGTGGTTGTTCGAATGAACACCAATCCGACCGTGCACAGGCATTTTATAGGCCTCTCGCAGCGCCCCTCGTGGCAAATTTCCAACTGATTCCTGATTGGCTCTGATGCACATGCTCGATCACAAGCAACACCCTTTTGATCACGTGACAGGCCGTGATTGGCAGTTCGGAGTGGAACTTTCTGCGCCAGCGACGACAGATTTGGTGGGAAAGATTCAAGGACAATGTTGCAGAATCTGGGTTCCCGATTTCTCAGAAGTCCTGACGAAGCTGGAATTTGAATTTAACAGTTTTTCTCGACCAGTTTCAATTTCGAGAAATTTCTCTCTTGTATCCAGGTGGCTTTTTCGCCTCTTTTCACTCGGTTTTGGTCCAAAAACCACTCCAAAATGTTGTACTATTCAGTGTCATGTCGATCTCGGGATCAAATCTCTCTTCATGGCTTTTCGAAAAGTCGGCTTTTTATCCACCTCAATCTCGATCAAACAAACACAATTTCGATTATTAGTGAATGAAAGTAGCATGTCATTTGATCATCATGATCAAATCTCCAATTTTCATGCAGCAAACTTCTGTTTTAACCTGACTTTCTGTGAGTGTTGGATAATTCCCAACTTCAGATCAGTACTTTCACTTTTGGTACCTCTCTGAAGTCTTCACGGGAATTATTTTGTGTGAGCTCTCCACCGTTTTTTGCAAGTTGCAAGAACCCTTATTCATTCAAAACTGATCAATCTCTATGGAACATAGATTTCTTCATCCCTCTCGGCTGTCATGTGCAAAACTGGATCCACCCCCTAAATGGCAGAATCCGTTGCTTGTCTACACACGCGCCCTTTTTGACACGACCAATTAATCTCCCTCGATGAAACGCGTGTGTGTTCTATGTCTGTTGATTCAATCATCCCAGACTGTCATTATCAGTGTCAAATTGTTCCAATCCGCATAAACTACAAGGGTGGTGCCATTGAAATCTCGAAGTTGTACAAATAATCGATGACATGTGGTTCCAGATCACAAATGGTTTTTCTCTCTCTCACGACATGTGGAAACATGTAAGGTCGGCTTCCTTCTTTGAAGTTCCGCTCGGTTTTTAAAATATTCTCAGAATTTCTCCCTCGATGCGAAGACGAAATTCAACCATGTCACGGTTGAAGTTCTTTCATCTTGTCTCGACATGGCAAAATAAGATTGAAATGTTGTACTCACCATCTTGTTGTGAATATTTACCACACCTAAAACTCGCCGAGAAGCCCTGGATTCGTGTTGGATCCCAGACGAGCCCCCAAAAGATGTGGACGGCAGGAATTTTTGATGATTGAAACTCCCGCTATTCACAACTTGTGTTTCTCTCTATCAGTCGGTGTGGAAGTTTTACAGATTCTCTCCGTCGAGATGACTGATTGTACTCACTAAATTGAAGGCTAATTGTTGTCTAGGGTTTTATGATTGATACGCAGCTCATGATTTGTCCGATAAATGAGAAACAAGCAGATTACGGTTGAATTACTCTCTCTATTATTTATTCCCCGAAGTTGAACATGTCGCTCCAGGAAGAAATCAATAATTCTCGCGTCTCGGATCATGACGTCATGGAAATCATAGACGTGACATTTCATCTCGGTGACAGACATAACAACGCTGTTTGCAGAAGTGTAAAGCGTGAACAAGAACTCGATTAGTCGATGAACCGGCAAACAATGAAGAGATTCGGTCAATGTAAGGCGACTCGTCGTGATAAGGAAAACATATCGAACACACCCATGGGGTCGTTCGATGATGCGAAAAATTTAGAGCATCACGTCTACAGACATGCCACTTCGTTTTCAACCCAGTGATTCGTGGCCAGTTTGGATTTTGTCGAAACCTCTGACGTTCTCGTTTGATTTTCCTTCGTAAGCTGTCCTTAACCTTGTAACTTCTTCGTTGCAGGTCGGGAAAGCGAACGCCATGTTCAAACTTGTCAGTCCAAATGGGATATTCCAGCTCATGGTAAGTGGTGTGTGAACAGTTTACTCCTTTTTCTGAAAAGTGATTTCAGATCATTCGGCACAAAACTTTGGGAAACTGCTCTGGAAGAAGTTGAAATTTTGGGCACACCACTCGTTTTGTGGTTCTGTTGTCAGAAGTGGCAGGTATTCCATTTTGAATTGTGCCGTCTTCAGAGTTGCCTCAAACATGAAAGTTATGAACCAATGTGGTGTCATAGACGGAGCAGGAGCGCGTGGCTCATCACCTGAAGATCGCGACGGCCGCGGGACTGAAAGGACAGAAACTGCCTGGAGGTGCCAAGCTCAAACTTCCCACCACGGCCGGGGAGCCCAGCTCAAAGAATCAACCTGCTCAACAGACTTCGCGACAGACCCCAGGTGAGCTTTCTAAAATTCCTTGGTGGGAGGGGGGCGTTGGAGAACTTTTCCTCTTGTGTTGGAGGCACGTCTTGTGATACGACTTTGGCCGACACGCAGATTGCCCAAGCACCCGCTTGTCTGGACTGACCACAGAGCACATTGCTGTGAATATCATCGAGCACTAGCAAAGATGAACACCCTTCTTTGTTTGCAGCTCAGATTTTGCAGTCTGGAAAGGTGAAGGTCATCAAAATCAAGCGGGGCCCCGGTCGCCCTCGGCAACGTCACCAGAACGGGTTCCCGCCGCTGGACCCGGAAGCGAACGACAAATACCGCAGAAAATACCTCAGACTGAAGAAATTTGCCAAAAAAATGCTCTTCGTAAGTGCGACGTATTTGATTTGAAGCCATCCCCTGTAAGGGTTTGGTGTGAAAGGACGGTTGACGACCTGGTTGTATGTTTCGGCGAACTGATGTTTGCACGGGATCTCATTCTGAAAATAACATTTTGTTCTTCAGGTGAATGCAGCAGTCTGTGACGAGGTAAGACGAAACTCATTTCTATGGATAGCGAATCTCATGAATTTTCACAAACAATCCTGCCGTGATTGAACGCGGATTGAAGCTGTGTTCACACAAGTGTTGCCCATTTTGTCGTCGAAGGGCGCGCTTGCGACGCAGTTGCGGGGCACCCAATGCCTTACGGTGCGCTTCTTTGGCGAAGTCGGACTGAGACAGAACGATGTTTTCTGTCTGTTTCACGGTCATTGTTTGTTGCAGGTGTCCAGAGTTGAGGACAAGCTGTCAAGATCACGCGCGGAAAGAAGGTATGAAAACGTTTGCGTCGTGATTCATTGCACAAAGTAACTGTCAATCCAACGGTATGTCTGTTATCCTGTGACCAAAACGGGATTACGGTTGGTCTGGGAGTGATATGATTGGCGGATTGGCTCACCGTGGGTCATTTTACATGAACGTCAGATGTTTTGGATGCTTGAGTTGTGTTACTTGGGTCTGCAGGTTTCTGTTGCGGAAACTCGTGAACCACCAGACGGTGTCGGATGCGCTGGGTCACATGGGGAAGCAGTCGTCAACCGCTCTGGTACCCGGAGCGCTCAGCAAGCTCCCCGTTGGTCAGTTTGCAATGGAAATCCACCAGATATATCTCATATCAGAAGTTCGGCCAGTTTGAATGGATTTCACCACATCTTGGACGCATTCGTGTTGGATGGAGACAGTGGGACCAAAGTCGTGAACATGTTTTGTGGGTTTTGCAGGTCTTGCTGGACCGTTGTCGTTGGAGATGAATCTCGACTCGTCGCCCGAATCGAAACCGAAGCCCAAGAAGAAAGCGGGCGGAGCCAAGGGAAAGAAGAGCAAGGAGTCGTCTTCTTCCTCAGGTGGGTCGCTGCCGTCCAGAATGCAGCGTATGTTCGCGCACGCGTCCAAAGAGTCACTACGTCTTTGAAGAACCAGCCGTGATGGGACATGGCAGAAATAAACAGCGAGAAACTATTTCACGGTTCGTTGGCAAACTTGTTCCACTCGCTGTTTTTCAGACGAGAAGCCGCGGCAACAGAAGCTGACGGCGGTGTCCTCTGGTGACACGCTGCTCGGCGTCATGACACCGGACACCGCTGGTGGCGCCACCGCCGACCAAGACAGCAGCACCGCCGCCTCGCTGCGCCATCTATTGACCACGAAAACTGTCATGGAGCCGCCCTAGCAACACCACACGACGCGTGTGCGTGAGTCAAGTAGCCACGCACCTGTGAACTTGTGCAGAACAACGCATTACAGACCTCTGTGAGATGGACGTTGGTGCACATCACGCAAAAATACGTTGCGCGTCGAGTCTACACTCATGCACTTGCACGAGGTGACTTTGGCGATGCCAAAGACAGCACAGTGCACGACGAATCAGTGGAAAAATACTGGGCGTCAGCCTGTTTGGTTCTTTGCAACAAATACCTCATGTGTCGACGACCAAGGAGACACCTGGACCAGTGAAGTAAGCATTTCGTTCCAAACATTGCCTGCGGTCAAACGCGAAGAGATGTTCAGGTTGGCGGTTCTTGCGTGCTCTCATTTGTTACCATTCTCAAAGCACCAAGCACATTGGATTTGGACATGTTTCTGACAGAACCAGTTACCAGAACCCAATGTTGAACGCTGTCTCAATGGCTGCCCCATGTCTGCAGCCTTCTCTTGACCAGTTCGACAGCTCGGGAACCAACACACGAAACCGCAAGTCTTCGTATTCGTATGTGCTCGAAAATAAGAAAACCTTGAAAATAATGAAAATTGGACTTTTTATTCCTCATTCGAAGAACACGCAGACTCATTCACGCTCTCCACACTATCACAAGGAACTCGTCAAAACTTTCACGCCAAGGAGACGACAAAAATGTTTGAGAGTAGTTCAGGCGCAAAATCTACTGCGAGTCAAACAAGAAAATCGTTGGCTTCTGAACAACTACTCGCAGAGCAACTGGAAAACAGTGAACATCTGAAAAGTGGAACGCAAGTTCAGACAAATTTTCTTCGACCAACTGCGCAGACTAAAGTCCAAAGATTTCACTGAACGAATTTTGGACGTGGCAGCACAAACACAACAAACATCCAGTGCTTGCTGTCGTTGTGTACAACGAAGGAAGCAGTTTCACCGGCAAGGTTTTCAATTTGACATGCGAATAATTTGGCGTCAGTAAATCACCCCCAATTCACAGCCTCCGCACCGTCACGAGTTCGGAGGTATCCGTGTAACTTTACAAGGAAGCCACTGACTCGGGTGCACCGTGAATCGGAGGCCAGCGAACAGCGAATCAATCGTAGCTCAAAAAGACAACGGGATCTGTGGTTCACGTCATGGTCGTCAATCAACTGCCGCGATTGGCGAAATTTCTCGGGGGGGGGGGGGGTTTGCAAAGTAGAGATATAATTTGTTGGCATCAAACTGGAAAAGAGTATTTTCACTGGAGTTCGTTTTGTGTTGCATTTCCTTTTGTGCTTCAGCACTTGCTGGCCAAACATTTACTTTCTGGTTGATACAATGAGATGACAAGCACTTTTTGCATAGATTTTACTTGCTGCAGCATTGTATTCTTTTCTGTTCTCGAACTGATTGTGCGCAAGGTATCAGCAACGATTGAGCTGTTGAAGTGTTTTGCATCCACTGCACGCCCCAGCAGACATTCATTCGGCGGGTTCCACCGGCAACATTTGTATTCGCACTTATTTCATCCCTGACACTGTCAACTTCCGGTTGTGTTGACTTCCCGTCGTTCACTTCCAGTTTGCTCCTCACATCATGCCGACGCCGGCGAACGGTACCTGAATGCCAAAGTTCTTGGCGACGCGCATCTGCGCGACGGCGGCGTCGAGCAGCGAGTAGAGGTGCGCCATCTCGATCTCCGTCTTCGCCAGACTGATGGACTTGTTGAACAGCTCCACAGCGCGCGACAAGTTACCCCTCTGCACCTCTATCGTCCCCAAAGTCTCGTACGCGAATTCGCACCTGAAAACAGATGCGATAATTCAGAAACACGGGTGATGGCTGGCTGCGACACAATGCATAGTTCGTGTCCGGAGCATCTTTTCCCGAAGACGAATGAGCAACGCGCTGACTGACAACGGATTTGGGTTGACAGGCTTGACAAGAAGGGAAGAACACCAGGGTCGCTAGTCAAAAGCTCCAAAAGCCAACACAAATGGCCTGGTTGACTTCACTGACCTGTCGTCGACCTTGATGGCCTGGTTGATGAGTCTGGACGCCTCGTCTGCGTCCTGCTTCCACTGCAGCGCCAGCAGCCTGCAACAGCCGCGTAACCATGGCGACACGCTGCTTCTGTTCACACACGAACTCGGCAACAAGATCAGAGCTGGAGGTCCAATGGGGCTCAAGTCTTGTGCACAAAGACGACAAATTTCCTTGCACAAACGTAAGACTTCCAACAGTCAACACGCCGAATAAGACACGCGTTGCGTCCCTAAACAAGTGAATCAACACAGGACGCGTCAAGTGACGCACCGGAGGTGAGCTCTGCCCCCCGTCAACGCGACTCACCCTCTGTGCACGTAAATGTTGCCGTTGTCCGGCTCAAGTTCAAGTGCCTTTTGGAAGTTCTCGTCGGCGCGGTCGAAAATTTGTTGATCACACAGTGCCTGCAACGACAAACAGCTCTGACTGAAAATCAGGACTTTCACACAAAGACAGGACACAAGTCAATGGGCAGGAGCTGCAGCGACTTCTGTTTGGCCCAACACCGCTCCTCCTGTCGACTCTCACAGAGTTACGGTAGGTTTTCAAAATTTCTTTAAGAAGCCAGACCACAACAAATGCAAGTCACAGCAGAAGGTGGATTCTCTCAAACGGCTTCACGAACGAATTGAGTACGTTGCACTGACCTGTCCGTACAGCGCGTAGCCCTCGGCGCAGGCGGGGAACTTCTTGATGGTGGCTTCGAAGCCGCGCATCGCGGACTGCAGGTGCATCGGGGAGCGCGACGCGAACGCAGATCTGCAGTGGATCATCCAATCAAGTTTGCGCAAAAAAGATAGCACGACAGTCTTCGTTTTGGAGCAGAAGCATCGACTTTTTACGGTGAAGAAAAACTTTGCTTCGTTTCACAAAGCACTGGGCACCCTCTTCGGTCAAGCACACACACATACACACGCACACGGACCTGTACTCGGTGTAGCATTTCTGGACGCTGGCGACGGCGAACTCCGGACTCAGCTGGACGCACTTCTCGAAGTCTCGCACCGCCTCGTCCACCCGCTCGATCAGCAGGTTCAGCTGTGGAACAAAACACAAGTCAGAACGCGAGGCTCGTGGCCCGGTGGGTGCTCTGTGGTAAGAGTGATGCCCTTTTAAGAGCCAACAAGCGCGGTCGGACTTTGCTGGGCCCATATCCCTGAGAAGGGCAACGCCTATGTGCGGACAGGCATTGCCTGCTTACGCAGACGAATGAGCACCATGTCGGCAACCCAAAACACTGCCCATCGACTTGTGGCTGGTGAAACGCATGACACATCTGGTGTGTGTGTGTGTGTGTGTGTGTGTGTGCGTGTGTGTGTTTGTGTATGTGTGTGTGTGTTGCTCACCTGGCCGCGGTGGTGGTAGACGTCGGAGTTCTCCGGGTCCTCCTTGACGGCAATCTCGAAGTCCTCGAGCGCCTCCGTCTGCTGCCCGTTCTGCATCTTGAGACTCCCGCGTTTTATCAGCGCGTTTGACCGGATCTGCGCAAAATACATGCCAGTGATGCCGTGTTCGATTTTCCGAACCAACGCAAATTCACGAACATCGTTTTCTATTGTGTGGTGCTCTCAATCCCAGTCCACAGAATTTGCTCGGGTGTTGCTCATCTGGGATGCAATCTGGCTGGTCAGTGAATGGTGCTGGGCGAAGACAATGTGCACACATGTTCACACAACACATCGCACTTTCAAGTCGTTTGTCGCCTTGTCGGGATAACGCCAGTCATGTGTTAGTCACCAGTGAACACGTGTGTGCTGCGTCGGCAGGGGTGTGTGCGAGCAGAGTCTCCATTTCCAGACGTCTCATTGTTTCCGAAGTCCAAAGATTTTGTGTGTGTGTGTGTGTGTGTGTGTGTGTGTGTGTGTGTGTGTGTGTGTGTGCGTAACTCACGCGCTTGTCAACGTCGGGCATTGCAAGCAGCTTGTCTAGGTCGTCGGCGGCTTTGAGCGCCTCCCCGCGGATCAGGTGGAACGTGGCGCGCAGCAGCTGCGCCATGGCGGCGTTGGGCAGGTGTCGCTCGATCTCCTCGTGACACAACTACAACACGCCACGCACTGCGAGTCAAACACGGGAATAAAACGTCCTTCAGGGCATGTCACACACTGCTTCCCTGTTCGTAAGGCGTAGCTCGATGGGACCACAATACACCAAGTCCAAAGCTGCGAAGAGTGGTGCCGGAAATGGTTCTCACCTGGACGACCCTGCCGTAGTGTTTCATCCTGAGATCATTGATGGCTTTCTGGAACGGACTGAAAGAGAAGCATCCACACGTGATTGTACTTCTGGTCTGGCTCAGAGAGCTTCACACAAACTCCTGACGAACCTAACACACGAACTGTGGCCTTCTCTGCGATTCTCTACACTGCGACGTTCCACTCAAATAACGACACGAAAAGATGCAGATTCGCAGAGCACGAGGCACGCAGATCTAAACCGAGGTTCAGTGGAGACGGCTCACCTGTCTGCGTTCTTCTCCTTTTCTGGAGACTCGTCTCTGTCTTTCTCCAGAAACTCGTATGTATCACCCGCCTGGAAACGTCAACAGTGGAACGTCAACAAGAACACAAACGTGTTGGAGACCCGCAGTCGCCAGTCTACCTGGAGCTTCCTCTGAACAATTTACCCACACAAGGGAGGGGTTCGGGCTGCATTGAAAATACGTTCAAAATTTTCCCGAGGTGACACTGACCAAGCTTGAACACCCTCCATGCAAGTGACCTTGACATTGGCCAAACAATCCACACCCTCAGCCAAGAGGCTTTGTACACAGATACACATAAGAACACAGAACGGCACCTGCGTGACTGCAATGGATCGCAACTGCTTTGGCAAACCGCGGAACAAGCACTGAAAGCTTTTGCGGTTCGTGACTGTTTGGAGCTACATCGTAACCCTCGGAAACAGTACATAAGGATTTGCTCATTGTGCAACGGATGTTTCCTCGTCTGAGCCGAACACACAGAAAGACCCGAGTTTGCAGAGCCAAACGACACTCACGCTTTTGTCGTAGATTGCAGCTATCACAGGGTCGTTCCTGAACGTGGAGAAGTAGGTTCTGATGAATTGCTGCGACGGCTCCACCGGACCGCGTTTCTGTGAGAAACAAACTGCAGTGAGACCGGAATGTCCGTTTCACATCAAATCCGTCGGCATCACATGGACCTCGGTGTGCGACGAGACGCTAGATCTTCTGTGGATACTGGTCCGCAGCTCACGACGCAGCCACAAGACACCCCACTGACCAGCACAGGCACACAGGACACAACCACACTGGAAACATGACGGAAATGTTCCCAAGCTTTGGCGTATTATCAGCCCGACTTCCTGGTTTGTTCCTGTTTTGCCCGTCGACAACCAATTTCGCACTCATCAGGGAGCATCACACACCACTGTGCGGTACGGGGGCGTCATATTGGCCACTCACCTTGTAAGCCTCTTTGGCTTTGGTTTTGCCGAGTTCTTTGAGCACTCGGTCAGCCATGAGAAGCGACTGCTGGTTCTCGAAGCTTTCCAGAATACACACTGCTGTGACATCTGAACAGAAAGAGAAATAGCAAATGCAAATTTGTAGTTGTTGACATGACAATTCGTGGGTCAATGTCCGAACTCGCGGGTGGACTGCACAAAACTTCACATCTCCTTGGCACGTAAGCTCCCTTTCGCGTTCACCTTCGAGGCACTGCATGAGGTCGTTGGTGATCTCGCACGCCTTGGCGCGGCGGAAAAGCGCCTTCGTGTAGCGGTTGTTGTATTCGAGTGCTTTTGTACAGTCCATCACCACTGCGTCGTACTTTTTCTGGTAAAGAAAGAAGACCAATTTACTTGTCACGTAGTGGGCATATTTTCGACTGTCCCTGGCAGACACAAACGAAAGACAAGAACGGGGAAATGAGAAGTTAGATTTCGCGTGCACGCGTCAGCTGGGCGTCCACTTGGTATCAAACATTGCCAACTACGTCATTCTGTACGGGTGACTGTCATTCTCCTTCATTTCTTATTTCTTTTCAAAGAAAATTGTTCGACAGAAATGCAGTGCACGTAGTGTCGGGCGCACCAGTTGTTCTTGTGCAGCTGCCCTATTCTGGTAGAATGTCGCGATGTCTTGCTTCCTGTCATCGGGACACACGTCTATGGCTCGTGTGTAGCAGTCGATCGCAGCCTCGTACCGTCCAGCCTTGAAGTATTTGTTGCCCCGGTTCTTTCGGGCTTGAGCCTTTTCAATTGGATCCTGAAACAGCAACAACACAGTCTTGCACCACGCCACCTGAACAAAGCCAAGGGGACAAAACAGTCCTCTGGATTTGGAGATGGTTTGTGACAACTGTGGAATATTTGTGAACACAACTCACCTTCACAAATTCTGTCAGCACAGAGGTTTCACTAAGCACAGAATCCACGTCCGTTCTGTCGGGGTCCACCATCCTCGGAACGTGATGTGGTCTTTCGTCTGGAGGGCCTCCAGACTCTGGACTTTTGTTCTTGTAATACCAGATGGCTGCCATGCCCACTCCGATGGGCACACCAATGGCCAGCGCGATTTTCCATTTCGGAACCTCTTCCACGCTGTTTGCACCAGCCATCTTGGAAATGGAAAAAGAACGGGTGAGCAAGTCGCAAAATTAGAAATTGATCAAAAGGTTGTTCGTAAATTTATCTTCCAAATGCAAGCAGACAAACGCGTGTCATGGATGGTTGACTTGTCCGCTACAACTGCACGCCTTTCTCAAGATCAGAAATAAGATTTATAGGTTCTGCCATTGAAGAATTTTCACAGCAGAGAAAGTTTTGAGAATACGAGCGGATGTCCTATTTAAAGTTCCAAAAACGTTTTTCCTTTCACGCGCGCGTGAAAATTTCTGGACGTTCTTGTCAGGGTGCTGAAGCCGCGAAGCCGAAAGCATCACGCAGCACAAAACTTGCTGCAAAAATTGCACCTGTATGTGGCAACCAGAAGCAGTGCTCAAGGCAACTGCAGTGCGAAGTCCCTTGCCGGTAATGTCGTCAATTCTTCCTTGTCCTACACAAGTCATGCTGTCTGCAGGAGGGGGGTCGGGGGCAGGGGGGTCTGGGGGCAGGGGAGGGGGTTGGGGAGGGGGGGTTGAGGGGGAGGGGACAGGGGTCATTTTATCCACCTTGCCATATATCCATATATACTGCACCACCACATACGAAGGCCAAACCATTTCTGAGTTCCTTCATGATTGAGACTGCACTTGGACTCGAGTTAACACTGACTACCGCGCACCGGGTCAGACGACACTGTCGGCATCGTGTGCGCTCCCAGACATTCTTTTACACGTCGTCCTTCAAGAGACAACATGAAAAGGGTTTTGGAACTGTCTTGGCAGCTGCAGCAGCGAGTAGCCATTCATTTCTGTGTCAAGTTGGGCTGGACCTTTTCAGAAATCAAGCATGGATTACAGACATGTTATCCTCGAGTCCTTGGAGATCGAAGCATTCACAAGTGGATTTCTGAGTTCAGGGGTGGGCGTGACCAGATCACAGACAAACCAAGGGCACCAAAAGGGAAATCTGGAAGGAACCCTAGAAACATCAGGAAGGTGGAGGACATGGTGGCAATTGACAGGCGTGTGACACTGAAGGAAATTGCTGTCAAAACTGGGCTGGCGACGAGTACCATCCAAAGAATCCTCAAAAAGGACCTCAAATTGACAAAGAGATCTTGCACTTTTGTTCCTGCTGTCCTCACAGATTTCCACAAGCAAACCAGGAGAGATGTGTGCAACCTCTTCACCAGGATCTTGCACCAAAATCCGCGAGTTTTCCGCCACATCGTCACAATGGACGAATCCTGGATTTATGTTTGGGATCCAAACCAGAGGCAGCAGTCCAAAGAGTGGTTGAGGCCTGGAGAACCAGTTGGTCAAGTGCCGCGCAGAACAATCGCAACTGCCAAAATAATGTTGGTTTCTTTCTATGATTCTCAAGGAATGATCTACTATGAGTACGTCCAGTGGCCACAGACAGTCAACCAACAAGTCTTCAGAGCCATCTTTAGAAGATTTGATGCTGCACATCGACGCCGCCGTCCTCACAGCACTGTCCATGGGAGAAGATTTCTCCACATGGACAATGCTCCTGCACACAAGGCAACCTTGACTTTGGCACTGATTCAACAGTTAGGCTGGACCCGCATGCCCCACCCCCCCTACTCACCAGACCTTACTCCCAGTGATTTTTGGTTGTTTCATCGGCTGAAGAGGAATCTCAGGGGGGTGAGATTTCCATCTGTGGAACACTTGAAGGAAGCTGTGAGTGAGGAAATTGCCCTGATAACTGCACTGGAGTATCATCACAGCATCCTGTCCTCATGGCCAAAGCGCTGGCGACAGTGTCTCCAAGAACAAGGCAACTACTTCGAGAAAAGAGAGTGATTCCTCCTCCAAGAACAGTGCCAATCTGTGCCGAAACAGCTGCAGAAGAAACCTCTGACTCAAAACCAAAGTTTGGACAGTGAAGGCAATTGTTATTGTCTTTGTTTGGCAAACAAACATGTCGCCTATTGTCTACTTTCAGTACTGAAAAGGAACAAGGTTAAATACATGTCGTTGTCTCAAACATGAAGGAACTCAGAAATGGTTTGGCCTTCGTATGTATGGTGCTTCGCCCTTAAGGGACTTCGCACAACAAACACCAGCCGCGTGGACTTCTCTCCATAATTGCTGTGGCGCATGCAGAGGGGGGGGGGGACAGATCCACGAAAGGGTGAACTGGGCCTTTGGCATCAATTGGAAAGCTCTGGTGCGAGTTCACTGGCAACACGCTCGTAGATTGATGCTGCAGTCTGCGAGCAATTACCCTTTCACTTCAGTTGTGATTTTATTCCATGTGTTCATTGGCGATATCAAAGCTGTGCTCTCTTGTGGTTTCTCAGCTGGCCATCAAGGGAACACCCCCCTGGATTGCAGTCTGCCCCACACAGGTAGGCAGCAAGTCCGACACCAATGGTCTGCCCTGATCTTTTCGCCTCCTTCCACACACACACACACACACACACACACACACACACACACACACACGATCCCCCTGAACTGTCAACCCTCTGTCCCCTGCGATCCCCCCCCCCCGCGCACATCAGACCCCTCTCCTTCGTCCTTCGCCCCTCCCCCCTCCACGATACCACTCAACTACGTACAAAGGTTGCCAGGGTCCCCCGTCCCACAAGCCTCCACCCCCATCCTCGAACCCACTTCCTCACACCTCACATTTTCAAAGCGGAAACGACAATCCGATTCAGAACCACCGCACTCCTCTCCGCGCCCAGGGTTCCTGGATGCGTTGACGGGCTGACCTCATTTGCCTGTTCAAAGTCCGGTTTGTTACGATCGTTGAGTCAGACGGACAGTGAGTGCTGTGCTTTTCGCACAAGATGCGGATGTCAGCCAACAATCATGATCCACTTTGTTCAAAGAACCAGTTAACCAGACCTGGAGCGGCAGGGGCCGATTGAAACCTCTGGATTCACACGGGGCTGGGCCCCAACCGCTCAAACAATTTTTCCTCCTTTGAAAGGCACCACTGTTGCAATTGTTTTCACATCGAATTTGGCTCTCTGACCCAAAAGATTAAAATGTGGCCCACTCCAAACAAGATTGAGCCTCCACGGGTTCGTCATCACTGGCCAAGTCTGAGGGATCCTGGGGCTCGGAGGGGAAATCCCTGATTTTTGCTGCAGGCTCAAAATGGTGAGGGGGGAGGTGGAGGTGGAGGGACACACGCCACACTGTCACAAATTCCACTTGCAGCTTGAAAGGAACTCAATGAACTCAAGGATTTCAGGGAAACAAAGAGCCCCTTCACCGTTGGCCAGAGTACGAGTACGAGCACGAGTACACACGCACACACACACACACGCACACACACACACACACACACACACACACACACACGCAGTCTACGAGAGCTCAACATGCACGGGGTGAACAAGTGCACGAAGACACAACTGGAAATTGAGGTTTGCTTCTTCGGTAAAGTTTACTGAACGTTGCAGGCTACACCTGCCCAACAGAGCAAACTCAAACACAGATCTGGATTTGACAAGCACACAAAACATGCTCACAGCACCCACCTTGGTGAAGGCAGTCTGCACCCCTTCCTTCGCTGCTGAGATCTTGACTTCTGCATGTTCCTTGAGAACAGCCACGAAATCCCCGATTCCTCCAAAGGAGAAGCCTTCCCGAAGCTGGAACCTCTTCGGAATCGCTGTCGGGTCGTATCCTCTGTAGCCTGCAGCCATGTTGAAGTTCCTCGAATGTCCTCAGCACGGCCAGTTGTCCTCTCGCCACCAATGCTCACCTAGATCTACTCACCCACAAACATGTTTCAGCGGCAAAACACTTCAAACTTGTGACTGTTTCGTACGACGTTTGCCCTTGAAAATGACAGAACTTCACTCGAACAACGATGTGCACCTCAACAGCATGCAAGCTTGTTTGTTCTGAAATCAGCCAACAATCGTAACGCTGGAAGTAGGGCGTTCCAATATCTCCTGTGCTCCAGATAACTTGTGAAAGAGGATCGTTCGAGCACACTTGTGTCTGTTGATTGTCTGGATTTCTTTGCACTTCACGAAACTCACACGAATCCAGAACCAAAGCTCTGCAGACTGTTCCAAAGTTGGTCCAAAATGGGGTCGGCGAAGGTAGTCAGTGAGCGCCCTGGAACTGTCAAGTTTGAGTGACACTTGTGACCTGCAAAAGCACCGGTCAAGGTTACAGTTCAGCCTCAGGCAAGTCCTGTCTGCTGTCCACGTGTTTAAATGTCCAACTGTGTTAAATGTCCTGGAAAGCACATGCTCTTTGCAGCATCCTCGTCAGGTCAACATTTGTTTATGTTCGAGCTTTTCTGTTCGATTGCTTCCACGTGTCTGTCCTTGCAATCTTCTTCACGTACCATCGAAAACTGCGTTACACTTCACAAAATGCACTCCTTTCTGGCCCGTTCAAACCCAGCACCTTTGAGAAAAGGGTGAAAATGAGACGCAGCCCAATCACTCCATCATGGCTGCTGCTGTTGTGCTCTGGATTTGCGCACAGCTTGCTGCTCCACGTCAATGGGCAGGGCGCCGGAACGGTGAGCCTCGTAACAGTACAGTGCTGCAGGGTGCCGATGCGGGCGAAGAAAAATCAGTGCAACGGCATATGTATGGGCTGTGAGAAATACGACATTGGAAATAGATCTATCTGGCTGTGCCTTGCACGCTGTCAAGTCTCGCAACTTTTATTTTTGCACCGCGCATGAAACTTTAATAGAGAGTTTTCTATGCAACCCGCCCCACTCACCCGCCCGGCCCCACGCCCGGCGCGACGCCGCGTTTTCCCTGCGGGGGTGGGGTGGGCGGAGGGAAGGTTTTAAGTTTAGACTCTCCATGCGGGAATGCAGGAGTAGTGGGTGTTTTTACGCATTGCTATGGGGTTCACGCCGTTTTCTTCGTGGACTGGAAGTCGCGCGCCATTATGGACGCAGCTGTGTTTTCGTGTCGAAAAAGGTAATTTTCACCATATATTTAGCTAAATATTGATCCGGATTCATGGTACATGTGTGCACAAGGTGACAAGGCACAAAATAGACAGGAGTTTTAAGGCTTTAGAGGTGGAAGTGTTGTGGAATCAGAGTGAAGCAGTGTCGGCAAAACTCGACTAGAGTCTACACAAGAACCACGTAGATCTAAGTCACTTTTGTTTTTGGGACAGGCAAACGGTGTGTTGTGAGAAGACGCTCGTCCTGCATTGAGAAGAAGTCCTCCCGATTGTAGATGTAAGGTGCCGGTCCACCCGTGAAGCAAGTGCAACAGATTTGGAGGTGAGTGCGAGATGAATGTGTGTGTGGGCATGTGGGTGGGTGGGCATGTGTGTCCGCCCATGAACTTCATGTGTAAATTTTGTGCTTGATGTGAGGTTGCTGAATTTTCTTTGTTTTCATGGTCAGAGTGGATTCTGATTTTTCCAAGGACATTGAAGTAATTGCAAACACACCCGAAATCTGGCCTGAGCAAGCTCGAACCATTCTTCAATGCACCAGGAACTCTTGCTTGTGTCGTAGGACTGTGTACGTTTCGAACAAACGCATCGGACAGTTGTGTATGTTACGCGCATATGCACTCGATGTTTGCTTGCATCGTGCTGTGTCCTGTGGCAAAGGCAAAAACCAAAGCGTGGAGGAGGTGTGCTTTGTTCTCCTTGCAGACCCCACAGTCCTTGTGTGACATTCGTAGTGGAAGGAGTTTGTTTTTGTTTTTGGAAATCAGAAATGCACCATTCTCATCAATTCGTGTTGCTTGCAGGCTCGAACGTGCATGTGTACAGTGTGTGGTCCTGCGACACGTCATTTGTGTTCAGGTAACATTGCGATGCTGAGTGTTTTTTTTTTATTTCAGGACAAGGTGTTATTGTGCTCATCTGATTCATTTGTGACAGGTGGCAATGTTGCAGTACAAATGTACATGCAATTGTGAGAATTTTGAGCATAATATCGAAAAAAACAAGAACAGCAGGGACAACCCGATGTCAGTAGTGAGACGCGCCCCACACAAAAATGTGCTGCAGCTTGATGTTGATTGTACTCAGCATGTGTATGTTGATTGACGTAACATGTGGATTTTTTGCGACAGGTGTAACGTTCAGCAGTCGGCAGTGCATCAGTGAGAACCCGAGGTTCGACGCTTCACTATCCAGATTTGCGCATCGTGAACTGCAAGGGTGGGTAATAGTCGTGTGCGTCATGATGAGTGCAGGAGTATTGCATTTGCACAGAGGAAGGGCTGTGACACGATTTGAAAGCGATTGCTTGCTGGGTGCAGGAGTAGTGCAACATTTGTAGAACACACTGTTCTTTTATTTCTACTATATGATTTCCTTGTTTCATTCAGGTTCTGTTGGTGTCAGTTGCTGTTGCATTGCAATGTTTACGGTGAAGGAGTTGGTTGCATTTCCGGCAGGTGCGACAGCATTCAGCGACACAGAAGAAGTTGAGAAGGCCGTGAGTGAATACGGACTTGAGATCGACACCGACACCTGTGCAGCTTGCCCCACCCAGTCCACAACAATGCAACTGCCACATGTGTTTGTTCACAAGTATTGCGGACTTGAAATGTTTGAAAGAGGGAAACAGGAATAGCAAATGTGTCAACTTGTGTGTTCTTTTGTCCGAGATAACAAGAAAGAACTGGAAGAGGACACTCGCGACTTTTTCCGGCAAGGGTCTTGCAAGGCGAAAAGTCTGATGCGTTATGCGACAGTGTTGGGAAAACGGTTCCAGGCTCCTGATGCGCTGCAAGTTTATTTGTTGGCGAGAGCGTGCAACGCGCACACACGTATCTTTTTCAAAGATTTTGTGTGGAACACTGTGTCAAACGATCTGTCATTTTATGTCACTGTTAACCTTGCTGTTGTTGGGTCTCAATTCGTGCTGCTATGCTCGCATGAAGAAGAAATGATGCAGTGTGTGATTGGCGAAATACGGATTGTCACGGATGTCGATGTGGACAGCTTGCATTCAGATGAAGAGTCTGATGTTACAAGGTCTGACTTTGACAGCGACGTGGGTGAGGACGGTGCTTTGATCGAGTCTGACGATGATGATGCCAGTATTTGTGAAAAGTTACTCATGCAGTGTGTTGTGTCTGTCAAACGTTTGCTTCTGTATGAAGCATTTCCGACATTGGGCCTCGCTACCTCAGTGCTTGTTGAACGACTACCATGATCTGTTTTACATCCCGGAAGAGTGTTCCGAAGCGAGAAACAACTGAAGTCTGCTTTGTATCCAGGTCGAATCTTCACGAGTCATCCAGTTCCGAACTGGACACAGTGTACAGTTCCTGTTGAACGTACATCTATCAGTGCGAAACTTCCTGGACACATCTTCAGTGCGACTGTGAAACCTGTCGAGCATCCATCAGTAAGCAGCAAGCTTCCTGGTCGTATTTTCACTGCACACTCGAGGCCGCAGATGAATTGGACCAGCTGTACCATGCCCACAGACAATGTTCCGATGTCTGTGTGCAAACCAGGCATGATTTTTTGTTCTCAAGAAACGTACAAACAGAAAGCAAGTGCTCCTGTTCCTCGGCGTTTTGAAACTGCCTTGAGCTTGACCTGGGTTGTGCGCAAGTCTCATGGATCATCTGCTCCAGTGATCATGTTCCAATGTCGCATTTGTAAGACACGCGTTGACAAAACTCATGCTGCGCTGAAATGGCATGTTGAGCACTCACATGGTCTGCACACTTGCAGGAATGCGCATTGTGTGGCAGCGTTCAAGACTGAGTCTGCTCGAAACATCCATGCTTCTGTTCACATCCGAAAAACGCGTCAGTGTGAGCATTGCTCCGAGCAGTTTAACCATTGTTTCGCACTTAAATGTCACATGGTTGTGCACGAAAAGCATCGTGGCCACAAGTGTAAGCAATGTGGGCGTGCCTACTTCAGGCCTTAGGATCTGAAAGAACACATGTCAACAGCACACCAAAGTGTCACAATTCCCTGTCAATCTTGCGGGTACAAGGGCAGATCGAAACGCGCGCTCAAGCAACATGAGCTTCTCCATAAGGAGCCTTCCATCGTGTGCGAGTTTTGCTCAAAGGTATTCCGATGGCACTCTCAATTGTCTTCGCATTACTGCGAGTGAGTCTTCCACGCACTGAGTGGTATTCTTGTTTTTGTGCGTGGCGATTTGTACTTGTGACATTGTATTTTGCACGTCGTATGTGAATGGTGCACTACTCCTGCAGTCCAGAACGTGGTACATTCTGAACTTTTTGTCTTTTGACGAAACTTCTTTTTCCTCTTGTTTGTGTCATGTTATGCTGTACTCCTGCAGTTCAGTAATTGTGCTGTGTTTTCCAGATGCCCGGTGTTCTGCATGCCAACAGCGCGTTGCCTGCCTTTCCAAACATATGGCCTTATACAACAGAGCGTTTTGTCAATGCTGACATTGGTGTAAAGTTGCAGATGTGTGACAGACTAGTTGTAAAAGCCAAAAAGAGTGTGTTTTTCATCATTGCAAATAGCCCTCATGATGGAGAGCAAGTAGTTCACTGGGAGGTGCGTGTGAGCAATGTGCGCAAGCGTTTGCAACAGCATGAAGACACCCGGAAATTGGTTGAGAAAGAAATGTACACTCATTGTGGTCACATGAATGGTCACATGTGAAGTAGCAATAAATGTGCAAGTTGTTTACTCAGAGTATTCACTTCACTTCACTTCATTGTAGCCATGGCAGAAGTGGACATGTGCACGTACTTCGCAACACTCGCAATGTCCAACATGGTTTCGACTGAAGATCTTCTCCTTCTCATGGCAGCACACACTGCAGACAAGTTGATCGAAGAGAAGCCTCATGAGGCCTTCGAAAAGTTCGACATCGATAACTTTTCAAATGCGCAATGCCGTGCTCTGTTTCAATTTGACAAAGATGACCTCGTCATGTTGTCTGATCTGATGGCCTTACCAGATGTGTATCAAGCACAAAATGGAATTGTTTGGCAACCCCTTGAAGGGACCTGTATTCTGTTGCGAAGGTTGTGTTATCCTGGTCGACTGTTTGATTTGGCACCCTACTTCGGATGTTCCATTCCCAATTGCTCGTTGATCTTCAACAACATGCTGGCTGATGTGACACACCGCTTTTCGTATCTCTTGAATGATGTCAGACAACCCTGGATGGACCATGAGTTGTATGCGCATAAGATCACTGAGAAAGGCGCAGTTGTGAACAACATCTGGGGCTTTGTCGATGGAACGCTGCAGCATGTGTGCAGGCCAGGTGAGGACCAGAGAGAGTACTTCTTGGGCCACAAGCGAAAACATGCGCTCAAATTTCAGCACATCATGTTGCCAAATGGTCTAGTTGCGCATTCATTTGGTCCGTTCCCAGGCAGGAGACATGATGCATCCCTGTACGGAGTCAGTGGGGTGGATGCACAACTTTCTCAGATTTTTGCAACCGATGGACAGCAACTGGCAATCTACGGAGATCAAGCGTATCCGCGGCACCCATGGCTCTACACACCCTTCGGAGGTGACAATTTGACTCATGAGCAACAAGAGTTCAATTCTGCCATGAGCCCTCTGAGAACAGCAGTTGAATGGGGCTTCGCCAAATTGACAACGTATTTCGTGTTCGTGAATTTTTATGCCAACCTCAAAATCCGCCTGCAACCAATCGGCCACTACTTTCAAACCGCGACACTTTTGGCCAACTGTCACACATGCTGTTATGGGTCTGAAGTTGCCACTTACTTCAATTTGAACCCCCCCCCCACTCGATGTCTACTTGCAGTGATCCGGTACTCCTGCAGTCATTTATGCGTTTCATGCTCATGTCATTGCAGCTTCTGTGATACACACACACAATGATTGTGTTAAGTTTGCACATTTTATTTTGCAAGAAAAACCCCGGGTGGGTACTGTTTCTGTTACAATGCAATGTTTGTTGCCAATGTGATAATAAAAGGCACGGAACAAATGCCAACTGTCAACTGTGAACATGTCAAAACAACCTTCACTCAGTCGGAATGGCACACAATATTTCTGAGCAATCAGAGTGCTCCTCGACACTTGAATCAGTAGATCCAACTAACACTTCTGTTGAAGAGTTATGAACAAAGTCACCACAGAAAGGTGACAGCAAATTACAGAACATGTCATTACTTTCCGAACTGTCACTTGATGTTTCCCATTCATGCAAAATTTGGAAGACAGATTTCTCAGGTGGTTGCGTGAGGTCACTGTCATCATCTGATGTTTCAGTACCTGTGGGAGCAAGCACGAAAGTTCTCAGAGTTCGCTGTGCTTCAGAACACGCTCCATTCTGGCCGGTTGCAATACATGCAAGTCAGGTTCTGCTTGCTCATTTGCCTCATTGTGGTACACCAACCTGATATCAGCTTCATTGCGAGGCATGCTTGCAAATACCGGTTCAGCATTATGGCGGGCCCACTGCTCACGTTGGAATTTCAGTTGCTCCTCTTCCAACTTCAAGCACCTCTCCTGCAGGTCGAGTTCTCGCATCCGCGCTTCCCTGATGGTTTCAGTCAGAGCCTTCAGATGAGTAGTATTAGGGCCCGTTACTTGGTGCACACTTCGCGTTTATTGTTCATATTTTTACTACTTCCCTCGCTCTAACCACGAGATCACATTTGAATCAGATTGGGTGAGTGCGTTAAATTGGGTAGATGTATTTGCTTTTTAACTCGAGTCTGGTGAGGGGTACTCAAGTTCAAAAAATTCAGAAAGTGACGCTTTGATGGTATATGCGTTGCGATCTGCCTGAGTTGCTTGTTGTTCGAAACGTTTTGGCAAAAATATAAATTGGATGTCTTCACATCAAATTTCTGGTGTCTTTGATTTGTGGTTTCGGTTTTCGATCTTTCGTAAAGCATAAAGTCATTGCACAAGAAAAGGAGTGTGTGTATGAAGATTTGTTTGGAAAAGAGAACAAACAACATAGTTTCTGGGTGTATCTGATTTGCTTTTTAAACTCGAGAGAGTGAGGGGATACTCGAGTTTTCAAAAAATTTAGCAATGATGTGACGTGCAGCTGATGGCATTTGCTGCGGATATTTGCCTCGATGTTGTTGGTCGAAACGTTTTGGAAAATGATACAAATTAGATGTCTTCACGTCAAATTTCTGGTGTTTTTGATTCGTGGTTTCGGAATCTTTCGTAAAGCATAAAGTCATTGCACAAAGGTTTAAACTGATTTATTTCTACAAACATCAACTTTTTCAAAACTTTTAGTTTTTTAAATCGACTCTCTTTTACGTGATATCCTCGAGAAAAAGTATGAATCAATCAATTCCAATCTGACGATGCAAATGATAAATCAATTTCAATGTCGGTGTAAATGATAATGTCTCCTGTATTTTGCTCTGGAAAGAAAGAAACAACAGAGAGAGGTAAGAAACATACAGATAAGAATATTTTTTGGTTTTTTTAACTCGAGAAAAGTCTCGAGTTTTAAAAAATTTGAGTGATGTTGAAACTTGGAATATTGCTTGAAAAATGAAAAAATTATAGATTTAACTTTTTGAAGGCGAGTTTCTGGTGTCTTTTGATTTATGATAAAAATGAGAGATTCAATTTGTGTTACAAACCTTCTTAATGGCAATGTTCATCGATACAACGAATCCAAGCTCTCATTTTTTCAGCACAATATTGTGCTGTATCTGGGCGTGGAATGTTCACACAATTATTCAGTTCGTGTAGTAGATTGTTGCAGGGTATCGTACATGGGATTTGTGGGGTCGGTATTTTACTCAGCCTAAAAAGAAAACCGTTTGAATATTATTAGTACTACCTGAGGAAAGTATCCTCGGGTCCAAAAATTGAGATCAAAATCCTGTTTTGCGTTGTAAGTGATCTTTCAACGTCACAAATGCTGAAAATATATTTTAATTTCTAAGTTTATTTTTGGTGTCTTTACGATTTCTTTTTCTGCACCATGTGTTCGCGAAAGATTTTTCTGAACCGTTTTTCTGAAATTCTTACAGATACACCAGTTTTTGACGAAATATACAAAAATTGAAAAGTCTACGCGTTTCAAGTAATTTACAAATACAGTAAGAGGAAGAAAATCAATTTTTTGGAAAACCTCAAATGTAATTTGAGTGCCAGGAAAGTAATCGCAACACGTATCCACACACCCTGGATACGCGTGTTTTGTGCAAAATTTTGAACAGAATTGTGTGCACGTTGAATTGCATTGTCTGAAAATATAAAGAAAAAAGATTAGTTTCTTTTTTTCTTTCTTAATGGTTGTTAAGAGAGAATTCATTAGTTTTACTTACCTTCCACGAGGACAGGTGTATTGATCACCTGCCCTGTTGCTTAGAGTTGTTGTTGTTGGAGTTGTTGGAGTTGTTGGAGTTGTTGTTGGTGTTGTTGTTTTCTCGTTTCTTTTTGTGCATGATGAGATCATGCAAATTGCAACCAGCCAGAATGCAAACATGTTTATGATTTTTTGTTGCAAAAAAAGAGTTTGAATTGAGCTGTTTTCAGTGCTGCATGCAAAGCCAGAACGCAAAAGGAATGAGATCGATTTTCCTTCTACTTTTATATTGCTTCGTGTTAATTTGCATGAATTTGCATAGATGCGAGGATTGAGCAATGAAATGATCTTTCTTGTATGGTGTGAGATCAAGTGGGTACCAATTTTTAAACCTTCGAGTGAAGTACTCTTGCATGGTCTGGGATCGATTGGTACTAATTTTTTGAACTTCGGGAGAGAAAAAGAGATTGATTAAAGTACAAGTAGGATACATGTAAGAATAGCTTAGCTTTTTTTGTTTTGTGGCCGGGTCATGCCCAAGTCCGAAGGCTTGGGCGCGAGCCAGGGGGTCCCGGAGGCACAGACACATCAATGTCTCCCCTCAAAACGGACGTGTCTGTGCCTCCGAGGTTGGCAAAACGCATACTATGTTTCAAAACGCAGTAAATCACCTTGTACAAATGACCCGAGTTGCCGTAGAAATCTGAAATATATTTCAATGTTTCTTTTACTTCTAAATTCTGGTGTGTTTGAATGTAAAGTATTGATTTTTTCATTCAAGTTT
>JAAUXT010061579.1_pt1 | contig 38626 bp, 36 predicted proteins | sample 7278171 | NCBI WGS metagenome assembly JAAUXT01 (sample SAMN14350112, study PRJNA611818) | marine sediment metagenome | isolation source: surface marine sediment (1.8m) | place: French Polynesia: Moorea | collected 2018-08 | reverse complement strand
TCTATCTATCGTATGTCTGTTAGTTCTCTAGTTATACCCTGCCACTGACCCAGAGACATAGTGACATAGGTATAGAGAGAGAGAGAGAGAGAGAGAGAGAGAGAGAGACCCGCACACACCGTACTGGGATTTGCAAGTCCAAGCTTCGTTGGTCCAGGCCGAGCCTCCCAACACGAACCGAAGCCTCATTCAGTGCGATGTCCAAATGAAGCGTCGCGGAACTAACCAAGATGGATCCCCCGCTGCTTAACCTCCGACCGACGTCTGCAGATCCTAATCCCGTCAGAGCAGATCTCACGCGGCGTCATCGCAGCGATGGTCCCAGACGGTGTATGCACGGATGAATTCGTGAGGGGATCCAAGGAGAGAGGGCCCCTGACGCCCGAAAATGTGAATTTCTTCATCCTGACTTTGCACTGCCAGACACTGCGTTAAAATCACACAGGAGATTTTTTTCTCAACATTTTAGTCGCCCCTGGGGTAGAAATCTTGGCTCCGACACCAGCTCTTCCGTTTATGGTTATCCACATGTGGACGCCACCCACACCCGCGGCGACTGCTGCGAAGGCTGAATGTGGGGTCTGCTGCATGCATGATTTCTGTGCTGGATCCAGGGGCGGCCTCCACAAAATATCTTACTGTGTGGGTTCATGGCACAGTGCAGGGCCTGGCTCTCGCAACCTTGACAAAATATTACTTTGTGTGGATCCATTGTGCGCAAAAGGCACATATTCTCCCTTGACAAAATCTTCCCAGGGTTGGCATTGAGCCTGGCCCATCTCCAGGTGTTTTATGCTTGCATCTGACCCCAATCGTGGATCGCCCATTGGTTCGCTGCTTTTCAACAAGTTCCGTCCATGGTGCCCCTCGTGACTGAACAGCGCATCCGCCCCTGGATGATTCTGCTGGAGTTTCGCGGAGGCCCGCAGAGGTCCGCCAAACTGGATAAGTAGGTGATTTAGATTCTCCAGATTCGGTGATTGATCCTTCGTCCGGCTGCTCTACACACGGAACACACCGCGCGCGGAGACGGAGGGCGGGCCGTGCATACCCCCCCGACTGCAGAGGCACAGTTCCAGTCCAACTGGTTCTGTTCGTGAAGTTTTGGTGAAAGGCACTGAGGACAAATTCACTCTTCACCCTTGAAGACCAAGACCATGGATAATCCACTTCGTGCGAATTTTACAAGAATTCGTCGGTTCTGTCTGACTGAGGTCTTTGTGTGAATACATGGGTGGACTTGTTCAAGTTCATTCAGGCTTGTGAATGACAAGTGACCGGAGAAAATGACAGGGGCTGAACTGGTCCTCGGGTGTGTGTGTGGGTGTGGGGGGGGTGAGCTGGTCGTTCAGGGAGAAATCAGTTTCGTTGGGCATCAAAGGGATTGACAAGTCCCCAACATTCTGTTTGAGAACCTTCAGGTCAAGGTTCTATTTCATTGTTCAAGAAAAGCAAAAACTCCATGGTGGAGTCCTGAAGTGGAACTTGAAGTGAACTTGGTTTGTTCAGTTCCTGTGACAGTGCAGTGCTTCAGGAAAGATTGCGTGAGCACGGTCCATTCAGCCGCCGCTTCCCTCTGTGCGTCTTGGGAGACGAGGAAACCAAATCTGAAATTCCAATTTCCGATCTCAAAACTGATTGTGCTTCAACAAAGGGTCTGCGGAACCTGAATGAGTCTGTTTCACACTGGGTGTGCCACATTGTGGAGTCTCATGCATTCTCGCCATTCCTCATGCAGCATTGATTTGGACTGCACAGAAGGCTTCATAGAAAGTTTTTGTTGGCGTTGGCAACATTCATGATCAGCTTGAAGATCAATTGTAAATCAGGACGGACAACTGTGTCAGCTGGAAGAATGGAGGTCCTTTCGGAATGTAGACAGGATTCTTTTGTTCTGAGATTGCAGAGGCGGATTGAAAAGCAGCGCCGGGCCCTTCACATCCCCCCGTAATTTTTATCATGTTCTCCATTCTCCACAGACCTTGAACCAACAGGCGCAATCTTTGAAGGGAGGCAGCGGCGTCCAATGCTGAGGGACATCAGATATTTCAGTCATGCCTCGCTTGAAAATTTCTTCTTTGGAGTTAATGGAGCTGCCTGCCCGGGCTTCGGGGAGCCCTTTGGGGCAGAAGTTGAAAGCTCTCTTGACCAAATAATGGACTCTGCGCAGCGTCCGTTCCTCCGCAGTTAAAACTCAAAGGGACCCTTCAGTAGGCAAACAGAGGAGTAAAGAATATCTCAGCAAAGTTTGCACGGCACGTTTGATCTGCAGCGACGTCCTTGCTGCAGCACTGTTCTCAATAACGTCACCGCTGTTTGACGGCTCTTTCTGTAGCATTGTCCCCACTGTAGCCACTGTAGTGTGGCGGTGCCACACGCTCGTTCATAAGGGCGATCCGCCCACAATCTCAAACAGACGTGAAGCCTGAAGAAGCAAACATGAAGCCATAAAACCTCGTTCGGACCTCAATTCTGGTTGAACTCCCGAGAGTACTTGTAGGATACACCAAAGTCCCACCCAATTTGAATTGTCCAGACACTGCTTTTCTCGCCAGGGTCGACCCGAAGAGAGACTCCACTATTTCTTTTCACTTCTGGTTCAAATCTTGGCTGATTCAACTGAGCTTACTCAAACCAAAAAATATTCCAACAAGGAGATCTTCGGCGCTGCAAGTGTGGCGCTGCGGCGGGGCAGCCTCCACCCGAAGCGAGCAATCACTCAGCACGGTTCGATGGCAGCAGTAGATCCATCTCGAGTACTTCTCCAGAAGACCGTCTCCAGAGGTCTGCAGTCCGAGTGTTTGCGGCTGCAGCAGGTGCTGTGTGGAAACAGGGAGCGTGAACCTGGATGGCTCCTCCACGCGCGACAAGAAGTGCAAGAAGTTTGTTTGCTCGGTTCCACTATTCAATGGTCAGAGGTCGACACGTGGCTGCTGCATTTGGAACATGGCGATGCAATTTGGAATCATATTTGCCTTTCCAAGAGGGAAAGAGCAGGCTCACAGTACGACAAAAAACCTCGCCCATTGACTCCCATTGCCTCCATCTCTGGATGGGACTGTGGACCCTTCCCCCCAGATCCGCCTGCACCGAGAAGAAACTTTCATCCATAATTGATAATCGTATCAAACAACTCCTCACACGCTGCACGTCACGACGCGATGAGTGATGGGGGTCGGGAAGATGACCATCGCAGAGCAGGGAAAATGGAGTTTCCGCAACCACCGAAGAACGTGCGGTGCTCAGCCCGACGAACATCTGTGTTGAGAAAACATGTCATACAACGATGGTCCAGAAACGCTCACACTGCCAAAGCGAAAAGGAGAAATGGTGGTGGAAGAGAGTGAACAGGAAGATAGAGTACTCACACAGAGAAAGAGCAACAGAGGCAGAGAAATATACAAAAGCAGACAGTCAGACAGAGAGAAACACACACACACACACACACACACACGCGCGCAATCAGGACCTGAAAACAAAACAGCCCCTCCCCCAACAGCGATACGAGAACCACGGGCGCACGAAATGAGATTTTGTTTGTTGTGGGTTGTTTTCACTTTGCAGGTTCTTTTGACGAACACAAAAATTCGAGTCGGACCCACTGCAATGTGATTTCCAGATCCAATCGAGTAGATAAGAGGCTTGGTTGTATCGAATTGCGACGACGCGCCGCAGTCTGGAGCAGCTGGGCCTGATCCCAAAATGTGCTGGTGGTTCCAGCAGATGCGGAATCGGGACATGGGAGGGAACCAGAACTCGAGCTTGGTGAGGCGCAACTCGGACTTTCAAAAATGGGAGCCTGAGTCCCTGGATTCACTGGAACAGGGATGGTCAAATTCTTTCACCTCCTTTGCAGCGTCCTTGCAAGTCCTGAATGGAAACTGTTGACCTCGTCGCACTGGGGTTTCAGTTGTGTTTTCCCTACAAACGCACTGCCCCAATTTTGAGGCAGAGAGTCTCTTTTCACTTGCAAAAGTTTCTTTCCTTTTTGTGGCGAGATTCAGAATTGGTCGAGGGGAGGGAGGGGACCATCCCCACCTTGAAAACGTTTTACAAGGGTCAGGACAATTTGAGGCCTGACGGTGCAAGGAAGGGGGCAAATGTTTTCAGTGCCCAGAGGGCTCGAACCTCTTCGGATCCGCCTGTCTCTGTTGTGCTGGGACATCCACAGCGAAAGCGTTCCGGCTTCCTGCGTAATCCGCACACATCGAGTACTCTCCCCGAAACAGACACATGAGAAAGAGAAAGCTTCTTACTGTCGGCTCCTGTTTCATAGACTCAGCCTCTGACAAAATCCACAGACCAGGGCGGATCCAGAGTGAATTTCTCCATCCATGAAAGGGCTGAGGGGTCTGACTTGGTTCAATACAAATCAGGCCTCAGTGAACAATAGTTGATGTAAAGGCCCTCCATGGTGGGCCCCGGTTTGAGGTCAGATGGGTCCCATATCACGTGGTCTCGCCTGGATCCACTGTGGCCTCCTCCCAACCGTTCCTCCTCTGTAGATGCACAGCAAACAGAATACATATTGTGATAAATGATCTTCCATGATGCAGACTCGTTTTGCGCAAATCGATTGTAAGAAATGCGGCTTCCGCTTAAAAATTGATGAAGACGAAGCCCCTGGAGACGCCGAGAATTGCATTGCGGCGTTAGCCTCCCGACTGAGCGCAGTCTTTTCAGGCAATGCTGCTCAGGCCCGGTTCACAGGGGATGCGCGATGTGCTGTGCCTCCTGCAAGTTGGTGGACTCTGCGTGAGACGCATGGCCCATTGACTTCACAACAACTCCAGTCTTCGCACACAAACGGTTGACAGGCCTAAGGAACACAGGCGTTGCGTCGAGACTGACGCACATCAATGGACGCTGCGTCATGGGATGCGACACACAAGTCTCTTTTTGGTCCAAAGCGTGACGCATTCAGTGTGAAGCGGTCGTCAGTCGGAAGCTCCTGTTTGTGCAGAGTCTTTGCAGGCAATGGTGTTTGCGCACTGCTCATGGTTTGTGCGCCCAAATTGGGAGAAATTTTTACATTTTTGTTCGGGGTGAAGTAGGACCCGCCCTTCACCCAAAGATCCGCCCCAAACCTGGATCAGCTGGTCTCACGACGGTCCCACAACGACCGTCGAGGTTTGCTGGAGTGTGTTCCTTCGTCTGGAAACTTCTACAAGTGAGATGGATGAGGTGGAGAAGCGAATCAAGTTCTTGTAGCGTTGGCATGTCTGATGAAGCCGTCTAGGAAAACGAGAACACCTTTTCGTTGTGGCACAAATGTCTCCAAGAACAACGTCAACGAAGACAGGCGACGTGACTTCGTGACTTGGCTTGAGTTGCCTTTCTTCCGCCAGCTGGACACAAACGAGTGGCGTGTTCGTTTCTGGGAACGACGGAGCTCTCCGGAGCCGTACAAAGGCCATTTCACACAGAATGTTCAACGAATCTATGCAAGTCAATGCGTTGAAGCACCGAACCTGGGAATGGTTGACATCGAGTGACATTGGGTGGAATTTTCTGTCGAGCAACCTTTGTCCAAGAACGAGTGACCACCTGAAGATTCGTTCACGACCCACGTTGAAGGCAGCCGGGATGATCTCCACGATGACTTGTGTCAAACGGGCTTGACCGTGCAGCCAGTGACTCGTGCAGGGAAACAGTGCAAACAGTGTGAAATAGGCCAGAAACAGCGTCTCCGCTCCCGCCCAGGCTCCGCTCCCGCCCAGGCTCCGGCCCTGATGAGTAATGACCCTGAAGGTCCACAGACGCCAACGGAACTGTTCACCCGTTTGCTCCTGACTGCATGCATGGTTTCCAGAGTCGCATTCGCATTTCCGCACAAATATACGTCTCCACTGTGTACTCGTACCTGGACCTAGGCATCCACGACGGTCCACCCTGGTTCACACGGTTCGTTCAAGCAATCGTCTGAAGACCACTGAGGTCTTAAGACAGGCTGTTCTTGGGTTGCGAGTGAACGGAAGTGCACGCTCATCTCGTCCTTTTGTGACAAAGGACACACAGTTGATTGGAACAGCTGACTGTGCGCACACGAGTCGTGTCCACACGAGTGCGATGCACAGATGACTGAGGTGTATCTGAAGCCATGTCGGACCCTCGATTCAATCCAGTGGGTCACCTCGTGTTTGCACCTTGAAGTCGCAACAGGGTCGCTGTTGTGTCTGACATGGCAACAAGTTGATGATCAATTGAACTCTTGGGGGTCAGAAGCCTGGAACACTGACAGCGTCTCGGAACCACCACTGTTTGCCGAGGAGGGGTGAATCTGGGAAGACTGTTCCTCGCACAAACCTGAGAACGTAGGACCAGGGTTCAAGCAGAGAGTGTCCTCCGACTGTGTGTGGTTCAATTTCAACATTTGACAAAAATCAACAAGTTTCAAGGATGAAAGTTGACACCGCAAAACCAATCGAGGGAATCCAATGGGCGGCTCGGCACCTAAGCCCCACGGCCCTGGATCCGCCCCTGGAAGTAATGCATAGAAATGGTCCTCAGGTGAACACGACACCGTCGACGGGAAATTGAGGTCGCGCCACTTGTTCTCAGCCGGAACCACGCGACCCGGTTGGGAAAAGGGTCCCTGGACCGTCCACGTTGGGCGCACAGTATGAGCGTACAGTTTTTCTTGAGAAGTTCGTTTTGCCGTGTCTGGCACAACAAAAGTTGGGATGTTTTTCACCTCCAGAGGTCGGTACCTTTGAACAAGACTTCTGAACCTGACTTGGATCCAGGCTTGGATCCAGAATTTGGTGAAGTGAACCCACACGACCTTCCCGAAGGAAGGATTGGAACGAAAATATCACGGGCTTTCGCAGACCCTGCCTCGGCTCCGTCTGAGTCCCAGGCCTGGCCCGGCGTTGGTGCCGCACCGTAGTTGAGATTCAGACCGGGCGTGGAGCACCGCTAATTATGCATTGGTTGACGGGAGCGACAAGAATACGAGACACGGGGCTTCCTGTCAGGAGAGTGCCGAGAGGCGAGACCGCCGTCTGATGGGCGCGACCGCAGTGGGCCGCAGCGCCGTCCTTTTCGTGCAGCACTGGGTTTCCGTCTCATTGACGTGGGAGTGAAGTGCCGTCCTGACAGTAGCTGACTTGGTCCACGAAACCCTTCTACGTAGACATGAAGGACAGATGATCCAGCGCCGTGCCAACATTGTGGGACTTGGCCCACAGCGTCACCATCATGGAAACAGGACGAGCGCAGCGACCATGCACCGTTCCAACGGGGCGGATGCACTGGCCTGGCAGAGTGACGCAGGAACTGGAGTGGCACTGGGCCGGTCACAACCTGGCGGATTTCAGTCTAATCTACTGGATTTTGGATTGAGTGGGTCCCAATCTTCCTGACAAGACACACCTCCGACGCCAGGGACGGTTATGCAGACTTCACTCCGTCTGAAGTGCGGTCTAAATCTTTGATTCACTCGACTCTTCCTTTGCCCGGTGGACCCGACTGTGCTGAGTGTCGAGTTCTCTGCAGTCTGGGCACACGGAGCAGTGACTGATCCAGACATACGTCTCCCGCACTAATTTCTTCTGCAAGAATTGACCCCAGTCTGAGTCACCCCCTGGCCAAATCTGGAATCCGACCTCCTCTCTGTCCTTGCAGTTTTTGAGCAAGTGATGGTTTTGAGGCGGCAGCTTTTGGACCTTGAGAGCCATCTTGCTGTCCCCGTGAACCCGACACGACAAATTGACATCGAAATTCGTAGTCACTTTGTGCAAAAATTTCCCCTTCCTTTTCAAAAGTTGGGATTCTCACCTGAGACTGAGCCCTTCGTTGATCGAGTTCCGGATCCCACCCTGAGGGATGAAGCCACTTACTGCGGCTTTTTCATCTCACTCCACCTGAGGAGCAGATAAAAGGTTGGTTCCTCGAGTCCATTCAGACCTCATCAGCCTCTTTTCGAGCTTCATTGACCTGATGGGACCGAAGTGAGCCGCCCTGAGTAGCTCCGATACAGGACTCGCCTTTTAGATTGACACCCTGATTTTCAGTTGGCCTGATGAACACGGAGGAAATAAATGCGATTAAATTTGCTCAGAAGAAGCATCTCAACCGCTGTTCTCACAGTTCAGGTTTCTCCCACCTGAAAACGAAACCGACACAAGACCCAGTTGATACTCGTACTGGACGACTTCACCGCGTGTCGAAGGTGAGAAGCTGAGTTCTCGTATCTCGAAGTTGCGCAGGAAGCGCGGCCACGATCGAAGTTTGCAATCGGCGCTTCATGAAAAATGGATGGATCTGTAGCGGGAGGTTCAATCACTGGGGCAATCGATGGAGCAGCTGAGAAACTGCCGTCAGACTCAGGATCAGACTCGGGGAAGAGGTGTGTGTGTGTGTGTGTGTGTGTGTGTGTATGTATGTTTGTATGTGTGTGTGTGTGTGTGTGTGTGTGTGTGTGTGTGTAGTGTGTGGTCTTTCTCAGTGCAGGTGGCAAATTGGCCTTGGTCCACGAGAGCCCAACCAACTAGAGTCTGACCTCACCTGAAACAAGGGGTGGTCATAAGTCCCTGATCGAGTCGGCTTCTCAATCCGCCTGTGGATCCGCGTCTCGTTTGGGTTTGTGGAAGTCACTGGGTGCAGTTGAAATCCTGGGAGCACGGCCCCGACGCTTCGTCTGTTGTACCCAAGACACTTGTAATTTGGTCACATCACCTGTGATTTGGTCACCAGAATCAACCACCAACACGTTCCTTCGGGGCTGCACGCTCCAACCTCTTCCTCAAGCCGTGGCTTTTGCCGTGAGGTTTCCAAATTGTTTTGTACGTCTGTTTGTTCTTGTCAAACGACAAAAGGCATGGAGGAAACTTTCTACAGTTTGAAGTTTTCACAAAGAGAACGTTTGCGGATGTCTGGCATTAGCTTGCGCACCTGTGGTGAACAGATCTCAGGTCCGCTGAAGAAAAAACGTGAAAAAGGGTCTGATTCACACAACACACACACACACACACACACACACACACACACACACACACACCATTCGAACAGCCCCTCCCCCGCCCCTGGATCCGCAGTTGGACCGGATCGCAGGATTCAAAGTGCGTGACAGACGGATTAATTGAAAGGCACATTAATTGAAAGAAAATTGACTTTTTTTGGCTTCATGAACGTGAGTTTCACGCTTGAACACGTACATGATTTCGTTTCATGAAACTCTCTTTGCTGTTCACCTGCAAGTCGACCTTAAAATCAAATCCTCAGACAACAACAACCTTCATCTGCACAACAGACGTTCAGAGACACAACGCTTGATTCATCCAGTGGGAAATAACCCTCAGCCTCGGGATTTCCGAGTCGTTTTGCGTCATCGCAGGTTTTCGGCAAGCGTCCTGCGGCGGAAATTGGAGCGAACCCAGGAACAAATTTTTTGTGGGAAGTTTCGAAAGTAAAATCATGCCCAATGTTCAAATCCTGGATCTGACGCATCAAAGTCCAGGCCTGGATGCCAGTGTGACGTTTTGACGGTTGCAAAAGTCCAGCTCTCTGAAGCCAGAAAGGCGCCAGGAAGATCCAATGACGGATTCAGAACCAGACGATACAGTTTCATTGCGAGACAATTGCAGGTCCTTGCAGATTGGATCAAGCCTTCCCACTGACCTGGGACTCCCTTCTCCTGCTGACAGGACGGCGCTGCAGCTGCAGCCCCACCGTGATCACTGTGTGTGGGGAGGGACCAGCAGCTGGAGACAGATGAGGTCCGCAGCCTCTTGACTTGCGGGACATGCGCGGGGCGCCCCGATCGGATTCCGCGCCACTGTGACCGGAAAGCGGGAACCAGGCCGCAGCGCGCGGGAGTCACGGGCATGGCAGGGGACCACGAGTTCTCGAAGGCGTTGGCCCTTGAGGCCACATTTCGAGGGGCAGGGGACCACGAGAGGCGTCAGTACCTCAAAGGCTCCAATTAGTCTAACACTTCCCTTTTCCTGAACTTGTCATCTTTGACTGAGGTGGAGTTTACATTGTATTTTCAGACGCGTCAGCGCCCCTGAAGGTGGTGTGTTACTTCTCGAGCTGGAGTCAGTACCGCGCGTCGGGGGGCCGTCTCTCCCCGGAGGACGTGGACCCGGCGCTCTGCACGCACATCGTGTTCGCGTTCGCGCGCCTCAGCGGCGGCGTGCTCGCCCCGACCGAGTGGAACGACATCTCCACCACGTGGTCCACAGGTGAGTCTGGCACACACACACACACACACACACACACACACACACACACACACAAAGAAGAGACACAGATCGACAAACAGCTCTCCATTCGTCCATCCCCGTGTGTGTTTCTCCGTATCTGTTTATCTCCCTCCGTCCGTCCGTCCGTCCGTCCGTCCGTCCATCCGTCCATCCGTCCGTCTGTCCATCCGTCCGTCCGTCCGTCCGTTCGTCTGTCCATCCATCCATCCGTCCGTCTGTCCATCCGTCCGTCCGTCCATCTGTCCATCTGTCCATCTGTCCATCCATCCATCCATCCATCCGTCTGTCCCTCCCTCCCTCCCTCCCTCTCTCTCCCTCTCTCTCTCTCTCTCTCTCTCTCTCTCTCTCTCTCTCACACACACATACACACACGCACACATACGTCATTGTCAGGGCACTTTGCACTCTGCTCACCAAGCCATGGTACCAATAAAACCTCACGCGATGATGGTCATGGGAGCCTTCTGGACCTTATTGCGTTGTGCTCAAGTCTCAATTTCGGTGTCAGATCCCACGATGGCGATGACTGATTGAGTTCCGGTGTCAAGTAAGTGCTTATCATGCACTCCGCCACCCACAGCTGCATGCGGTACCGCCAGTTTCACACTGGAGGCGTCAAAGCGTTTGATTCCCGGGTGGAAATGGGCAATGTGTCCTCCCACTGGCAAATACCAGACGACAGCAATGCACCGCTTGTTAGTTTTTCTCAATTGGACGTTCTGTGCATTGCATCAAGTCAAGCTCTGGTACCCAGATATGTCATTGAAAAGCCCACGACAGATCGGGAACGCAAAGCAATTCAAAACATCCTGTGTGAAATGGGCCTTCAGCTTCACTCCCTGGAGCTCGAGGCGTGAATCAACTGGATGACACGGTATGAGGACCGCTCCGCCTGGGACCACAGGGACCCTTCTCAGATGCCTGGCACCCAGATTGCGACCTTTCAGCAGATCCAAATTGAGGTCTGGGAGGGGCGCTCTGGTAGAGGTCTGCCGTACAGGAACTGCAAAATTTAACATGGGAAACTTTGTGCCTGATCTCACAAAACTGCATGTGGAGGGGAATTGTGTTCGTGAGCAGTCAAGTCCGAGTCCCCATGTCCCGCCCCCTGGATCCACCAGAACGGAGCCTCGGGGCGCGTCTCAGATGCTGACACCCAGATTGCTGCCGTAATGACAGCCCTGGGCAACGCGTCCCCCGCAAATAGACGAGTCTCCCACGGATCCCGCAGCCCTGAATAGGACTTCAAAGCTCCTTTTGAGTGGTGCGAACAAGCACTCGGATGCGCCTGTGGTGAGTGCCTGCGGAGTGCACGTGAGGAGTTTGGACCCACATCCCGCAAGTGATCGATGTAGAATCCAGAGATGTTGGTTGTAAGTTTTTGTCGCAAAGTCACTGTCCATCACTAGAATCTGTCAAAACTTGAGATCGGGTTCAGGCAACCTGCGTGCATGCAGACGTGCGATGCTTGTTTCGGCTCCGCGCCTCAGTTGCGTGACACAAGGGAATGGGTTTTTGAAGTTGAATGTTCAGACTCATACCAACCAACTGTCTGAACACAAGAACAATTCTAGGAACAAAGTGTCATGAAGGAGGCGCAAACCAAGAAATTTCCACATTTTTGCAGACGTGTGCCTCGGGAGCGGATTCAAGAGGAGTACCGATACACCTTGCCCATTTGACCTGAAAAATTCATATGTTCGTCAAATGTCTGCCTTTTGCAGTTTTATTTTTCAAGGCTCCATGTCTGGGCTCCATGTGAAAAGGAACAACGAAACAACTCCAAATCTTCTCCAATCTACGTTGCCGTGCGCTGTCGTTTTCAGGCATGTACGAGCGGATCAACCGGATCAAGGCGAACGCGCCGGGGCTGCGCACGATGCTGTCACTAGGGGGCGCCGAGACGGCCGCGCACGACTTCCTCCAGATGGCGGGCACCGCCGAGTCCCGATACAAGTGCGTGCAAAAACCATCCAGCCGATCTCAGGGGGCCAGGGCCCTTCTAGTGCCTGCAAAAGTTTCTACGAGTGCTCCGAAGTTGTTGAAGCAGGACCTTGAACCCTCGGATCAACCTCGCTCTTGGCCACAATCCTGAACACATTTGACAGAGAACCAAGTTGTGAGGCCAGATCAAACAGGCATATTTGAGCTGATTCTGGGTTGTCTCAAGGGTTTTTCGGAGCTCACCTCTGCCTGGAATCCTCCACGGTTCGAGCGCTCTCGATTCACTCTGAAATTGCTCTCGTCACAAACCGAGACTATGTCTTCACAGTCGGTCCATCCTTGACCACATTCTGGATGCACCTCTTCCTTGCACCCCACGACGCTCCACCTCGCTCTGTCTGCTCCAGGTTCACTCGCTCGACGGTGCTCTACCTGCGGCGTCACGGCTTCGACGGGCTCGACATCAACTGCGAGCATTCCTCCGGCGCGGGGCGGGGCGGGGCGCCGCGCGACAAACTGCACCTCTCAACACTCCTGCAGGTGAGATTAACCTGCTTCCGGTTGTTGCAGGCAGGATGAACCTTCCGCAAAGGCCTGAATTTCATATTGTTGTTATTTTTGTCGTTCGGCTTGTGGATGACTAGTTCGTCCCAGGGATGGTCGCCGAATGTCCTCAATTCAACGACCCATTTCTCGTTTGTATTGACAAACACACATGCTGTTCTCAAGGCCAGAGTCTTTCATACAAGTCAGACTGATCCGTCACGTTTGAACCTCACCCCTCCCAATCCCTCCCTGGGTCGGGTGACGGTAACGACACCCGTTCGTGTCTCGCGCTCGTTTTGCGTCGCGACGTCTCGGAGAATCTGCTTCAATTGGTGCCGCACTGCAGAAAAGGAGCTGTGATCTCAGATTTTCATCTATCAATCAACAAAGCTTTCAGACAGCTGTGGCGAGGAGCACTTCTTTTGAGGTTTGAGAGAGAAAGTGCAATGAATCCACGGGAATTCTTTTTCTCTTCAAGACGACGTCTGTTGGTCTTCAGTCTGGGTAGATTCAGGGTTTTGCGCCTTCACCCCTTGCAATCCGCAAACCAACTCAGAAAGCAAGTTTGCACCGTCTGGCACACAATATCCTTTTTGTTGCCTTCTTTAAAGTAATTTATTCTCAAAAGTCAGTACCTGTCAGGCCTGCCCATCATCAAACCCAAATTCTGCTTCGTCTTGAAACATTGAGCGATTTCCCATCACAGGGCTTCTTGATTGTCATGCAGGATCTGCGAGACGAGTTTGAGTTCGAGGCTCGGCAGGAGAACCGGAGTCGCCTGCTGCTGTCGGCCGCGGTGCCCGCCGTGAGAGGGCGCGTCGAGCAGGAGGGCTACAGCCCCGCCAACCTGTCCAGGTCAGTCTCCCTACAGCCCGCCAACATGTCCAGGTCAGTCTCCCTGCAGCCCCCTGCCCCAACCTGTCCAGGTCAGTCTCCCTGCAGCCCCCTTCCCCAACATGTCCAGGTCAGTCTCCCTGCAGCCCCCTTCCCCAACATGTCCAGGTCAGTCAGTCTGCGCGCTGGGGTTGCAGCTTCACTGTGAACGCGTCCAGGTCACCACACGTGAGCACTGTAAGTGCAGCCCCACCAACGTGTCCAGACCAATATCCTCACAGCCTCTCCAACCTGCAAAAGCCTCAATAGTCAGGCTGATCTTCCTGTAGCCTCCGAGACCCACACAAATTCGTCTGTCTGCCGCACGGCTCATTTGTCCAGAGCTGGGTCATGGTTCTGGCAGACTCCAAAACAGACTCCACAGGTTACTTGACGTGTTCGTTCCCATTGCAGACACGTGGACTTTCTCTCTGTGATCACGTACGATTTCCACGGCCCCTGGGAGGACGTCACGGGGCCGCACAACGCGCTGTATCCGGGCAACCGCGACGTGGGGCCGCAGACGCAGCTCAACCAGGTGCGTGTGCGTGTGTGTGCGTGTGTGTGCGTGTGTGTGCGCGTGAGTTCGACGTGAGTGAGTAGGCGCGGGCGTGTATGTGTTCATCACCTTCAAGTAAACTCGAGATTCCTGGGACAGCCACTCCGCGCATGTGTATGTGTGTGTGTGTGTGTGTGTGTGTGTGTGTGTGTTGGGGGGAGGGGTTGAGGTTCGTTCCAGTGCACAGCAGATGAGCAGATGAAGGGAATGAAGCTAGCAGTCGATTCAATGATGATGTGTTTGTGTGTGCGTGTGTGTGCGTGTGTGTGCGTGTCTGCATGTGCGTGTGCAGTCTCGAAACGAAAGGGCTGTTTCAATTTATGGACGCATTCGCCTGAAACAATTACGAAAATCAAGCAACTTCTCCGCGTTGCTCCAGGCTTCATCTCACAGACGCTGATCAACCGCTATTCATGAAGCCGCAATGCGTTGAGTCGATGACTTCGCCGCTCGAGAGACCGCGTTTCCGGCTCAACTGTACCCACGCGGGCAATCCGGGCCACAATGCAAAACAATTATGACAGCATACAAATAGACTCTAATGCCGCGGAGCAATCTGCAGTCCGCCGTCGCTTCCGGATTGGGACCAATTTAGCGGGACAGGGCGGCCGACAAATTTGTCTGCAGCTAATTGATGGAGGGGGGTAATAAAGCCGGGATGAGGCTATTCGCGTGTGCGGCGAGTCGCCGCCAAGGTCTCGGTGAAGGGGGTGGTGGATTCGGGACGGGGGTGCAGGGTCCGGAGTGGATCTCAAGAAGGTCCGCGGGTTGGGTGAGTTGGGGTGGATTTTCCAAGGGCCCGAGGCACAGCGGATTCTGTCCTTGCCATACCCTTGTGTCTTCCGCACACCCAGAGCTGTTCCCGAAAAGTTTTGGTACCTGACAGCCAATTTGAAGCATTCCGGATTCCCGTATTCTTGATAGGCAGGAAACTCATTCACTGATATCTGAATTCGTTTGGCAGGAGCAGATTCAAAACTTGGGAGAGAGAGAAAACCCCAGCTGAGCTCAATCTCAAAAGTTTCGACACGTGGCAAAATGAGATATTTTGCGGTGTCAGGTCAATCTGGTTTGTGAGGGCCCTGGGACCTGAGTCTCACGGATCCGCACTTGTTTGTAGCCATCAATTTGCCTCTATGTGCTGGCTAGTGTGGGAAGATCCATGGCTCTCAGGTGCTGCTGCCCGCTCCCAAATTAGCGCGAAATAAAGGTGCGAATAGACAAGATTGAGAAAGAAAAAGAGATAGAGGTGGATCCAGGGGATCCAGGATGTCCAAGTTGCCTGTTCCCCAGAAATTTCTGTTGCGTTAAAGCCAGACGCCACCCCAGTCAAGAACCCCATTTCTCGTCTGAATCCCGGATTCGCCCCCTGATTTATGTGCAACACATGCAATCCATTTCCAGACATTGGTCGCCCCTCCTCCCAATAAAAACACGATGCGCTGGTATGTGTCAAAATTTGAAAGATTGGGATGGACCCCACAGCCAAACCAAATGCCGACTTTTCCCGTGAGTCTGATGAAGGTGAAATACGCCACAGCCTCGAACTCTCCACGGAGTTGCCGAGCTCATATTCCACGCACGTGGGGCGAGGAAAACTGATATGACTCCGGATCAATTTGCAAATCAGAAGCAGAGCGTCTCTCTGTGGTCGGAGCCCCGTGAATCTCCTGTGTCGCTCTTTTCTGCACAAGGGATGGGCTCAGCTCGGGCTCACACAAGATGCGCCGTGTGTTGCGCAAGGATGCAATGGGTGCTGCGTCGTCGCAAGCAATTGCGCTTGCTCAAGCTGGGTTCACACAATAAGTGTCAGTTTTCCGATGTTAGCGACGACGCAGCGCCCGTTGACTTGCGTCGAGGCGCAGCACCAGTGCGAAACAGGTCTCAGTCTCAGCGCGACAACCATGGCACGGACAAACAGGGATCACCTCTGGACTTTTGCGGGAACGCAACGCCTAACGCCTGCTGTGTGACCCGGCCTCAGGAATGCAATATGAGGAGACTGACCACACCGGGGGACTCAAAGAAAAACTCATATGAGAAGCAAAATCATCCATGCCATATGAGCCTGTCAGAGCTGAATTGGGTAATGGTTACCGTAACTAGATAATGCAGCTATTTACATGGAAATGGACAGCCGTTGCTTTGGAAACCAAACAAAGAGAAAATTTGATGTAGGGGTCGGTTCTCAGTTTCTTTTCCCACAGAGGAAACAGCGTTAATGAGCCGTGCATCACAACGCTTTACATGAGTCTCCAGTGGATTCACAATTGGGGTCGCGCGGGCCCAATTCGTTGGGGTACGAGCCTGATGTTGGTGGATTGGGGGGGATTTCACAATTTATTCTTGAAATGCAAAGTTGGAGACACCCAGGCTCCCGCAGCCAAAACTGGATCCGCTTGGAAGAACTTGAGCACGTTTGGACACACCAGGAAATAGGATTTGCTTGTCACATTGATCTTGTGGTGTTGTTCTTTGTTTTGCAATTGAATCACTTGTGCAGTGGTGCATACGCACGGACCACTTTTCGGGGATGGATACAAGGTTTCACACAGGTGGGACGAAACATTTTGATGAGACGTGCACTGCCACTCAGACCCTGGATAAGTGGCTGCCCATTTCAAGTAGGATCTGTGAGACCAGCCACCCGTATCTCCTGCATGGTTCAGGGTGTCTGAGCATTTCATTACACCGGGACGAGAACAACAGGCGTCAAGTTCCCCTCACTCCTGCAAATTTTCAGATTCAGAGCGCGAATGCAGAGCGCCCCGTGTGAGCAATAACGGCGGCGCATGATGGTGTTGCTACGGGATGCGAATTGACTTGTTTTATTGGAACAATCGCATCCTGACCCTGAGAACGGCCCCCGCGGGGGGAGGGCGCAGTTCGCGAGTTATGACGGATGATGCGGCGCGAGGCGTTCAACAAGAACAAAAAAATATCAAATGTCACACCCTCGTTCACACCACGTCCCGTTTTTCGTGAGGGAAGGGCTTTCGGTGTCAGCGCGATCGATGTGGGTTTCAGAATGGTGTTCCATGCATGAGCCCTGCGGTGCTGTTGACTCCTTCGGGTGTGATAGATACAGACCCTGGATTTGTTTCGGAGGAAATTTGACAGGGACGGATTGACGATCTGCTACATCTCCCGAGTTTCACAGTTGTGCCTTGGTTCGCATTATTGCCTTGGTTTGCACACGCACGTCAAGAAACTCTTTCGTAATCGCAAGCGGAAGAGACGCATTGTACGTTCCGGCCCTGAGCAATACTTCGATCTGCGAAAGACCAGAGAACGCACGTGTGTGTGTGTGTGTGTGTGTGTGTGTGTGTGTGTGTGTGTGTGTGTGACAGGGCAAGTGTGCGTGTGTGATGTGAGGGTTTACACTTCGTGCATGTCTCATTTCTCCAGGACTGGGCGGTGCGGTACTGGCTGCGGCAGGGCGTGCCTCCTCACAAGCTGCTGCTCGGGATCTCCGCGCATGCGCGCACCTGGGCGCTGCAGCACGCACTTGAACACGACGTCGACGCGCCGGCGCTCGGGCCCGGCCGGCCCGGCGTTTACACCCGCGAGAGCGGGCTCCTCTCCTACTATGAGGTGAGGCTGGGGTCTGCATGGGCACGCATTGAAAACTTGGGGCCTGGAATACACCCCTGTTGCAGTGGCCCCGCTGTTGCTCAGAACCCATTGTCTATTGCAGGTCTGTGATAAGCTGCGGGCGGGGTGGGCTCGGCTGTGGCACGCGCGCCCTCTGGTGCCGTCCGCGTACGGCGACGAGCAGTGGGCGTCGTTCGAGGACCCGCGCAGTGTCGCCGCGAAGGTGAGACGCGTTCGATTTCCGCGGCAAGTTCTCTCGCAGTGAGTTCATCATTGAGGCCCGATCAGCTGAAACCAGGTTTGCGTTGGCATTAGAGATTGCAAGTTCAGCTGAGACGAACTGAGGTTGTGGCGTCGAAGCTGTGCCTTGGGTCCTTGGATTGACGGAAACAATGTTGAACCAAAGTTCCATGTGAATTGTGTTCCCTTACTGAACGGAACAAGAGAAAGAGGACACAGAGAACATTTCCCCATTTTGCATGCACATGACATCTAGAGGCAGTACGAGTAGTTCCCCCATGGGTCATGCACTTAACTATTTCCCTTTGGCGCCTGAAGCGGCCAGAGGGGTTTCAGTGTGTGTGTGTGTGTGTGTGTGTGTGTGTGTGTGTGTGTGTGTGTGTGTGTGTGTTTCATCACCAAAGGACCACCCCGTGTATTTTCAGGCTGAGTATATCCGGGAGCAGGGCCTGGGCGGAGCCATGTTCTGGACCCTGGACCTGGACGACTTCAGCGGACGGTTCTGCCGCGGCGGACCCTTCCCGCTGCTCACCGCGCTCAACCGCAAACTCACAGCGCAGCCGCCGCACAGATGATGACGTCAGTGACGTTCAGCAGCACCTGACGCAGAGCATAGACGTGGACGTAGGGCGTGTGAAACAGTCCAGAGACCGTTCTGGAATTCACTCAGTGGGATCCAATTGCAAAGGAGAACACGATTGTCTTCTTGACCACGAACCTAATCACGAAGACTGCCTGTTTTTGGGTGTCCGACTTTGCCCATGCAAGAGGGCAGCTTCTGAGTCCGCTTGTCATGTCCCGTGTCAGTTTACACCACGCACGCGCCTGTCCGTTCCAGTTGTGTCCTGTGCAATGCAATATCCATCCAGGTGGACAGCGACCCGTGAAACAACAAACACACACAGACACGGGCATGGACAGGAGAACGCACGCACAGTGCACTGGGATCGCGACACACACGCTCTACCACTGCGACGGACAGACCAGCGAGCAGCGCTGCAGTGAGACAGATGTGAGTGGAAGGGAAGGGCGGCGTCGCGTGACACAGGAAATATGACGGGATCAGTTCCCTCTGAAGAGGCCAAACAGCGGAGGCTTCGCTTTCACACAGGCCTCGGTTCTTCGCTCGGGAAGGACCTGCCTCACACTGGAGGCGCCAAGCGTTGCGTCGCGTCACGTGGGAAATGAGTCTGGAAGGAGACACCGACACAAGGTTTTTGGGAGGACAACATCAACAAGCGCAAGGAACAGATTTTTTGTCAGTTCCTGTTCTGCGTCATCAACCAGAGCTCTCACTGCCAGCCCGCCATTGGACAAAATTTGGGGCACAACTCCGGAAAACGCTGTACTTGTTGGAGCGAATGTGTTGTTTCTAGGCGCCATCAGTGGGACTGGACCTCGCTGGATCCACCACAAATCATCACTGCTAAACGACAAAACACCTCAATCGGTTGCCAAGGTAACCCTCTCCACAAATATCAACCAGATCGCTCTTCAAGAAAAATAAATTGCCTGAAAGGACTTTGCCCGAGTTTAACAAGGACACTGAGCGAGCTTCTCCTCAGAGGAATCAACAGGGCCCTGCAGGGCCGAGCTGGAGACGACAGCGTCCGTCCTGCAGGTACCAAGGTCGTGCAGGTAACAGCAGGCACAAACAAGTCTTCCCCACACAAGCAATTCACGAAGCAACGGCACGTTGGACAAACACCCACCCACCCTTACTGCTGGTTTCCACGGAGAATGAAAGTATAAGGGGTGGGCAATGGCACCTTCGTAGTTCTGAAAATGTCTGCTCTTTGTTGGACAAAGTTCACGGAACAAACTGTCTTTTGGGGTTGCCAGGTGGTGATGCTTCTGCCCCAAAAGCAACGAAACAGCGTGTTGTCCACGGAAAGTTGAGCAGTCTACAAAACGTGCTCGTTCATTTCAAGTCATATCTGTGAAGGAGTTCTTTCATGTGAACACTGCAATTGTTTCATTTTCATTCGCTCACGCAAACTTTCCTGGGCACATTGTTCGAAATGAGGATGAGCAGATTTCGAATCAGGGAGACGAGTGTTGTTCTTGCAGAGTGCAACACCTGGAGAAGTTCCATTTCGCCAACACATCCTGGCATTGAAATTCTTTCCCAATTTGGCAGTCGACGACTCAATCGACCCGGGCTGACACAAATCCAGATTTTCGTCAGGGAGCTGAACCTCTGTCACTGAAAGGGATGATGTGAACACAAAGGTTGCAGCGTTTTCAGACCGTTATTTTTGTCAGCACGTGTACCATTGTCTGAAGCGCATGTTAAAAATATAGCATTCATTGTTTCTGTGTGCGTTCGGTTGAATGAGCTGTTACAGGTTCGCGTCACGAAGGAGCAAAGCCGGGAGTCTGTCGACTTTGCAGCCCCATAACTACCAAGTCAACGAACTCGATACATCTGCAGGCCTTGACTTCAGCAATCCCGGACACAAACAACCTTCTGCCAAGGCTACAAACTGCTGTGTAGCTCCGAACGACAACAACCTTTCAACAGGCCTGTTTCACATCAGGTGCGAACACGTACGCTCGTACGTCCGCACAACGTCCCACACGGGTCAAAGGCGCGCCATCGTTGCTGGATACAAAACAATAATGTCCATTCCACGGCACAGAGGAAAAAAGCAAGACAGTGGTAGCGCACCGGGGGGGGGGGACATCTTACAACTTAGTAGAGTTGTACAAGGAATTTTTGTCGTCGCTTGCGACGCAACGCCGAATGTTCTGCAACGCAACGCTTGACTGATCCAGCATGAAACAGACTTGTGCAGTGCAAAGGTACAATTGGAAGTTGAACTGCCCCAGGCTGCTGCTGGGGCGAGGTCTTTGTTGGGCTCCGTTTAATGTGCTGATCAAAGGCCTGTGGAATCCTCTGTTGCGGAGATCAAGTCGATTCGTCGTTTCCTGCTCGTGTGTGGGATTTTTGACTGAGATCTGCACAAAAATGTTTGTGATTTTCCTGAAAGCAACACACGTCTTTGGTGCGCAACACAACAAGCAAGTGGATCTCGTTTTTGAAACCATGCAGGCAGAGAACTTTTACAGGCACTGTTGTCAGGCACAACGCCGTTGCCAGGGACAACGACGCAAATCAGTCTCGTGCTGCGCCGGTTGATGGAAACATTTCAAAAACTCGCAGTTTTGAAAACACATCAGAAAGCAATTTTGTACGTTCACAGAACACAGGTAACAAAAGAAGCCAACAACTCAACAACTACGCAAATACCAAGCTCGTAAAGGGCACAGCCTTTCTATATGGACGGAAATTGGTGGTTCCCCTTCCGTTTTGAGAAACTCTCAACAGCGAATCTGCAAGACTCTCAAGGCAGTGGCTGCCCAATACCGAATCTCTTTTCCTTTTTGTCTCGTTCACTCGTTCATGTTCAGAGTTGAAGTTGCGCTTCACTTGGATCGGATCCCAATCCTGTGACGAGGGTTAAAACTAAACCCCTGACCCCAGTTTCTGCCAAAAACGTGTGTAAACATATTCACGAGCCGACCATCGTTACAGGTTGGCACCTCTTTTGCGCGTACCTGGATGCCCTGCTCAATCCGCCGAAGCAAAGCTCTCTTGATGACAGCACATGCGATGTTTCCCTCTGATATCGCGTCCGCGTGGATAACACGGTTTAGTTGACAAACTGCTCGAGCAGCGATCAAGACTCCAGGGCCGGATCTAGCTCCCCCCTGACCCTCGAAGAAAATAACTCCAATTTGTTTCCCATAAAGTTACACAACCAGGTGCAGGTTGCTTGGTTCCCGTCTGTACTTGTTGCTCTGTTGGGATCGGTGCCCTGGAGCCCGGGTCGGGACCCCTCCTAATCCGCCCCTCGCCTCCCTGGAAAGGTCAGACTCCTTCTGCGGATGCGAGCAGCGACGCCTCCGGATGGAGACTTCGCGCTGAAAGATGAACCAGGCATTTCACCTGCAGACGTTCCGAATTGGCCACTTTAAGCACAGGCTGCCAGTAAAAGGTGATGCGGGCAGTCCCTTTTTCTCTTCTGCACGTTGTGATTGTTCGTGGCTCGCGTTTTTCTTCACCGAGAAAAGTAATTGGCAAGAAAAAGTTTCCAAGCAACATCTGCGGTGTTCAGATGCTGATGTTGCCGATGGTCCGAGCTCGTGTGTTCCACCGCTACGCGAGAGCACGAGTCAGACGGTTAGATCTGGGGATTGTTGGCAATGGGGCCTGAATAACCTTGTCCCCGAAACATTGTCTTGGGAGTGCTGTTGAATGGGCATTTCGCAAGCCGCATTCTGTGAGAAACAGGCCGAAAGAAAGCAGGTCGGAACTTTTGTTCAGCTCAGTTGTTAGGGTGCACATCATGTTACCTCCAAGGAAAAGGTGCTTTCCCAGACACGGAGAAGTCAATCCAGCAATTCCCTGGTCCGAACAAACAGAGAGAGAGAGAGAGAGAGAGAGAGAGAGAGAGAGCGAAACGCGCACCCGAACTCCGACGACTATTTCCGCACGTGCCCTGGAGATACAATTGAGTTGCCCAAGTACGGGGAACTTCAGCGAGTTGTTGCCCTGGAAACACACTCGTGTTGATCTCTCCGAGAGTGAACGTCCTTGACGAAGCTACGTACAATCAATTTACGCGTTTGTGCTCGAGTTCTCAAATGGCCCAGGTCATTAGCGGCGGTCTTGACGTTTATCCGACTTCTGCAGAGCCGAGCTGCCCAGGGACGGTGCAGAGCAGCCGCAGGTGCAACTACACCGGAGAAGAGAAGGAGCCACACCCTGTCTCTTGTGTTTGGTTTATTATTTCAAAGTCATACAGAAAGCTGAATACATCAGGCAGTACAAGCTGCAGTCAATGTTGCTCCTGGTGGCCGAGCTGACTCACTTTCCTCCGTGGGTTGTTCGTCATTCAATCACACCTGTCTGCGGCACACCGTCGGAGAAAACTGTTGCACGGCTTGAACTCCATGTTTTACAATGGGAATTAGTCAATATAAAACACAATGGTAACAAAGGTGGAATCCACAATCACACACCTGCAAGGTAAATTCACGCGCACAAAAGGACGGACAGGAACAAGGGTTCATATGCGAAATGGCAAAGCTTTGATGAGACCGACAAAAAATGATGAGACAAAGTTACTCTTCTTTGCCAAAGCGCTAGAGTTGCTCAACTCAACACAAACTGCATTAGCAGATTGGCTGTCGTCAAAAACATGTTGTTTTGTCGATACAAAGGGCAGGTCCAGGGCCCCAGATGACCAGGTTCCCTTGTCCCCAATTAATAGGAAAAGAAAGTCAGGAAGGTGAATCCTGTGGAGGATCCAGAAGAGAAGTGGAGCAAGGCTCCAGCTCCAGAAGAGACCTCACCAAGGAACAAAGAAGTGGAGAAAGTTTCAAGTTCTCTTCTGACAACGCAAAATTTATCGCGGGTCATGTTCAATGCCACACGAATCTTCACTCTCCGTGTTGACTCGGTGCCTTCGGATGCATACTCAAAGCTACTAAGAAGCTTAAAACAGTCTCTTCGCATGCCACAGGGAACTAAACAATAGGAGGAGCTGATGATTCGGGCCGAACAAAGAGAGCTTTGCAATCAGACGCACAGGTAAAATGCAGAGAAGCTTCCCCAGAGGAAGCTGCATCAGTGAGGCTCCAACACACCTCTCTGCACTGTACCTGCAGGGGAGGATCCTGGGGGCCTCGGGACCAGGTCACCCCCACCCCATAAATTTTCTGGATCCACCGGAATTCCCATCAAGCCCGGAGGATATCTTCCACTTTTTGCGTGCCATACGGAACAAAACCAGTTTCTTCTGCTACTTTCTTCAACGTTTGTGTTTGGGTTTTTCAACAAGATTCGAGCGCTCAGGAGATTTCATCTGGGGTTTGGCAGACTGGAAGTACAATGTGACATTTACAAACAAATCAAGCAGATTCCAAAACAAGTTGTCAAAGAATTTACAAGACAAACAAACCTGTCTCAAATCTGTCTCAAAACGGTTTGTCCTTCCCTGGCGAATCAAACTTGCAGGTAGATAAAGTGGCATGAGGGCAGAGCTGAGAAGGGCTCGGGCACGATTCGAGGATCTGAATCTGGATCTGGCCCGCCCCACATCAATTTCTACGTTGCAAATATTCAGTGTGAAGAAAAGAATTGTACCTGCTGTGCAAAAAATGAGGCGACGATATTTTTGACGGATTCGGGGGCCACCGAGTTGTTGAAGGGAATCGTCTTCCAGTTCCCGTGAACGAACACTGACGCACAACTTGTATCGGAACTCTCACAATTACGAGTAGAACATCGGCCTGTTCGTTCTCAACAACATTTTCCCTCTTCGTTCCAGATCTGTTGAAATTCGAGTTTTGTTTCAATTCTCGGCTTTTTCCAAACTGTTTGACAACAACGAAACACTTTCAATCAAATAAGGCCGAATAAACATGACATTGACAAAACTGTGCTGCTGCAGAAGAACAGGTAGAGGTACACTGAGCTGAGTTGCTGCGTGGATGAGCTTTTCCCAGTTGCTGCTGCCTTGCAGAATTAATGACAGTGCATGTCACAAAGAAATTCATCCCCACAAAGAGCCGAAAATGGTCCCAGACGTATTGCAATCTTCTGCACTGAGGATCTTGGAGGCGGATCCGAGGGTCCCCTTCACCACGCCCCCTGACGCATAGAGAAAAGTAAATACCCTCACAAAATAAAACCGGACCAACCCAAGGGATCGACTCCTGACCACATTCTGGATCCGCCCCGAAGTCTATCTAACAAAGGAAATTCACGTGAGTGTTCCGGGCTCCTTTGAACAAAAGGTCGCGCGTCAGCTCTGCCTTCTTTACCTACGGCGCCTTGACACGAGACCTCCATCGCCATACACCGCTTTGGGAGGCTTTTGATATGTTTCATTTCCTTTGCGCGCACCTGCAGGTGCTTCGCATCTGCTCATTACATCTTGTCATGCAGTGTCAGGAGATGGTGTTTTCCTGATGGGCTTCATGCGATGAGCCATCTTCACATGAAGATCGCTGACACCTTGCACTGTTTTGCCCCAGAGGCGAATCAAGAGTGGGCCTCTGTGAGCATTTTAACATCTTGCCCTGTCCTTCACTGTTCCGGGACATCAACACACAGTTACTGTCCCCTCCGAGCAAGCACAGTCTCTCTGCAGTCTTTTGACATGACCTTCAGTCGTGTTCGATGTGAGGCACCGGTGCAGTCAAAACAAACCAAAGAGGCCGCTGGTCCTGTCGGGGTGCGCCAAATCGAACACGACCAGGAATGTTCATTCTGTTCAATGCCCAAACAGGTGCGGGCGCCCTTTACTGTTCTGGTGACGTCCCGACCGTCGAACTCAACGACGCCGCCCAAGCGACGACGCCGTCGTTGCCGTCTGACGCTTTCGCAGCGATCTGATGCAAAAATGACACCCTCCATGCCAAGACGCCAGCTCAGCCCTCGGACGCAATGGGTGGCTCAATGTGGTGCTCCGCTTTATGGACATCCATCTTTTTGATGGCGCGAATAGCTGACGAGCGTCGCCTCCCGGACTTGGCGAGGTACGCCGCCAGCACGGCGGCGTCGTCGTGCGCAGCGGTGGAGTGGATGGCGTCATCGCTCCCTGAGGCGCCGCCGCCGCCGCCGCCGCCGTTGGCCGTTCCTGGCTGCGGGCTCGACACACGCAGGTGGTTGGCGTCAGCGTTGGCATGGTTACTTTGACGCCGACTCTCGGCGTGGGTGTTGCTGCTTTGACGCCGACTATCAGTGAAGCCTGAAATCTCTCGGCTCGGGTGCGTCTTGACCACGTGACTCGCCAGATGCATGTCCTCCTCCTTGACAAAATACACGGCGTAGAGCCGGGGCAGGAATACGATACACAACACAAACGTCGCGTTGAAGAGGAGACAGATCTCCAGGGAGATGACCTTGTTCCTCTGGTACTTGGCGCTGAAGTAGGTGGGCATGAAGCAGAGCCACAGTACCCACGTGAGGACCGCAAAAATGCAAATGCAGCGCCCCTCGTAGAAGTTGTCGCGGAGCCTGAAGACGCTGATGCCGAAGTAGCAACAGAGGACGACCATGAAGAGGTTGAAGAGGAGCGGTAGGATGATGCCGGTGATGGGCATGTGGCAGTGCAGCTCGACGAGGCGCTCCGAGTCGGGGTACGGCATGGAGCGCACCGCCTCAGGAGGAACCACCACCATGGAGAGCGTCGCCAGGATGATCTGCGTGAAAAAGAACACACAGAAAGAGTCAAACAGATGTTGGAGGTCAACACAAGTGGTTGGTTGCAATGAGCGCTAAATCTGGGGGCACAGGGTTTGGCCCCTTGACCCTTGAAAGAAAGAAATTACCCCACAACGAAGAACGGCACAAATGCTGGATCCGGCCCTGAGCATTTGATCATTGATCACTGAGTTCAAAGGATTGATTCACTGTTCTGAAAAGCGGAACATTGACGGTTTCCATGGAGATACAATTCTTTGAAATGTCAGCAAAAGAATCCAAGGTCTCCTGAACCAGGTTTCTCGGGCAACGCTCGATGTGCACATCTCATGTCGTTCAAGGTTTTCAGTGTTCACGGAAGACAGGCTCTGACCTTGTCTTCAACCAAAAGGAAAATTTGTCTCGGCCCTCCCTCCTTGGCTCCACTAAAGCAAGCCGCAGGGATGTCCTGTCCTCTTCCGTCAGTCTGCCCCTGGTCTCATTAAAAGACAGCTTGTCCCAAAGTTCGCGCTGTCAAACTTTTCAAATTGAGATGCCCACCGTCATGGGTGCTTCACCACACACAACAGAGAGATGGAGTCACCGTCTGTTTTTCATTGCACGTGAAGAATTAGGTCTGCTCATGTCTGCTCAAATTGCAGGAGACGGAAAAGAAAAGAAGAACCACAGAGTAAAATTAATTACCTGTCTTCCTTCAAGACAGGTTTCCCTTGTCTCTTGTCTTTTTTGAGCTCTCTTTTCGTGAAGCTGCTCTTGGTTCTTTGGCAAAACGTGCTCTCGAGCGTCAACTCGTTTCAAAAAGCAAAGCTTTCCACAGATTTATGATCTTTGTGTCTTGCAACGCACGGTAAAACCTCTTAAACCTGTGCTTTCATGTCTTTAAGCTCTGCTCTTTCAGAAGGATCGTATCTTTTCTTTTACCACCGAGACTTGAAAAGTGAAAAGAGCCTTTTTGTGAGGTGGTTGTTTCAAAGGCGCAACAGTTTGAAATTTTCACTTGTTCAGTTGTGATCTTTGCGTCAAGAAGTTGTCTCGGAGCAGTTCAGCCAGAACGGGGTCGTTCCCGTCTCGACTGAAAACCTGGGCTCCACTGGATTCAAGGCCTTTTCGGATTGGACTCCAGCAGGAACATATCACACACACCACACACCCACACGCACACCCACACGCACACGCTCAGACAGACCGACCAATATCCGACAGAGATTCCGTCCCCAACTGTGTACGACAGAAGTTGGTCGCAGCAGGATGAGGAAAGATGGGTTCTGATTCTCACGAGACTAGTCAAAGCAAGCTGCTCATTATCTGCTGATCAAACCACTCCAGATCCATTTTCATCCACTTCCTGACCCAATTGGATGATGATCAAAGGCAACACCGCCCACCGCTCCAACCAGGACCAGATCTACGTGGAGGGAGACAGGGTCCAGGCCTCTAGATCCTGACAAAACATCTTCTCCTAAATTTGGTTGGACTGTGAGTCCTGCTTTCGTACGAGGCTCTTTCAAATAGATTCCAACCACGTACTTTTTCCACCGGTTTTTTTCCACCGATTTGAATTTTTGTTTTTGCGATCGAAGACCAACATGTTGATTGTTTGTGAGTGAACTTGACTGCAGGTTTGAGTCAGTGGATCCCTGAAAAATCAATGGAGTTGTCTGTTGTCGGAGATCAGTTTGTTGATCCTCACGCATTTTGCCTATTCAACATGGAGCAATTTCTTGATCAAAGAGCAAATGTGAAATTCATGGTTACTCAAGGCAAATCGCAGGCAGACACTTTGAGGTGTTTGCACTCAGTTTATGGTGAGTCCACCATGAGTAAGAGTCAATGCCAACATTGGTATTTGAGATTCAAAGCTGGTGACTTGACCATGCTCATCAAGGATGCTGCTTGAAGTGGAAAACCATGCTCTGCCCAGACTCCAGAGAAGATCCAGAGTGTCAAAGCTGCTGTGGAGGGAGACCGCCATTTGACAATTGACAGTTTGGCTCATCAGGAGGGTGTGTCAACTGGGAGCATCCACAGCATCCTGCACAAGGACTTGCAGAAATCAAAGAGAACAGCCAAGTTTGTCCCGTGCCTCCTTGGTCAAGTAGACAAAGATCGGACAGTGGAAGTGTGCAAGGCCAATCTGGAACATTTTGAGCATGAACCAGGGATGATCTGGCGGATCATCACAGGAGATGAATCCAGTTTTTGCACTTTCCAACCAGAGACCAAGGAGATGTCCAAGCAATGGGTCAACAAGGGATCCTCCAGACTAAAGAAAGCTCTGTGCTGTGCAACCAAGAAAACCACAATGCTGATCTGTTTCTTCGATTTCTATGGGATTGTGCACCACAAATTTGTTCCACAAGGCACCAGGGTGAAAGTTGAATTCTACACCAAAGTCCTGGGCTGCCTCAGGGAGGAGATCTGACAGAAGAGACTGGAGCAATGGCATGACAGCACCTTCTTCATTTTGCATGACAATGCTCCTGTCCACACCACTGGTTACACTGTAGCCAGAATAATGGAAACCCACATGAATGACATTCCCCACCTGGCCTACTCACCTGACCTTGCCCCATGTGACTTTTGGCTTGTTCCGATGATCAAAAAGCAGCTGAAGGGTTGCCAATTCAAGAGGATTCCCAAACTGCAAGCCGCAATTGTGTCCATTCTGGAAAACATCCCACAGGATGACTTTGAGGTGGCTTTTGACCATCTGCTCACACGATGGAGGAAATGTGTTGGAGCCTCAGGTGAATACTTCAAGGGAGATGGAGTTGTTCCTTGGGACATTGAGGATGACAATGAAGCCCAAAGTGAAGACCCAACACCGGACAATTGACTGTGACTGTTCCACAAAGCGTGTATGACATGTCGCTGAATAGGAAATTCGCGTGGACTTTGCCTATCTTCAGTGCATTGCGGACATCTCTGTTTATTTCTGTGATTACTGAACCATTACTGACATGTTGTAGGATGTCAATCAGGATGCCTGTGTACCCATCTGTGACAATACATTGTCAAAAGTTTGGAGAAAGTGTCGATTTGTTCAAAAAAACGTGTGGTTGGAATCGTATTTGAAAGAGCCTCGTACGCGTGTTTATCAGTTATCGTTGATCCTCGGATCCGAGTATGACATACGAGAGTGGAGATCAAGAGGCGGAAGTCTTCCTCTCTTCGCTGTGTTCTGGTGAGATTAAAACAACAAGAGAGCACCAAATCACAGTACAACGCGCGAGACTGAACCCATATGATTGGAGAAAAACAATCAGGGAAGCAGGAACCGTGCATTTGAAGTATAAACGTCCTTTCATGTGACTGGGCAAGGGCGGAACCAAGAGTCCATGCCCTCAAGACCCCCTGGAGACACCTCTAACACAGGCCAGCAGTACAACTGCCCACTGTCAACAGCTCTGTGAACACCCATGCCTGGACTACAATTTGCACCTGAGCGTCGAAGTGAAAGTAGACGAGCAACCACGTGAAATGTACACACCTTGCACACCTTTTACTGACGACAAGACAACAAAGGGCCTCGAGACTAAAATAGGCGCGACGAGCCTTGATGGGACTGACTGCGGAGTGATGGTGCTGATTGGAAAGAGTACTTTGAGATCCATTACCTCGCGGAGGCGGATCACGCGGACCGAATGTAGCCTCACCGGTGTTGTGATCGCGGTGTTTCTTCATGTCTCAAAATTTGTGGTGCTCAAAAGACTGTGTCAAAGTCTTCCTACAAGGGTGGAGAGTTTTTGTTTGTCACAATGATGGCCTGTTTGGAATCCACAACAAGGAGGCTTTCAGTGTGAAACTGAAATCTGAACACGGAGTCAGAGCTTAAAGTGGCGCATCCTTCAAAGGGATCAACAGGATCAAGATGACTATGTTATCACAGACGTGTCGTCTTTATCCTCGTGTTGACACATTCAAGCTCCTCTTTTCCTCGCCTTAAAATTTTGAATGTTTTCTGTTCCTGCTCCCTTGGTTGCACCATCAGGTGCTATTTTTTCATGCTCTTGAAGGGTCGTGTGCACACTTGATCAAATCCTTCGTCCAACCCGTCACCAAGCGCGGAGCCAAGGAGAGGCTGTTTCACGGGTTGCCTGGTGCGGTGGGAACCCGACACTTCAGCAGGATACGGGAACCGAATGGCAATCTAGTGATTGCAGACGCAGTCAATCAGAGATCCGTCGAATGTTGCGCACTGCGAGAACGTGTCTGGGGTTGATGACCAGAACGTTGACTGCTGATCGAACAGCGCCGTCTGGCGGACACTGTGGCCCGGCCCGTCCTTCTCCACGCAAAGAATAAACGTACTGGATGGTGTGAACTGTGAATTGAACTTTGCTACCCATCAGTGTCAGACCACATGAAAGGACTTCGATCCGAGATTTGCTGGGAGGCTCTGCAGTTCCCGGCACAGACAGTGCATTTTGTGACTCAGTCCATCGCAACAGCCGCATAGAAACAGCCACTGTGTCGAAAGAACATGAAGAGAAGCCCTTATCTCATGTCAAGTCAAGGCTCTGGCGCCCTCGGAGACCCCAAATCCTTCAAACCTTTGCAAGATCAAGAAAGAACTTTTGTATCCAACCCCCGGAGACAGTCAACCGTTGTCCGAGGCAGGTCCAACCACTGCTTGTTGAAACAAATTGAACAAGTTATGTTGTTTTCCTGCGCCAAACCTTTCTATTTCGTCTGTGGTGTACGCTCAGGGAGCAAGAAACTTTCCGAGTGTCACCCTTCTGTCAGCTCTTGGACTCCCTGCTCAAACGAAACCTCGGCTGATTGGTCGAGAGTCCAATTACCCGTCATTTCAGCTCTGGCTTTGACTGACAACAGATTCTTCCACTGAAAGATTTCTTTGAGGCTCTTCTCCCAAACAACTTGAAAGGACGAAATTCACCACGGCTAAAACCCACGCATACGTGTGCAGCAACCACCCTTGATTTCATCATCATATTGTGTGTTCCATTCCTGCGTCTTTCATTCAGCAGAGAATCGCTGCCGCGCATCGTTTCCACTGCAGGGAACGTGTCACGGCCGAACCGCAGCCGGAACTGCAGGTGCGCAAATCGACGAGCGAGGAGTCGGTGCTGCAGGCGCCCGTATCGAGTTCCTCCTTGAGATACGTATGGCGACGTCGTATCTCGGAATACTGTGCAGACACTGCACGCGGCAGAGGTGGATCCGGGGGGACGTAGCATAGCACTGTCCCCTGGCTCCTGACAATATACGTGAAGATCTCATTTGCGCCATGGGCGCGCAAACTTCTGTCCAAGTTCCTCGTGTTGAAGGTTGGAAGCCAAACTGAATCCTGGATTCCTTCCCCTTGAGACCCACGAGGAAGTGGGTGTCTTTGTGGTCACTAGAGATGTGGGGTGTGGGGCAATCAAAAAGTAGTAAGTCAGAAAGAGCCAGTTTTACATTACAAAAATTTAAAGTTGTGCCATCGCGTTTCTCGGAACAGCGCGGCGCTTACAACCTTGAACAGTCACGCCACAAAGGAAGCGCGTTCAAAAACGTGCTTCTCAGTGGTGAGGAACCTGGAAATGTTGTAAATTGAAACTCAACACCCACGGCACCATGAAAAGAACATGTTCCTTCCTTCAGCTGCAACACCTCACACAGTTCTCATTTTGCAAAGAAGAAAAGAAGCTCTTTCAGAGCAACTTTGCGGAAGGTCCCTGGATCGATTTTTCCTGTGCCTGCGGTCCACAGCAGTAGAACCATGGACCATGAAGACACCGATCTGCGGGACACGAGAATTACGTGACTGGGAAGTCAAGTCAAGCCTTGCTTGACCCAGTTCTGGGTACCCCTGCAGATGTCCACGACCCTCACGCGACACTTTCCTGCTCTTGTCGTTCTGTTTGGGGACACCCTCCCACACGCACCCACCCACCATGCCAACCCGCACGCGACCCCTTCTGACGAGTATGAGAATGATGTCCTCCTGTTCTGGTACAATTGGAAAGGATGCACGACACCTGTTCTTGGAAACACCTCCCTCAGAAGGATACCATCCGCTTGGAAAACACCTCCCTCCGACAGATACCCTCCCACACCCGACCAACAGGTGCCCCGTCCTACCTGCATAAGGAGGACGCCGATGCAGAACGCCAGCTGACTCGCGCGGCCCACGAAGACGACGCTCGTCTTCTTGCTCTTGCGGCTCGCCTGGTAGATCCGGAACGACCTGTTCATCTTGACCATGAGCGGAACGACGAGGAACGCGAGCGCGTTGTCGAAGCCGAAGCGCTCCACGCCGCAGCGCCCACTGTTGGGCTTTCCCAGCAACAACAGCATCGTCATGTAGGTGAGGAAGGCGCCCACTAGCGTGATAACGCTGAGCTCAATGTTACACGCCACGATCAGTTTGTTGGTGCGCTTGAGGAAGTACACGACACCAATAGCGATGCAGGCGAGCATCCCAACGATGGAGAAAAACCAGAAGGCGATGGCCTGGGAGTCGCCCCACCCCATGTAGTCGTCCGGGATGGGCTCGCAGACCCTGGACGTGGCGGCGTCAGGCCACATGGCGAAGGCGCAGGGGACGCAGCTGGAGTTTTCAGCGTTGATGATGTGGTCAGCGCGGCAGCGGTTGCAGCTCCAGCAGCAGCTGGACGAGCCCTGCACCTGGTACTCCTTGGTGTGGCAGGGCAGGCTGCAGACGGAGGGAGGGGCGCGGTCCCTCGGGGTGGAGCTCAGCCGGAACCCGGAGTACGCGTTCCAGTTGATGTAGGACGGATCCGATATACTGACTCTCCCATCAGCCTTGCTCCACTCCCCTATCGTCGTCCACTGATTGCTGTCGAAGTACTGGAGGAGGTAGCCGGTCTGCGCCACCCCGTCCTCACCAAACTGAATCTGGCCCGTTCTGCCCAGAATGTCGATGTTCTGGATGTAGGGTAGGAGTTCCGTGCCATCCAGACAGCTGGGCAGGACCGAAGGGTCATTGAAGGCGGATCTGCAAGACGCTGTGATGTATTCATCCAGAGCCTCCACGAGGACGTAGACGCTGTCGATGTACCTGGCTGTCTCCCCCATCACTGCTTGACTCAGGTTGGGAACGGCTTGGGACTCACACGACATGAGAGGATCCTGGGTCGTCCACGTGCAGTTGTTCATCATGGACCACAGTTCCCGCATCCACGGGTTGCGCTCGTTGTTCACTGGAGTCCTGGAGCGGTAGTAGTCCGAGAAGCTCTTGGGGACGTTGAGCTGGGGCAGGAAGGCGAAACCCCCGGAAGCCTCTGGCCCAGTCCATGTCACCAGGGTCTCAGAGCCGACCCAAATGTACTTGTTCGAAAGCTGCTTGACGCTGACAGCGTCATAAAACTCCTGCACGTGCTCCTCAGTCAAAAACAGCATCACAACTCGGGCGTTTTCAACATCTACCAATCTGTCCAAGACCAACTGAAATTCCTCGGATCTGTCCCCAGTCTCCATCATGACGGACATGGCGAGACACATGTTGTGGCGGGGCAGGAGTCTTTGGATATGCGCCGCAGCCTTCTCTCCAGAAGAACCCTCCGAGTAGATGAGAGCGGAGTAGGTCCAGTTGTGGTCTCGCAGCAGCTGGACCATGGCCTGGCCCTGGAGCTCGTCGGGCGGAGTCATGTAGAAGAGGTAGTCGTGTTCCCGGGGCTGCTCCGGCGCCCCCTCCACGTCCTCAGGGCTGCCCTGGCTGCTGATCACCGGGATATTGAACAACGCCAGCACGTTCGCAGCGGCCCGCGCCAGGGCCCCGTCTTCAAACCCAACCACACCCACCACGTCGAACTGCGTATCTCGCGGGCGGCAAAACGAGGCTTGCGACGCCGAGGAGGACGCGGGGTCGTTGACGTTCTCCTGCGGCACGAAGGCGAGGGCCTGCGCCACGGACGTGAGCTCGCTCCCGCAGTTGTCCAGGACCACGTAGCCGAGACGGATCCCACGTAGCAGGGGGCTTGCCTCATCATTGACCTGATTTATCGCCCACACCACGGCCTCGATCCCTTGCAGAACCTTCTCATTCTCCAACTGGTTCCCGCAATACTGGTTCCCGGGACCCTTGTCGTAGACCTGCGCGATGACTCCGATGTTGAGGTCCCCTTCGCTGATGTAGCACTTCGGGGTCGTGAGGTCGGGAACAGAGATCAACGCTGACACCGACACCAGAGACAACAGCGTCCAGCAGAGACTCACTTCCAGTGCCATACCAACTACCTCAGGCCACGTCAAACATTACGTGCAAAAAGAACAAAAGCAAAGTCTCAAGTCTGGTCCTCGCCTGGTTGGTCATGAGGGTGACATCCATTCAAGCGCCTCGTAGTTTGTTTGTTCCACCACAGCGTTGAACTGGATAGAACTACGCGACCTGTCTGTTCATCATCCATGTCTGTTCAGTTCATGTAAAACGCCCATACCTGCGCGTGCACCTGCGTCGCGCATCTCCACCGTCTTTGATACACATCCACATGTTCACTGAACCACAGATCGGTAAATCCGCAGGTCTGTACACGTTGTCGAAAAAGGTTGGAATGTCTTTGATCTTCACTTCAGGCACCAGGTCTACTTCTGCGCGCAACATCTGGAGAGGAATCGACTTCACACAGGCCGCTTCAGTTGCAAATGACCAAAACGCAAAGCTGCAGATGATGACTGCGCAGATAGCAACATCTGCAGCGATGGGAGCACATGGGGACGCGCCTCTCCGCTCCTCCCCTCGCAACCAAACACAAACGCGCCTTGGCTTCGGGGATACACTCCCAGAACAACCCAGAACCCAAGCGTGCAAAGTGGTGCCTGGACGAAGCAGAACTTGGGTCAAGAATGAGGGTCCAGGGTCCAGTGGCACCCAAATTGACTTCCAAATTTTGGTTGATGTTGGGTGTCGGTGGACATGAGTGTAAAGACTGGTTTTATGACTTCATGGTGTCGGACCCCGAGAATCAGCAAGAGCCGTCGAACTGACGTTCCAGGGCTTCAGGAGTTGGTGTGTTGAGAGTGTGCGCGCATCAGGCACAGGTAGCAAAGCGACGGCGCTTCCAATAAAGTCGCCTCCCGTCCGCGCGCAGAGCTGCTGCGCGTCGGAAAGAAGCGGGGAGCGCAAAGTGGGGGAAATGACAGGTGTGGCGTCCACGGAGTCTCCGCCCATTCCTGCCTCCCTCCCTCCTCCCTCCTCCTTCAAACTCCCTCTATCCCGCCCCTCTCTCCCGCCTGCCTGCCTGCCCCTCTGTTCCTGTCACCCTCCAACCCTCCCATCTCCCTTCGGGTGAACCGCTCAAACCTGACGGCTGACCAAGGTCTCAACCTGAGGACCACAGAAGCAACCTTGCGAAAGTATTAAAGTGATACCAAATCAATGAAGAAATTGCCTTGCAACGGCCGCTGAGTCTTTCCTCCAATCTCCTCGCCAGATAAGCGCCCAATTAGAGAAATGAAATAACACACTCGACATCAGAAGGATTGGCCTGCAGAAACCTGTGAAAGCGAGCGCACACATTTCAGGTTGAGCGTCTTTGAAGATCTCCACATCAAGGTGGAGCTGTACTGGAGGGGACATCAACAGATTTACGGTCTCAAAGAGCTTCGGCTCACACGTCTAAAGAAGAAAGCGGTGCAACCATAAGGTGCCACAGGCTCCTCGCAGTCCTGCTTCATTCTCTTACCTTTGGAGGAGTTCAGCACAAGAATAAGCGTATTCAGGGCAACTCATTTCAATGTGGCTGTTTGATCAGCGAGAACAATTTATTTCACAAGGACAAAGCTAAAAAAAACTCCAGAAAAGTAACAACAAAATGTTTTTAGTTGCCCGATAGAATTCTTAACTGACTAGAACCCACCAGCAAAAGCAGCCAGTTCTTGGAGTCTCTGCAGGCATGGGACAAAAACATTCAAAACTGTCAAAACAGTCGCTGCTTCTTCCTCCTCGAGTCGTTTCTCGATGTTTGATTTCGTACGCCTCGGGCAAACACAGCCATCTTCATCTGATGCAAAGTCAACCGAAAATTCTGCCTTGTCTTGAAACGATAATCCATACAATCAATTGGAGAATCGGGTCCACCGCAAGGCCGCGCCGAGATTTTTGGCTTGTTGTTCCGCAGCCGTGTTTATTTCTGTTGAAGGCAACATACGCAAGGAAACCGTATCTGCACAAGGGCATTGTCTCAATGGCAATTCGTCGGGAGCTGGTGCGGAGCAGACTGGAGGCCGGGTTCACGCTGGGTGCGTCGCGAGTTGCACGAACGCAACGCCCGACACGGTGTGGTCCGGCAGGAATTGTCTCGGCCCCGATGACCACCGGTTTGTGCACGTGTTTGGTTGAAACTGCTCAATTGTCGACGCTGTTGCGCAAAACCGCGATCAAGCAAGGGCTTCTTGTAGTGCTGAGATACAGTTCAATAAAATTTCGGATTTTTACCCTCATTTCACTTGGATTCGGCTGCTGCTGACTTTGAAGTTGAGATTATTCGAAGGCCATTTCCCGCCAAGTTGGATACACCTCTTCAGATGCCGTTTTAACTTCCACGCCATTGAGTTCTGCAAGTCAGTGTCCGTGACAGCAAGCCAAGGGCGCATTCGGGCAGTGGTGCGCAGAGTCCTGGACTCCGTCAACCCTCCCGCTCAAACAGTCCCCCCTTATTTTTGTGTGTCACGTGCGTGTACCGTTTGAACTGCTGGCATGAATTGTATTTCCTGTGGGCCCCCTCAAGGATCGGGCTCTGGGCAGGACCAGCCCCACCCCCCCGCTCAAAGATGATACTGACGTGTGAACGAGCTCGGGTGAGAGGTCTCGGACTTGTCCGTGATTGTGTGGGGTGGTCAAGTTTTAGCCTTGGCGTCGAGAAAAGACCCTTCAGGCCATTCCAAAAATGCAGTTTTATCGGATGCAGCAACTCAAGTGAATTCATCCAGTCTCTTCTTGATGACCATCAAACAGAAATGCATTCAGCTTGTTTGGTCGGCAGCTCTTTCAGCTGCATCTTTGACTTCTTGCTTCGGAAAGCCATGGCACAAGGCCAGCTCATCTTCACTGCTCACACGGAGTGTTCGTGAATCTCGGATTGCCTCTGGGGCCAACGACACTTCAGGCAAATTCAAATTCAATTTTGTACACCGAAGTTTTTGAAGGCCATTGACTCAGGCCCCTGTGCCTGCCCTCCATCCTCAAGGTTTTGCTGCTCAAAACTCATCACCCTGTTCATCATCAATATCTGATCTTGTTTTTCTGCAGTCGATTTCCATGGCAACACTTTGGTGTTGACTCCTCCCTCCCCCTCCCGTCATTCGGTTCAGGTGGCTGCGGTACGGAGCCTCCGTTACCTGTTCTTCCCTCGGGGTCTCGGGACTGACAAACTGCACTATTGATCCAGAACTGATCAAACAGGAACAGTGTTCAGTTTTGTTCCGCAGGAACAGAGGACGCGAGCACAGACCCAGGATTGAGGTGCGCGGCAGCCCAACTGCTGTCAGACCAGGGCGGGTTGTTGCTGCACGGATGCACAGCGAGGGCCACAGCCCATCCGCCGACCCTCACACCTTAGCCTCGGTATGTTGTACCGTCAGGTGCCAGAGTCTACGTGAGATTCACTTTGTCGCGACTTGTCATCTGGTCAGGCCAAACCGACTGACGATGTTTGGTTGGCACTGCAAGGACAAATTTCGTTGCAAACACGTTGCTTTTGCGCAGCCAGAAATCTCCCTGCCACTGAGTCGAACCCCAGTTACAGGTTGTCTGGATCCTCAGGAGACACACGACCATATCCTTTTGTGTAGAAACAGGGCAATGTCATTGCAATGGGTGTGGATGCTTCTGTTCCATTCACAACGTGACGTCAATTCGACACAAAGGTTCTTGTGGTCTTGAATATCAGTCACAGTCAGGGGGCGATTGGTTCACCTCCTTTCTCGAAAAAAGCACTCCACCAATTCACGTCCAGTTACCCTGTTCATCAGGCGCAAAATGTTGATTTTGTCGCGCTCCAGGCTCCAGGCATCATGCCCTTGGCCTCAGGCCCCGTATCCCAGGCCCCAGACCCCAGGCCCCAGGCCCCAGGCCCCAGGCCCCAGGCCCCAGGCCCCAGGCCCTTGGCCCAGATCCCAGATCGAGGTCCCAGTCCTCCTCCCACAAGCCCCCAAGCCCCAGTTCTAAAGCCTCAGGCTCGAACTTCCATGCCCCCAGGTCCGAGCCCTGTGGATCCGCAACAGGACCATTGAGCCACAAAGCAACTCGGTTCTTGTGACCCACAAGGCGAACGAAAAGGACAAGGTGCATGGGAGAATCGTCTGTCTGGTCTTGGACGCAAGCAGAACTGACAATGGGGTTGGCTCAGTCACACATCGGTCCTGTCCTAGGGCGTATTCGATTGCACCGCAAATTTCGAGTCGAGTTTTCACCCACCGCAAACTGACTGAACCATCAAAAGTGAGCCTCCACTGTTTGCAGTGGAAATTTGCGGTCTG
>JAAUXT010120638.1_pt1 | contig 38656 bp, 41 predicted proteins | sample 7278171 | NCBI WGS metagenome assembly JAAUXT01 (sample SAMN14350112, study PRJNA611818) | marine sediment metagenome | isolation source: surface marine sediment (1.8m) | place: French Polynesia: Moorea | collected 2018-08 | reverse complement strand
CACACACGCACACACACCACACATGCACACGCACACACACACACACACACACACACACACACACACACACACACACACACACACACAGAGTAATTGTGCACTCGCGCGCTTGAAAATACAGCAACACAGACGGACATGAATTAGAACCTGTGACTCTCGTTCTGAGGGTCGTCGCTCCCCTGCTTTGCCGGTCTGCATTTCCCGTTGCTGTAGCAGTTGCTGCAACTGTTGTTGCTGTTGCAGCAGCTGCTGCTGATGCATAGTACTGACGACGCCCGTCCGCCGCCGCCGCAGTCGCTCCGCCTCCTGCAACACCTGAAAACAGACGATCGTCCTCACATTTCCAGATCCACGAGACTAAAGACGCCAGTCACAAAACTGGGTCTTTGTCAAGCGCGCAGTGTCACACCTGCTGCCGATGGATGCGAAGATCGTTTCCCGTGATGCCGTCCTTCACTTCCGGTTTCGAGCGAAACAGCGCCTTGGCTTCCTCGTCGTAGTGACCTGAAGCCAACAAACTTGTGACTGCTTTCTGTCCGACTCAAATTACATGTTTTCGTCAGCAAACCTGAAGAAGGGTGCAACGCTGTTCTCCGGAGTAAGGCACAGCACAAACCCTGGGTGGAGAGGTGCTGCGTGTTCTCGGGGTGCAGCACGCTCGTAAATTGGTTGCCCACCGCAGTCGCATCCGTGTGCGCAGTTGCAAACACGTCCTCTTCCCCTTCTTCGTCCTACACCGCAACAAACAAAGGAACAGTCGTACGAACATCACACAAACACATATTTTGCATTGTGATCACCAGTCACGAAAGAAAAAAATCTTTATCCAAATTTCAGTGTTGGGACCTGATTTTCTGTTGCAGGACAATGTTTTGCTTGCTCCATTACGACACCAAAATTTAACTTCGGTTTCGTCCACTTGACCAAATCCTGGATGAACACACGCACGCGCAAACACGTACGCACTTCTGTTTCGACACTGAATGAACGCACCTGCACGAGTGAGGAGGTGATCTCGAGGTTGCGCTGCAGCTCGGAGTAGGCGACGCAGCCGACGAACCTGCGCGCAAGCAGCAGCTCCCAGGCCAGGTCCGGGAAGTTGCGGTACAGCTCCCCGTTCCCGTCACCTGCCAACAGAAACTTTGCTGTGAGGCGATTCTTGGATATTCACGTCTCCTCACACGGAAACCGATGTGGTGTGAAGTAGTCTTGTGAACTGGATGATGTCACTGCATACGCGGTGGTCGCGCACAGGTGCGGTGAGTCAGGAAACAAAACGCTTCAAGCAACTGCTTTTCTTCCGAGTGCGCTGTTTCCCTTGTTGTACAGCGCAACTCATTCCCCTTTGGGACAATGAGGCAGGAATTTCAAGTTCACAACACGATTACACCATTATCAAGCTCCAATTCCACAGCGCAGAAATTTTTCCCACTGGTCTTTGACGTGGAAAGTTGAAGCGGCTGTTGAAGGTGCAGCAAGGCCAAGTCATCGCGTGGGTTGGGGACGCTGTGAACAACAATGAGGGAACCGAACACTGAACCTCCAAAAATAGAAGCCACTGAGCGACATTATCTTCAGTACTTGAAGCTTTGTGGAACTGGAGCTCGAGTCTGGTTGTCATGCAACAAGAAGCTGATGCGCCAGCGATGATGCAAAATGCCACTAAAGTATAAATTAGACACATCAAACTGCAAGGGTAAATACAGAGTTACTGAGGCTCACACGAGAAGTTTGCCAGAACAATGTATACATGACAAATTGAAGGATGCAGTTCAAACCACGCAAATAAAAGTACGTAAAAACTTTAAAATATTGGGTATATAAGTTCACACAAACAAAACCTCAGAAGTCTGTTGAGAAAAAAATCTTTGTCACACTCAAACAAAGCACAACATACCACTCAAACATTTTAAGAGCTTCCAAAATGCACAAGAACAACATCAAAGTTCGAAACGCATACTTACACTTTCGCGTCAATGTCTGTGTTTCGATTTCTCAATTTCAGTAGGCACAGCGTCGGGCATTTTCACACAGCGGAATCGTGTGCGTACTGTGTGCGATCACGGACCCAAACGATCTCGTGTGACAAACCTTTGCAAACATTTGTCGTTGGACACCACTGAACAACACACACGACAGAGCATTGCAGTTTGATTTCTTTCATTTTATTTGAAAAATATTTCGTTCAATCTCATTTATGGTTTCAAAAGAAATCGCGGTACAAGTGAAAGGATGTTCACACGAACAGACACACACGCACACGTACTCGTACACCGGCACACGGACGTGCGCACACAACCCTGTCAGACTCGTTTGTCTCTGTGTACAGTTCCCCCACCTCAGTCATCTCCCGTTTGTACAAAAAGCACCCTCAGCAGAACTTCCAAGTGTCGAGGTGTAGAACCGTTTGTTCGCGGCTTCATTTTACACACTCGTATCCATTGAGGAACCCGTTTCCTGACGACAGTTCGCCTTCAAATATTCCACACCAACAATAACACAGTGAAAAGCAGCTGAAATAGTTAAAACCGGTCTGTACAATTGCTCAAGAAACAGGCAAGTTCACAGGGAAAAGTTCACAGTCCTTCAAAATTGAATTTGGTCTGAAACAAACGACAGTTTGTGGTAAATTTCAAGAACTGCAGACAGGTCCACAGCTGATCGCAACATTTCACATGTTCACTGTCAAGGACACGTCTTATGGAAGGAAACTTTACAAAAACCACACTCGCAAGTTCCAAAGGCATTTTGCTGTGACAAAATGTTTGTTCCGATGCAGATCCACTTTTCAGCACAGTTCAACAAGCAGACATAGGAAGAAAATAGTTTCAAACATGTAGCACCATTAGATCCACGAGGGACATCGAGGAAGTCCTTGCGCCCTTCCCCCGAAACAGAATTGAGCGGAAAATGCGGAAAGATTTCCTGCATGTCCTTCGTGTTGTGTTCCAGCCGTGTGAGCCAGTCACCTGACTCCACCTTTCTTCAGCTTCTCTGACAAGACTAAGCCAGTCGACCTGCTAGACGAGCGTTTCACTGGGTGACAGCGAGGCATTGCCATAAGCTTGAAGAATGCGAGAGCTTGTTGTGGAAGAACCGGAGAGGGACCCTCGCCGCTCCCTCCCACCCTCCCCATCCAGGCACAGGGAGCCCGGCCTCTCCGGGGCAGGAAGCCGAACATGCGTCAACACGTCCGGTCGGAAACTCTCCTCATCTGTTGGGATGTCCGACAGAACCTCCGGGGAAGCGTGACCGTTCACTTGAGGGGACCGTTCAGGAGAGGAGGCATCTTCCGGGAGACAAGGATGTTCAACTGAAAATGTTCTTTCCAAGGGAGCTGGTCGCTTCCTCGGGGGGATCGCTTCTGACAGCAGCGGTCGCTCCGCGCAAGGTTCAGAGCAAACGGTGTGCTCAACACTGGAGTTTTGCTGAACACTTGCTGCTTTCACTGGACTTGGAGAATTTTGACCCAAATCAACACACTGAACCAACGTGAGAGTGCGCTGGAGAGACTCGTCACTGGTTTCTCCATTGCACGCCTGTTTGAAGGACCTGGGCCATCGAGTCTCCCCCAATACAAATGGCTCTGGATCAATGTCAAATGGACTTTCAGGACTTGAACCGAAGATGGATTTGACACGGTCTTTCGCGTGTTGCTGACAATTGGAAGAAATACTTTGAATCTGAGCATGATGTCCATTTGACAGGTGTGTCTTTGAACCAGGAACATGGTTTATCTTGGCACAAGGCTTACTCGGTGAACGTGCAGGAATCGCAGGTGGTCCCACGTAAGGGGGTGGCCTGCCCCGACTGAGAGGCCTGTCGCCAGAGAGTCTTTTATCTGAAACTGAGCTACCATCACTGCTGTTCTGATCATCTTCTACGGGAGGTGGCCTGACATAGGGAGGGGGGTGTCGATAGGAAAACACGTAACATTCCAACTCCCTTCTCAAAGAAGTGATGTCATCTTGTGGCAAGCCATTGGGGACACTGCTATCTGCATCTCCTTCGTCCGGCACACAGTCGGGAAGCACAGTGAAGTCAGTGGTGGCGGTGTAGTAGGAGACAGACCTGTTCACACTGAACAGATGCTGATTGGAAGTGGTCAGGGTTTTCAGACTCTCACTGCTCTCGTTAGCCTTGCGATTTGGCCCAATGTTGGTCCACAAGTTTTGGTTCGAGTTGGTAAGTGTTCTAATGCTGTCTTGACTTCTCTGAGAAACCATCCTGGGAAGCGCTTCGACAGCAGCCGACTCAGGAACCCCATTGACTTTTGTACAAGGTTTTTCTGCACAATGCTCCGACACCGACATTCTTTTCTGCTCAGGCTCGTCTTCTGCGGCACTCGGAGTCGAATTTGGCACAAAGTCTGCGGCTTTTGAGTCTTTACACACTGCTTCAGCCTCAGTCTGAAGCTCTTTACATTCTGGCTGCCGTTGTGAAAAGGCACCAACTTTCGCCGCATTGGGACCTGTCTCCATCATACGATCCCAATCCAGCTCTCTCATTGGTTGGTCCAAACCGGAAACGTCAGGATCATCCATGGACGTCAACGGCAGGTCCTTGAATGTGTCCTGGCAAGAGTCTAAAAACCTGTCTGGTACATTCATGTCCAACAAATAGCCAATCAGATCCTGCAAGGACTTGAAGGTGGAGGTGCAGGGAGTGTGCTGGATCTCCCCCGAACCCGTCGCCTCTTGAGAAGACTGACCTGACTGGTAGGACTCCTGGGACATGGTCTGCACCATCGAGACGTAGTCGCGGCACTCCGGGTTGTTCTCGATGAAGAGGTCCACACTGATGCCTTCCGCACTCGACTGCAAGCAAAACACACAAAACGCGAATTCATCAGATCTGAGAGAATCAGGATTGCTCTTCGACAAATCACGCATCAGATGACAGGATCATCGTTTCGTGAGCAAACTGATGATCAACGCAGATTACGTGTTGCCTGTTGTCCACTCTGATCGATTGAAAGCTTCTTTGCTGCAAAGTCACAGGTTCTCTTCTGTTTACGTGACGTGTCAGTCTTTCACTCTGGTGAGAGTTCTGTGAGGTCGCGCTGCCTCTTACAAAGTGCCGCACCTGCGCAGTGAGGAAGCGGTCGGGGACCCGGCACGAGACGCCGGGGTCGCTGTCCGTCGAGCCGAAGCCCAGGTTGGTGAGCACGTCCTCGGGGTCCCGCTCCCGGTCCAGCAGAATCTGCTCCAAACTACAATCACACAACGTTGAGAAACCTTTCACACACCTTGCACAGTGAGAGATTCCGAGTGCCGGAATGAAGCAGAAGCAAAACGAACAATCCAACGTTTCGGGCTCTCCTCCTCCGTGAAAAATGAACACCAAGTGGCACAGACCCATGGCAAGTTTTTTTTCAAGCAATCTGTTTCCCTTCCAGCAATTTGACAGAATCCATTGATGCGAATGAAGTCTCTCGACACACCGGCCAGGTTTGCCCCTGCGAAGGCGGAAGCGCCACGCTTTCTTCTTCATGCGGCGTTTGTGCAGGACGCGCGACGCTACTGCCTTGGCGGCGTGCCAGCGACTTCGTCGGTCTGACCCGAACGAACTCAGCCGGCGCTGCCCCGGACCTTTCTCCCCCTTCGGACCTTCTCCAAACGCACCGCCGCTCAGTTTCTTTATCACGTCCATCTGAACTTGAATCGTTTCCTTTGTCATGGCCGTTTTCGGTGTTGGGTCCACATCCATTTTACTTCGCAGAGTTCGCAGAAGTCTATATGGGTCAACAAAAATCCTTGGTCCTTTTTCTGACAACCTGTTGTCCACCTGAAACAGTTCTTCAGTCAAAAAAGAGAGTCTGGTGTGCTTTGATGGTTCTTCAACAACGCCTCAGCCTGTATCAAGTGTTCAACGTTTTCTCAATTGTACCTGTTGCGCTTTCCGCGCTCTTTGATGCGCAATGTTTGCTCTGTGCATCAGAGCATCAGAAGTGCCTCTGAAACAACTCCTCAGGGTATTATTCCCAACAACAGCTCTGCAATGTAAATGGCGCTTTCAACGCGGGTTTTCACAAAGGCGCATCAAAAATTCTGTTCTCTTAGCGCTAAATGTTGGAAACGTTCCCCTGCATCGCGTGACGGCGGCTTTGCTTCGGCTTCCTGAATACCCCACTGTGACGTGCAGCGTCGAAAAAACAGCTGAATCATCTGCTTCGATAGTTGAGTGACAAAACTGGTTGAACTTGTGGCACCAGCGAAGTCACGAAAGACATCTCTCCTGTTGTGTGTACTTCAGTCGTTGCGAGAATCCTTCAAATCCACATTTCACCAGTTTCGCTGTGATTTTGTCCACTCGCCTTGGTGTCTCCTTCGTATTTTGCGCAGTGAAATGAAGGTTACTGTTTCGGAAGGATGAAAGAAGCAGAACAACGGACTTCACTCCTGGTTTGTAACCTTTACAGCAGTGTGAAAGACATCTTCAAAGCTGCATGTGACATTTCGAGCGATTTCCGGCGAAGCAACAGCTTCGCATCTTTCCTACAGAGTCAGATATACTTCCCTCGACAAATGTTTTTTTCGGGTTGTACTTTGACAAGAACTACACTCCCAAAGTATGGAAAAGGAAACATGAGGCAGCCATGCCGCACAGTGTAATCTGGAGGCGAAAATCCCACGTAAAATACGATAGATTAAGGCGGGGCCTCGTGTGTGCTCCTGTCAGTGCAAAACGTATGTCGCCAGATACAAACGTGAGCTTTTTCCTGAAGAAGAATGCACTGCTGAAGGCCCATTTACGCCTGAGAAGCAGACCTCATCATCAAGCCATCAAGACAAATTGGGGGGAAACAGCCACACCGTCAGATCGGAACAAGAACACAAAGCGTTGAACTGCCCCACCTCTGTCAGTTTTACAAGCACAAGAACATTGCGTCCCTTGGACTAAAGTTGTCGGGGTGGGGCTGTCGGTGGACACTCCCCCCAAGGCCAAGTTTTTTTTTCTGGATCTTCCAGACAAAAGTTATCCTAACCAGAGGGGGGCAGATGGACACTCCAACAGATGGACAGAGCTACGACCTTGGATTCTTCCTTCTGTCTGAGTTCCTTGAACAAATCACTTCGGTGCACAGAAAACAGATGCTTTGGAGTGGAATTTCGGTGCTTCGAGCACACTTCTGGGCATGAGCTGAAAAAGTGTTCGTGTGACGCCCTCCCTCCCCCCTCCAAAAAAATAATCACAGACCCACAATTCCGAGAGTTCCCTGCACACACACACACACACGCACAACGGTGATCGATGAACGTGTGTTGTTGTTCTCTTGCCCTGGGGTCTCACCACAATGAGGTGAAGGCTGCCGTGACCGTACTGCAAATATTTCACAACAGCACCAGCCATAACTGTCGGGCTGTTCAAAACAACCTGGAGCTTTGTCGCCTGACGGCTGAAATAGTAACCGCCTCCAGAACATCCAGCAACTCCACGGCAAAACAGGACCTTCTGCTGTCAGTGTTCTGTAAATCTGCCCACGGCCGGAGACAAATTGAACAACAGAACAAAGTGTAAAAGCAGTCTTAATTCAGGAAAGCAGGTCTCAGAATAACCCATTCATCTAAAGGCCTGAAGTTCGGCACGAAAAACAAGGTGAACTAAGCCCTTCAGAGAGCTTCGTGATGACCTGCAGACATCAGGCTTCAAAACAAACCAATGTTGTTGTGCAAATCCTGCGACATAGGCCTCTTTTCCTGAAGGTCACGCCAGCAAATGTGCTGCACAATCGCATCAGAGGATAAAAATATCCCCTCAGCAACAACGACTTTTCTGACTGTTACAAAAATACTTCAACGCCCAAACAGGCGGGACAATGAGTGTTCACAGGACCGAGGGACAATGATAAGTTGAGAGATTTGTCTGGACCGCACTGCACGATGAGGACAACAACAGACGTTCTCTTTTCGTCGACTGTTTCTGCGAAATGTGAGCAAAGCTCCAATTTCCGACTTGTTGCGTTTGTTGATTTCAAGTTTGTTCGATGGTCGTCTGTCTGTACACGAGTCTCGCCTTTGTTGTTGAAACGGTGCAATCAAGCCGCAATCTTTCGTTTTGCTAGAACTCAGATTTCACCGTTGTTGCGAAAGTGTTCTGTGTGTTGGCATCTGTATTTTTCGTATCGTTCACAAATGGATTTACTTAGGAAGCAAAATTGTCTCAACTTTCTTCGCAGAGGACTGGCATCTGTCTGTTTTGTCGCGCAGCCATCGTGCCTGTTGACGCCACAAAAGCACTCAAATGAAGAGTAAACCGACGCACCTGCTGTAGGAGACATGCGACGCGTCCGACGTGAAGCTGTCCGTGTGGAACGTGGTCGCAAAGCGCTCGCGCCACGACACGTGTCGCGGTGGCGCCGTGGTCGGTGCTGCAGCAGCAGCGCCATCTGCTGCTGACTCCCACTTCCGGCTCTCAACTGGGTCACTGAGTAAGAAGCACGGAGATGGACCTTTCATAATCGGGTCAGTTCCTCATTTGCATAATTTGGGATGTTCGCCTTCACCGCAGCAATCAACGCAAGACGGCGTCATGCCTGTTGTCCCTTCTCGTCACGATTTCATTACTGATTGATGTGGCGTTTGACAGCATGTTAGAGAATGAATTTCTGAAAGAACAACACGCGTGTTTCTTGCGTTTCTTCACTCACTTGGTGACGGTCTTCTCTTTGGTTTCTGCCAGCAGCTTGGCTGAAATTGAAAACACCACCACATTGAAGACGCACAGACAATTTGAACATCGCAAGGGAAAACATCTTCGCACCTTTCGTTGGAAACACCTGCCCCTGCCCTGAGGGACAGCTCTGTTTACATCCCGACCGGCATTTGTCGTGACAGCAAAGGACGTCCGGCGATCAAGATCGAGTGTCTAGACTCTTGCCTGCCAGAGGTATGGACACAACGAACCAAAAACAGATCCAGGCTCCATCCTGGTCAAAGCAAGCAAGCAGTGCGCGAAGGCAACTTGTGGGTGCGATGTCCATTCTTGGTCACACGGCTTGGGTGTGGAGGAAGGTGAGTTTGCACAGAGAGGTTGGGTTGAGCGGGGTGGGGTAGGGGTCCGATGTTTGGTCTCACTTGCTCATATCGCACCACCGCTGGTTGTTTTCCCTCAAGGAGCACAACTACAGGGAAAGAAGGGACAGCTTTGATCACGAGCTTGGTCAGCGGTGAGTACCTTCGGCCCCGAGGTCGAGGTCATCTTCGGGAACAGAACCAGACGCGGCAGCTGGGACCTCATCCCGAGTCGATCCTGCGGAAACCGCCTCGCTGGGGTCGGCTGCTCCGTCACGCCTGGTCAAGAGAATGATCGTAAGAACCACACATCAGCTGTCAACACGCCGTTCAACTGAAACGATGGCGACGTATTACACGATAGACCTTGTTCTCACCTCACAAACAAACACATTTCAAACGACCAGAACAGTGACAGAATGACGAAATCATTAAAACGGTTCGTGTATTTACCCTCCGGTGTTAGGTTGAGTTGGATCTGCTGACAGACAGTTCAGCCAGTCTTTCACGGAGTCCTGCTTCACCAAATCGCCTGAAAGTCACAAGAAATCCGCTGTTCTGAGCGGCAACCAAAGCTTCATCATCCTCACGCGGCAGATGCCAAGTCATCGCATTCTGCGCTGATCGCATCTGAAGAAGCTGTGTCCGCTGTCTCCATTGAAGCCTGGCCAGAAGCAATCTCACAACCAAAATTTTGCAAAAGAACCAGCAAACGCAAAAAGGACTCAATGTGTCTGCAGTTTAGACAACCGGAAAAACTCGGACCTTGGAAAAGGGTGCATCTTCTACATTTGAGTCGTTGGAATCTTCGTTCTGACAAAGGACTCACTCTCAGGCCCTGGCGCCCCCTTGGAGTCCGCCATGTCGCCCTCACTTCCGGTCACCTCGGCTGGAGCGGGCCTCTGATTGGTTGTCGGGTCATTGAAGCTGTACTCCTCCGAGGGTGCCCGTGAACCTGAAAGCACCGAAAACATTATTTTCAACCCCCATTCGGAAATGTCCTGAAGTCAGCTGTGGAACATGCGGTGAGCGTCTTGCAAAATCATCAAACAGAATGGTCACCTTGCAGATCGGAGGTTGAGATGTGAAAGATCTTGGGTTTCTTTTCAGGGTCAGCGGAACCAGAGTTCGGATCCACGGTGACGCCAGGCGACGAACCGGCTGCTGTTTCTGGTCGGTGAGTCGGAGAATCGGTGTTTGGTCTCTGCCGGCAAGGCTGGGTGCGGAAGGCGGAGAATATGGAAGACCTGAAAACCAATCCAATCAAGTTAAAAAGTCTGGGTTTATCTTGCGGTGTGCAACTGCACCAAACAGACATTTTGCAATGCAGGAGTGGCAGTGCCTCGCCCCATTTACAAAAGCAAAATGGTCCACCCGTGTCCTATGGAAAAGAACCAGAAACAAGGCAAGACGGCGCTCACTTGGGTTTGGTGTCGTGGTCGTGCGGCTGCGCTGAGCCCCTCGCGAACAGGCGGAAGTGGCACTTGAAGCTCTCGATGGAGCGGATCAGGGTCGACGTGGCCGAACGGTCCGGACGCGGAGACGACCTGCGGGGCGAGAGGGAAACCGGGCTCAGAGACACTCGCGCTTCTGATCGCCCAGTTCCATTTGAATGTTTTAACCGGTGAACACCCACTTGGTGCACAAACTTTCATGCAGTGCAACAGAGAGGCATGGATTTGAATCCCAGAAGAGACCACTTGGCCTCTTCTTGTTGACACAATGGCTTGCCTACCTCGGAGAAGCAGTGTTCTTCAGTGGGGGTGAAGTGTTAGCAGGAATCACTGTTTCAGCTTGAGTCCCTCTGATTGGACTGTTGCTGTCTTTCTGCAGTTCGGATTGGTTCCTCTTGACGCGGAGGATTGGACTCCTCTCCAAACTGACCAATGAAAAGCTGGTGGGAGGTGACGTCACAGACGACGCGATGACGGTGTGCGGAAGAACAGAAGGGTTGGTATTGCTGTGTTTGGAATGAAAGTTCAAGATGCGTTGCAGAATGGAACGTTTACCGGGTTTGGGGCTCTTGGTGGAAGTTCCAGTCTGGATTTCAATTCTACAATTCAATAAATCTTCCTTGGTTTCACCCGATGCCCGATTTTGTGGCACAGTGTCACTCGATCTACTCTTCCCTGACCTTTCACAGCTACCTGGTACAAGAATGCTGCAGTATTCCTCGTTCAATGTGCTTTTGAAGTTCGAGTTGAATTCGTCAGATTCGGTCAACAGAACATTGATGTCTTGTGTTGCGTTTTCGTTGTTGCTGTTTCCATTCCAGTCCGTGTTTCGTATGTCCGTTATCACAGTTGAATCTCCAAGCAATGACTCACTGTTCTCCACAGGGTTTTGGACAGTCCGGCCTTGGTATCCAACATCTGTACTTGGTGGCCTTGTGTCCTTCACTTCCAAAGACGCACGTTTGGGATCGGCCCCTTTCACAGGACTGTTTCTCCTTGAATCCTCCAGGCACCTGGAAATGGGGCTTCCCCCTGGAGTTCTGAGTCTGGATCCTGATTTCAGTGGAGACTCCGATGGAGTCCACGAGCGTCTCGTGTCGGTCTTCGGGGGAGTCGGGGGTGGCGACACGTACGCGTAGTTGTACGTCGTCTCGAAATCTCCTGAGCAGTCAGTCTCCAGCAAATCCTGGAAATCAGTGTCGCAATCGTCTCAACCTGTACTGTGACAACCTATGACACGCCACAAATATTTGAGGACTTTTGTTGGAATACAAATGTGTTCAAGAAGACACGTTTGAGTCCGTTGATACGAAATTGCTTTTCATGACGGCAAAGTACGATAAACTAATTCCAACGAAGAACAGACCTGCAACGGATAATGTACAGACTTGCACCAGGTACACACCTCTGAAGAAGAGGGCGGGTACGGTCCGAAGGCGATCTGCTGCGCGAGGGTGGCGTGGAGCGGCGGGGAGGGCGGCGGCACCGGCGTGAAGTCTCCCGGCGACCAGAGCCCCAAGTCCCCGGGACCGAACGCGATCTGACCTGTCAGCGACGCGCGCTTGATGGGACCTGCGGGAGGAAATGTGCAGATTTGCGATTTTCGTCGCAGCTTGATTTCTGCAAAATGTGTCACAGCGCGTCGATTTGTCTTTCCTTCAACACTACGTATTGAACGGCTTGTCATTCTGAGATCAATGCACCAATCAGCAGGATAAAACTCGTGTGTTGATTTTCACTTCCTCACTGATACTTGTTTGACACCATCAAGCGACGTGCTGCCGTATCTCAGTTCCACAGAAAGACTACTGGCCACAACTTAAAGCAATTAGATGACTCAGGGTCACCAAATCACTGCCATTACTCACACAAAATTGCTTCACACACGCACCTTTGAGGCTGCAGCTCCTGTACTTGGAGAGTGGGGACTGCGGTCTCTTGTGGGTCGGTGTCGGCGAGGACTGTCGTCCGCCCAGGTGTCGGTCGGACTTGCTCTTGAAGCGGGAGGCGATCAGCGACAGGCGTCGCTGCGGGGACGCGGTGCCCGGGGCTCGGCGAGGCGGGCTGCCCGACGCCGGGGACACGGCATTCGCTCCTCCTCCGTCTGTGGGTCAAGACGAAACACTTGCTCAGAGGTAGAGACCCAGGATTCGATCGAAGTGTAATCTTGCTCAGTCTATGGTACGTCCTGCCAACGAGCCTGCAAAATGACTACGCATGGACATGGAAAACACCAAGTACCAGTCTCTGATGGAAGTTGGACTTCATGTGTGGTTAATTGGCTCTCAAGCACCAATTACAGAAGTGGATCCAAGTCTGTGAGATAACCTGGACCGTGTTCTAGAATTTTTCCACTGAACAAGAAAGGCACACAGGAGCCAGAAAAAATGAATTTCCACGACATGCAGTTGATGATTTGAGCACAGGTGAATATCAATGCTTCAAAAAAGGGAAGTGTTGTTGTTGGCTTCTAAATTGTGTACAAAAACAGTGCGAAAACCAAACTAGGAAGAGTACACTGAAGTAGTTTTCCGTGTTGAGCCCAGAGTGTAAACAACACTGTTTGACCTGAGAAGTGACTTTGATGGCTGTACACGAACAGATACAATGGTCCCGGGAAAAAAAGATGCCACAGGATAAATTTCCGCACAGGTATCCGCAAGTGAAGGAAAAAAGATTGTCTGCAACTGGACAGTTTTCAGTTGTTGGTGGAAAACGATTTGTAAATTATACGCGCATTTCCCACAGTGAACATTCTGATGCAAAGCTTGTTATTTTGAGACCCATTTCGCAAGCCAGCATCGCAAGTTGTCTGCAAATTTGGAAACGCCAAAGTTCCAGCAGGTTTTTTTTTGCACATTGCCAACGTCGAAGTGTGACATTCAAAAAAACAAAAGGATGTGGAGACAGACTCGCACGTAACTCCACAGAAAAAAGCCTTTGCCAAAAAGGATCGCACGTATGCAGTGGTGTCGGTCGTGGTTTTTCACTTTCCTCGAAAGTCCATGGGCTCCAATTTTCAGGCTCCAAAAGATTTTTATGTCATGCTCAAGTCTGATGACTGACAACAGAGCTTCAAGTGTCTTTGCCTGCAATGAATCTAACTTTCCTGTTTCAGCAAAAAGTGGAGCTTCGAGTTCACCACACCAACTTATGAAACCAGACATTTCCACATTTTGCACACAAAAGATTATTTCCTTCATTTCGTAAAACAAAGACATCTGAAGAACCGACAAGAAGCCGTGCGCAGGGCAACTGTGAGTCCAATGTCTCAGACACCCTCTCTACATGCTCCCTTCATGCAACCCCAACACATACCCCTGTCTTTCAGGATGAGAGGATGAGAGGCAATGGGCTGGGGGAACAGAGACATCCTGGCTGAGATGACACCCTCTCATTTGGTTTCAAACACACTTGAGTAGTGTTCTTGCCTTTGAAGGAACATCTCACAACAAAGAACCACTGGACACGTTGCCCACTTCAGAACAACACAAGGTCTCTTGAATTTTCCTACCGAGACAAGTTCAACAACAACAACGAAGGCTCACGTTCACTGAAACATCTACAGATCTCTGCCATAAAGGACCACAAGAACTTCAAAACACCACATTTTGCTCTGATAACCGTTACACATGTACAAGGAAAATCGTACAAAGTGCGCAGCTGTGAAAATGGACCGTTTGTTGTGCAACAAACTGCAACATGTTGGTTCCGAGACAGGCAAGCTGGAGACGCAAAATTCCCAATTCACAGCTTCGTTGAACTCGGTCCATTTTCAAGAGTGCGCAAGCCTCACCTTTCTTTTTGGTTGCCATGGCAACTTGGGGACAAAAAGAAAATTTTGAGAACAAACACGTAAGTTTCGTGCAACAGCAAAGGAAAGCTGTGCTTTTGTTCACTTGATACGCAGCTTCGCAATTTTTGCTTTTGGCTTTTCAACAAAAATTGCTCCCTTTATCAATTTTTATTTGCTCTCGTAGATTTAGATGAAGATTCCAAACTGTCACAGCTGCACAGTGCAAACGCTCATGTGCTGTTCATGAAACCAGGATTTTTTCAAACATGGCGTATTGTGTCTCTGTTTTCCACTTGAAAGCACACGTTTGCCTGCGCGAGCAGTTTTGGATCAGATGAAAACACCTTTTCCCAGGAAGATGATCTTCAGTTGAATTCGGATTTGGCATTGTTTTGGAACTTCACAATGGCATCACTGGTGACATTCCACATGCCGCGTCGACAGAATGTAATCGGAGGATCGATGCAACTCCGCAATTCAGTCTGTCTTTGCAGCACAGCTTCGTTTTGGAAAAGTTCACCTCAACTGAAACTCATGACAAATTTGGAGCAACTTACCTCTTCAGGACAAAGCGACAAGCAAACTCATCCTCTCTGTCTGTTCGTACGTGGAGATCATGCACAATTGTCCCGCCGTATATGTAGGTCGTGTGTGTTGGGCTCAGTGCCGCATTGTTTCTATTGCGGATCCGTGTCACTGGGATAAAGTCCACCGCCTCCGCCACACGTGCGCACTCCCATTTTTAGATCACGCGTCACATGCTGCTACAAAACACAAACAATGACAAGTCAGCCCGCGAAACATTTGTGCAACTGAATTCCTTTTTCTGTGCTCAATGTGTTCAAAGAGTGACAAAAGTGCTTTGCTGGACAGGCGATAGGTTGTACTTTTCCAGTACTTTGTCCGTTGGGGTCAGTCACAGACGATTGGCAATGCAAAGGTTTGCTGAGGCGTGCAGGCCGTTCCTCTTTTGGCCGAATTGGGCTCGCAGCCTGCTTTTGACTTCAATAGTTCAACTTGAAATTCACGTCCTGTTGACTTGCACTGTGAAGTCCCTAATCCGTCGTGTTTGTTTGCGCAGAAAGCAGATCTTTGGTCCTTTGAGTGGCGCTCAGAATCTTCCATCGCTCGAGTTCGTTTTCAAGTACCCGCACATGTACAGACATAAGTGCCTGCGGGGCAAAAGCAAGCCCCTTGTGCGCAACTTCCAACGATTTTGTAATTTGCAAAATGGACGTTCTGTTTCTTGGAGAATGGTTGTGTGCGCAGCAAATTGTGTTTTGAATGTCTGTGTTGAGCACGTGCTGCTCTTTTTGAGAAACGAGGGAGTGACAGCTCGCTTTGGCGAAAGGCCCCTCTCCCCCAAATTAAAAACTGTTGGATGGACAAATTGATATTGCTTCCATACAAACCAATGTCACAATCGCCTCTTGCATGGGCCATTGCACCTGAGATACGCTCCAGACTGCAGTCGGAGAGCCGCTCAGTAAACGAACCCCCCCCCCCCCCCACTGACATCGAGTTGTAAAAGCCCCAGTGACTCCGTTCTTCGTGCATGGTGTCATTGTAATCCTGCTTCTGCAACTCGTAAAATGGTCGCATTCACTTGTCAAGTTTTGTCCACGTACATTATTGTGAGCACGCAAGACACTCATATGAACAACTCACCAAGCGCGACAAGTCGATCTCACTTGCCAGTGATCGCCCCGTACATTTTCCCACCTGTTGTGCCTTTCTACCGGCAGCGTTCGCACCTGTCATCTCACTGTTTTTGTTTTTGTGGCACACGACATCAAAACGGATCTGTGTGAGGTAGGGTTCACCAAAGGGTTGGAGTGTTAGCCCAGACATCGGATACATTTTGCGCTCGTATTTGGACGCCTCGTAACCAATATACGTATACTTGTAACAGGTCCCATATGTTTTGCGCACAGGGAACTTTCACGAAATCTTTTCAATGCATTGTTGGCAAGGGCGCAAAGAAATTTTACGAAAAAATACTTGTGTGAAGACTTCACCATTCAATTCAAGAAAGGTTGAGTCAAATAGGGCGAAGCATTAAAATTGCATTTGCAAAGCGCTGTGAAGCGAAAAATTACTCTTCAGAATGCCACACACACAATTTCTTCCACCGGCTGCGACTTTCTTTCCGGAAACAATGCTATAGATCTGCCGGACAGAAAAGGGTAAGGACACGATGGAAAGGAAAAATGAGGTTCACAACCGTCTCCAAAAAAAAATCATTTTGCCTGCCCTGTAGATCTACTTCCCCTCTGTTTCCCGTTCCAACCCATCTTTATTTTGAAGTTCGATACCGGAAAGACGGGTGAACACCCGAAGGTCGCCCCAGTCCTGGATACAGGTGGAGCAACCGAACTACACTTCAGCAAATGCGAGAGGGGTAAGATGCACGTCGATAAAAACGCAGGTTTCCTGGGCGAAGCATGGGGACAACATTTCTGCTGGCAACAGTTGTCTGTTCCCTTCTTTGGCAAACTCGGCTTTCAAATTTCGGAAGCGGTCAAGTGGCATGTCTTGGGCCTGCAGCGTGGTGGAGGTTCGAGCTTGCTCTTGCAGCGTGAAGCAGGATTATACGTAGCAGACTCCGTGCAAAGCAGCTCGCTTGGAAGGCAGTCGAGCCTCATCGACGTCCAATGTGAAAATGACCTCCTCCACCAGCGAAATCCATAACCATAAAAATCTCATCCTGACCATTGATCACCGTCGCCGTGCTTGTGAACTGCCATGAATTTTTCCACCAGCCTCCGTTTGATTTCACCAGGTCCGACATCGTCTTCCTGGATGTCATCGGAAAAGGCTGCTCTGCTTCTGTTCTTTTGCTTGTTGTCAATACAGCTCAACAAATGAGCCTGGCTGTGTGTTTTTGGTTTTTTTTCTGAGACACACGCAACCGATTTTAATCGAGTACCACGACAACAGGTTGATTCCACACAGGCCAGGATCGCGCTTTGAAGTCAGACATGCACCGGCCCCATTTATCACACGCTGAACCCGGTGCAATACTTGGCGGTGGTACTCCTTCAAAGGAGAAGACGCTTGTCCCTGCACAGCGCTATATTGGAGCAGCCATGTCCACACGCACAGTTTGAAAAGCAAACGCCACATCTGGAATCCCTCGGGAAATAAACATTGAAGCGTCAGCGATGCGCAAGACGACCACTGCAAATGAAAATGTGTTGAACTCAGGCAAAAGAGCTCACACTTCCGACTGTCACACCACAACGAGGAAGGAATGTTCTCCATGGAATTTCGGCAAAGTGGAATCTGCGAGCAACGTCGGCTCTGTCTGTTCTGGAGGACACAATATCGTATCGTTGCCATCCAGATGCCACAAATGGCACGATGTCCCCCCAAATCAATGGATGAATATTTCCACACCAGACTGAAACGCGTGAACCGTTGGCGACGCGTCACAGCTTCGTGTTAAAGCAGCGGTGAGCCCGTCGCGTGGTTCCCTGGGGTCATCGTTCGTGTGACGCGTGCAGGGTCTCCGTGCGCATTCAAAGTCACCCCTCTATATCCGTGTGCCAAAGTTGCCACAACACATGCACGCACAGACAGACAGGAATAGACAGAGAACTCCAAAACTTCAGCGTTGCGTCTTTTTCTGGTTGTTTTATTTTTGGCCCGTACACGTACGTGCGTCATTGCAAGCGACACATGCTGATAAAAGGCAACGTTCCCTGCAGACAACACGTGACGACAAAACCATGTCCTCCAAATTAAAACCATCAATAATTCACGCACGGCTCTGCGAGTGCCGAGAAAGGATGGCAGTGGTTCCATTATGCATCGGACACTGTGAGAGGTGTCGAGAACAGACACCACTTTTCTGACACTCTTGTCAACGCACTTGTCACGGGAAGATGAGGCGCAAGATCTCAATCCACTTTGTAAGTGGTGGTCTTCTTGGGTACGCTCCAGACACAGAACACATCGCCAAAGCGTCCAGTCAATTGTCAGGTTGTTGGTGGCCCAGCTGGAAGCAAACGTCTTTGACACTTGTCTGCTTAGGGCTCTGTGTCCTTGATATTTGGTGTGCCTGTTCCTCCACAGGACCAGGCAAAGAAGTTTCACAAGTCACAGTCACTCTCCAGACAGGACCAGCCATTGCATGAGCAGAGGTCAAACCCAGCCAGAACACTGCCATTTGCCGAGACAACATGAAATCGAAGCGCATCTCCATCCAAGCATTCACCTTGGTGCAAATCCAGCATTGGGCCCTCCCAGGCTGGCTGACAAGAGGGTGGGTGTGGGTGTTGGGGTTTGCCACACTTGCAGTGCAACATTTCTGTGATTCAGGGAGAAGCAAAGGGAAAGAGATGTGTCGATTCCCCGGTGGGAACTCCAATTGCGCAACTGAAGAAGAGGTAATGGGTAATTTGGCAGCTGTTGTGGAGGTAATGAATTTCCATCAGATTCACCGCCGATACAAAGGGACCTGAGAACTGTGAAGCAGAAGCACCTCATTTGTTTCTGATGACGAGCACAGCAGGGACCAGACGAGACAGCAACATCAGTGCGTGATACATTTCCAAACACCGCGTTTACCATGCATCCGTGGAGCAAATCCAGGAACGCTCAGGTTCGAAAAGTCCGCAAACGGACAGTTTCTGTCACGCAGACACTGGAAACAGAAGGACTGGTGCTATGAACAAATTTTTAACAAGCCAAAAAGTCATTTCCACTGCACAAGTTTGTTGAGAGATCCGTGGCGCTTCCTATCTTCATTTCTTTGCGCCCACTAATGGATTCTTTGACGACAAAGCAAGTCATATCCCAAAAGGAAATGTTTGCTGCACTTCTCCCACGGAGCAGGGTCAGCAGGTCTATCGGAGTTGTCATTATCATCCAAAAATACAGACAGCGCTTTGCTTACAGAAACATCTCAGCATTGTGAAAAGTCTTGATCGACTCCGGATTCAGTCCTCTGAATAATCGCACAAATTCAAACAATCTTGAAACTTCTTTTGTCCAAGCTGGCTCAGCACAATGCAAAAGTTATCTCGCCAACCTCTTCACCACGACGGTTCTCTGGATGTGAGCTTTCCAGTGTTGCTGCCCACAAAAATGACTCTGAAATCCGTCTTCAATCTGACGGTTCCGACGTCCCCTGGTTCTTCCACTCGCACAAATCGGACCGCGGCCTGAGGCGACACCAGCCTCGCCACATCTGCAGTCGCTGGCAGTGAAGGATGATGATGTCATTTCCTCACAGGGAATTAAAATGATGTGTGTGCATTATGTATGGGTCAGACTACTACCTGAAGCCACCATCTCGTTGGGTCTCCTGGAGGCAGTTTTGGGCGCAGTGTGTTTGGGGTGAATTGGAAGCTCTCCCGCTATTTGGCTGTCAGACTGGAAGTTTGATCGACATTGTGATTCAAACTTAGATTCAGAAACATTGGGGTCTGTGTAGATGTTTTGGGAAAGGAGGTTGCAAAGAATGTCAATCCAGAAAATTCAGATGAGAATCTCGCTAAGCACGGTGTAATGGGACTCGAGGCCTCAGCCTGTGATCCCAGGTCCCACTGCGGCCGCCTCCCAGTCATATTCACAGATACCGTGACATTTCGTCGATACCACGTTCCACCGTCGAGGCCGAATCTGTTAAAACGCTGCAAACAGGCTGGAACCAAAACAACACAAGTCCATAGGGACTTGGAACATGCGAATCGCTTCGACTCTCTTCCGCGTTCAACATCGACCAAAAGAATAACGGTGCATCAGGCTGGCAGCCAGATAAGATGCATTGATGAAAGCTACAGACCTGCAAGCGATACCACGGGTCTGCTTTTGCAGTGACTTGGGATTCGCAGAGGGAACCATCCATCAAAACACAAGGCTTTACCTTTCAGCGCTCAGCCAGTCCAGGACCAGAAGCCACTGCAGACTTGGAAATGAGTAACGCCTCTTTGCCTCACAACCCAGACAATGTCCCTTGACTGTTGATGACAATTTGCCACTGAACGATGGTGGTTCCTTGACCAAAGGAAGAAGTCCGTGAGCAACTGTTTTCTGCTCCAAATCTCCCAAAATCTCAATTGGCAATCCACATCTCTGAAACTTCTCAGCTAGATCAAGACACGATACGAACAGTGGTCTCCTTAACGAGTTGCTCGGCAGCTTAGAGACCAAAGCACGCAGCGATTACCTCTTCACAGTCTCGCAAACCAATTACGGAGGCCGACGTGTTGACTCGATCAGAGATGAGAGCGTTTCTATCAGGTTGCAGACAAAATTGTCTCCGCGCAGACTCCGTCACAGAGATTCAATTGAAGAACACGAGTTGCGGTGAAAGAGACTCAGAGTCCCCGGTGTATTTTTAGACAACGGGATCGTACAGATTGAATTTGCCTTCACTGATTTCGGGAGAGTGTTTCACAAAGCTGCACGGGGCCCAGTCACTGTGACGCATTCCTGCTAGTGGACAATTGAGGATGCGGACAAACTTCTTTGCTTCCAAGCGTTTTGACAGAATCTCCAGCTCAGTCTGCAATCAACTCTCTGGATGATAATCCAGCGACTGAACCTTTGTGTTTCTAAAAGAAGCTTAATTGCATCCAAATGTGGAAACCACATGCGAGACCTTTACTGAAATAGACAGGCGACGTCAGTAGGTGAGGGAAACAAATTGGACCCGGGCCCCAGGGGCCTCGCAGCTCTATCTGTTATCGCTGCGGAACTCAGCAGAGCACTTCTGGTGTGCCAGTGAAAAAATGGCACTGTTTTCTCGCTTCTTTTGAGCCCACAAAGAATGAAGAGCTCTTGCTAGAGTCTCTCACAGTCACGTGCTGCACGAACACAAAGAGAAATTGCTACACTCCACCAGATCGGAGGTAACGGAGCCGAATTGAGAATCTGTATCTAACTCTGTAAAATGGCACAGTTCAGGGGAACAGATCGCCCGCGAGAACGGGCTTTCTGCTTCATTTCCCTTCACTTCCCTCACCAGATCGGCAACAGTTTCCCCTGCTCTTTCCCCTCGCTGTCCACGTCAGGAAGAACTCTCTCGCACAGCTTCACCAGTAATGTGCAGTTGAGATGCAGTTGAGATGAAACGCATCGTTCTCTTTCGTCTCCTTGAAAACAATACTGTTGAAAAAACAGGCGACGGGCAGCTGCTTCCTGGGCGGTCGGTTGTCACAGACCACCTGCCACTCGCCTCCCATGAAATCTTTATCACTCCGGAAGCCGATCAAATCATTGGGCTGAAGAGGCTAATTTCTTCCCTGATAATTCTGACCCAACATAAATCGTGCAGAAGGGAAGCAACTGCAGCAAACTGGTGCTTGTACCTTTCAGTTCTTGTCTTTCTCTCCAGTGACTCTCTCGTTTCTGGACGACTTGTACTCGTAATCCGTTTAGACGCATGGGTTGTTCTAACATCTTACTGAATGGAAAGAGTCGACCTCATTGGTGTCAGAGCACAAAGCCTGAACCAGTCCGAGTCTAGCACTGGACTCGTGCAGGTGACAAGAGTGGGGAAACGTGAAAACATGTGCAGAGCGAATGGGCTCCGATTTCGTACGAGTACAACGAGGCAACGACAACGACTAGTCACTGATAAGGGTTCCCTGTCGACCGTGACTTCACAGACAATTGGTTTTGTACTGCAGTTTCCGATAGTTCCTTGTCTTGCTTGCGATCTGGAAGATCTGGATTACACAGAATTGACACACGAGTAAAACCTGCAAGACCAATTTGTGTGTGTTGAAAAATACGAACATTTCTATTTCCTTTTCGTTGGTATTCTCGGTAGGAATGCAAGTATTTCGACTTAAGTGCTATCAAATGCGCTTTTGCACCGTTGCATCGTGTCAATTTTTTTATATTTCTGTCAAGTTTCCGAGACTTTGATGTCTCACTTGAAAACTCCAGACGGAGAAATTTAACTCCGCTTCTGTGCACACAGTTTCAGCACAAAGCTTTGTTTCTGTGGCTTTCGCAAACTCAACTCCAGACACTTGTTTTTCCCCGACACAGCAAGTCCCTGGTTCTGAGAGCTCCATGTCACAGCTCTACATTGGCAATCTTCATTTTCACCGTCGGTTGACACAGCTCTCAACTGAAACTCTGATTCTTGTTTTGTGCCGAGGAGAACAAACACGCAACGTTAAAAGCCATCTTTGCTTCTTTCTCGAAGTGCTCAGAAAAGCAAAGCGACAGCGATAGCATGCGAACGCTGAACGTAATTCAAGCCGCAATTGAAACAGATTATTTTCGTCCGTTGAGAATGTTTGACTGATAAATGACTCATGATCGCGACCACGAGCCTAGATCCACCAGACGACAACAGTGGACCACACCTTCTGCACATTGGTACGACGAAACATGTGGCCCAGCGAAAGTCCAAGGTGAACTTGGGTTCTAATTTTTCGCATTTGTCTTGGATCATAGCAAACACGCAATTGTCTTGGTATTCATCTCGTTTTCAAAGAGAGAATGTTTCCACCTCGTACTTGCACTCAGAACAGACATGACAGGACGAGCCTGGCGGGAGGTGGTGTTGAATCTGGTTGCACATCCCAAATCGGATTTGTGCCCCAATACACAAGCTGTTAAGAGGAAAACATTCCTCAAAGCGTCTCCAGAAGATTTTTAAGACAGCTCCTGTAGCTGAACTGATAAGTGGTCTGAAACACATTTGGCCATGGTTGGTTCTCAGCAAACGGTGGCTTTCCTCCTGGTCACAGCTGACCCTGCACAACAAAATGGAGAAGGAAAGATTCTTCGAGTGCACAACACCGTGCGCAAACAGCCGCGTTGCAATGGACGAAGTAAATGCAGCGTGAGGCTTTTTGAATCCAAATGCATCGAGGTTTACCTAGTGCAGCAGCTTCTTTCAAGGTATTGTCGCAGCGATCGCGGCTCAGTGCGGCCTGGTGCTGCTCCGTCTTTTCGGGAATCCAGTTTCTAATGGAATGCCTGTCACCGGAATCGGAGACGACGAGAGAGGCTTACCTTCAGCGTCCGTGGGCTGCATGCGCAGCTGTCGTTCCCGCTGCTCTGGAAAGAGAAGGTGCCAAGAGTCAGAAAGGTGTTTCGTGTCGGGTCAAAGGTGTTTCTGTTCGATGAAAGTGTCGCACATGTCAAACTGCCTGCTCTTAAGTTTTGAAAAAGCCTCCATGTTCCTGTCGCGTACAGGTACATGCGAATTGCATACTCTCGTTTTGTGTGTTGAGGGAACCATTCCAACTAAAGAATCCGGTGCAGATTGTTCACACGCTCAAGTGGTCTGTGAAAGTCTGTCAGAGAGTTCTTCTCAACAATTCTCAATTGGGCTTGATTGGAGGCTTTTGGTGATGATCGGGGATCAGTTCATGAAACGATGTGGTTCAAACAGTGCTGCCTCAAATGCACCGATGTGAAACCAAGGAAGTGAGAGCGTCAGCGACAAAGTCCCTGGTTCGATGCATCGTGGGCTGCAATCCTTTCCTCCTGAGTCAGGAATGGACGTGCTCATGACGATGTTCACACAGCAGCTTCTGTTCGCGCAGCATGCAGAACACCCTCCCGGCCCGGCCCTGACGAGATGAATGAGGAGGGAATTAGGCCCATAAGGAGGAAGTAGCGATCAAATATTCAGTCATGATCACTCAAAACAACCACAATGGGACTCCGAGATCAGGCGTGGGGCTGCATTTCCTGTCTCAAGAATTGGTTGTCAAACCAAGCGTCTGTTCAAATTCGAGGACAGGAAACTCGTGCAAAGGAGCACCTGTTGGAGAAACATTGACAGGCGTACCAACAGAGGATATTGCTGCTGCAACGCATCTGAGTCTCACAGCAATTCCGAAAGGCAATTACAGAAACAACCCTGTGCACACCAAGTTTTGACAACCACACGATGCAGCAACTCGTATTATGTCGACAACGGGGCCTCTGTTTTATCCCGGGAGCCATGCAGTAAGTAGGGACAGGGCTGGGCTATTCCTGTACACGCTTCTGTCTGAGCCAATACCGTCAATACATCAGCTACAACCAATATTCAATCAATCAGGCACCCAACCGTCACTATTTCACGCATATTGATTCCCAAATGAGTTCCGTCACTGCAGAAACAACACGTCACATCTCATCCTGTCACAACGTTGGAATGACATTCAGTGGCTCAGTATGTTGACCTGCATGGCATGGAGTCCACCAACACACGCACCCAAAGGGGTGTCAGGATTCACAGTGCAAGGTTCCCAGAACCCATCCACCCCCCCCACACACACACACACACACCCCAGGGTGGAGTATCTGTGTGAAATGAATTGCCCACGGAAATCAATCGTGCCAGGCTAATTTCGAAATCAAACGTGTTGTGTGTGGAAGTTGAGCAGAGGCGGTAATTTCCCATCAATTTCGTTGTGAACAGGAATTTCCTGTCAAACGAGCCAAAGGTGTCTGTCAGGCTGCGGCCCGTACATCACCTGCGCCGTGGAAGGTTCTTTCAGTGTCACTAAATGGAGAATTCTACAGCGTTTGATTGAAGCAAGCGGTGCCTCTGACAGACGTCCAAACAATGGGTTTTTCACATGCAGAAACCTTGGTTTTGTTTGGGTTGAAGTCAAGCGAAATGTCTCCCATTGAAGAGAGTCCAAACAATTTCGAAAATGTCGCGTGTGTGTGAACACACGGAAGACAGTCAACTTTGTAGCTTCCATTTGCTTTGATCCTGAAATGAAAGTCTTCGTTGAGAAAAAGTCATTTCGTAAAGCCTCCAATTCAATCCGCAAAGACTTTACAATTTCATTACGCAGAAAACATGTCACAACATTTCCCACCCATCGCTTCAGCTTCAAGCGTGCGGTGCGTGCATCATACTCGTAGATCTGTGCAATATTCTCTCAACGTCACTTGGGTTCTCCTGCACAATTGATGTTTCTCCACACTGACATCTGCTTGGGTGTTTCATTTTCCGTCGACATCTTTTTGTTTTCAAGGCATGCACAAATGCGAAATGCGACCTGAAACAACAAATGAACGTGGGCGTCGAACGAGCGTATTGTGTGCACGCCACACATTTTTTTCGAACTGTTGTTCCCTGGTGTCACGAAAAAGAAAACCCACGAAAAGCAGCAAAAGGAATCCAGATTCACGATGAAGAAAGGAGAGGCCTTTCTTTTTGAATAAAAGTCACCTTGCATCGTGCTTCATCTGCATTGTTCGTGCTACCATACACACATGCCCTCCGGTGAAAAGTCAGCAAGTTTATTCAATTCAAACAAATCCCGCAAGGGATTCAGTTTCTGCAGTCCTTGGCAAGCAACGATTGAGGTTGAGAAAAATGACATGTAATTTGGAGTTCTGAGGTCACAAGAGGCCCCAGTGATGATGACTGGTCTGAACCTGTATGACTGCCATCTGCCCTTGCTTTGGCCATATTCAGGAAGATAACAACAAGACGCCTGGGGAGAACTTGTCCCCCGCAACGAAGCTGCGGAAGCGACATGTGTGAGGCAATCGTGTGAACTCGAGAGTCCCCAGTCCCATGCTTCCTCTCCTTCAATGGACCCAGCGTGTTGTTAGTTTTCGTGATTGTGTGTTGGTATTGTGGAGCGGGCCTCATGCAATCCCGAGAATTACTCCTCGTGCACCAAGTTTCCTCTCACGCGATCCTGCAGGCGGCTCGGATCCACGCGGACTTCAGCTCGCTCTTTGTACCGTTGATTGAATTGGAGCAAACAACGAACCTTCGCTTTTGGGAGTAGTCTGAAAAGCCTTTGTCGTGGCTCGGAGGAGACGAGCTCCTCTGTAAAAGCCACCTGGGGATCTCACGCATTCAATCCCCCGTGAGCAACTCAGAGTCATCACACCAGCATGCAGACATGTGCGCGGTAACTTCAGGAAACATCTGGCTTTGAGCCCGAAAGAAAAGTTCCACACAACCAAACGATGCTAGTTTTGGTCTCCACGATGACGCTGACAATGAACTTCTTTTCTGAACTTCCAACTGAACTCTGGCCCTTCCGCTGAAGAGCCTGCCTTCTTACGCCAGGCATTCTGTCAGCTCTTCAACGTCTGCTGCGACAAGTGCAGGTCGGTGTCGCCCACAGGCATGCTGCAGCCCACAAATCGTGTGATGCAACATTTATGAGACATTAAACTGAGCTCAGAAAGGCTCCATAGAATAGGACCTCAAATGCCTCCACAACGAAACGCAATGAAGCCTTACATACAAGGAAGGTTTTGGTGAACGTCTCCAAAACCATCGCCTGGTTTGTGCTGTTCGTTTCAGATGGATCTTCGTCTTTCCTTGTGCGAATTGTGGGACTCTCGATGCTGCCTGAACTCCTCCTGAACCCTTGGAAAGAATCTATTTTTGTTGCAGCTGGAAGAAGAATGCTTCATTAACGTTGGCTGTCTAAGTGTCGAAGTCCTCTTGTTTTGTTTTGTTTGTGCCTGCCCATAAGATTTTCCTGTCCACGTGAATTGGCTGGTCGTTCCGCGAATTATGCTCCCCAAAGCAATTGCAACAGACTTGGTATTCCCAACACACACCAACCAAACGAAGCAGTAATCTGTGCAGACACATCGTGCCCAGGTGTCCGTGGAAAGCATTCAAACATCGCAAGCACATGACCAGCTGTGTGTCGAGGTGTAGAGGGTTTGGTCTGGTGGTCTTTTTGGAGAAGGTTTGATCACATTTTAACGAGCTGGTGTCCCGCTCACAGCAGCCATGATTCCAAGTGAAGCTGCATCTGATTCAATTACAGTAATTGGCCCGGTACATCGCATGACTTGACAAGATAAATGACATTGTCAAACCGAAATGAAGTTCCTGTCATGGGTAAACTCTTGAAACACGCAAAAAACGTTGAAGTTTCAAACAAAATTATGGGTTTGCGCGGAGCAGAGGACTGGAAAGAATGGATTCTTGGGGCTTTGACCCTCAGGGCCCCCAGCATGAACTTCAAGATTTGCTGCCTGGGCCAATCCATGTTGGCTTCAAGAAGGGCAGGTGGAAGAAGTAGCTCCAACATTTCTTTGACAAACCACGCATACATTTCTGAGAGATTGAAACTGCGGTAGTGGCAACAATAGACACCTGTGCGTTTCTTCGAAGTTGCCTTGGAGGACCATCCCACAAGGTTGGGCTCTGGTCAGGACTTGGCCCTTTCGACAACGTGGACCCGCGGAAACGTGCGTGTCTGTGCACAATCTAAGCTGCACGTTGACAAATCTGTATCAGGCAATGGGCTTCTTCTTTGAAGTGTTACTGTCCTTGACAAATCCCCAAATGAGGATACAACGCAGGTTTTCAACGAGCAGAAAGACGTCAGCGACTTCGCACAATGTTTGCAACGATCAGCTGTTCCAAATGTCTTTTCGTTCGACCATTGGCAGAATGCTGGGATCTCCAACAAGCGAGCAGAATTGCCCAGTGAATGAAGCGCTACACCTTAATTTGGACACCTCACCTTCGACTCGCCCCGGAAGATGGACTGGGTCACAGAACGTTGACGTCCAGTCATTTCAAAGGAGTTAAGCGGAAGGAAGGTGATTGCGTTTTCTCGGCGACAGGTAATTTCCTGAGCCCGTGTCCAAACCAAGAGAACATTGGCTCAGAAAGCGCAGGAGTCCAGCTCAGTTTGAGGCAACTCGAGAATCAGTGTGGAAGTTGTGGAAATGAAGACATAATTCCCTGCAGCTTGAGAATTTCGACCAAAAAAGCAACGACACAACGTGGAGCTACAAGTACAAGCCCAAAGTAAGCAGTGAACCCAAACGCCGGAAACAAAAGATCGTGACCAGAACGCTCTCGAAGGGAAAAACTCTCTTGTACCGAGGACGCACTGAACAAGTGTTTGTCACAGGAACAGCAGGAGCGTGATGCGTAATTCACGTGATGAAAATCGGTGGACGGATATTGCAACGATAAATTCTGCACAAACCACGGTGAAAATTGCACAGTACCTTCATCAAACTGATCCAACCGTCCCTCAAGCAAAATACACCAGGAAAGGTACTTTATTGACTGACTGACCCTCCTGATTCGGAGAGTGGGTCCAGGCATTGCAAGTTGCCTTTTTATTTTTTGACATTGTTTCCCTGTGTTCATTTGTGCCGACTCCACAACAACAACTCTTGACGTCCTTCTGCTGCAATTTGCGACACGCTATCCCTGTACACATACTCCTCACCAATATGGACACCAAGGCCTGACTGCATTTGGGGTACGAGTACCAGTGAATCACATCGCTATTTTTGTTGCATCAATGAGTTCCTGACATGCATGTGTCATGAGCATTTTTTGTCTTCAAACACAGCAGCCACAAGGCTTTGTCGCCTGCAGTGTTCGTTCCGACAAATGAATATTTCGTGTACATATTCAATTGATTCACGTTTTGCAATTCAGCACAAGTATGCTTGATTTGGCAAGTCCAGGCAAACAACAAAATCTTCAACAAGAATTCTGGAACTGGAAAAGGAACAGGAAAATGAAGCAAACAAAGACCACTTGGATAAAGACCAAGCACTCGTGCACTTACTGTTGAGAATTCACAAAACGTTTGCCAAATTCGCGAAATTTCAACGAACGACACAAAGTGCATCAGCTGCAAACAGCCAAGCTGAAGAACACGAATGCAATTTTCCACAGCCAACACCAGGTCTTTGACAGTGTCTGAACAACGTACTAAAGTGCGCAACATTAGTTGGGTCTGTCGCTGAATGAGCAGGTGTGGCCTTTGTGTGTTTCGGTACCGGGTCTGTAGTTTATGGCTCCGACTCTGCCACTTCAAAGGCTCTTTCCATCGTAGCTGATCAATTGATACAGGCCAGGCATGCAGCTCCATTGAACATGCCATTCACAGTCAACGTGTTTTGTGAACAGGAGCTCAGAAATCAAACGCGGTCTTGAAGCCACTTTGCACTCCTCTCCGTGTGTCGCCACTCCTTCAAAGGCAAGTGTTTGTTGAATTCAGCCCAGAAGATGGAAGTTCAACCGATCCCTCAACATGCAAGGTTTTACACAAATGAGCGGTGCCTCTCTGCATGCAACAGACAAGTTTTCGGGAGTTGATTCCTTGATCTCTAACCAGCTCTCAGGCCACGGCAGAAGTCTCCGTGCTTCCGGCTGCCGCGGAAAAACGTGCGTATATACGAACGAGGCAACACTAACCCTCCTAATCAGACCTTCAGTGTACTTTTACTCTGCCATTTGAGAGTTTTTGGCTGACGGCTTCAGGCTTTATTAAATCATCAGCCCTGCCGCTCACAGCCTTGTAATTCCCAAGCTTCGCTGCAGTGCTGCAAGTGTCACTGTGCTCAACGGTAAAACAAGCACCGCACAAGCTGAGAGTGCACTTTTACTGCCCCTCACTGCAACGATTATTTCAGAGCTTGTCTTTTGAAACAAGACATCATGCGTACTTGAAAGAACCACACACAAGAAGGTTCTGCACAACAAGCTCAACTGTAATGTGAAACTGAGAAATTCTGAGAATACTCTTGTCTTTCCCCTGTGCCTTCCGGGGCCACAAATGCACTTGAGCGTTGTTGGAGGAAAACCTAAATGCCACGACGAACGTGGAACAATTAATCAATCTGTCTGCCTGAAGAAGCGTGACACAAGGTGCCTCAGTCTTTGATCAAAACAAAGCATGCCACTTGATTCTCTTTCACACGAACGAGGATTTGGAGTGTTCGTCGTTTGTGTTCTCCAGAGCAATCAATTTCTTGCGGCGAAATGCTCCCCCTTTGATGTCACAGGATTTGAACTCAAGTCTATTTTTCCCGCGAAGACACACAATCCACCACGTAAAATGGAGTTCCAAATGCAGCCACTCACCAAATATGAATTGTGACATTCGCCCAATGGCTTTCCACAAAGGGGCAGAGCGCATTCCATGGAACTAATGCACCATTAGGGAGTATGTTGTGGTCACTTCTAAAGCTTCTGCAGCCATAACAGTCTCGGACGAATCCATGTTCTGAATCAACGTGAACTGCACCACAAAGCAGTGTGTGACGCTCGTGGCAGATGTCCTGGTATCCAAACACGCAGCAGAAGATCACTCAAGCTGATTTTAAGCTGTTGTGATCACAACTACATCACTTGCAAATTCCCAAAGACAAAGCGAGAACACTGTTGATCATAAAGTGTGCTTCTTGCCCTGAGCGCACCACTCTGATATTTATCACGCCTTATTGGATTTGGCCACTCACGAAAGTGACCTTCACTTACTGGTTCGTGTGGGGAATACTCAAAGCCACTGGGGATGTGTGAAGACTGCAGGTCTCATGAATGTTGTGCCACTCAAGAAACTTACGCGAGTGGAGAACGTCTCTTGAGGATTGCTGCTTGAAAACTGCAACAGAGCACCACCATGCACACGGTTGAACATCTTTTTGTTCCACCTCAGTGGTTCAGGTTCCCAAAATGACCGCATTGTACAGACGCTTCAAGAATCTGCACAAAAGGACTGTTCGCCCCTTTTGGAACCTGGACACTGGTCGGCAGATCAAAGCACCGGAAGTCAGCTGTGCCTGTGCCATCTCCACGGCAACCGTTTGAGTGCTTTGTTCTGCTCGCTTAATTCCAGTCAAAAGTCGACTTTGTCAATAGATTGTGGTTCTATGGCCAGTTAGACTTGGAAACGTTCTCTCAAGCTGACTGATGAAGCCACTGAGACGAATGATCTGTTGCCGATCGCGGGTTAACTTCTTGGTATCAGCACTCTCAGGCATGTCCGCTGGGTGTTGCAGACACTTAGGTGTCTTGCATATTTCATGCTGAGCTTTATCCTGACCTTTTCCGGTGTTCCTGAGGCAAACACCTGATGGGAGGAGACACCACGCAGCAAGCGAATGCGTGTGCAAAAAAGGAAGACTGAAGCTTGTGGTTCTGCATTTGCGCTGGATCTGCTGTGTCATATCACAGGGGTGGATAGACCACTGACAATGCATTCTGTTGCAGCGAAGTGAACTTTTTGCACACAGCGGTTTGATATTTGACGCATTAAAATCATAAACCTTCCTCAAGCGAGCGTAAATGGATCATCGGCGAAAGTTTTGCTTCGCAGTGGATCTCTGACATTTTTCGGAAACGTTGAAATTCTTTTCTGCTTCGTTTTGTTTGAAAAAATAACTTTCTACACCAAGATGCTGGTTCATTTTGTTCGTCAAGATCTTCGTTGTTGCTGTTGAACACCATTTGAATCCTAACGTGTACCGTCTCAACAGAAAGGTGTGTTTGCTGCTTGTGTGGTGATTAACAACCTGGAGCGATTTGTTTTGGTGCATCCAGACCAGTCGAGCAACACAAACGATGCAAAATTCAGTGGAGCTATGAAGCTTGGGTACCCGAAGACAGTAATTTTGACGAGATGGAAGCAGATGGGACATCTGACTCTATCACATCGCCTTTCAAAAATACTCGGGGAAAGATGACGATGTCACCTCGGTGGAACCATCACCGTCCTCACGAGAAGAGAAGTCTGCGCCTCAGTGGCTCCGCCGACACTGAGAAATGAAACCCAAACACAGTGATGAACGCCTCATTTCTGGTATATGTACCATTCAGTTTCTTTGACACTTTTTCTTGTCCCACAGCATAACAACCAAAGGTCCTTCCTTCCAGACAGCCCAACCCGAAAGATTTCCTGAACATTTCCCGTTGGAAACAAGAAGTATTTAAGTCTGCAATCAAATCATATTTGGTGTCTGGGTTTTTGCAACTGCATGGAATTAAACGAATTTTTCCTGCCAGAATTGCAGGTATTTTGCTGTTACGTACGTCCATAATTTTCCAGGCATCAGTCCCTGAAGAGCTATCGGTTGTGAATGATGAGTCCTTGTGAAGACAGCCGTGTTGCTCTGAAGACGTCCTGTTGCCCAAAAGGAACGCCTCTTCCGTGCACAACACGCACGCGCAGACGTCAAAATCGCCAAGTGAATCATTCTGGATGTTGGGCAAAGATGAGTCCATGGATGGGTGCTCACGTGATCCGTCTTCGTTTGCGAAGAGGCCCTGAGCTGGAATAAGCGGGGGGAAATGAGGAGTGTTTTGGAGCCAGAAAACTGGTCGGCAAGATGTTTCTCCACAACGTATGCTCAGCCAGGTGACAGTGAGCGAAGTGCAACGGCACTTTCCTGAGAAATGTCAAAACGAGAAGCATCGCGAGTGACCAATTGTGCGCAGGCCTGCAAAGCTTTCTGGTGCAAGAAATGTCACATCTGGACGTGTCGCCAGGCTCCGGCTAGTCAATCCATTTCAACAGATATTCAAAGACGTTTTGAGCGTTTTGCGTCCACTTCCTTGAACAGGTTTGGAAAGAACATGGAGGACACCCACCCACAGTGACTTGAACTGCCCACAATTCATCAAGAAAACGATCAGCCAGATTCACATAGAGCTCTCCAGTTTCTGGCGCGTTCATGCGTGTGGAATGCTGACGAAAATGTGACGCGATGCAGGTCAATTGGACGCTTAACCCGCCGCAGCGTCTGCGTGACCTGACATTATCTTGATTGCAGCTGGTGTCACAGGGGAAAACCAGAGGCGGGACCGAGCATTTTGCTCTGCTGAGGAGGTCTTCACACATTTAAAATCTTATTTCAATGGTCGAAAATATTCCCTTCGTGTAAGCTTTGCGAAGTGTGCCTGAATTTTTCTCGTACGTATCTCAGGGGTCAAACTTGGTATGTCACACCTGGCGTGTGTTGGAAAAGCCACAGAGAAATTATTTTTTGCAGGTGGATTCTTATCTCTGTCCACCACAGCAAGGAAAGCGCATTGAAACAAACAACATTGTTCATTCTCATTTGCAACACAGCAGGTGTGCCAACAGAACAGCTTCAACTCAGAACTGACCAACTGCGATGTTTTTCAAGTCGCCACGTCAAGGCACTGAGAACATTCTTATTGCGTAGATTCTGAAGCGTGCACCTTGAGATATGAAGTTTTGTCAACAAACACCTGGAACACTTGCGTGAACAAACTGGAAACAAAATCTTTTTGATGTGAGGGTTGATACGCGCAGAACACGTATTCAGAAAGTCCTACGTGGAGATGACAACAACACACATACCACCAACCACACACGCACAGTCAAAGACGTCCACTTGTTCTCATGCTGGCACACACAGAAACAGACAACCACACACAGACAACCACACACAGACAACCACACACAGACAACCACACACAGACAACCACACACACACACTCACACACACACACACACAGAGTCAGCCGTGCGCACAAACACACAAAAGTGGCTCACAGGAAGTTATATAATTGTAGTGAACACAGTGAGGCATGATCACGTTCTGGTCACACGAGGTCAGACGTGGCTCCAATTAGTCTTCGCAACGTGCAGCAGAAAAGTGTTTCTGACACGAGAATCCTTGAACGTCCTGAGCGTCCTGTAGAATATGCCCACCAGCATTGGTTGAGCATCGTGATGCACAAGAATAGCCAGTCTGAAATTGTCTTTCGGTTGCGCAGCAAAAACAAACTTGCGAGAGATTCCCATTCGCTTCAAGACGAGAAACGTCGTTCCGCATTCGTGACCAGAATACACGAAGGCAGTGTCCCTGCATAATTTCTTTCGAATTTCGTCACAAATTGATGCAGAGCAGCAAAGCACATCAATTAGTTCAACAGAATATTCAAACCTGAAGATTTCTACAAAGCTCCAAAGCTCAGGACCAGACCACGCATGCAGCGTACGTGGACAGCTTCTTGTTTTGCTATGGCTGGAAGAAGCCAAGGGGGACGGGTGATATTTGGGTTGACGCAGGCGCGGTATGACAGGTCTGGAGAGTCTCGCAAATTTTAGCATCACCCCAGGCACAGCTGTGCCAAAGCTACCTTGCAGCAGGTCCAATGTGGAGATCTGTTTTCTCGTCAACTGAAAAGTTGGGATGAGCAACCGTTTCTTTTCTCCTTGTTCCATGTATGTACTTTGTGTGGGTTGTGAACAATCAGCACCTGCTCTCCCCTCATCTGTGATGTGTCACTTTTCCAGTTCACTTCAGAGAATGTGACATTATTCTACTGTTCCACTACAATCACTTTCCTCTCCCAGCAGAACCAGTTCTCCTCTCTGACGGGGAAATAAATGTTATTTAGGCAGAATCTACGAACCCTAACGAGGGCAATGAGACCAAATTAGGGCACTTGGGCTCGGGAGATAAATTGGCGCAATCACTTTCAGGTTGATCTGCCGTCGCTGCTCAACTACGGTGCGACGAATTCCGGTCAACAGCTGGAAATCCGCGGGAGGTTTGGCCTTCGCAAGACGATTTGGACTTTGGATTTTAAATCGGCAAACCCATGGTCATACATGTGATACATCCACAGGAAGGACGTCGTTGGAAGACGTTTTGGTTTGACAACAACGAACCCCCAAGACTTCAAATCTTTCTTGACATCAATTTGATGTTTTTACTGACCATGGAAACTTTTCAGGGTGTTATACGCCTCAGCATGTTGAGTCCTATGGACCACACCTATTGACCACAACTGGATCGTGAGGGTCTGGGATGGGGTCAGAGGGACTGACAACTGCTCCACAGAGAACACAGGTACATTCAGTGGGACCAACATGTGTCATACGCCACCCATGGATGGTGGTTGGAAGGACACCAATTTCGAACAGCTCTCGAGATCAAATCGCCCAAAATTGGGCGCCATTGATCAGAACACAGGTGGGGGGAGCGAGAGTCAGAAGCGTTTTACACAGGAATCGACGTGCTGTTTGGTGGCCTATCAGCACTGATGGGTGTTGCCCAAAAACCAACTCCTGGTACAATGTTCTGTGTGTGTGTGATAAAACAATGCGGAGCCCTTCACAAAAAAACAAACCCTTCAAGCTGTCTCAGATTCGCAAGCCATCACCTGAGCACGAGCTTGTCTTCCTTCAAAAAGACACACAGAGAAGCCCTGCTGACTTTTTGACAAAATTCCCTCTTCTAATCCGCTTGTGAAAAAAGAGCTGCTTGTTTCAAATGGAAATCGAACACCTCTCTGGAGCCTGAACTTTCAGCCGCGAATAATGAAGCGATTTTGCAACGGTACTGATGCTGGTGAACAGCTGAGTGGGCACAATCAGTGATTTCCTTGACAGACCATTCCTTCAATCTACCACACACTTTAAGATATCCGAGAACATTCTCAAAATAGGTATTGTTTTTGTCTTCCCTGAGATTATCTGGCTGTTTTCTGCAACAGAAGAACCTGGACTCTGCTGCACACGCATGAAAAGTTCCCAAACAAGGACTGCTGCTGCTTCACCAAACAAGAACTGAATTCACGCTTTCCACAAATCATGAGCACCAACTGCCCTTCTATAGATTCATCACTCTCAGTCCATAACAAATTGCGGGTCTTGTGATTGTGCCAATCCCTTCCTACTGGACACAAGGGCACCTTTTCAAGGTTGCGCCTCATCTACTGGACAAATCCAGTGAAGCGACCATCGATTTTTCCGCTGCTTGCAATCGAGATTGGATTTACTCGGCAACAGAAAAACAAAAGTGCTTGAACACACGCATTCGAGCGGAAAACAGCCTTACCTGAGGCCTGTCGTCTTGTTCGTCTCTCCTGCACCTCAACCTGCAAAGAAAACGAGCGCTGTGATCAGAGAAGTGAAGGCAGAGTTTCTCTCTGATTTTCCGGCAGATTCTTTTGCTGGAGACAGATTCGCAGGCTGTTTTGACGAAATCTGCAGAAGAAATAGCTGAGCCGAGAGACTTATTGCAGTCAGAGAATCTTGAGATTTTGTGGTTCTGCGAGTACGTACCTTCACCGTTGTCTTCAAACCCGTCTGATCGAAAGCACGGAACAACCGCACAATTTTAACCGTGAATGGATCCGGAGTTTTCAACAGTTTCGCTTGACAAATTGCAATCCTGTTCGAGGCCCGCGGGGATTTCAATCCATTTTTGAACGCAATAAGCAGCCACGAGCTGCTGTCTACATCCCTCATTCTGCATCTCTGTCATCACCGATCATAATCGACGTGCTCATGTAAAGGCAATGAAGGCATCATTCCGTCCAATCACTACCTCCGTGCAAGAGAGGAATCGACCTGCTCGACCCAGGCAAGGTGCGGATCAATGCAGAAGCCCAGTTCTGTGTTGTGACGCGTGGTTTCCGTGTTTCCTTCGTCCCATGGACGAGAAAGATGCAACAATCGCCAGCTGCGTGTTGCGTGCGACGTGTGTGGTAATGACTGCCCTGGGTGTTTCAGGCTCCTGGGGGAGATGCCTCTGCAGGTTTGTTGTTTCTTGTGTGGCGGATCCTGCACGCTTTGCCTGGACCAGTGATCCATCGTTGTACTGGAGGTGTCAATCTCGACATGAAGAGCATGAAGACACGACGAAAACAGAAGAAATCAATAGAGCATAAAAATACACACGCAGCTTCCCAAGTTCTTCCCGCAGATGGAGAACTAGAGAATCACAAAGGAGAAGATCAGGTGTGGCAAATGGAGAACAACCGCGCAGCTCGAGGCAAATCTGACAACCATGCGATTCCTGAATCCTCCTGCAGCTGCGACGGCCCAGTGCCATTTTGTGCAGTGATTGAAATCCGTCACACAAACGGAATTCCTGACGGCTTCCAGAGAACTCACTTGTTTACAAATGTCTACCGCAAGGACTCTTGAAACAGGTTGTTTGCATCCATTTAAATTTAAACCCAGACACAAGGACATGGGTTTCACTGTGTCGATTTGCTCACACTCTATGAAGAGTTCCTGTCACCTTTTCCCCACAGCCAAATCCATGTCTCAGCAAATTTCTCGTGACTTTGATGATTGTTCAAAGAGTGCCTCACCCACCGAGTAAAATCGATGCAAGAAGTTGAGATTAAAGTCTCTGGGAATGGAACAGATTGATCACACACTGTTCACAAGTTCCCATTCTGCTGGTGTGACACACAATCTGCCTGCAATGCAAATCTCTTCGTGAAGCTCACATGCTCTGCTTTATCTTGCTGCAGGTTCTGAAAACCCCCTTTGGGTGCACGACTATGGTTTGATGGCATCTCTCCGCACTTTGGCAGGTCGACTGAGAGAAGCGCGACAGGTGCTGCTTGTCTCGACGAGAAGCCACCTCACGGACTCGTCTGGATAAGAGACACACAATCCATCAATCTATGGAACACTGCGATTGCCATCTGGCTCTCCAGGAAAATACTTGGGCTGGACTGAGTGACGACAGGAGAATCGCACGTGGAATCCATCCGACAAGGACTCCGTCCGTCCTAATTGCGCAGTCGCGTCACTCAATTGCTCAGGCAACCTCCCCACAGATGAGTCGTTTTCGAGACGATCCGCATGTTGCATCCACTTCCCTAGGTCGCAACAGGAATTTGAGAAGTTGTTTCGTACAAAATAGAGTAATTTCCCCACAATTTCCGGTTTGTACATTTGACAAACACTTGCAGGGCTCTGCGTGATTAGGCTGAACCAGAGACCACAACCAATATTCAAGCAATAGATGCATCCCTTCTCCAATTGCGAACCCAGGAGACAACACAACAAAGGCACGTTGAGTAATCGATCTCGTGCAAAGAAAAGCGTTCATTCGTCTCCACACAGGACTTCGACGGCGAAGCAGACATTCACCGCCCCTGGGCGGATTCAGGATCTCGTTGATCAAAATGTCAGGAGAATCACCCCTCAGAGTGAGGTTGCCCTCATGGGGTCAAGCAGTGTGTCCAGGAGGGGAGACACGGCGCCACACCTGCCGATCCGTTGCTGCAGGTCGGCGCGGCGGCCGGAACCTCGCGGACCCGGAGTTGCGCTGATCCCGAAATACCGCACCTCATTTCCTCCTCCGCAGCAACGGAGAACAAGCCTACATACGAACGTACTCTGTATGTACACGCGCTGCCAAGGTACAAAGCAAGAGTCTCGGTGCTTCGGGGTCTCGAATAGAAGAAAATAAGCATTTTGTGAAGAAGAGGCCGTCTGATCTTCTCAGATGACATGAGTTCCACACAGACGATGACAGGAATGAGTGATTCCGGAGCCTGAGTTGGTATTCCCTCCAATTCGTTCTCAGTCATCTTGAGGTCACTTTTCCTTCTGAGAGTAGGTCAGCCCTCTATATGGCATCATTTTCGTAGCACATTGTCTTGTCTATTGTGAACCAACTTGCCAAACACACAAATTACAAGTCACTCACACAAAGCATGCAGCTCGGTGTTCGGACTTTGGTGCAATGTCTTGAACGGTCAGTGAAAGGACATCAAAGCGCCTTTGTTCACTTCAGTTTGGAACGTATGGCTTGCAATGAAATGTGATCTTCGCAGGTACGAGGCATGCAATCTAAGTAACCGATTGGGCAACGTTTTGTGTGGATCGGGTGCAAATTTTTACCAATCCTTGGGGAATAGCAAAGAGGCAACCTTTGTCTTCCAT
>JAAUXT010074840.1_pt1 | contig 38671 bp, 38 predicted proteins | sample 7278171 | NCBI WGS metagenome assembly JAAUXT01 (sample SAMN14350112, study PRJNA611818) | marine sediment metagenome | isolation source: surface marine sediment (1.8m) | place: French Polynesia: Moorea | collected 2018-08 | reverse complement strand
GTTAGTGGGGAGGGGGGTGGTTAGTAGGGGAGGGGGGGTGGTTAGTGGGGGAGGGGTGGTGGTTAGTGGGGAGGGGGGTGGTTAGTGGGGAGGGGGGTGGTTAGTGGGGAGGGGGGTGGTTAGTGGGGAGGGGGGGTGGTTAGTGGGAGGGGGGTGGTTACATTCCAAAGTGTGGACACAAGCACACATGAATACTAAGGGTTTTTAAGCCGACAGCGGCACCTAGATGGCCGGCTACGCGACCATCAACTAGTCCTTTGATAACAATGACAACATCGTGCAAAGTTTGCTCCACGAGATTCCAGAGGAACCTTGAGAGATCAGTCGTACAATCAGGTGCTTTCGGGGTGAGGTTTGAGAAGAACGTCTGTACACGTGCACATACACCGTTTTTCCGTTTCATAGATGTTTTTTTCGTTCGTTCTGGGAAAGGAAGAAATGTGTCATATTTTGTAAGATTCACCAAGTGATACAGAACACAGATACATGTACTGAGAAGGTACTAAACAGCTTGAACCTACCTTAGTTTGGTCTCTCCAGTACAAGATGTATCCTTTCGTGTCGACTTTGAGTGTAACTGGCACTCCAACGGTAGAATCCTGCAAGAACACGAGCGAACAAAGTTGAGGTCAACACAAACCAAGAGTCACAAATTTGTTCTGAATGTCTGTTTCATCCCACACTGATGTTCAGCAAAACCTTCCCAGATAGTGCTTGTGCATGCTTCAGCACATGCACGAGCACCGTCCACGACTCTTCACCAGCGGGACTCAGCGGGACTCAACAAGTCACCTCGTGAATCCACCGGAGTTCAACGGATTGGACTGCCCAGTGCCCTCACAAGAGTTCACGACAAAAAAATAGCTCCATGGAGCTCACGGTGATTTGAGGAAACTTTGGTTTCTCTGATTTGGGCTGCTTTGATTTGGGTTGCTCTGATTTGGGTTGCTCTGATTTGGCTTACTCTGATTTGGGTCACATTTTTTCAATCAAAATTCTTACTTTTTTCACTCAACATTCACAACTTGGGAACTCATTTTGCACATACCCAAATGGAACAAATTTGGCCTCTTCGAGGGAGGACCCAATCTGAAATTCAATTTGTAAGGGGACGGGGCGAACCATTTCTTGAGTGGACCCTACCCCCGGAGATCTCTGTCTGTATGAAACTGGAAGCTGTGACACAAACTTGCCAGACAACTCAAATTGAAGCCAAAAGTTGATTTGTAAAGTTGCAACGGCTCATGAGGTTCTGAACATTCTCAAACAAAGACACTCTCGTGCTGGGACAAGGGATTCCATCAACTCAGACTCTACATAGAATTCTATGTTGAACAACACATTTCAATCTTCCCAAGATGCTATCTGTTTATCTGGAAAACACAGCTGTTTGACAGTTTGATACACAGTACTCGACATCGACAAGGCTGCATACTTGCAAATTTGCAACCTTTGTCTCCAACAGTCTGATGTTGGAAATCCTCGTGTCTCGCATGACAATGAAGGTTCCCCATCATCCAGCTGACTTGGGTGGACATCATCCGCACCTGGGCAAAGTGTGTAGAAAACATGTCGGCTCACTTCAGACGGATACACAGAGCTAAATTTGGCCAACTGGCTGCTTCACTGGGGCCACGCTCTCCTTCGCCAACACAACTGGACAGCAGGGTGATTTCAGCTTCACAAAGGTGAATCAAGTTGGTGTAAATGAGTGTCCGACTCGTTAGCCTTCTCCAGTCCCCTCGACAAATGGCCCTGACAACTCGTCTGGAATTTTGTAACAGGCTTCGCTGATGTCCAAACATGCATCAGAGCATCCGACTACCACAGAGCATTTCCTCACTAAATTATGTAAACGACTGACTTCGGGATGGGACACTGCTCGCCCAGACCCCTTCTTGCGCTGGCTACAGAAGAGGAAAACGTTGTGTCGTGTTGACTGAGGATTCTCCAAACATTGCAAGACAACGACAAAACAGATGGCTGACAATCCAGTGAGAAGTCCAGAACACAAAAATTCCAGCGAGATGAAGGGACATTATGCGCTCCGAAACCTGATACCCAACACAGAGGCCTTGGTCAAGAGACTTCGTTGGAACACAAGCCAAGGGTGTCTTTCAGTCGCCTTTGTTCCCACACAAAGAACTTTTGGGTGGGATACGTACATAATTTCATCCCGATTTGTAGACAATTGGCAACAGCATGCTTTGATCTGCCACGTCTAAAGAAAAAACATTTTGTTTTGCTCACGTCAGGGACAACGGAGGTTCGACAAAGCAAGGTTCTCAATGAAAAGTCGTCAGTAGTCCTGGCTCGTCATCAAATCGATGTCAACGGGACATCCTTTTCTGGCCAGCAAGCCAAAATGGTGTGCCTGGAAACCAGAAAGCGCCAGTGCACAGAAGTAGCCTCTCCAGAATGGTGTGTGTTCGAATCAAAGCTGCCTGCCACTGGCACTGAATAAATAGATTCACAACATTTACTGTCCGCAACAACAACCTTGTCTCATTCAGCAGATGAAAAGAAGCCAGTCTCGTCCACACATACACAACAAAGAGATCGTTCGGGTCGTGTCACTGATTGCAGAGTCGATCCACCAGAGTGAAACTGTACACATCAGAAAATGCCTTGTCAAAACCCGTCATTTGTTCCGCACGAGAATTGTACGTTTGTGCTATTACCCTGTGTACTGATCGATACTTTTGTCTGAGGATGTTTTGAACAGTTGTCTCCAGGCAACTGGTGTGTAGTGCAAGCGTTGGCTGATTCAGCCAGAAAACAATGATCGCTGTCACCCACACCGCAGCCCACATGGTCAGCACCTGACTCGGCTTTGCCATGATTTCAGACAACAATAACAATTGCCATCATTATTGATTTTATCATTGGAAATCTCACAGGTGCGATTGCATTGGAATGATAAATCCAGCAAAACAGACAGTACGCAGCTGCAGTCTCACATGCATTGCCAAATTTAGAGGTTTGCGGTGCAGAGCAAGAGATCAACAGTGGGAACAACAGACCGAAAACTGTCCAGAGAGACCGAATGGAACAAATCAGAAACACAATCGACACAGGAGCTGAGCTGTGTCGCCCACCTGATCCAAGGCAAAACCCGGGAAGAAGGCTCAATGTTTTGTGTTTTATGAAAGGCTTTCAAAGCTTTCCCCGTCCACAGGATCTCGGATGTCAGGTCCTCAACAACAATCCACCAACACAAGGCTCTGCAAGAACTTCAAATGACTCGAGATGTCAAATCCGGGAAGGAGCAAAGAAACTAATATCCGACGTCACTGCTTTGAACAATGGCTGAAACAAAAAAAACCTCGACGTGCCGTTTAATATTTCAAGACCTGAAAAGCATTGATCCCGCGATGAGGGGGAAATGTGATCTGTGAACATGCAGACTCCATATTCAAGGCATTATTACTATTCCCGACCTGCATTTGTGAGTTATGGCCACCGAAGCTCTAAAGGCCTCCCCTAGAAGCTGTGCGGGTTACATGGAGCAGTACATCACGCGGCTTTACAACGGCAACACACACACAGCGACATGCAATTCAGAGCAGCCTGATTATTCTCCTGACATGCATTGGAAACTGGACAAATGAGTTTGTCCCTGGACAAGTTATTCTGACGAGAAAACACTTCAATAGGCACCATCCGTTTGTCTGCTTTCGTCAGCCTGGCAACGCCGCAGAATAGCGAACCGTGGGATGGGTCCACAGAATGCGCGTCCTTGGTCCCTCAAATTCATGCACCACCAACACTGCACCGCTCGTAGATTGCAGCTGACAAACTTTTTTCGCAACTGCATAATAATTTTGCCTTGTCATTTCAACACGGTGCAGAGAACCCCCTGTTATTTACGTCAACCTTTGATGTACGATACCTCAATAAGCAAATGAAAAGGGAACGGTAGTCATAAAAAGATACTAAGAAACTTCTGAGGCATTTACTGAAACAAGCCTTTCAGATGATTGTACTGCTCCGACTATGCAATGGCTGTGATTGGAATGAAGGTACCTCGCATCTCTTTGATAAAGAAGGTAATACACACCATGTGATTTCAATGCTTTCTGCCTACGGTATTTCGTGGGTTGTGCATTAGCTTTATGGCAGAATGCATGCCAAACTAGCAGGTTACAAAAAAGGTCTTTCACATCAATGAAGACATCAACCGATGCAACATGTTTCCAGATCCGTGTGACTGCACACTGGGGAGCAAAAGATTGTGAAACACTTCTTTGGAACAAGTTCACCTGTCAACAAGCCACAGGTGTTAGAGAAACAGTGTTCCCACAACGCACGTAGAAAAACCGGTCAACGAACGATTTTTGGTCACTGCCTCTCATCGTCTGGATTTACAGCACAATTATTGAAGTCAGAATCCGGTGTGCAAACAGGGAGACAAAATTGTGCAATCGATTCACTCCACAAAGTGCGACATATTGAACAAACCCAATCAGAAATTGTGAAAACAGAGTTCAGGACTTGTTCTCTCCGGAATGCCCAGCAGCTTGTGAGCAGTGACAACAACTTATCGTCGGGCAATTCTGCATGCCATCGGCTGCTGGTGCTGCGTCCCACACTCAACTCTGTCCGATCGTGACCAGCATTCCGCTGGACATGCCCTGCACACAATTCTGAAAAGAACCGAAGACAACGGTCCACTTTGTCAAGGAACACCAATGCTTTTTGCTTGGCTCACAGAAGTTGTGTTTTGTGTGCAAGCAATTCGAGTCCTGCCCAGATGCAATCAAGCACCTGATAATTTTGCCCAGCTCTTACCCAGATTCGTTTTCTTCCTCCTAATGTTCACAACCCCGAGATGGCCACTTGTGAATCCCATAATGTGTTGAGCAGAAGCAAAGCTTTTTACCAGTGGTTCGTCGTTCAGCATGCGAGAACCAACACACCATAAGGCAACCCGTGGATGAAGCTCTCACACCTGCCTGTTGATGTTGATCCCGCACAGGAACAAACAACGGCAACTGCAGTGTGTTCAATCACTGATGTGTCCACAATAGGATGTACTGAGCGTCCAAAAAACGTTCCCTGCCTCATCCATCTGTCGAGAACAATCCTCGGGAAACGATCAACCCGCAGGAGAAAGCAAGTTCATGCAGAAGACAAGCTGTTGTGACTGCAGATACAAACATCCACAACGGTGCGAGGAAATACGGAAGCACTGGCACGGAACATTCAACGTGACAAGGACTTTCCTGAACCGGGCAATTTACTGCTGCACTGAATTTATTTCCCAACGCACAAAAACATGGGCAGCCCAGTAAACCAATGCAGCGACGATCATTTTTGGCTTGATCGGAAAGTCAATGCCAATATTGTGGCCACAACCTGGGACAAGGCCTGCCTGCCTGCACGCCACGACCACTGGTCATCCCCGGAAACCCCCATTGTGATTTATTCCAAACGAAAGGAAATAATACTGCAATGCAAATACCGAGCTTGCTTCTCAGTCATTGGCCTCACATTTACGCCCTGCCACGATGACCCCCTGACACACGCCGAAGCGACATCCACGAGGCACAACCCCGAGTGGGAAATGACCTGGTGCTGCCATTCTGACGGGGGGAGGTTGGTGTTTTCTGTTGTACCGATGCTGGACCCCAGGTGGGACTTGGCCTGGTGCTTCTTTTCTATGCAGGGAGGGTTCAATGGTAACACCCATGCTGGACCCTGGGTTGGACTTAGCCCAGTGCTACCATTCTACACCCAGTAGATGTTTGACAACAACACCCATGCCAGACCTGGGATGGACCTGGTCTGGTGCTGCCATTCTGTGCATGGGGGTCCAATTGTAGCACCCATGCTGGGCCCAAGGTAGGACCTGGCTCCCTCCCAGGGCAGGGGATATGTCGCGTCATTTTTCCCGAAGCCTCATTTTACAACACACTTGGACACACTTCGCATTCGGCGTGAGTAAAAAACCCGGCAAACAGACAAATGATGTATTTCTATCTTCAATTCACTTTAAATCGCAAAGTCCACTTCTTTTTCAGAGAAGAACCAGACAGACGGGGTGACACTTAACAGAGGATTACAGCGCAGGTAGCACCGTTGAGATATGAGGTTGTTAGCAATTGCTGCCGATATCTTAAGCGTCTGAGCATCCGGTACCGATCTCATCCCTTCCGCCCGACCGGCAGCGCCTTTACATCTTGAGATCAGCATGCCCTACTTCTCCTGCAGATGGCAAAATAAATCAAGATTTGCTGAAAAGATCGCGGAACCACCAAATCCTCCACGTCGGCTCTCTGCTTCAGCTTCCCCTCACATATTTTTGCTCATAATTTCCTTGGTGTGATGCCCAAGGTCAATCTCTTTGCTTTGCGAATCAAAAGTACACGGGCTCAGATAAAGAGGAATGAATTGGGATTCTGACGGCATCGTTGATGCGCAACATCCGCTTGAAAGGAGCACCTCATCCTGACCCGAAAGACATTCGGCCTTCAGGAGTCTGTTCTCATAACTTCCCCCAGCTTCGTTGATGGCTGAAAACATCATCACTGAGGCTTTTGTCTTCACGAAGTTTCTTAATTAAGTGACGACACAGACATTAAAGCAGCTTTGAACGCGCAGATTCTGCGACAGATACTATGGATTCGTCACTGATCATCTGGGCAAAGCTTGTCACTGCCTGGAGCATCTGACCTGTCTCTCTCACACTGAAGTAACAATGTAAATTCCGTGTTTCACTCGGTCACCAGATGACACAAACCAATTTTGCTGTGAGGTCGTGCGGTCTTCCTGGCGTTGCTTTTCTTCGGAAGCTATAATGAAATCTGCAAAGCAACACTGATTTATTGTGTTTTCACTTGAATGCTCTTTGTGAATGGATTCTTGTCTGGCGTCTGTTCCGCCACAGGAAGAGCCAGCAGGTTTGCAGAGGAAATCTCCAGATTCGCACCAAAACGCGTCACAAAAACTATATTCTGCAGCTCCAGAACTGAAACGGACAAAAAATGGGAGGCTTTTCAAATCTCTACTTTCAGACAAAAAGAAGGCCCACACTTTTCACACCTGGTCCACCCAACAGAAATGTGCGGTCCACAGCAGACTTAACACCGGACGTGCACCGCCTCTTCTCCAAAAATACCAACGAAAACAGAATGCAAGCGAGCAGAACCAGTGCCCTGTACTACCTCAGTCCAATACTTAAAGGGCGTCCAATAGAAAATGTTGCCCTGTCTCGCCAAGTATGAGATGGGCAATTGCGGAATACAATTTACCTTTTGACGGTTGGGTCACCCACAAGATGTGTAGGCCTCGGTCAAAAGCTAGATAGCTTGGCCTCCCATTGTTGCGCCACGAGTTTTATTTTTCACACAAAAGACTCAATATTTTCTCAGCGGGTGGGTCATCGGACTTTTTGGCAGATGACTCCCTCGGGGGTCTGAAGTCAGGTGTGTGAAAAGTACACGCGTCGACGCTGCCCAGCAGTCGTGCATTGTTTTGTTGACACCTCAGGCAAATCTTGAGAGAGTGTTCATTCATGACTGACAGTCAACAAGTTTAGCCTGTTTCAGCTGCAGGCGCGTTGGGCGCGGCACGACCACATTATCAATCATACGCCGCCTGTACCTTTGTTACTTTTTCCAGGTCGAACAATGCAGACTTCAGGTGGATTCTTCACTGCTACCTCGTCGAAATTTCCTTGTGCATCTCAATGCTGCATGAATCACTTTCAGCAAGTTCGGCGCATCTGCCTCGCGTCGCCCTCCGAGTCGTGAAATATTAATCACAGTGACATGCTTCACAAGTGTAGGTCACGGCACCTGTGGCACTTGTTCGTTTTTGGAGCTTTTGTCGCAAGATTACTCGTAAGTCAGTTTCGTGCGAGGCATTCGAGACAACATTCCAACAGTTGTTGCCACAGACGCATGAAAAAGTGACACGGCGACCACATCTTTTAATTGTCCCCTTTGTCTGAGATCCCAACCCAAACTTGGAAGCCACAAAACAAGCCACCTCACTCTCCCCATGCTCCACACTGGACTCAATCTCGTACGCAAAAGAGAAAACTTGTCAGAGTGCCTCTCTCTGTCTCAGTCACCTGAGGTAGTACCACTTTGGTTCGATGGCTTCGGGTGCGGTGCAAGCTGAGCCCAATCCACTGCGACACACGCGTGCTGATTCGACCACACGAGCACGAGGGGCGTCTTCTCCGCTTGTGTTTGAATTGCAACTTCCACAATTTCTTGTCACAAAATGCACATCAACATGCAGAGGCAGATGGTGTGAAGCAACTCCAAGATAAAAGAAACCTGCAGACTTTGGGATCCTGATCAAGGCAGTGCTTGAGCCGCAGTCCTCTTCTGTGACAAGGACCCAGACACACACTGCCTGATCTGGTGCCCAAAAATTGTGTTCTGCTCCTGAAACTCAAGTCTGACTTCTGGTGAGTCCAGGATGCACACCTCAATTTCTACCAAGTCCAAGCAAGTGGCTCACCCAGGGGGTATGACATTTCAGTTTTGACAAAGCAAACAATTTTTAACTCAGGGGAATGGGGTTTGAAGCGCACCATACTTCTAACCCCAGCCCCTGGAAACTTGTTCCATAAGACAGCACTACAGAACGCGGTCGCGGACTTCAAAACGGAGCAGCTGGCAAAATTTTTCTTGCTGACTTTTTCACCAGCATTCCTACAAATCTGTTTCAGTTCGATTTGCTTCCAGAACAAAAAAGAGATCTTTTCCACAACTGTAAGGGTAAGAGACCTGTCTGACTGCAAATTTCACACGGGTTTTCGCTTGACACTTCGAACACATGCCTGAGGAAAAAAAGTGCTCCGCTTTCAAAGCCTACCACTCCAAGTGGGTTTCCACGTCAGCTTTTCAACAATCAAATCACACCTTTTGAAATCCAGTTACCACTTCATATTGTTGCCCGAAGGTCCCAGCTCTGCATTTTCTTTTCACCACCAATTGCCTCTTGAATACATCAAAAAGCGCAACTCAAGTTTCAGCTTTCTTCTTCAGAGTAGACTTCTTTCTTTCAGCCGCTCGAAAGAACAAGATGGTCTCCAAATATGACTTTGACCATGTTAACACAGCACTGATCTGCCTCCGACACAGATTAGTGATCATCTGATCAGTACCATAAAGGCCAAAGTGATATCATGCACCCAATTCCTCAGTGGTTCAGACTTCCCGTAATGCACATCAATTTTTCGCTGATGGCTCCAACACGGGCTTTGCCGAGATACATGATGCAATTTTGAAAGCACCAATTTGTGGACAAATTTCTGCTCGTGGCAGAAAGTAGCAAAAGTACACAGAGAACGCAAATTCACTCAGAGAGCGACCATCACGCCTTCCGAAACACAAATCTACACCCAGCACACTGCGCCAAACTTGATTTCTTACATGAGAGAAACCAGAATCCAAACGAAACGAGTATCATTTCCCCAGAGTCAGGTGCAAACATGACAAGAATGATTAGGCAAATCTCCAAGGCATGTCGCAAGTTGTCAGAACATGCCAGTCACAAGAAACTAATGAATAATGCATTTTCTGCCAAAAATAGTCTGTTTCGGTATCAAAAACCTGTTTAGTGGTTTGGCACCCCACCTTCAAACAATCTTCGATTCCAAAAGTAACATCCCCAATCTTCGTTGACGAATCCAAACCGCATTTTTGCCCGTTGTTTGTGAGATTGTTTTTTGTCCATCATGGCATGCACACTTCGCGTGGTCACTTCAATCACCAAGGGCAAACTCATCTTGTGGAAATAGATCCACACAGAAATTCATTCAAGATGGGCACACCAAAATTCGTGCGGCACCGATTGAAAATACCAGAGGTTGGAGACTCTTTCCCACAACACGACACGCCAGGTCTGTTGGTCGTTGGAGTTCATTCCTCGTGGGTAATCTGGCGCTTCTGTTTCCTCTCCAGCGAACCTGGCAGAAATTTCTCTGTTTGACAAGCTCCGGATCAATGAATCATTCGAACTGTGCACGCAAAACTGCAAACTCGTTTTCAAAGAAGGCCCAAGAATCAGCTTAGTTCCAAGACATTCCGCATCAAAATATCCTTCAATTGATCAAAAATAACGATCAGGTGTCAAGCTGCACCGGCTGAATTTGTACCCTGATCTATTCATTGATCTGCGCCAAAAATGACATGTGCCAATGCCTCTGCGTCAAGAAGCAAACAGAAAGCAACATAAGACCTGATTAGGTGCTTCGTGAGATTTCTCCCTACAAAGCAGGACAACAGCTGGATCACGAGCACTTTGAATGAAGAGAGTTGGGAAAGCGCAACGTTGGAAAGCTTTGCCCTGCTCTTCCAATAATTTCTGCACAGCATCAAGTTGGTTGTTCACGGACACAAAACCAGGCAAAATGCAGGCACCACAGTTCTGGAAAACACGCCAAGCAAGCTGTCTTGGAGCCAGAACATTTTTGTCTCGGGATCTGAAATGTTTCAACAATACCCACAACACAATTTTGCTGCACCAATTTTCGGAATTGCCACAACCCAAACAACAAAACACGACCTGCCATTTTCCGGCTGCCAACCCAATCCCAAGAACTCGTAACTGGCATGGGCAACCTCATTCAGCTCAGCTGTTCCCAAACCTTGCCTTGCTATGGACAGTCCGTGTTTTGGGCTAAGTGTCACCTGGGTCCTGGAAAAAATACTTTGTAGTCCACACAACGAGCGCGATAAAATCACAGTGGAAGCCTTGATCCCATACATTATGTACAATAACACAAAAAGCGTGAATGGTAACCTCACATTGAATGACAAAAGGAAACATTTGACGACCTTGGTGATTGATTTCTTTCTCTTTTAGAATGCTCCATATTTTTAATGCAACCTGCTTGATCAATAGCCACAAATGGTAAATACCTGTTATGCTTACAGCAACCTCAATACTAATCATTTTCGTAGATTCCAATATAGAAACCCCTGCTTGCCAATAAAACCATCGATATGCACACAAACTGGCCTGCGGTGTGACGAAATCGGATTCTCGAGATGGTCAGAGTCGAGTCTTCACCAAAAGAAGTTGCTTCCGTCCGTATACATTTACACCAATTCCTTTGCAAGTACGGCAGGGGACAGTCTAAAAACATGTGAACCACAAGTTTTGGAGCACCACATCCAGCGCGGCAGGGTGTATCCAAGGCCCAAATGCACTTTCGCATCAAGCTGCCACCTGAACAGCCGCTGGTACAGTGCGATGAGGCAGATCCACAAAAACATGCCGATCTCACTGAAAGACTTTGTCAGTGCACGATGCTTGCAGACAATCTGTGCGTGCTTTTTTCACACACTGCAGGCAATGGTTTGATAAAAAGACTTCAAGTGAACGTGAAAAGCCGGAGGCATCCAATGGTTGAACTGAGAATTGTAGTTTCTTTCCCCGACAAAATGAAACAAGTCAACGGGCATATTCGGTTCAATTCATCTGCAGATGACTTCAGCAATTTCTTGACACGTTCTAGAAGCAGCAAAGCAACGGAGGGAAGTCAGCCCAGTGTGTAGGGATGTGCATGTTCATTCTGCACAAGGCTGAGATGTTACCTAGATGAGCGTTTGTTTGTCAGCGCACAGAGCGGGTGGAGGTGTGACACAAAACTGTCTTGATGTCACAGACATGAGGGCCCCTTGAGCCCATCATGTTTTGGTCAGTGACCTGGAGATCCAGGGACCCCCCTCATATTTGATTGCTTTCAACCTGATACGATTCAGCACTAAAGTGTTCCACCTCAGGATGAGGTCAAGCCAGATCCAATCCAAGGGGTTGGTGGCTCAGCGTCTCTGTTCCACACTGCGGCATTGTGGTTCGGTCGAGTGTTCCTACCACTTGGGTCGGGCTTGACCTTGCCGTCGGTGAAGTACCTTGTTCCTTAAATTGAACAAGAAACTAGTGAGTTTCTACGACCCAGAGCTGCAAGCAAAAGAACCGACCAGGTTCCAAAAGGCCAGGTGCTGAGGCTCTCTGGCACACAATTCTTCTCAAAAGCCTGAATCTTTAACTCAGACAAACTTTTCCCACTGTCTGAATCCTTTCGTGATCTCTGATGCTCCCACGGGAAAACCACAGACTCTCCGCAAGAGCCCACCCACAGACCTGCAGACACAAGGGCTGGTTCCGCCAACAGGACTTCGTCCCACAGGGGAAATCGTCTCGCCAACTGCAGCATTACGTCGCTTCCCTCACTGATGTGCTCATCAGAATGGATCTGCACAGGAATATTTACGACTGTGAATAAATGTGCCTTTTCTCTTGCAATGTCCATGGAGTATACAAATCTCTCATACAGCATATCTCTCCCAAGAAAATGTCAAACAGGAATTGGAAAAAAAAACCGCGAAGCCTTCCTACACAATGTTCCGTGACCCTAGCAGATTATAAAATCTGTTGACAACGGCGATGCCTGCTTTGGTCGAGGAACCTTCCAAACATCGTTCTACTGAACACCTTTGGAGAACCTGAACAGCACGAGCGATCTTCAGTGAACCGAGGCTCATGCTGAGCACATCTGCTCAAACCACACGCTGAAACAACATTCAACTCTTACACTGTGAAACGTCCAACTCTCCTGATATGAAATGTGGGAAACCTGCCACCACCGTTTCCACCTCAACCGAATCCACATAGCGTGGTTCTCATTTGCAACATCATGAGGTTACAACAGGGCCAGCTGATCATTACTGTCACATTTTGTGGTTGCACATATTCATCAGCAACAGGCCATGCAACAAAAACACAACCTCGCTTTCAATTCCGCTGTTACGAGTACACATCGGTGTATTTTGGTCTTCGACGACGACTAACGTCAACAAAATCTTCATCATTGCTTGCAACTGAAACGTAAGCAACACCACGCACACTTGCAACACCTGTCTGAACCTTGCTTACGAGTACTGTTCGGAAATGACACTCAAGCCAATATTCAAACCCATCAACAAAACCAAAAAGCATCACGAAACCAAATTATAGGATGAATGGCTTTCGATATCTTCCCCACCCTCTGACACAGACGCGCATTCTCCCCTCGCTTCCCCGACTGCTCTTTCCGCAGTCCCTTTCATCCTGACCCCACCCATTAAGAAGGCTGGAAGTCTTTGCACTTCAAGCTGTTTTAAGTTGCCCAAAAAGAACGGTTTGTTTGTGACTTCCGAACTCAAACAAAGGATTATAGGCGTGTCCCTGCAGCACAAGCAGCTCAGGAAATGTGTGCTGAGCCACACGCAGAGAATACATAATGCCTGCTGCCAAATACACTGCGCAGGTGACACACAGAAGACGTGTGGAGAAGACAAGAAGAAAGCAGTGTATACTTACATCATCCCACTTAATGAATTTATTGCCCTTGATAAGGCTTTCCGGTACAGAAATCGGCTTAAGCTGCACAACATGAACACCTGGCTTGGACCCAGCCATCTTGGACGTAAAACTGCAGGCTCCTACAGGTCGTTAAAGGTTCTCCTTCTGTTTCTTCTCTTCCTCTTTGTTGCAGGCTTTTCTCCTGCGAGGAAACTGCAGCTGCAGCTGTGACAGCTCTCCGACGGTTATCCTTAAGCCTCCTCCAGCAGGTTAATACTGCAGGACTTTATCCGTCCCTTTTCCCACCTTGTCGTAACAGTCAACTTCAGTGCTGCTCCAATATGGTGTCCTGCGTGAATAGATGGAAAATCAAAGTTTCAGTGCACAGTCTCGACGAGCGTCCGGGACTACAAACAACACAAAACTGCCAAACAGGCAGCGTCGAGTGCAAATGATGCCTCTCCAGTGTCGCACAATATTGCTGTTCAGTGTTTGCGCTGGTATGAATACAAACTACACCATCACGGGTTCGACGCAGAGAACTTTCGAGCCAGAACTGAAACACATCGGACGAGCTCAGACTGCATAGACATTTTAACTGAGCGCTGGGGCTTGGCGCGAAGCAGCTTCGGTCGGTCGGCAGCTGTGGCGATGGCCTGCAACAACTCTCCCAGCTTCACTCCCACTCCAGCCCTCGCACTCGCGTGCGATGCATGGCGAAAACATCAATGATAGAAACTTCGCATTGGCTTCAATGTAAAGCAGCAGGTTACGCTGGGTTTGCTGCGTTTGTTATTAATTTAGCGCGGCAGGCAACGAGCCTTGCCACTTCAGCTTCCTGCCTCCAATGCCAAAGTCAACACAATGGTGTGTGCAACACATGACGGAATCTGAGATAAAACAAAGAAGAAACATCAGCTGATTGCTGTGCTCTGATGTGTAAGATCAGTGTCGCATTCCTTTTGATCTATCGTGTGTTTGAGCATCCCTTCCTGTCCCTGAAATTGTCAGCAACGAACCGTCATCTGATTCCAGACAGAATATCCGGCGACAGGGTGCAATGGTGCGTCGGTGCACTGGCGGCGGACACACACACACACACACACACACACACACACACAGAGAGAGAGAGAGAGAGAGAGAGAGAGAGAGAGAGAGAGAGAGAGACAGAGACAGAGACAGAGACAGAGACAGAGACAGAAAGTAAGTCCCAAACCCAACATCCTTGGGCACCACTCGGCGCTCTGAACTAAGAACTCCGTGGCACCGTTCCCGGAGGACTGTTGACCAACCGCACCTCTCGAGGTTCCTACGATTCCTAGCTCTATCTGTGCAAGAAATGTTCACATCCAGCTACTGCTATTCATCTGCACACACGTCACCAACAATACGAGGACGTATTTCAAAGTTCGTATCGCTGTCATGATTGCCTCGTGATTGCTTGCGCGTAAATTCCGATCAAATAGTCAATTGGATCTATTGATTTCTTGGACAGAGATGTGTCGGTCTGTCACTTTCGTGCAGGTGACCGGCAGGTACAGGTGTTGTCATGGCACAAGCATTTAATGAACAGATTCCTGCAGGGGATGTTTGTCTGAAAGTCCGGCAAAGAGTATGTGCTTGGTACTCACGTCTTTTGGGCAAAACAGCTGCAGACACTGCGAGGGAACTTAGGACTGTTTTTGGTGACAAAGCGATCAAAAATGCAGCTGTGAGGAGTCTCTTCCGCCAATTCCGGGATGGCAGAACAGAGATGAATGACCTCAAAAGGTCAGGACGACCAAAGGTCCGGACAGATGACAAAGTGCAGCAAGTGAAGGACATTGTGAAGGAGAAACCAAACAGCACCATTCACCAAATTGCCTTGAGGTGTGGTGTCAGCTATTCTTCTGTGCAAAAAATGTTGAGATCTGATTTGAAACTGAGGAAGCGCGCCTCCAAACTTGTTCCCCATGACCTGACTGACTTGCAAAAGGAGACCCGAATTTCCCTGTGTGTCCAGTTTCTTCAGAACTGTGAAAGGAAAGGATGGCTAAGCAGAGTGATCACTGCCGACGAGAGTTGGTTCCACACCATCAATCCCAACTCAAAGACTGGAAACATGGTGTGGCTTCCTCCAGGAGCTGACAGACCACAGGTCCCTCGTCGCCCAATGTCTGCCAAGAAGGCTATGCTCATCTGTTTTTTCGATCATCTTGGTCTTCTGTATTCACATTGGGTCATCAATGGGACAGTAACTTCTGCAGTCTACATCCAAGCATTGAAGGAGTTGAGACAAGCAATTTGCACCAGGCGTCCTCGTCTCTGGAACAGGCGACGTGCCCTGCCCTTCCTACTCCACGATGACAATGCTTCTCCTCATACCTCTGCTCCCACAGTCAGGCATTAGCAGATGACCAACTTCAAGAAGGTCCAGCACCCTCCCTATTCCCCTGACCTCAGCCCTTGTGATTTTTTTTTGTTCCCTTTTGTGAAGAAGAAACTCCGAGGGAGAAACTTTGCAAACATTGGTGAGGTCATCCAAGAGGTCGACGCAATCATTGGTGCCATCCCCACATGGAAATGGAAAGAATGCTACCAGGACTGGAAGCGCAGAGCTCTAAAGTGCGTGTACTTTGACGGCAATTATTTTGAAGGAATGTCTCTGCCACCACCGTGAGGAAGAGACCAAACCTGTAAAAATGTTTTGTCAACAAAGATGACACAACTGGACACGAACTTGACGTGTTTGTTGTCGTGTGCGTGCGCTCATCTGTGAACTAGGCCACACACAGGTCGACCAAGGCAATCATGACAGCGATACGAACTTTGAAATACGTCCTCGTACAACACCTGTTGGTGTGAATATTGCAAAATGGATTCTGTGACACAGACCAACAAGCCGCCCACGGAGACAAATCTTACACAATCACCCCCACTCAGGACAGCCGGAGTTGGACACCGATGTGCAACGCAAACGAGAATACCAGTCGAAATACAAACTCTATGCTCAACACTCCCCTAGTATGTCATTTGATCGAGGAGCCACAGTTGCCCGGGAAAAGATCCTCGGAGGAACCCGTAGGATGTGCAATCCAACCAGGAAAAGTGCTTCACAATCCACATGGACGGAGTGCATGTTCGTCGCTTTCCACCACGACAGTCAGTTCCACAGCACAAGCCATTCAGGGACGTCCCAAAAATGTAGACTCTGCTCGAACCACTCCACATTGCGCACAGGTTGGTGCAGCCTCACTGTCAAGCCTCAAGGTCAGCTTCAAACCGTTTTTACGGTGAGGGTCAAACCGCTCAACCTCGCTTCCTTCAGCGTCGCCAAACCATCTAACTGGGAGCCTGATGTATTCGTATTTTGGTTTGGTTGACTCTACCTCGCATGGAAACAAGAACGTAGCGACAACAACGCAGGGCAAGAGTGACCTCGCGAGCATGAACAGTGAACCTTGCACATTTTTGACATATTCTCTGACATGTTGAATGCAAAAATCGATCAATGATTCAAGTTTTGATCACGATGTGATCAGAGACCAGAACACGTTTTGAAGTCAGTACTTTTTGGTGCAAGAAAAATACGTAGTTTGGGGATTCTCTGTTCACCCAGACAAGCCACACGCAGATATTCAATTCGAGATCCTGTCCACAAAAGGCAACACCCCTGCAACCTCGCGAAAGCAGCTTTTTGGAAATGCAGCTGTGGTTGTTTCATCTGCTCGTAGATCTGATCTGATGCCAGAGGTGTGACCATCACAGAACCAGGCTTCCCGAACCAATGGTAAATTTTTTTCTCATTTTACTGTGGTCGTACTCACCAAGGACTCAAGACACAACTGGATATCCAACCACTTGGTTTGCGTGGCATTCCATCAGTCCATCACTGAGTGATCAGTAAAAGTTCACACAAACTGGCACCAGCCTCGAAAGAGTCACACTTGCACACGTTCCCGATGGCGCCTTTTGAAATGCAGAACCAAACAAACTTTGGTGCTTTGAAAGCCTGAAGACAACAGCCATCTACGGATTGTTTCCAAACCACGCATTTTTGCCTCACGGCAGGGTTCTCACACTCTACAAAACTGGCGCCTGTGAAAATGACGCTTTTCGAGGCCTTTGAGAAGAGTTCACAGAGTTTTGTGATTGAACAAGAACCTTTCATAAACACCCTTTTGTGGGGCGAGAACCCATTTCTCGTGCAAACGATGAAGGCGCGTGCGACATGTTTTGTGACCGCTGAGTTCAAGAATGTCTTCTTCGTCAAACTGAAGCGTTGCCTGCCAAAATTGAGACCAAGGGTCGGGTCCCGGTCACCCCCCCCCCCAATCTGGGGTAGCGCCCACAGTGGCCCCTCTGTAGCAATCTTGGAGTCGACAAAAGTACCAGTCACTGAGAACGCCACTTCTAGATGAAGAAGCCGAAAATAAAAGCCACTGATTCGTGAACTTGTGTTTCAGAATTTCGGTGAAGCTGTGATACGAAGCTGGGTCACTCAAATATCGCTCACACGTTTCCGTTTGCATGTCAAAATCGTGTCTCATGCACCTGTGGTATGCAGCCATTGCATTACGATATTCCTTGTTGATGCATAACATTTGCCCTGGTTCATTGTTTTGACAGTCACAGAAGGACTGCAGGACTGACAATTTTGCTGCTCACCTTTTCATTTGTTTCACCCGCCTCGCCTCGTGTGTTTCTCGATTTCACACAAGATGACGCCACGAATTTCGGGTTCGCGCCGTTCGGCAAATTTGTTGCGTTCGCTTGTTGGAGCGATAAAAGAATTTATCTTGTGTCTTGCAGACAAAGAATGGATACATCTCCCTCCGCCCTCTCGGAAAATGTGTTCGGTTTGTTTCGCAAGCACGGAAACGAGGATTACCTGGGCGAGAAAGTCACCCAACTCGAGCACGCTGTGCAGTGTGCGATGATGGCAGAAAAGGAAAGCAGCACGACTGAGGTGATTTGTCTGAGGAAGGGACAGGGACGGACAGGTCCTGCGCCCCCCCCCCCTTCTGATCAGTTCAGTCCGCAACATTTTTGCTACAGACCCAACATGTGTCAAAATTGCAATCGGCTCCCAAGAGCCCAAGTCATTGGGTGAAAGTGCAGGTCACATGAGCAAGAGTAAAACATGGTGGACCAAGTTTTGAGTTGGATTCGGGTGTCTGTATCGCGTACACATGAAAACCTCACGTGTGCTTTTCTTCCATGCAGGCCATCCTTGGTGCTCTTCTGCACGACATTGGTCATCTCGTTGGACTGGACCAAAAGTCAGACCGGATGGTCACGGAGGGAATCTATCTGGGTGTCCAGGGCCACGACCGATTGGGAGAAGCCTTCCTGCTGCACCTGGGGATTCCGCAGGACGTGGCATGTTTCTCGAGGGGTCACGTCGACGCAAAGCGCTATCTCACTTTCAAAAAGCCGAAGTACTACGAAGGTGCGAAAGTCATGCAGATGCTTCAGTGGATCTCTTCTTCTTTCGATGCTGTTCCTGGTCTGAACCAAGCTGTGGGCACTGCAGACACACGAGGACAGTGCTGTTTTCTTGCTCAACTTGTTCTTCGGCCCTTGTTCTCGGACCGAACACGATCACAACGATAGGCCTTGTGTTTTTCCAGAGCTATCGGCTGCAAGCAAGATGACCCTGGTGCACCAGGGAGGGCCCATGTCCGCAGAGGAGGCAGCTGCGTTCGAGCAGCACCCCCAGTTCGAGGCGTTGGTGCGCATGCGGGGCTGGGACGAGCGCGCCAAGGTGGAAGGCATGAAAATCAAAGACATCGATGCATATCAAACCATGTTCGAGGACTATCTGAAAAGGGTTGTCAGACAATAAACAGAAATGGTGCACAAAATATGAATTTGTTCTTCTTCCATGCAGTTTACAAGTGTTTCGCGCCAACCCCAAACAAAACTGCCGGCAGAGAAAGAAACGTCAAGAAACGGACCATTTTGTTGCCTGACACGTGCTGTGCCTTTTTTACAAGGAAGCCTTGCGAGCTGAAGGGGGTGTTGTGAGCCCTGTGTACGCTTTGTTTGTACGCTTCAACGCCGTTCGGATGGGCCCCGTGCCCAGTGATTCTGTACAGCGCTGGAAGCAGAGGCCCGAACTGAATCCACACAGCATTCAAAGGAGAAATCTGCAGCATTTTCCAGAAGGTGGGAACAGCGTCCAACTCATTGGCGATCTCTTCGTAACCTTCTGCCCAGTTGCGCTGAAGAAAACAAAGACATGAGCAAAATTGTCGTATCAGTTCAGCAGTCGACTCTTGCAACAGAAACTAGAATGGCGCTGGAAATCAAATCTTGGAGGGAAAATGTTTCGAAACGTGTCTTCACTGCAGACACAATTTCATAATCACCTGATAATGTCCTTTACACCTTGCTTGCAACATTGTCTGCATTTTCTGTTGATACTTGAGCATCTCCTGTTAAGGAGGGAGCTGGAGCTTTCCGCTCATGACTCCAGCGGCCCATCGTGCCTGAAGTTCCGCAAGCATCGGAGCGGAGCTGCCGGACGGAGCCATCGAGAGAAGAGCCAGAGTCGGGTGAGGCAAGTGAAAAGGAAACACCCACTTGTAGATAGGCCATGAAGCGCGATTGCAGTCCAAACCTGTGATCATATCAATTTGCACTCAAATTCAGTGACCTCAGAGCGAACATTTGGGGTTGAGAGTTCACATCCCACAAGTGTCCCTTTGTGACTGTTTCACTCACTTCGCAACACATTGTCGTCTACGAATGACAAGCTGAAGTTGTAACCGGTAGCAAACAGGACAACATCCACATTTTCCACTTCCGATCCATCAGTGAAAACAGCAGAGTTTTCTGTGAGCCGCTCGAGCTGTCCCCTGCACTTGATTAGTCCGTAGAGCAGTTTGTGCTTCAACTCATCGTTGATCATCATTGGACCGCCGTGCAATGGAATTGGCGTGCTCTTGGAAGAAAGTCCGTGGTGCTCATGATTCAGAAAAGCGTTGGCTCTTCGGGTGATTCCTTCCGCCTTTTTCTGCAGCAGCCATGGGAAAATCTTGGCCAAGTTCCACGTGAATCTCCCGCCAAAAAGAAGCTCAAACGGAACATTGTTCTGTCCAAATCTTGACTGCAGAGTTGTCCCCGTGCCAATGCCCAAGTATACCTCTCAAATGAAAACACAAACGAGCCGTAAATTCTTCTGCAAAAAAATGAAAATTACTCTCTTGGCCAAGAAGCAAAGAAGACACCACCCACCTGCTTTGCAACGTGACTGATGTCGACGGCGACATCACCAGCAGAATTGCCATTCCCCACAACAAGAACTGTTTGACCCTTGAAATCATCATTCGTCCTGTAGGAATGCATGTGGAGAATTTTTCCAGTAAAACGTCCCCGAGAACCTTCAACATCCGGCTGATACGGTGTTGCAAACGGGCCACTACACAGCAGGACTGCGTCGAACGTGGCGCACGTCAAAATTTCATCCTGCCCTCTGCAATTGGAAGAACACTCATTCACGCAAGGAAAAAAAGAAGAGCATCTGACAAACCCTCCGGTAACGTACACAAAACTGAAGTGTCATTCTTTGCGGGCTGAAACCTCACGAGAGAAAGACTCGATTTTGCTAACTTTGTGTGCACCACCCAGCGTCCTGATTGCATAAAGTCTTGCGCTTTGGTCACTTTCTCCACTCGAGTGTTGAACGTGATGTGACGCCGTAACTTGTGGTGGTAGCTGTAGCTCCTCAGGTACTCCATGTATTGAGAGTGATGCAGATGTTGGAGACCGTTCTCTGGCATCTGGAAGTCACTGAAGGCCATGGACTCCTTTGCAAGATTGGTCATCAGGTTGTAGAAGCTTGCCGCACCTTGGTTGGGTCTGGGACATTCTGTGTAGTTCCATATGCCTCCTGCAATTTTCAGGGCATCAGGCGGCGCACACTATTTCAAGTCAGGTCTCGGTGTTCACCTCTTGACCTGTGACAAAAATGACCTTCCGCTTTTTGGAAGGAATTCTGGGATGAGTTCAGGGTTGAGCTCTCAGTGAGAGATCAAGCTCACACATTGACAAAACGGTTCGTAGAAATTAGCCTTTGTCGAATGCTGAGATGTTCATTGCGTCTTTCTGCCCCCGGAATCAGTTCCCAGGACCGAACCCTTTCCGAGATACCTCAGCTGCACAGGACAAACCTTCGATTTCAAGTGACAAAACATAACGTCCAAAATGTTGGACGTAGCGGCGATTTGATGACGTCAAATGGGTTGTGAGTTTTCAAACTGAATCTCTCAGGAGCCTTCATTGCACTCAGTTTTAGCAGACCCAAACAAATGAAAAGTTACAAAAATAGTAAGTCTAATGTTCTTACACCTAATTACAAATAAATAAACCTAATTCTGTTCCAAATATATATTATTATTCACAATTTTATAAAGTCTCATATTTACATACCTCAATTTTTATTTGAAATGTACCTGAATAAATAAGTACTGAAATTTACAAAAACAAAAAATCTAATAATTTCATGCTTAATTTATGTAAATAAACCTAACTCTTTCCCAAAAAACATTTTGAATGTTTTCATAAAATATGATATTTCAATCTAACCCCACCTAAGATGCAAAAATTATTAAAAATCAAAAATTGAATGTCACCACTCAAACACCCAAACAATATACATTTCATCAATATACTTCTTTCACCAAATATTTGTACTTTCTGAGATACAAAACAATTTGTACAAGTATACATCCCAAATTTTTTACCCTTCCCAATTTGAACTTCTTGACCTGAAGAACCCAAAAATTTGAACTTCACAAATTCCTTCCATGAGTATTATCCTCAACCTAAATTCAACCAAAAAAGCCCTAAAGATCCTGATTTGATCCTCATCTTGACTATGAAACTGGTGTACACATACTGTTAGATTCATAGTCATTGCCTAAAGGTGCTTGATTTCGGTCGCTATGTCTCGGTCGCTCTTTGAGCGCCCTTCAACAGCGCAACCTCCTCAAGTCACCTGAAAAGACGGCAAACACTGGACACAATTTTCTGTGGAATTTTATTGTGTACTCCTCACATCGCTTTGTTGCCTTCCCAAGGCTGGCCAGATTGGGGAAACTTCACCGGAGAAGCCAAGTATCTGCCAGGGCGTCCAGTCTGCAACCCCAATCGTGCGAAAAGGAGCATCTCATACATTTACCGATATCGTCGTGTTGTTCGAAGCAGGTAGGCTCCAGTCCTTCGTCCAGACAACTTTTGATCGCGGCCAGTCCTCCTACGCCACATCCAACGATTGCAACTCGCTTCATGGTGATGTTGAATAACCGATTGCGTTTGAACTATGGTTTCGTCCCTTGTGTTGTGAGTCGACGCAAGTGGTGTAAATGTATTCGACGTTTTGTCTTGTTGGCGCAAAAACCCTTCGACCAGTCAGCAAGTGATAAATGAGTACAGCTCACCTTGCAAGTAACTTTTTTCCGGGTGAAAACTGGTTCACTGCGAATTGATAAGACGGATTTGACAAAACTGACTCCGCTCCATCTCCAACCCAGGGGCGAAGTGGCGTTTTACGCCGGCGGCTGGCCGCAACAAAATTGGGCAATATGATTCCGTAACTTTATTGCACCTTTGAAGGAGGCTGTCAATTTTTCTAATCTGTGGCAGACGAATGCATTAAAAACGCACGCGAAACCTGGTTGCTGGACAAAGGGTCACAGATCTGCAGCAACGTGCCTTTTTGAGCCAAATTTTGAAGTTTGTTGTTTTGAACACTGGAAAACATTTTTTCTCGCGGATGAAACTCCACTGCAAGTTTGGTGACTGCCTTTGCTGATCCTGTCAGACAAGGAAAACGTTTTGAAAAATTGGGAAAACCTTGCGCTCGTCAAAAAAGTGCGATTTTTACGACAAAGAGGATCACAGCTATGATGGGAAGGACGACGGGCCAAACGGAGCGCCGTGTCGTGGTTCCGGCGGCGCTCAGTCCCCGGCGCACGCTCTCCCTGTAGAGCTGCAGACCGTCGGCGAACGCTCCGTGTCCCTTGATGCGGAACAAGGTCGGTACGATGGGCGTCAGGCCGATTCCCTTCGAGAGCAGCTCCCTGACGCTGTGAACGGCGTTCAGTTCATCTGCGATGCTTTCGTACAAGTCGAGCAAGAGTGGCTGCAAAATATGTGGCCTACCAATGAAATATTTTCCTTTCCAGTTTGTATATTCACAATAACCACAGGGAAACCAGCCAAGGCAGAGGCTGTTTTGGACGTCAAACAAGAGACCAAAGATCAACGAGCCCACGGCCCAAGATTTGACACGAAATGAGTTTTTTTTTGTTGTTGTTTGTTTTTCTTCCTTTTTATTGCGACAATGTTTTCATTGGTTTTCCCAGTAAACCAACTCGATCTGGTTTCCACAAGAGGGGAGTGAACAATGAAGTTGGTTTACCCCCTGGTTTAAAATGCCAGGAGTGAACCAACTTGTTTGGTTTACCCCGATGATCCAACTTGGTTTGCTCGTCCACAGACCGACATGGGGAACTGCACTCAGCCCGCGGCAACGGTTGGCCACGGGCTTGAAAACAGAAAATTGAAATTGATTGCCAGGTCACCACAAACCTTGGCGTGCAGAGCTCACCTGAAAACGTCCCTGACAGCGTTGTTTGAACTCGTCCCTTCTTTTGTTTTGGTATCTTGTCATTTGATCCAGAGTCGGAAGCTGGAGGCCTCCACTCACAACTCCGGCAACCCATCTGGTCTGAAGTTCCGAGAGCAGCGGAACAGAGCCTCCAACCGGCGTGACTGCGATCAGGGCCAGGGTCGGGTGAGTCAGATGCAACGGAAACACCCATTTGTACACAGGCCAAGGTATCCGGTCTCTTGTTAGGCCTGTAAATGCCAACAACGCCTTGAAGACATATTCTTTACAAACGCTTTTGAAGAAAACAAAGTCAAAGCAGTGAGGATAACAAAAGTACATGTATAATCATTTGATGGCAGGTTGCAACATCCTAACGTGCAACCCTGTCACCGGTTCAAACCGTTCAAACTTCAGGAAAACAAACCTTGTATGATCTCATCCTCCACAAATGGAAGACTGAAGTTGTATCCAGTGGCAAAGAGAACGACGTCTATGTCCTCTTCCAGTGGTCCGTCGGGAAACAACGCTTTCCCATCTTCGAAGGCCAGCAGGTTACCTTTACACTTGACTCTTCCAGAAACTAATTTGAACCGTAATTCGTCGCTGACCATCACAGAGCCGCCTCGCAGCGGGAGGGAAGTGGCGCTGGTGGCGAGTCCGTAATGCGTGTGATCGATCGCCTTATTCGCGTTGCTCTTCAAAATTTGAGCCACGAGCTTCAGACCGTTGGGCAGTTTGGTGAGAATTCTCAACACCAGTGAATGAAACTGAAGATCAATGGGCAGCGTGCTGTTTCCCAGTCTTGACACCAGCGTGGTTCCTCCCCCAAGACTCAAATAGACCTGAAAAACATGAGAACCGGGTGATTTTTTTTCTGTCGGTTTTGGTCCCTTGTCATTTGCACCTCAAAGTAGGTTGACACACACAAAGAGCACAAATTACCTGCTTGGCTGTATTGCTGATATCGGTTGCGGCATCCGCGGCTGAACTTTGATTTCCCACAACAAGAACTGTTTTGTCCTTGAATTCTGCGTTCGTTCTGAAGGAGTGCATGTGAAGAACCTTCCCCTTGAAGTCTGTGCGCAGACCCGGGATGTGAGGGGTGTATCCAGAATGTGCAGCTCCAGTACAAATCATCACTGCGGCGTAATCACTTGACGATTCCATCATACCGTCAATTCTGAAAGAGGAAGGGTCTCCATTTCTTTTGAGAATTCTTATTTAACAGAAAATTTTATGGTGAACAGCGTGGTGACTGCGTATCCTACCTCACACGAACCAACCAACAGCCAGTTTCATCGTAATCTTTCGCCTTGGTCACTTTCGTCACTTCAGCATTGAAAGTGATGTATTGCAAGAGTTCAAAATGATCGGCGTAGTCCCGGAGGTACTTCATGTAGTCGGTGTGATGCAGGTAGGGACTCAGGTCCTCGGGCATTGGAAAATTGCTGAACGACATCGGCTCTTTGCTCACATTTGTGGTCAGAGTTTTGTAACTGGCGGCACCTTGGTTGGACCTGGGATATTCTGTGTAGTTCCAAATGCCTCCTGAAATGCGTGGATGGAAAAATTCGTCAGGATTGAAAAACATGCTGCATGCAGAGTGCAGGACGACTCAGAAAACAGGAAATTAGTAAATCAATAAAGTTATTGAAATAAATATACTCGTTCTCTTGCAGATGCACACCAGACGCACACACAAATTTGTCGGAGCTTCCGTCTTACCGATGTCATCGTGTTGTTCGAAGCACACAGGACGCAGTCCTTCGTCCAGGCAACTCTTGATGGCAACCAAGCCTGACATGCCACCCCCGACAATAACAACTTTCTTTTTCATCGTTTTTGTTGTTGCAAGTCTTGTACCAAATTGCTATGGCAACAAAACTTTGGCCAAAATACGCCCGAGAATACACTTGCCACCAAAGAACCAGTTGATGCTCTACACGACTGACTGAGCGTACCAAATGTCCCTGACCGAGACGATGTCCCCCTTTTCTCTGATTGTTAAGTACTGGGTGCCCATATTAGGGAAGCTTTGCAACCGCAAGCCTTGTGCGACTGCATGGAAAGGATGAACTGAGCTTCTGTTCCGTTGGCAGAAAAAGCACATCATACTGCGCGAGTGTTTCGGTCGGACTCGCTCGACATCACACAGCAGCTCCACAAGCACCTCAATTGTAGTTTAAGATTTTTCGGTGCAGGCCTGTATGCATGCGCCCAATCGTTGGTACCAAAAAGGTTTGCGTGACACTCCCATGCAGCCTCCATCAACATCCGGGATCCTTGGCTCCACTCTTGGTTCGTTTCTCGTCACGTACAAGGGTCCTTGAGATGCCAGAGGCTCACTTCATTTGACCACACACCAAACAGAAATGTATGAGGGCGTGGTGTGCGTAAAAAGAAGGGAGACACTTTCTTTCACAAGCATGTACCGTCACCATTCAACAAGGAAGTTTTCTTACCATGGTGGTTTCCTTGGTCTGTTGATTGTTTTCTGTCCAAAAACGGGGGATACTGAAAGGGTAGTTTGCATTTCAATGTCTGTGTTTGTCCACTCGGGACTGTTGTTTTTTGGTGAATTTTCCCCCAAAATCCAACACTGTTGCAAAGAGGTCTGCAGAGGTGTGGTCAGTCCTCCATTTCCTCCCATGGTTCTTTCTTCGCCGCCTTGTCCCTTTCGCGCTCTGGTGTTGTGTTGTGCTTGAGTTCCCTTTCCACCCTGTGACAGGGAAATGAAGAGAATTAAGCTTTTAATGAATCAGATTGAAACAGGCAAAGACAATCACGGTCTGACAGACACCTGGGCTTCTTGGGTGAAATGTATGCTGAATTGGGCAGATAAAGTTGGCGCTCAAACCAATTTTTGCGAAAACTCAGCAAATGCACAGAATCGTCTTTTTTCGCCTGTCCCCATGAAAAGATGAACTCATAACTGATTACAATATCAATAGGAAATAAAATTAATAATGGATCAAATGGTTCGTGTAATTCCATTACCATTCGTAGCTCTGCCATAATTATAAATGACAACTGTTCTGTGTGACATATTTATTGTCATTGATAAGCCAAATTGATTGCCGCAATTGATTTGAGCGGAAATGACAATCGCGCCGGGGGATGAACTGGGAAGCGGAAGTGTTTCGGGGCCAACTCCGGATCACACAACCCCAACTCACCGGGGCGGATCAAGAATTCAAGAGACAAGGGTGATCTCAAGTCCTGTGACTATTCGTTCGAAAGGATTTCGTGCACCCTGCACAACCAAAGGCTTCCATGTGTTCTGCTTTGTCTTTTGTCTTTTGTTTTCGAGAGTCGGGAAGACCAAGGCCCTTTTTCCACAACGTGTCCACAAAAGATTGTCCAGAGAGCCAAAAGCAAAATTCAAATCCCTTGAAACTGCATGTGTTTTTTGTCCAAGCACATAATCCTGCTTTTCGCTGCATTTGAAGTTTTCGGAAGAAAGTGGACTCACCGAGACATTTTGAAAGATTGCTGTTGTGAACAATCCATAATTGTTGCCCAAGCACGGAGGCGACACTCGCTGATTGACGATTCTTTTTGCACGATGTAAGGTTCACAAGTATGAAAAGGAAGGGTTCACCCTTGCTGGAAAAATTGTTCCTGTCAAATTGCTCTTGCAAAATTGCTCTGTCAATTGGCCGGAAATGATCACCTTGAACGTTTGGCATTTCCTTTCGAACACAGAGAGCACAATGGTCATTTGGTTGACAAATGTGCACTTCCTGCATGATCGCTTTGGACGAAGGCCGTCCTTCAATGTCTGTTCATTGATTATGACAAACTCATGAAAGAATGAGTGAAAAATTCAGAGCTCATCAATAATTCATCAAAACGCAGGGAGGAACTCAACATTCGAAACCATCATTTTTCGAGTCCAGTGAAAATTTGGTGCATGCCATGCAACGACAAGGACCTGACTGAGAAGAACTCTACTCTTGAAAAAAGTCATCCTTGAATTTCAATTCTTTTCTGACGACACTCTCCAACTGGCACTGCGATTTTCGACGACCATTGAACATGCTCGTGGCACTAACTTTTTGGTATACGAGCACACACTCGATTTTGTGACTGAATGTTTGCGGAACAACCCATGCCAGTTTCTCGTCACAAACATGCCAGACATGCTCGTATCTTGCTGGCCTGGATAAACTTTCGTGTCTGTCCTGGATGAAGCGTTGACCAGACAAAAGACTCGCCAGCATTTTCACTGCCAGCGTCAAACTCTGGGGCCACAAACGCGCAGCTAGCAAATTTTAATTTGAATTTCTGAGATGCTTCAGGTGCAGACAAAAACAACAGGGCTGTTTTTTTTTTGTCGACGTACATGCAGGGTTCTTCCAAATGGTCACACACCGGACAAGCTTTGAGCCCTGAATTCTCAGCAAGGAAGGGTTTGAAATTGTGAGAAGACCAATCTATGTTGTGACCCATTTTGTTGGAATGTGCAACATTTTTGGACAATTTTCGCCTCGTTGTTGACTAGCTTGTCCCAAGAACAAGCAGCTCCAACTTGGGATGAGTTGTTTTCTTTGTTCTGACCAGTCAGATTTTGGTGGACCAATGACGAGGTTCAGCAACGCTTAATTTTCACATGGTCAGTGCTCCAATTGCCAGACCCTGCCCCAAATCACCACATTTGCCCTGAATTTGCTCCCAGAGCCAATGAGAAGTGACCAAATGGTTATTGTGCTACCGATATGGCAATTGGGCCGCTTCGAAAAAGGACCGCACATGTTTGCTGAACCTTCCCAATGTCTCAACCGCTCTTTCTACATTGGGGCAAGCCAGCCTGTTGTTTTGGTCTCTGCCAAAATACCTAGAAAGGACACAATTTGTCCACTGATTTGCGTGCGCTTTTTCTTCCAAAAATAGCTCCTTGGAGCTCGTGGTGATTTTGAGGATTTTGGTTGCTTTGATTTTGGTTGCTTTGATTTCAGTTGCTCTGATTTCGGTTACTTTTTTTATCAACTTTCTTGCCATATTACTCAACATCTATAACTTGGGAACTCATTTGGCACACACCCAAATAGAATGAAATGAACAAAATAGAACTTTTTGACATTCTTTCATATCAATATCCATGTATCAACCAAAAGGAATTGCCCAATATCCATTTTTAAATTTTCTATCAAAAATGACTTTTCCACCCTTGCTTTGAGCCTACCTAAAAAGCATTAAAAAAATTTCAAAAATCAAATGCTACCTCTTAAACCCCCATATAATATGCTACATTTCATTAATAAACTTTTTTCACCAACTGTTTGTACTTTCTGAGATACAGTCCCATTTCTATATTCATACCCTATATTTTCCATACTTTTGAATTTGAACTTTGTGACCTGAAGAACCCCAAATCTTGAACTCACAAAATCCTTCCTGGTGCATTATCCCAACCCAAATTGAACCAAAGGAGCCTAAAAGATCCAAAATCAATCCCCATCTTGACTATGAAACAGGTATACACATATTTTTGGCAGATGCTGCCTGTAGGTGCTTTGATTTCAGTTGCTACCATTTCGGTCAGTTTTCAAAAAGTGACCTTCAATGGTGCAACCTCCTGAAATCACCTGAAACGAAGACGCAATTTGGGTTCTGCATGGTTCACGTCTTGATGGTTTCAGCGTGAATCCGTTACCCAGGAGGAGGAGGCAGACGTCCCCAGAGCCTGAGTCACTTTATTCTCTGGCACAGGCATCGTCAAAATGCCCACTTAGTGTTGTGGTGTCCCGTGTGAATTTTGGCGATCACAAGTGCGATCATCTTCAAATCACTGACAAACAAATATCTTGAACAGTTCAAGGAGCCCACTAAACCATTAAAATTATCACCTTTTGTGGCATAAATTTACTCAATGGGAATTTTGTGGGTTTGAAATCTTGTCTGAAGGCGCTTCACCGCCTGCCGTTGTTTGCCAATTCCTTGATGGTGCTTTTCGGTCTGTTTATTGAGCACCTTTGTTTGCACGAACTGGATGAATGATGCTTTCATCAGGAGTGAGTTTCAGAGAAAAATCGTTCTCTCCCGCACAAGCAAGCAGTGTCTGGCTTTTCAGACACCGTCAAGTACCAGGTGCCTTTTGAACTCTGTCGCCCTTGACGGTTTTGATCAGCGCATCAGATCCGTTCACCTGCGAGCCTGTTTTTCGTGGACTGAACACAGAACACCTTGTGGGATCAACAGACCGCTGTGCGATGTGCAGTTTGGCTGATGAAACATTCAAATTTGATCCAGTGCGATTGGCAGATCTGTGTGCGATACATGCATATTTCATTGACGGCAGTGCTTGTACGCACTCGTACGTGTGTTGGTTTTGTGGTCTCAGAAGCCGGACTCAGCCGCCCGATTCGCAAGTCAACTTCTTTGATGTTCAGTGATCCGTGGTTGTCTTCGTTGTTCATAGGTGGACAAAACAGACGAGAGCTCGTTTTTACCGGCGTATCGCATCACAGCGAAAAGCTGACTGCTTTGTGAGAACTGTGACAGATTGATTGGCTTTGCCATTTGATTCTGTTTCACTCGCACATCACAAACGAAAGAAAACAGTTTTGTACGACTGTGCAAAAAGCCCTGGGAAAGGGTGAAGCGTTCTCTAATTTTGCTGCACAATGTCGGTTTTGTTCAGCTCTAACCAGATACCATTACTCCCACTCGGAATCAATGGATTGTGTGATCAATAACACATTTCTTGCAAACCATGCGGAAGCTCCAGCTTCAATTTTTAATTTGAAGGCGAGTCTTGAATCAGTCGGAGTGATCTGTGCGATGTTTTACTGCTTCCATATGAATGAGAAATGGGATGGCACGGAGTGAACGACTCAGTTCCCGTCAACCTGTCACGAACCCGGAACTCGAGCAGCTTCAAACTGATCGGGACCTGCCCAGCTGACTGCCTGCCGTGGTGGCGCCACAAAGACCAATTGATAATTTCCGGCCTGAATGCACACGGAGATCCCACATCAATGGGATCAAACGAGACAGCAACAGCTCACACGCAGCGAGAGCAGGTTGAACAACAAATACCAGGCACTTTCAACAGAACCTTGGAGAAAGTAAGCACCTCACAAGATTTGGAAAATCTAAATGCAATCTTAGTGGAAAGGTGACTTGATTATCAATCAATCACCATTACGTAAGGATTGGTGATATTGAATCTTCTGCAAAAAGACGCTTGACACGGCAAATAATACTGCGATCCAGACAAGTGGCTTTGGTTATGAGGCAGTGTTATCTCTTTGCGAACGCGGAAAGTTTATGCCGTTGGGAAGGCGAGTTGGACTACGCAAGCATCGCGTTGGTCGGTATTGATACTTGTCCCACATCTTTAATCATTGTCTACTTGAGATCCAGCCTTCACATCACGTATGCAAGGTGCTTGACTTTTTTCTACAATCCATCTTCGCGCTGCCAGAACCTGGCGAAGATTTCGGAGCGGCACAACGTTGAGCAAGTTTCTCTCCGTGTGGATTTGAGAACTTGGACACATGTGCAAAAACAGTGCGAGTGAGACTTATGAAGGTGGAGATGTCGAACAAACCCTGCCAGCCTCCGCAGCGTGACCTGTGGGACTGCAGGAGAACCAGTCTGACAGGCAGCAGAGGCAGTGCTGACAGCAGAAACTCCAGTGTCTACCTGCCTCATCTCTCCCGTTCAGATGGAAGTTCTTCGGCTGAGAGTGGTGGCGGAGAGAGGGAAGGCGAACAGCGGCGCCAGAGACGCCAGCTTTCTGATCCAGACCAGCACCACTACCGACATGAAAATCTCTCGCGGAGAAGCTACGACAGCTCTGGTGGAAACTCCTCAGGAACTCCGACCAAGTTCCCTCAGATCTCCGACACCAGACGCCGCAAAAAATCTCAAAGTGTGACGAGTCTGTTCTCAAACAAACGGAAAAGAAATCCTCCGAGAGCTGAAATCTGCAAATCACCAAGTTGCCCGTCACTTTGGAGTGAATTTGACGATCCGGGCTTTGTGGAAGATGGTGATCTCAACGCTTCCATTCACCCGGTTCACACGAGAAGATCCCTCGGTGGTTCTGTGAAGCTACCCGACCTGTACCACGCAAACAGAAACCTCAACACATCCCGCAGCACTGGCCACAGTCCCCTGGATAGAAGTTGCAAAATTGAAAAAGAACTCCAGAGACTGACCCTGAGGAGACAGAGAGAAAATGCAGATCGAAGAGAAAGACAACGGTACGCTCAAAAACAGTTGGATCAAAGGAAATCTCAACCCGTTGCCCTGCTGCTCCCCATCCGAGACAGCTCTCGTGCCAAAAAGAGCCCTCAATCCGTGCGTAGTCAACGGCAAAGCAGTTCAAGCGGTCGGAGTTACCACAGTACGTACTCGAGCAAGTCTGACTCGGGCATCTCGACTTCGGTGCGGCAGAGCGACGCGTCAGAGACGTCGCACCGCCCGGAGGAGTCCGAGTGGTCCGGGTGGGAGGAGGGCGACGCGGACCAAGACGGACACGACCAGGAAGACGACGATGACGACGACGAATTCGTGGACGCAGATCCTGGTTATGAAGAAGAAGAATTCAGGGATGCTGAAGAGGAGCCCTATTACGAGGCTGACGCAGAAGGCTACAGGTACTACGAGCGAGAAAAGTACGCGGAGGAAGAGGGGTGTGAAGAAGATGAGGAAGAGAACCAGCACGCGAGGCTGGTGGCAACCGGCTACAAGGGACCGAGGTACAGGAGGTACAGAGTCGCTCGAAGTCAAAACGCCCAGGACTATCAACCGAGACCAGAAATGGATCCCCAGGAAAAGTGTCAAAAGTGGCTGCACGGAAAGCACAAGAAAGGTCAGCAAGGGAAAGCAACATGATGTTTGCAGAGAAATAGGTGATTGTCAAAAGCAGCCTTTTTTGCGCGTTTTGTGCAGATTCTTAGGTCTATTCGCTCGTTCAATATCGTGCTCAATTGAACCATGTTTTCTACACACGTTTTCATGCAACTTCTGTCACAATGGACGCGTTAGATTCTGCAAACTCCAGAGACGAGCTGACATGCTACTTGCTTGTGTTGATTCCAGTTCTACCTTCACACGATCGATATTGCAGGTTGACCAAAACAAACTTGCTTTTATCGATATTTTATTGGGAAATATCAATACCAGTGTGGATTGAATGAGCGACTGTTATGGTCTTGTTTGTCGTGTGAAAAAAACTGGATCGACTCTCACATTAACGTCATCGCTTATGTTAATTGACGATCAAATGTTCACAGGATCTACTTTTTTCGTGGACGATCTGGTTCGCATTGTGAACAGTGGCAAATACACGTCACCAACAACAATATCTTGGGCAAGAGTGTAATGCAATACAGCCGTACTCGAACTGAACGATATGATTGGACCTGCAGTGTTTATTGACTGTGATTATCAAGCGTTGTATATTATGTTTCAGGCTACCTGTGATTCTTTCCCGGTTCAAATGACGTTGAAACTGTGAACAATTTTTACATGTTGCTTGTCATCTTTCTGTGCATTTGCGTGGGTCAGCGGCTGGTTCGCTGTGCACACCAAAGTGGCATGTGATCCTGGTGCAATCTTGTTTTGATTGAGTTTTCTGTCGATGAAAAACAAGGACCAGTTCTGACACAGCTGGTCATAAATCTCTTCCTGTAACAACAGAACCACCTGCACGTTTAATTTTTAGTTCAGCATGCAAAGACAATATCATCCAGTATTTCTTTGATGAAGTCCCGTTGGGAGTTTCATTGAGACATTGGCCTACTTGCAGTATTACTTCGTCTGTCAATAGCTGCTACTGCATGCACTGCATGTGCTCTGTAATTTCCAGGTACAAATCACGTTTTAAATAAACACGCCAGTTTTTCTTTTGCCATGCAACGCTATGGTGACCATCTTCAAAGGATTGTGCTTGCGACGAACTTTACCACGATTCAGGAACACTGCACGCACCTTGCATGTGAAACACCTCTATTCAGCTCCTTCAAACTGAACTTGGTCATTTAAGACTCTTCTTGTATCCACATAGATCAAGAAGTGTACGGGGCACTTTTTTGTTGGAGTTCCTGCAATGTCAGGCGCAGGCTGGTGCATTTATCATTTTCATAAGCACATTTCCAACTCAAAGGCAATCAGACAAATCTATCGACAGAATGAATGTTTTTCGTGCAAATGTGTCAACACGTATCAAAGCCAATAAAAAACAAAAATTGACACAGGTGCCAGTTTTACGAGAGGACAAAGAAGGAACCACGCCGCAGGCACGCAACACTCATCAGAAAGGGGCCATCTGGACCGTATCGGGCTGTGCGGTGAAGAAGTGTTGACTTCAGGACACCGCCTGAAGTGCAAATTATCCGGGAAAAAACGCTCATGTCTTTGAATTTATGAAGGACATCACGACCACACACACACACACACACACACACACACACACCACATTGCGTACCTCCGTATCAAGTAAAATCTGTCTTGACAGCTCCAAAGCCGAACATTAATTGATACTGTTGACACATTGACAACCTGAAATGACAAAAAGGTGTTTGGTTCTGAGATTGTTGAATCATCTGAGGACTTAATTGTGGTTAATGTGACAGGTAGATTGGAAAGAAAGCGACCAGAAGACACAGAGTCTGCGCACCATTCAGCCTCGAAACCATGCGAGGCTGCGACCATTCTCTGCATAGAGACCGTATAGAACTGAAGTCATCCCATATATGACGGTGCCAATTTTCAATTGGAGAACAACAATTTCTGTTTCGGTGTTTTGCTTGTCTCTTTCTGGAGTCCTTTGGGTAGGTCAAGCCCAAGTGGAATATATTTTGAAAGAAAACAAGACTCATTTGGTAACATGCTTTTCATTGTTCTTTTTCTGGACATGTTCCATCCCCGGTCCTCGACCCCGACAATTCTCGGTGCAACGCACAAAAGAACATCGATACACGAGTAGCGCTCATTCCTCGGCGACTGGCCACAGCCACTGTGCTTCCTGCACTTCGTATACGTCGTACATCATTTATTGTTTACGACCCATGTACTTCAGAGCTAATTAGGTACAGCCAAGATAGATCTGCAGTGACGTCGATTGGTGGATTTGTGACAAACCAGTGACATGCTTTCAGGTGTGGTCTCGATCGTTTGCAGCGGTGCAGGAGGTTTTATAATTTTTCGCCCCTTGGAGCTGTTGTCTGCATTCAAACAAAGTGTTTGCGAAACACACGAGCGTGTTTCGCTGCAGACATTCCAAGCGCCGAAAAGCTATCTATCGGCAAGTTCGTACACAGCTTCAGGTTTGAACACACTGTGTACAGTCAATTCGATTTTTGACGTCAAGACTGTCATTGTAAACAAATGAGAAAATGCATCAATAAAATTGCAAAAATAGCCAAGAAGTTCTGAGAATCTTCTGGTTGACCTGCAGGAAGCTTCAACAGACCTGAAAATAGTGTCATCTCTGCGCAAACGAATTCCAATGTGCACCCCGTCAAAGAAAAGAGAATCATATTTGCTGCTGAGAGTCAAAGAGAGCGAATCTCTTGGACGTGTTCATTGTCTGCAACCGGAGACCTTTGCGTGTGTGGGTGTGCGTCTGAGCTGGCAACTGTGTGAAACGTCACTGGCAGGCTTGTTCGTATTTTGTTGGCGTTCGACGCAACGCGATGCAAAGGGACCTGAAAACCACGGAGCGACTCTTCCGTGTGGGCTCTTCCTATCCTCAGCGCTGTGCACGAAAAAAAACCAGTTTTTTTCTGAAGATCGATTCACCTTGGATTTCCAAGAAATTCAGAATAAGCTTTCAACAAAACCTGCACCACACACGTACGCGTTCTCTATGCAGAGATGCAGAAGAACCTTCTCCTTCAAAGTTGCAGACGCCAACAGTGAAACCTTCATCTGCTGTCCACGCGGCGGTTCTGCGACGCTCAGACCTGCGGCCCTTCCAGACTGGTCGCTGGTCTCTTCCCCATGTCTGAGCTGAACGCGTTTGAGAATTTCTCTTGAATAGCATTGTCAGAAACATACATGATGCCCCATATTTGCTTTTTCCTCTCACGTGTTTCATGGACGATTCACCTCGTGCTCTGTTTTTCTGCTTTTGAATTTGCAGACATGTTCAGCTGATCATTTGGCTGCTCAGTGGAATTTGTTGGAAATTCAAAATCTCTTTCCGTCAGAGCACGATTCCAAACACACTCGACGCAATTGTGTCAGGGTGCAGGCTCACGTCACGACAAAGCGATGGAGAAAACTACACAATGCCAACGACCGCAGGCTGCAAAATGCTACATGGATCTAGTTTTGTACAAAATTTATTTCTTTCTAAATTTTTTCCAGGTTGCACAGATTTCAAATCGCTACAGTTAAAACCACAAAAGTGCACAGCGACAGGAAGAACATTGAAAGCGGTGCAAATCAAGCTGGAATTTTCCGGGTTTGCACTGAAAACACACGATCACATGTTCTTTCCTGATTTAAAAAAAACCGGAAACCTTTGTTGCAATAAAAACAGCCTCGCTGTGAATCAAATGAGACGTGGATCGCAGTCGGGCAGTTCTGACCAACACAGGTCTTCAGGAACTCTTCGGTTGTAAAATACCTTCACTCCTGAAAACGTGAACATGGCTCACTCTGGTTATTTCATCTTCAAATGTAAATGGTACCTTTTGTGTCTGAGAATATACGACAATTCATCTGCTTCGGAGTGCACCCGGACTGATTCGGCGCAAGTCGATTGTCAACGAATCTCACCTCCGACCACACCTTGAGCCTTTGCGGCCCACATGTTCAGGCCTTGGGGAAGCTCTCCGATAATTGCCCTCATTTCATCGTATCCTGTCACCAAGAATTTCTGCGTGAAGTCTTTGCCAGCAAAAAAGGTCATTGCCTGTTTCGCAGAACATGGAAGCCTGAGGGCGAAAACTTTCACCCGAGCAAGCTAGTACCAACCTTTGCTGCTTTCGCGAATTACGAAATTTATGGTTCCATCCTCAGTTGCTGCAACAATGCTTTTATCTTGACATTCAGGAAACGCTGCGAAACAAAAGAGAAAGAGTCTGATTGTCAATGTTTATGCTGTGAAAAGTTGGGAATCATCCTCACCTGGCAGAGCAAGTACAGCAAAACGAAATCGTTCTAGGAAAGATTCTCGAACTGAGAACGACAGGAAATGCAGCGGCCAAAGCTAGATCTGACAAAGAATCTGAAACCCAATCCAGGAAGGTGAACGGCATTTCTTTCACCACCTTCGAAAATTCTGGATGACCTCGCCCCGTGGCGGACACTTGCACAGTGTACGAAATTCAAAACACCACTTCAAGATTTTCCGAAGCGTGATGCGCACAACAACCCCAGGCAGTACTTCTGTCGCGTGGATGGTATGAGTGTTTTATCAAAAGCAACTGCAACCACTGAGCAACAACAACAAGAGATCAAAGATCAACAAACCCGTGCCCAAAAATGAAGCAGCAAGATTTGAAATGAGCAGTTAAAACTAGGGGTTTTATGCTCGTATCTTTGCTGGTTTACCCCTGGCGTTTCACCCCAAGTTGGATATGTGGGAATGGAGTGAAGCAGCAAGATTCAAAACCCTGTTGGGAAAACATTTCTTGGCGGACTCGCTTTCCTGCAGCTCCGAGAAAAACGTGGTTCTCGATTTGTTTTCTGAATACAAAGTTTAAAAAATCGTTGGGGCAAGCCGATCAAGCGTGATGTGGGAGCCAACGTTATTTTTGCTTGACTGCCGACGAACCAGGGAACTCCCGAGGAAAGATAGTTGCCAAACAGGCAGAAGTTACAAGATTCATCAGTGGCAACCAGATTTTCAGCAACCAGCCAGAAAAAAAAGCAACCACTTGACCAAACTGGTGGAACGAAAAGACGAGACACGGGTTTAGTAGACACGGGTGTCTGGCCATTGCATTCACACTTGAGATCAGCTGACACAGTGTTTTGCCATTGCACTCACTGAGGCGCAAACTCTGCGCACAACAGTTGAAAGTTCAATGACACACGTGGCGAAATTGCGCAACTATGAACGATCAGCAGTTGGATGGATTTCCTTCATCGTGCTGTTGATTCCAGGCCAGCAGGTAAGTTTGCAAGCTCTTGCTTCGCCAATTTCCCACTTTAACACACAGAAACATCGAAATGGACAACAACAATATGCAAAAGACGACCGTAAATCTTTGAGAAAAATGTAGCAACAAGTGCATGTGCTGTGACGAAGCAGGGTGGTCCGGATCTGGATTGAACAAACCAATTCAGGGCGCAACGTGCGTTTTGTACCAATGATGAAAACCGAGTGTCTGCCAGCCTACCTACCCAGGTTGCCGCAGACAGCCTTGACGACAAAGAGGCGGTCCTCACAAGCCAACAGAGCTTGAGAGTCGTCGAAGATGATGAAGCCTCCGTCTGGACGCTCTTCCACCTTCTTCCCACCCAGCTGCTGCACCATACCGAAACAGTCCTTGAACACTTCTGGAGGCACGTGCATCTCCAACACGCCCAGCGCGTAGTCTGAAAACCAGATGTGTGGAAAACACAAGAATGTTTTTCGTTCAAGACACGGTCAAAAAATTATGCATTCTCTTTTCGCGAAGATAAAATCCAGACACGTCTGAACATCTGGCGTCGACTTCGTATTGAGAACCATTGAATCACGCTGTCGGAGTGTCAGAATGCCCTGGTTGTCAAAAGTGTACAGTGCATTTTTGACTCGGACGATCGTCCAAGTGGAAAGTGCCCTGTATGAGGTACTCCCAACAGCAC
>JAAUXT010082937.1_pt1 | contig 38684 bp, 38 predicted proteins | sample 7278171 | NCBI WGS metagenome assembly JAAUXT01 (sample SAMN14350112, study PRJNA611818) | marine sediment metagenome | isolation source: surface marine sediment (1.8m) | place: French Polynesia: Moorea | collected 2018-08 | reverse complement strand
TTTTCAGAATCACAAAAGTAATTTTGACTTTTTTTATTTCTTGACAAATTTCAACTTTGGTTCCAATTCTTCTTGGAGGGTATGAATAATGCAATATTTGAGAGATGTATCGGAGATGTCATGTGGAACAACGGCTATTATGCAAATGCAGCAGGATAGTTCAAATAGCAGCAGGATAGTTCGAATCACCGCAACATCCAATTTTTGTTTTGTTTTGCAATGAAACTTTCGCTGTCTTTTTTTTTTGGGGGGGGGGAGCTGTATCAGTTTGAATCTTGGGGTATTTGGATTATAATCTGTCAGCAGCCATGTTGTGCACAAATATTTGGTGTGGAAGAGACAATTGATCAGGGTTGTGAAGGGAATTGGTTGTAAACAATGCCTGAGGTGTTTTTTTTTTTTTCTGGAACCAACAATGACCAGATGACACCACAGCTGTGAGTAAGTTTGAACTGGACTCTACAATCTGAACTGCAGTGTGAGCAAAGTGTGAACACTTGCAGCAAGGGACTGTAGAATGTATGATATCGCAACATGGGGCTGGGAACACACGTGTGAAGGGTCACAGTGTAGCTGAGGGAGCCCAGTTGGGTTTCAAATCTCCACGTGGCCACGTGGGAAGTTTGAAGCTCGCCATAAAAAAAAAAAACAGACACACTTGAACTCACCAAGGCCACAAGGTCACTTCCGGTTTGTCTGGACAACGAGCAAACTCGGACAAATAACAAAGCTGTTCAACTCCGGCAAAGTGTTCAGCCTGGAACCTGGGTCAACGCAGATTTAGACGACCAGAGTGCTGTTTTCTGCGTCAATGGAGCCTGCACGCAGCTGGTAGGCACAAATCTTGAACTGGAGTTGAAAAAGAGAAAAATCCAGAATCGAGAATGGATTTGAACGTGAGCGACAAACTGGCACACATGAGATCGATCTCGACTCTTGATCTTCAACCCGAGGCAAATTGTGTTTCTTCCTGGACTCTTTTCAAAAATAAAGAACCAATAAAAGTCTGCATTCATTCAAAAGAGAAGGTGTCCTCACCTGACCAAATTACAAATATTTCCAAAACCGAGTGAATCGTGAAGAAGCGTCTGCTCGTAATGCGCCGAACCTGTTCGAGACGCGGCTTCTGATTGGACGATGAGAATCGGCGCGACCAACGACGCTGCGCGACTCTCACGGAAAAAATATGGCGCACGCGATGCTCGGTGCTGAACATTGCAGAGATCTCAGCTGATTCAAGGTAATTCGGTGAATGCTATGAATTTTAACAGAGGAAGGATGCGCTTTGATGTACACTACAGCGTCTTGGTGCGATACTTCAGAATGTAAACACAAATCATCGGCGTTTGTGAAGAATAAAATCACCGGCTTCAAGTCTGCATGCCCAGTGGACGTTGGGTGATGACCTTGGTAAACACATGTCCCTCCTGTTGACTTTTTGTCAGAATTTCATCAGTCATCCGGCTTCTGTTTCTTGATACAGATCAACGACACATCATGGGAGATTACGTCAAGAACTTTGAGGATGTGTACGCCAAGTGGGAAAACAAACCGCGGTCAACTCATTCGGAGCCAGGCACATCGAACGGTAGGTAGGAGAGTCTGATGTCGGATAAAATCTAAAATAGAACACTGCAAATTGGTTTCTCACATGAAACTGTATTTTCTAGCAGGTTATAACAGGGTCGTGAATGCAGGGAGGCAGGCGTGGAAGGAAAAATTCAGAGATGCAGCACCTCCGCCCGACAGACACACGCGTCAGAAGCGCAAGGGTCGCAGGGAGAACGGTTCCGTCAACTTCCTGCACTCATCAGTGCGTAGGATAGTTGCTTCGATGCTGTTGAAAAGTTTACTGATCACTGAACGAAACACTTGAACCGACCAGGTTCGATTGAAATGGCGTGGCAATTGTGATAAATTCATGCTTGATGCTTTTCTGTTTTTTAGACAGTGGATCACACCGCGTTTTACAAAACTACTCAGACGATCCAGCCGGAAATTTCCTCGAGAAGGCCATTCATGGGCAGATGCCCAAGATGTTTGCCAGAAAGTAGAGTGAGCAACTTGTTTCATGCCTGACACAAATGTGCTGTACACAAATTTTGGTGAATTGGTGTGGCTCAAAGTCAGTCTCTGATTTCAGATGATGTTTTTCGAGGACAACATGAGAGACCAGGGTTTTCAGGATGTGTTGAAAGTGGAAACATCACACATGTAAGACCCGGCGGCGAAAACCATTTTTCCCCCAATGCATTTTCAGTGCCCCCCCCCCCCCCAAACAACATCACTGGTCTGTGTTGACACTTTCAGGGATCAGCCATGGTTGACGCGGCGATTTAGTCGCGTTTTTTTCATGTGGAGACGAGATGTCAGTCACAAACATCCCGATGTGTCGCTGTCAGTCCTCACCAGTCCGAGGTGCAGACTTTCTTTTCATTCGTTCGTGTTTTGATGGGAACCCAACAACTTGCTGGTCACCTGATCTCAATCTGGTTGTTGTTACAGGTTGATAGAAGCAATCCAGTCCAAAGCACTGTCCGACGTGAATGCCCAAAGTGGTGAACCGGATCAGAAACAATTGGTGCGTCGAGAAAAATTCCACGAGAGATACGCGAAAGCAGTGCTCAAGAGAATGGCAGCTTGTGTATCAAGCAGGCTTCTCAGGTGAGTACCGGTATATTTGTGCAGGAAAGCTTCAGTTCTCGACACCAAGGTGTAAACTCTATTTTGTTGGCACCTTGCTTGATTCAGGTTTGCTGCCTGGTTCTTGCACCACTTTCTGGGTCGGCTTCTGACTGGGATACTGATACACAAAGGACAACTGGAGCTTCTGAGAAGAACACGAAATGTAAACGGCAACATCTTGTCATGAGTCTGTCAACGTCCTTCGTTTTGCCGCCACTGAACCTCAGTTTACCGGACGAATTCTTGAATGTTGCTTTTGTTTGTGACAGAGGAAGGTACCAGTGATCTACCTACCGACACATAGGAGCCACTTGGACTACATTCTAATCACGTTTATTCTGGTCAACTTCGAGATTCAGGCTCCTCATGTCGCTGCAGGAGACAACCTCCTCATCCCATTCTTCAGGTTCGTATCTGCAGTGAAATCGTTGCTGGCACATCACGCTTCTCGAAACAAAAACTCCGACCACGTTGCAAAGAGTCTGCTCACTGGTTGCAGTCGGTTGATGAGGGGACTCGGAGGGTATTTTATCAGGCGTCGATTGGACAATGGAGACGGGCAGAAGGATCTCATTTACAGAGCAACACTGCATGAGGTTGGTCCTGGACACTCTTCGCTGCGATTTCCATCCAAAGATCTTGCGAGGAGCAAGGGTAGAATGGCTGTGGTCTCTTTCTTTCAGTACATGGATCAGCTCCTTCAAAGGGGTGAAAGCTTCGAATTTTTCCTGGAAGGTGGAAGAACCAGGAGCGGGAAGGCGCTGTACCCGAAGGGTGGACTTCTGTCTGTGGTGGTGGATTCCTTCAGAGAGGGTACCGACCGATCATATGGCAATGTTTCGCTGAATTTATTTTTTCTGCTCTCAAGAACTTTCCACAGAACTCGAGCGGTTGTATTTTTGCGTGCAGGAAACATTGACGACGTTTGTCTGGTGCCAGTCGGAATCAGCTACGAAAAAATAATGGACGGAAATTTCGTCGCAGAACAAATGGTTCGTTCACAAAAAAGATAACTTGAATTCATGGGGTCCATCAGGCGTTCTGACGCTTTGCAAGAAATGTTCGATTTTGTAATCCCGTTCATTGCAATACTGCAGGGAGGGGAGAAAGTCAACGAAACATTCTTCAGAGCAGCCATAGCAATTTGGCGGGTCTTCCTGCGTGGATTCGGCAAAGTTCGCGTGGACTTTGGCCAACCTTTCTCCCTGAAGGTACATGATAATGTTTGAAAATGCCACATCTGCAAAACCTCTTGCAACAGCGACTGACGTCAGACGAAACACAAATTGGACGGTTGTGTTGTGTACAGGAATACCTGGAGTTGTCGAGTGTGACAGACGGAGTGAGTCAGCACGAGAGTCGGTGGGTGCAGGGCGTGGCGGCGCCTCTCACGCCGAAGCTGGGCAGCTTCTCTCCGCTATGTTCCTCAGACTCGCTCACCGACGATTACAGATACAAAATCCAGGGCCTTGCTGAATTCGTTGTGTATGGTGGGTATGAGTTCAAAAGAAAATTCTAAGTTGTCATCCATTGTTGGCATAGGACGCGAAACTCAATTGTGACTTTTGATACAGGTTGCCAGAACTGTCAGGCTGTCATGAGTACTCATCTTTTGGCCTTCCTTCTGCTGACTCGACACAGGGAGGTGCGTGTGCACGTTTGTTGTGAGTTGGGATGGGTGGGCTGAGGTACGGTGTTTGGTGGAAAGTTCCAATTCTTGCACGGAATGGTCAGATCCAAGTTCTTTTCTACAGGGAGCGAAGTTGAAAGTTTCGGCGATGACGATGAAGTGGTTGAAGGACGAAGTGCAGTCGCGAGGTCGGGACGTCGGGTTCTGTGGAGAGATGGAGGACGTCATTCTGTACGCTGCGCAGCTGTTGGGGTCACATCTGGTGCAAGTTAGGTGCGTGTGGGAAGGAAAGTTATGAGTGTATCCCCAGTTCTTCGCCTTCAGGCGCACATGATGCCCATTCTGCTCACACCTTACATCCATATTGTCTCGCAAATCCCAACCACCCACCCACCCTCCAAACAATGAAAAAGAAGTTGACGCTGGAAAGTTGACTGAATGGCGGCGGTTTGAGCTTGTGACATGTTTGGCCACCACAAGGCCGTACCGCATTGGGTTGTCTGTTGACAGGACAGAGTTGCCACGGTTACGAGGTCAAGGTTGACCACGCTTCAGTGTCGTTTTGCTTCGCTGACGCTTCCGGCGGACGCAAACTTTGACCAGCGGAAAAGATTTCGGTTTTCCCGTGGTTTGGTTGTGTTTCATCTCATGGAATCTGTGAAGGAAACTTTGGACGCTATTCTGCAACAGTAAAAGCAGATTTCTGAACAGGTTGCGGCTCTCTCAGAGCAGGTTCAGACGTTGGAATTGGCTCGACCAGAGGATGCTGATCATCATGATGATTTACAACATGCACATGCTGATTCCGTCGTGAATTCCCTCTCTTCAGTGTTGCGGTCAGCCACCCTCAGTCATTGGAAATGCTGCCAAGTACAACGAGGTGACTCTCAAGGTTTTATTGGGCTTGTTTCAAAAGTCCGTGCAAGACCCGCAGTTTCGTGTCAACGAGCATTTGGAGCAACTGGTAACATGTTTGGTTGCACAGCAAAAGTATTTGCCGGAGGAACAGAGCACGCTCTTTGTGCAGGGAAGCTTTGGTAAAAAGACTCATGCTCTGTATCGTCAGTTCAAGAGGAATACATCAGTGTTTGGACAAGATGACCTGGATGTGCTCTGCGCAGCAGCTACTTTAGCTTCAATCCCCCCCCGGAACCATCATCAACACAACAACCCTTTCGAGGATGTGGTCGCGGTGCTGGCTTTGACCGTGGTTCAGGCTGAGGATTTTTCTGTGGGCGCGGCTCCTACCCACCAGGATCAACCGCCCCCTTCACGAGATCAGCACCTTCAGACAGGATTGAGGAACAGTCTGGTTAACTGTTGAGTGCATGGGTCTTCTCACTCCCCACATCACAGCCTGGAGGAGGATTGGTGCATCTACCACAGTTTTGCAGTGGGTACAACACGGAGTGCCTCTGTTTTTCCGGGACAAGCCTCCCAACAAGTTTTTTGGCCAGAACAGAGTGGCAGTTTGTCTCTGTGGAATTGCGGCGACTTTGTCAGGCAGGTTTTTTGGAGGTTGCTCATTCCAAGCCCCATTGTGTGTTGCCTCTGCAAGTGACACCCAAAAAGTCAGGGGGCTTCAGGCTCATTACAGACTGTCATTTTGTCAACAGTTTCCTTTCAGTCCCTTCTTTCTCTCAGCATGGGATCAAAGATGTGGTCGAGCAAATTGAGGTACAGGACAAACTGTCCACAATTGATCTCCGTGATGGTTTCTTTCATATTGATGTCCTGCCTGCCTGCCACAAGTTTTTGGGCATTTATTGGAAAGGTGTTTTTTACCAGTGGACTTGTCTCCCCTTTGGCCTTGCACTCAGCCCATACTTTTTTAACAAGTGCCTGAGACCAGTGCTGACATTTCTGCGCAGCCAAGGCCTCAAGCTTGCTCTTTGGGTCGATGACTTTTTACACATCGCAAAAGAGTCTGTGACTGCTGACAGACAGGACACTTTGTTGCATACCTTGTCGGACCTGGGGTGGCAGGTGAATTGGAAGAAGTCACAGTTGCATTGGTCCACAAGCATTACGTACATGGGTTACAAGGTGTGGTCTTCTTTTCTGAACTTCAAGCAGCAGGAGTATAGAGTGGTTCAGAAAAACTCTTCCACATCAACACAAAGGAACTTTTAGCAGTCTACCGGACATTACAGTCAACAATTGTGCAGTTCCAGGAGCGTTCAGTGCAAGTTCTGTCAGACAATGTCATGACTGTGGCATATTTGAACCGCCTTGGAGGCTGCAGTGTTCAACGCAACACACTGGTGTCAGCGATTTTCGCTCTGTGCAAAAAGCATCAAGTCTCCATCTCAGCCAAGTATCTTCAGGGCTGCAGAAACACGCAGGCCGATGCTCTATCACGACAGAGCTCGATGTACGAATGGAGGTTGCACAGGTCAGTGTTCAACAAGTTGGAAAAGCAATGGGGTCACTTCACAATGGACCGGTTTGCGTCGTTTCGAACAGCACAAGTGAGTACTTTCAACAGTTACTTTTGGGAGCCACACAGCACAGGAGTCAACGCTTTGGCTCAGCCGGACTGGCCAGACCACTTCAATTACATGAACAGTCCCTTTTTCCTCATTCCGAGGGTTCTAGACAAGATACAAGACACCCAGGCAGAAGCAGTCGTGCTTGTGCCCAGATGGCTAGGTCAAGTTTGGTTCCAAAAGGTCGTGCACATGGCAGTGGATACTCCGATGGACCTTCAGCCAGAGTTCTGCGTGGTCCCGTGCAGTCAGGCCCTTCCCGAGCCATGGAAGAATCCCCACTGGGTTTTACAGGCCTGGAGAGTGTCTGGAAAGAAAAGCTGACTCGTCTTGGCTGGTCCCAGTCATGTGCGAGTCAATACTTGTTGCAGTGGGCTCCTTCTACTTTGCGTTCTTATGATTGTGTTATTTGTCAGTTTGTTTCATTTTTGTCCTCTTTGGGCATTTGTGTCATTTCTGTTCATGAACATCACATTGTACAATTTTTACAGTCAGTGGCTGCTCAATCAGAAAGGCCCAGGTCAGTTTTGTCTGTCGCTACTGCCGCGTTGGGTCACTATTTTCATGGCATGGGTATCAAAAACCCAATTTCTGAGCGCATGCATGAGTTCGTCGGTGCCCTTGTCAAATCTGAGACATCACAACCTTTGCTTCATTCCAAGATTTTGTCGGTTTCTGCATTCAGACACTTGTTTGCTGCATGGGAAGGTGATCCTTTGGACATGGAGAGACTGCGCCTGCGAGCAGTCACACTGATGGCTTTAGTTTTGCTGCTCAGGCCATCGGACATTGCGCCGTGGTCTGTGAGATGTGTGCAGGGCACGGTGCAGGAGAACGTGTTTTGCTTGAAACAGGTTCGAGAGAGCGATGATGGATCCCTTACTGTGAACTTGTTTGGCACCAAGAATGACTATTTGCAAGATGGTCAGGAAGTGACTCTGCCACGGGCTCAGAATGATTTGGTTATGTGCCCGGTGCGTGCCTTTTGGGCCTATCAGCAAGCAGTGGATACAGTGTGGCCTCGCACTCTGGTTTGACCTGTGTTTGTCACGCTCAAGAAGCCGTTTCGCGCTTTGACTGCCTCTGGCATTGCCAGCATTTTGAACAAAGCCTTGCTTTTGTCTGGACAGTCCCAGTTTTCCGCCAAGTCCTTTAGGCCCATGGGAGCCACCATGGCCATCCAGAATGACATTGACCCTGACATGGTGCGTGCTGTGGGCCGCTGGAAGAGTTGCGAGACATTCGAGTTTCACTACATTCATTCACGTCCTAAGTTGTCCTTTGTGGATCAGATGTTGCGTCCTAATTCTCTGGATTTTGGCAAATAAATTTTCAAGCAACTCTGTCCGTGGCATACTTCGATTTGCAAAAACCAGTGTCTGCACCAACAAATGTTCTTGTACACTTCGAGACAATTTTCAGTTCGGTTGAAAACAAGACCCACACAAGAGTTTTGCTGAGTGACTGTGAAAAGATTGTCGGTGACGTTATGCCTTGTCTTTTGTCACTGCAGTGAGCTGGACGACGGCGAAAGTTTGATCACTCCAACAACAGCTCTGCCTGATGTGTTTGAGTTGTCCTACTATGCCAACAGTGTCAGTTGCACGTTTGCGCTGGAGAGTGTTCTAGGTATGGACCGTGGCATTTCATTGTCTCAAACACTTTGACCACAGCTGTAGCTTTCATGAGCTCAAGGGGCTGAGTCCAACGTGATTTTGTTGTTGACTATCTTTTGAAGCTTTCTCGGTGGTGGCCGAAACTTCAAGCGAGGACTGGTTGGACGCTGGTCAGGAGAACCAAGTCCTTGTGTCCCAAAGCAGCGTGCTGCAGAGAGCTGCCGACTTGTGTCACCTGTTACAATATGACTTCATATTAAAACTGGTGAGAGGTCGTTGTAGACAGCTGAAAGCGAAACGAAACGACACATTTGATCTGTTTTACACCCACGCTTTTGTGTGGTCGTTGAAGTCCCTCTGAACTTCGTGTTGTAGCCCAGTACCCCGTGGGAAGATGCGCTCAAGGACGGTCTGGAGAGCCTGATCACGTGCGAAGTCATCTCGCATGAAGAGGTGGATGTCATTTTTCTCACTTGTGCACCAAAAATGTTGCGCTTCCGTGGCCAGTTTTTCCTCGCACACGAAAAAACACAGTTTTCGTCATGTTTTCAGAGCTATAATCACGGCAAGCAGTTCTCTTCGCGGGTGTCCAATGCGATGTCGTGGGCGGACGATTCGGACGACTCCGACGAAGACTTCGACACCACAAAATACGTGGTAAGATCCACGGCTCTTGGGAAACCTGCTTTCTCTGTCACAAAATTGTGAACTGTAAAATAAAGCCGTTTTCGGTGAGATGTGTGACATGCCGGTCACTGTTGTGATGTGTCAGGTGAACGTGGACAGTTCGTATGGTCGAGACAAGCTTCAGTTCCTGCTGTCCGTGCTGTCGCCGCTGCTCGAGTGCTACCACGTGGTGGCGGGTCACGTGGAGACGCTCATCAACAACCCGCTCGCAGGTGAGGGCCGCTGGGGTCAGAATCGGACGGGGGACGTGAACGCCAATTGACAAAAAGGGCTTGAAGCCTGGTTGGAAAGGTTCACTCCAAGTGTTCATTTTAGCAGACAGACGTCTGTTTGGCAAATCATTTCTTCGTCCACGATGCTGGCATTGAGAGTTGTTTTCGGTCTTGCAGAGGACGTGTTCGTCAGAAGTGTGCACCAGGCTGCGAAAGAGCGGGTCAAGTCAGGAATATCCGTGTATAGTAAGTATCGAGCTGCAAACTTCCGTGCTCGCGGCCCAGTCATGCCGGGTTCCTTCTGGTATTCTGCCCTCGTCACATCACGACAGTATTTCTCTTGTCTGCAGGTGAAAGTGCATCGTTTGACAGCGTGAGAAATGCCGTCGACAGTTTGCAGCAGATCGGTATCATCGAGAAGGTCGAAGGCGTCACAACGAGCAACAAGAAACTGCTCATGTTGCACGGTGCGTAGTTTTATTCACTTCTTCATGAAACGAGTGGCTGATTGTTGGCGTTTTCGGTGCTGGCCAAGTATCTGCGTCAGCAGATTGTGGATTCAGGGGACCCTCGCCAACTTCTGTGGACAGATTTTCGGAAATAGATGCGTGGTTCTGCACGTGTTTCCTTTCGCTTTTCGGCAAAATGTATGGCCTTAACGTCCGAAGGAAAGTGGTGTCAGCCCCAACACAGACAAACTGTTGAACAAGGAGTACCCAAATACCAAGCGTACCGGTAGTTCGGCAAAGAAATGAGTTGCCAAAAAGAAGCTTCCACGGATAACGACTGCCTCAAATAGACTGTCGGAGGACTAAAAACAATCTCAACTTTCTACCTGAAATATTTACAGATGGTTCCATTTCTAAAATCAGCCTTCCTCTCCCCCCCCCCCCTGATGGAACTGGTCAGGTGGCTGACCAACTGTCAAGTCGTGTTCAACCGCTGGATGAGTGTCAGTGCAGATCATGTCTCTTGTTTCAGATGACGACCTGACGACACAAAGACTTGGTTTGTTGTCCGAGACATTGTCGCATTGCGTTGGACTGTCAAACCAGTGCAGGTTTTCAACCAACGGATGATTGATGGCACTGTGATAGACCCGCGCACTGCGCTGCGTGGGACCCAGGGGAAGACACGATGCTAGTCTGTGATTCAAGTGACGTTAGTGTTGCTCGCCAGAGGACGACAACGAGCAAGGACTGATCATGTTTGGATGAGGTTCTGAACAGAATTGTGAACATGTGTATCTTGGTGGTCGTTGCTGCACAGCAACTTGAAATTGTCGCCACTTGTTTTTGTCGTCTCAAAAAGTGTAGCTTTTTGCACAAACCGTTGGCAGTTTTGTGCGTGTGATGAGACTTGTTTTCTGGGGTAAAACCATCATCGTTGACGTCAAAATTTCCTGCAAGCGAGCGAGAGTAGGTGACGAATCAGTGTTTTGTAGTTTTCCGTGTTCTGTAACAGAATCTCGGCTGAAGTTTGTGTGGTATTGTGGCGGTCTGTCTGAGTTAGCACACGGGAAGTTCTTCTGGATTGCAAACCAGAAGCACATCTTTCAGTTTCCGACAAAAGAAGGATTGCGGGGAGGGAATCGTGTGTTTTGTTCACTCACGCTGTGGCGACAGTGGAGCATCCTTCCGAAACTGCCCAATTCCAGTAAACGTGCTGAAACGTTTGTTTTGTGGTTCAAGTGATTTTCTTGTGAAAAAGACCCATTTGAGTTCGTCTTCCACCGACTCCTAAGACAATCCGCACGAAACATACAGGGTTTGAGTTCCAATCTGTGTTGTTTGTTTCTTTTTTGGATGTTTTTACAAGAACACACGATCTCCTGTTGCCAAGGTGTTTATTGTACATACGCATGTATTTGCCAAAGATCTCATGTTCATGAGTATTGACAGCATTTCACGTTTCACGGTGGGTGTCCTCTTTTTAGCCCGCGGCATTCCGTCGAGGCGCAGACTTTGTGCACTCGCAATTGTGTTGTTCTGTATGTGCGTATGTATGCGGACCATTGGTTTGTCGAGGTGGTTTTCTTGGTCACTGTCGGCGATACTACTTTTCACCCAACCAAAACTAACAGTTGGTTATTTTACCCCATTTACATGCATTGTTCTGGCAAACAAGAAGATGGTTGTCTGAGGAAATGTTGCTTTGCCAAACCACCGGTTTGTTACTTTTTAGGGCAGGGAGAGCAAAGTAATAGTTGGTTGTTTTGCCGCCACCCCCTGGTATAAAAATAAGACGGCATAAATTGGTTTGAATAAAGGAATGCTTCTCCGCAGGCAGGCAGCCATCGTCTGCTGGAACAAGCACACTGCATGTGCTCACAATGCACGGTGCCGCGGGCTCGATCTTTGACAGTTTTAATGTCCTCTGACTGGTAAGATCAAGACTTCTGCAAATTTGTTGGTCTCGAGACCTTGAAGAGAACTTACGGTCGTTTCACAAGCCATCACGAAATGGTGCAGGCACAACTCGGATTGTATAGTTTCAGACTTTCAGACTTAGCTGCAAGAGAAATTTACGCCTCTAGTTGTGTGAAGTCCGAGATTTAGATGAGGCACACAGTGCTTCTGCTCAATAAACATTACCGGCAAGCCACCCGTAAATTCTTGTTCCAGGATTGAATTTGTTCGAGGACTCATCCGTCATTTTCGACAGGTTGACAAATTTAGTTCGTGCACCACAAGTCTGTGAAGCTAACGAAAACAGTTGAAGCGAGTTTCAGACACCGGTAGGACGTTGTTTCACGAAAGTGCCACTTCTGCAACTGTGAGTCAACACTCGGAAGAAAAGTAGTTCCATGGAGGTCTCAATGATTCGAGAAGTGACCTCTTTTTCTCGGTGACCTAATCACAGCAACCTAAACACAGTGACCCAAACAGAAACAACTGGATGCACAAATTATCAATTTCAAAACATTATTTTTATCACTTATAATGCACCCAAATTATCTATACATTGAAACTTATTGCATAATTGCACATAAAGCTTTCCAAAATCTGTGCCAAATGTCTATTTTGAACACTTTCCTGAAATCCCAAATTTGTACCCAAACTTTGGCTCCACCTGAAAACTATGTACAGAAAAAAACCAAACAAATAATTCCAGTCCAACACCTGATCAATAATACTGTATTTCATCAATGCATCCTCATCAAATGCTTATACTTTCTGAGATATTGCTTAATTTGTGCAGTGAAGTACAAATTTAATGACCCTATAAATTGGAACTTTTGACCTCAAAATACTAAAAATGCACACTTGACAAATTCCTGACTCATGCAGTACCTTACCCCACCACCACTACCACCACCACCACCACCACCCTGACCCAATGGTTGGCTGGGGTCACTGTGACCCAAAAAATTCTTTTGCTTAGAATTTGATGCTGATTCCAAAAATAAAGGCTTTTTTCCTCACCCCCTCCCCCTGTGTCAGGTACAGTCTGTCTGGGAAAGGTACAAATGTTTCACAAAAGGTTCAACTGGTTGGAGCAAGATACAAATGTCAGACAAAGGCACAAATAGGTGATGAAAGGTACAACTTGTGAGAGAAAGGTCCAAGTTGTCAGAGAAAGTGGTTTGAGAAAGGTATACAAATGGTCAGAGAAAGGTACAAATGGTCATAGAAAGGTCCAAATGCTTCAAGAAAGGCACAAATGGTGAAAGAGATGCTGGATCATGGAAAATGGTTTGTACATTACCCCACCCCCATCCTTACTATTTTAGGGTTAGCTGGGGTCACCTGAAAAAATTCCTTGTTTAAAATTGGTTTGTACCTTACCCCCTGGCCAGTACAGCCCACCAGGGAACTTAGGTACAAATGCTTCAAGAAAATAGTCACAGGAAGGTACAAATCATCGAAGAAAGGTACAAATTGGTTAATAAAGGTGTGAATTGTTAAAGAAAGGTACAAGTGGTCAGAGAAAGAGTTCAAGAAAGGTACAAATGGTTGTAGAAACGTATGAATGGTCAGAGAAAAGTACAAATGGTCAAGAAAGGTATACAGGTTCATCTTGGAGTCTTTTGTATTTGCTGTTGTGTCTGTCATTGATTGTTCAATGGTTCACAATAAAACTGAGGAACGTGGGGATGAAACTTTACGAAAAGGTATGAAACTCGCTGTCCTCAGTGTTATTTCGAGCCAAAAATGCTCTGCATGTTATTCCGAGCAAAGTCTGAGTTTTGTATTCTTTTTAAGTTTTGTTCCCGCATTCCTCAGCAAAAATTCGGAGCCGCAAAATGGTCAATTGCTTGCACATGTCAGTCCTCTTGGTCAGACGCGCAGTTTAAGCATAGTTTAACCACACACGGCAAGTGGCGTGCGGCTGATGTTTTGCTTGAAAGTAAAGTTTTGCAGTAAGACCTGTGGTTTGTTTGTTGTTTTTTTTTTTTTTTTTGCACACGTCAATCAAGTGTCCAAAAGGCACTGTGCCTCACTCACCCCACTTACCCACACAACCCACCCACCCCGCTGTTGAAGAAAGAAAGTAATGAAGGAGAGAAAGAAAGAGAAAAATACAAAGAAGCAAGGTCAGCCAAATGTCCCGCTGTGTCCCATCCCACATATTCCCACCCCTCCCCATACGCGTCTTCAACCTCCCAACCTCCCCCTGGTGAGGGTTTGATCATCTGCAGGAGAGGTTGGCTGTCCATGGTGCACGGGGGTTGGAACACAGTGGGACATCCGTTATATGTCGCAGCACCACAGACCTGTGCTCTGCATGCCCTGATAGGGACAATGAGAAGACTACTCCGCTCAGGCACCCACACCAAAATGAAACAGGTTAACAGCCTCAGAAATGTCAGTCTCATCTTTGGTAGATTTTGCATGCCCTTTGTCGGAAAATGTCTGGTGACTGATCACAACCCGTGGGGAGTCAGATCTGCCCAACCATGCAGAAGAGTGGCTCATTTGAATGAAACGTGAACTTCCTCGTTTTCAAGAGATGACTTGTTTGCTGCAGCATTTTCATCTTTTCTGCAGTGTGAGACACTTGTGCGGATTCTCTGTCTCCGCGACGAGCGATAGCAGCTTCAGCTCTCTCCGCCTGCCCGGATTCACCTCCCAATTTGTACGGATTCGGCTTCCACCTAATCAGTTTAATGTGCCTATCAACAAGTAGTGGAAAAAATACGGGATTCATGGGAATTTGTATGTTTTCCTATTTTTTGATGGAGGCGCAGAAAGCTTGATTAGTATCCAGGCAGGTTGCCTCGCGAAAGGCTTCCCTCTGTGAAGCACGGAAAGTTTCGATTGAAACGAGGTGTCAAACGAAATTTGTTTCAAGGAGACTTCAACACAAGTTTACGTTTCGTATGCACACATATATGCACATTCTGAGGTTGAAAGGAAGATCTGTGCTCACTCAAAAATATTTTTCGGAATCAGAATTCACAGAAACTCTTTACCGTTGGTCCGAGAAAAAAAAAACAGATCGAAGAACCTCGTGGTGACTTGAAATCAGATTGTTCATTTTCCCATGGGGAATAAACAAAGAAAATCGCTGCTTGGAACGCCATTTCAACGCAAACACACACGCGTCGACACGCATGCACCCAACGTTCACGTACACATTTGGACTTCCCATTGTTCGTCGCCCAGATGTAGGTCAGCCACCGTGCCAGTTTTTTATGACACCACCTCGTTCTGGCAGATACAGGCTTGAGATTCCAAAACTGGGTTGTCAGTAAGATTGACTGGGTTACAGAAAGTCCAGCATGTTCTCGTACGTTGCCTGTCAACTAAATCTGGATCTATATATAATGATAGCACAGCCACTTATCCCTTCCCCACCCCCCACTCCTAATCCACTTTCGAGGCAGATCTAGAAAGCATACTGGATGTATGATTTTGCAACAAGCTCTGCAGGGGTGTCAAAAGGACAGTTCTGCTCATCACAGCTCATCATGACAGCTCCTTGAGTTCCAGGACGTGTGCAGGTTTGGTAGATGATCACCTGTACTTCATATCAAAGTATAGATTGACCTGAACTTGGTGCACATCACAAGAAACCTGAATGACCATTAGATAACCCAGCCTATTGTTCTGGGCATCCAAGAAGAGCACACAAAAATTTTGCAGCTCTTTTTGTCTTCGAAATTCAGACTGGCAAGAACTGTTGACGGACATTTGGTCATTTGGAAACGGCTTGCAGAAACTTTGGTTGAAAAATCATAACTCAACATCATCAATGTCGTGCTCTGTCGCTGTCATTGCGGCTTTCTATATTGTGTCAATGAATTAATCTTCTAAGCGTGCCTGTTGACAAGTGGACTTCACCGGTGCGATCAAGTTACTTCACTCGAGGCGCTCCGTTATGCAACCCTTTCTGTGCATTGTGGAACACGAGAAATCCGCACAAATATCTTCGAGCAAAATCCGAACGAAACCAAAGGAAAACCTGTGTTAAACAATTAACTTCAAAGTGTCATTCAAGTGAAAACGAATCTCAATGATCCTTTGTGCGACCTGTATTAGATCTTCCCCGTGTAAAATTATTGCAATTGCGTGTGTTGTGTAAGAGTTTTCTGTGTGAACGGAGTTGCGGAATTCTGTTGAGTATCAATTACACGAGCTGCAGTAATTGAAATGAAAGGGAACAGAGGAAGAGCAGACAATATTTGTCGGAACAAAACTGCATGTTGCCTTGGGCAACAGTTCTAAAATGATCCCTCGACAAAATCACAAGAAAAGACAGACTGTGCCTCCAATTAGATCGTTTTATTTTATTTTTTTGTTCCTTTCTTTTTGGTCAAATATGGAAAGGTTGTTATCGCTTGACGGACTGTGCTCACGACGTCTTTGATGCTTTTCCTCCGCCTTCGATTGAATTATTATGATTTTTGAAGGTTTCATTGAGATAGACCAGGCATGAAGGCAGGGGCCGGCAGGGGAGGCACCCGTGTTGTTGCTACTAATTTCCCTGTTCGAACAGGGAACATTTTCTGCTGTGGTGAGCACAAAGAAAAGTCGCGGTTCAACCCCTGGCCGTGAGGTCGCGGCCGCAAATACAGGTGTCCCCGTTGGACTGCAGAACGTTCAATTTCGCGTGGTTCTCTGTGCAATGTGACAACCACGCAGACAACATTTTGATGTTCTTGTGGCCAAGGCTGCAAAATTCAACAGCACAAACACAGTTTTTCAACACATGTTCCCTGAAAAATGGACTGGTCAAAAGTGAACCCGACAGCTTTCACTTGAAGTCCACTGCTCACAAAGGCGGGTCGCTGAAATGGTCAATTAAAGACAATACGGACTTTAATTACACGCTGTCTTTTCCTGAAAACCTTGTGGAACAGCACTTTTTGAGCGACCGGGCAAGTAATTAACGTACAAAAGAAATGAGTTTGTAATTCGTGTTCATTTCTGGGCCAGGGAATTTCAAGTCAAAATGGGCTTCCGAGCGGTCGGGCTAGTTAGGGTTGGGCGACGTGAGTTTGCCCGGATGGGGGTAAAAGGGTTTGTGTGGCTCCCCACCCTCGGAACACCATTTTGCGCAAGACACATGTGCGGCTCACACGGCCACATCCCTCCCTTGCTGTTCTCCCTTTATGTTCCTGTCAACAGGACGCTGACAATTTGACAAGCAAATTTCACAACAAAACACCTTTGTATTGTTCACAATGTGTTGTTGGAAGGTCATGGTCTCTGTGACCTGAATTTCCCATTTCGACAACAAGCATTTTGGTGATAACATCGCAGGGTCTTGTCTCAAAGCAACAACCACATTTGAAAGATCACAGAAACACAAAGCAGAGTGGTGCTGAAGTGACAACATTACATTTCGGCTAATGTGAAAAGGTCTGGAAATAAAAGGGTTCACGTTTCTCGAAATAATGACAGAGACAAACCAGCAAATCTGGACCTACACAGCGTTCTCCCAGGTGAAAGTGAGATCCATACAACCCAGCCTTCAGACAGTTAAAATAAAAACTCGTGTGTCTCCCTGACATCAAATTAGTTTTAAGGTTGACAGGTCTCATGAGAACGGAAAACCGCAAAGTTCAGCTCGTTACACAGCAGCTGAGTGCGGCAGAGTGACCATCTGTAGCCCGAGGTGAGAGCACAAGATACTTGGCGAGCGATGGCATTGATCTCCAATTGCCGTCACGCAAACCAGCCATCACGTTTCCGGGAACAATCCATGTCAAACTTGCATCCGCTCATCCAGAAACTTTGGTAAAAAAATAAAAAGAATGAGGTAAATTTAACAGAACGAGTCTTGTCAACTTTTTGTTGATGTCTCGAAATGGAAGTTGATCCACGGAGATCATTGTCAATCTGTGACAAAATGTTTTTTGTGAAGTGAAACACGGACCATTCTGTGTGCGCTCGCAGCTGCAGTCCAATTAGCCCAATCGGGCTTGCGAGCGCATCGCTGTTTTCCGCTCAGGTGCGCCCCGCTGTAATTGCGCGCATTTCCATCAACTTTCAAGTCTTGAGTACGCAACCAACTGAAAAATTAGCCAATTGGAAGGCAAAACTCGGGACGTTTGTTCAGAAGAATCTATCCAACTCGTCTACCTGTTGTCTCAAGAGCTTACAAACTCAGAGAGTTGGACATTTGAATTGTTTCATATCTTGACATAGTTTCAGAAATTTCGGCCCCTGCATGACAATTGCAGTCCTCTGCCGGGAAGAAATTAACAGTTCTGTGACTTTCATGTCTCGTATGTCTTGTGCTTGCATGTTTGTCTTTCCTTCGTGCAGAGACCATGCGAAAGTGAAGAATCTACCTTTATCTTGCAGCTGTGCTGAACGTTTTCAGAGCATATATACGCGCAACAAAAACAGCGTGCTGCTGCTCTCTCTGACACTCACTTTCTGTCCGTCTCTTTCAAAGTCAACAATGCGTGAACCGTAATTGTGATCTGGAGAAGAGTCCTTTCGTTCAAACATCTCATCCCTTCAGTGTCATCCGCTTGTGCTGGATGTTCTCGCTGTTTTGCGGATTACAGATTAGCCGGGGCACGTGCGGTTGTTTGTGGCTGATGCGTGCCAATCATCAGCTCCATTCGGCAGACAGGCGCAGTTTTCAGTTTTGTACGTCTGCCTGTTAATGTCCAAATTATTTCATGGAATATTTTCTTCTCTTGTCATAAGCAGCACCTGTGTTCCTGGAAAATCGTTTTACATGAAAATTCTGTGCACACGGAAAAATTTGGAATTGATTTGTTTTGTGCAGAAACAAAAATGACAAAAACCTTGCGAGTGAACCAAATCTGAGCACTCGTCCAATTCCCCCCCCCCCAAAAAAAATCCAGGAATAGAGTGCGGCAAACATGAATGGCAAGAACAATTTCCCGTTCCACTTCACATGAAGACAAACAGTAAATGTATCCAAAAATATTGTGCTAGAAGTAATGCGCCCAATAACTTGGTCGCGTGCTGGGGAAGGAAGGGTGAAATTCAACCTGGTTCTCGGCTGGTGAACTATGGCCGGGTCTGGGGGTGTTTAAGCGAGCATTACCCGGTCGCACGCGCCGCGGCCACCTACTTAGCGATTTAATTGAAGGGGAGGGCGCCCTACCGCCCTGGGCAGCAGCCGTGTCACTGCTTAAACCCAATCTCTTGTTTGTGTTTCCTTCGTAACTGTACTCGCTAAAGGCACAAACGAACACTTCGGTTGTGTTCCGACTGAGCATGCGGTGGACAAATTTACTTTCTGGGACGAATTTCAGCAAAGTGCTGTTTCTTTGCAATGACGTGGTCGCTTTGCGATGAATGACACTTTCCACCTGCAGAGAGATATTTTTTCTTCTGATTCTGGCAATGAAAAAAGGGGCTATTATTCTCTGTGGTGTGTTTTGTTCTGTTTTGGGCTGATTCAAAAGTGACCCGTGAGGATTTGGTCGCGAGCTGTCCTCCAGGCTCCTTGTGCACGGATTACGGAAATTTGTAGCGAATATCATCCCCCTTTTGTCACAGCTGAACATCTCAATGAGCGGTGCCTGTATCAAGTTACGGAGATATTGAAACTCGTCAAGTTTTGACATGCCCTGTAAGAAGATTAAGCTGCGAGAAAAACGGAGGTGAAAATTGATAAAATGAGATACAATCTGATGTGACTCAATTATGCGATTGGATTTATTTCGATCAACAGTTCCCTCGCTGGTGAGCACAATACAATTCATTCACTGTTCAACCTGCCTGAGTTATCCTGCGGAAACTTGGATGGCTATGTTCGAGTCGTGCGCATTTTGTTGGTCAGGATTTCATGTGGGGGCTGCTATGTCGAGTCATTGCAATGTAATACAGGTGAAATGACATAAAAACGAACTTAAAGAACGTGTCCGAACCTGAATCCTTCACGTCAAACACAACAACAGCACACACTGCACACCGCCTCCCAAATTACTTACCTGCAAGCTCCAAAAGAACAACAACACTGTGTTCAGCTCACTTCTGACAACCTGCCCAGGAAGGTTGTACCCTCGGCACCACTTGTCACTGTACTGTGCCCCTCGTACCCTCAATATCAGGTCAATATTTAACGTCAGGTCCACAAGATCTTGCTGTCTCTTCTTGCAGTATCACATGAAACTCTCACGCACACGCACTTTCATGAAGGTAGAAGGGCCATGTAAAGAAGGGACTCCCACAATTGAGATTACTGAAAAGGAATCAATGTAAAGAACAAAGAGAATGGCACAGACAGGGCTTTATTTATTTTTTAGAAAAAATTCTGCTGAGATTTCACAAGAGGAGGTTGGTTTGGAAGACAGCGCCCTGTGGGGCACATGCATCAACTGACCTGCGACCGCGAAATGAATCGACAGGCGTCGACGGCCCGAAGACGAAGCACTGTGCCTCTGGAGCGTTTTTTTTTGTTTGTCTCTCTCTCTCTCTCTCTCTCTCTCTCTCTCTCTCTCTCTCTCTCTCTCTCTCTCTCTCTCCTCTCTCTCTCTCTCCTCTCTCCTCTCTCTCTCTCTCTCTCTCTCTCTCGCTCTCTGTACGTTTGTGTAATGTGTCAGAGGGGAAAGGGATGAGTGAAATGCAATGTTGTTTGGCAATGGAAAATTTTGACTTGGTACAAGTCACATTTCACAAAAGCACGTGCAAATGAAACATTTTGCATTTGAGACAGCACCAAAATGGGAGCCAAAGAAAATTTTCTGTCGTCGAGGGGACCCCAAGCCTCCCATACATGACAAAATTTACATTCCGGAAAGGTTCCGAAGTATTGCGTGTATTTTCGAGGGAAAAAAAAGATGAAAAAGTACACCCCTTGCCGTGGCGAGCTTCTCTTTGTGGTGATTTACGAGACTTTCCGTCGACTATCCAAACCCAATCCTTGTCACTCATTCCTTGAATTACCTCAGCGAAACAAACAATTCACAAGCTGCAACAAAACACTCCTGGTTGCCCTGCTTCCTTCTATGAGATTTCCCGCCTCGCTCCGAGCAGACCCAATCAGAACACAGCGCGCCTCCCCATCCAACCAATAGAAGCATGCAGCATCCCTGCTTCAGTTCCTTCTTTCCCGTGCCTTGTGCAGACCCACCTTTCTTTGGGGATGGGAAGGAAAGTGCGTGAAAGTCTGTGCAGGTTATTTGATTCCTTCTTGGTGAAGTTCAAATCTGACACTTTTTTCACTTGTTCTTGCGAATTGCTACATTTTTGGAAATGCAAGACCGCACGAGTAAAGAAAATCAATTTTGTTGTGGTCAATTCGTTCTGGCTTCAGGTTTCAGCTGCGTTCTACGTTTCCGCGTGTCCTCCCCTGAAAGTTACAAGCAAACTAAGATCCGCACTGTCCCTGCTGCAGAATCTGCCTGTCGCCCACGCCTTCTCCCTGTCACTCCCTTGAAGCCCCAAAAAGTCCCCGTGTGCTCCTCGTACATCCAGATAAACAAGAAATGATGTAGAACTTGCTGGACTTCTCTCATCTTCGTCGTTGCAGATTTCACCAGGATTTTGTGGGCTTTCCGTTGATTAAATTTCCAGCTTGACAGACGGAGCTATTTTCATCGAGTCCTTGTTTAGAACTTCTATCGCTTAATTCTGATGAACACACCAAACGTACGCAAACAAAAAATTGAAATTTTCCCAGCTTGGTGTTTGCAGTCACCATCTAGAAATTCCCAAAGTTTGAAAATACAATTTCGGCAAACTTCAATTGAAGTTGTGCAGGCGCTCTTGGTGTTTCTGCTGAAAACAAAGGAAGACATACAAAACCCAAGCGCCTGAACGTATATGTCTTCTGCAGAAGATTGCTTCTCAGCTGCAGTGTAAAAGCTCACAGAGCAGGAAGCTTGTAAGGCTGCAAACTGCTTATCAGTGACGGAGAAAACTTTGAAAAGTTGCGGTGGAGCTCAGTGAAGAACCTCGACTCTCCAAGAAGACATTGAAACACGACTGAAGTTCATCGCTTGTTCAAATTCAATCGTGGCAGGTAAGAAACAGACTATCTTCTCCAAGTGCACGGAAATCTCTAAAGCACAAACAAGGTTCGCAGTCTGCCAAAGTTCTTTCCTGGACAAATGCATGGCCGTCCGAGGCTTTACGTTTTCATGGAAGTCACATCGCATGATCTTTTATGGGTTTGAGTCAGAAGTCTCTCAACCTGGGAAATCCTTGGATGGTCAACCCTCAAGTTGGTGGTCAGTTTGGGCTGAAACCTTCATGCAACTTCGTCGCTGCTGAGTTTGTAGGGATTCCCCGAAGATTCTCTGTGTTCACACCTGATTTTCGTTTGTGTGACCAGAAGATAGCATCATTGCCACGAATGGCAACGAGACCATACAACACTTTTGTGCAGTCGACTGGTGGAGAATTATTGAATAAAGAAAAACAAATGGGATTTGCTTAGATTGAGAGGAGCGAGTCACTTTGGAAGCCACTTCATTGCAGGCTTTCCCAATGAGTAGTCAAGCGGCGAAACTTTCGACTAGATTCTCTTGGTAAGAACTCTGTTGAACTTCCTGAAATGTGTATTATCTGATAAGGGGTTGTTGCAAGGGTTTCTCAGAAGCTGTACCGAGGTTTGTTGGCCCAGAAACAGCACAAAACTGAGTTTGGTTCGGTTGTGAAAGGGAAATTAGAAAAGGTTAGTCAAAGGAAATAAAAAAGGTGGTGAGCTTTACGTCTACTGCCCTGGATCAGTTATACGTATTCTAATCAGGAGCCACTGCAGAGATAAAACTGCGGGTACTGTATATATTTACTGTGAAGCAAAGTGTACATCCACTCACTGGAAAGCGTGTGAACACAATGCAATTTTGGGAAATCTTTGCGCAATTGTTGAACTGGACTAAAAATGAGCACTAGTTTGTGTGAGGACAGGCCTCACACACCACAACTTGTGGTGTCGTTTTCATTTAACATGTAAGTACGAAGCAAGAACGAAGGTGTGGATCATTTTTCTGGTCAGGTCTCTCGTCACACGGAAACTCCAGTGGACTTTTACCCCGTGAGCTTCAGACTGATTGCCTTTGGGCAATCGATGTTCCATCCACTGAATGAATGAGTCGAATACTGAACTGGTGCGCACAAAAGTTCGGCCCCTGCACACATGGAAACCTCAAATTGATCCTTTTGGTTTTGTTGGTTTCATATTCCAAGCAGCTTGTCCCTCCTCACTATTTTTTCTATCGTTTAGAATGGTCGAACTCTGAAACTGACAATCAAGGAAAAAATTATATACACATTTCGGTCGTTGGATTCAATGCTCTGTTGTCAACTATATACAAAATTTATTTTCAGGATGGACGGGTGTGGCATGGGAGGCTCACCCAACCCGCCGCTCTCCTACACGGACCTGTGGCGCGCGAGCCCGATGACCGCGGCCGGCGGCTACATGAAGCCCCCGAGCTCCCCTCCTCTCCCGCCGCCGCCGCCTCAGCAGCAGCAGCCGCTCAGCGGGGACCCCAGCCCGCTCTCCTCTGCCTCCCCATCAGCAGGCGGCACAAACATCTCCAGCGCGGGCACGGTGGCCACCAGCTCGCGGGCGGCCGCCTCCTCCTTCGCGCCTGCGTCCGCTGCTCCGGTCGACTACCTGAACACGTCGGCCGCGTTCCCGCCGCCCGTCCCGCCGCTCGAACTCGACCCACTCGCCGGAGTCTTCTCGTTCTCACCCTGCGGCCCCACATACAAGTGAGTCGATCTTGTTGCCCTGAGAAATCTACTGATCGATGTTTGCAGTTTGAAAAAAGGAAACGTTTGAATGTTGAATTCATCCTTGTTTTTGCACATATAGATTGGCAGTGAAAACTTTCCTCTGTCTGATAAAAAGAACAAGAACCTTGCCTGCTGAAATCTTGGTCACAAAAGCAAAACAGATTCGAAAATATGTCGATGTGGGGTCTTTCTTTTCAATTTTCCCCAGGCAAAGCCGCTCAACACAAATGCGGCACTTCTCTGAAACAGCACTTTTTGCAACTTGGTGCAAGTTGTTGCAACTCAAATTGTGTTTGGATTGAAACGTGACCAAATACTTTGCACATCCAGTGTATTCATTGCCTAATCAGACAGAAGATATACAGGGTGAAATGTTTCCAGGTGAATGAACCTGTGCAGCGTGGGTTAAAGACCCGCTTGTCATTGTAGCCGACATCTGTATGGCTGCGGCGTGTGTCGCAATGGATAATTTGCAGGGCCAAGTGAACACACCCCGCAGGGGGTAAACCTGAATCCCATCCGATTGTTACGTACGTACCTTTCAATGTGGGACGTCTTGCCAACGGACTTCGAACAATTCTGTTGTTCTTTTGTTGACAAAAAAGCACAAAATAGCAACAAAAACAAGGACAGCTTGCGTCTCGCCGATGCTCAGATCAAGTAATTTGATTGTTTTGTTGTATTTTGTCTTTGACATCTCAATTCTAAAAGACTTGTAACCAAGCATCACAAAATTCTTGTGTCGTTCAACGACTACCAGTAGAATCTGTTTCTGGATGACTCCAACTTGCAGTGATTCAGTGTTGTAGATTTTCATCTGAATATAAAATGGCTTCGTGTTTGTAACATCCGAGGAGTATTCGGTAATCAAAGGCCAAATTTGGCTTTGTTCTCAGATAACTGTCATTTCTGGTGATTACTGAAGCAGCAGAGGCGTTGAGTTGAACACGTGTCCCTTCCTCAGATCAAACAACGTCACTGCTAGACATCAGAGCTGTGGTGATTTTCTGATATTGCTGCAGAAATGACCACTGCTTTTTCTTTTTTCGAAAATAATTTCAGTGTGGTTCTTTCATGCAGTGGACGTCACAAAAAGGTTTCGAACTCTTTCAGAAACATGATTCCACCCAAAGGCCTCAATTTGATGAACACGTCGAGTCAAGGCATCTCGGAAAAGAGTTTCTAGCATCGAATGAAACTGAAAGTTGTGTTCCCACTTCGTATTGTAGAGAACTGAGTGCGTCGTTCAAGGGAGAAAAGGGGCACGACATCGCAGAGGCGTTGCTGTCGCTGAAGCACACGGTGGTCGGTCCCCTGAGCCCGCACTTCGGCGCGACCCAGTCCGGGACGTCAGGCATGCCGCCCGGCTCCTCGCTCACCTACCCGAGCAGCCACCAGCCGCAGATGTCGGCTCACAGCGCGCACCACCAGCCGCCCTATTCTCCGATTAGCAGCGGGCAGTACCACCACGGGCCCTCCTCGCACCAGTACAACGAAGCGGGCAGCGCGAGCCACAATTCCCCTGGAGTACACCAGGTTAGGATTTGCGAAAATTGTGGTGGAGAGAAGTAACATCGTTTGAAAGACTGAAAAGGCACTTTGTGTGACTTCTTTTTGTTTGTGTTCCAACTTTCCTGAAAAAAGAACAAACAACAAAATTTGCCGAGACTTTCTTCCGTGTGTAAACACAAGAACCAACATTTGGGGGGTCGACCGGCGTCTGACCATCGAATTCTCAAGATTAGATGGCCAAAAAAGGACAGGTTTGGGCTGGGGCCAGGCCCAAGGATCCGCAGGAACAAAACGCTCCTTATGTCTTTCAGAGTCAACACGGCGGCATGTTCCCGTCCATGAGTGTGAACGTGCAGATGAGTATGAACGTGGGGATGCCGCCAGTGATGGGGTCTGCGGCGCAGTGCGGCGGCGCTGCCGCGCAAGACGCGCACTGGAGCGCCATGGGGCACCAACCGTCGTCCGCAACCGCAAGCGGACAGTACTCACCGAGCGCCAGCGCCGGGGCGCAGAACTTGCACTCTCAGGTGAGTGAGACGGATTGTCGTGCAAGAGATGTTTTACCTCCCCTTTGTATTTCTTTTTTCACGACACGGGATTTTTTGTTGTGCCCTTCCAAACATTCGTCTTCGAATTTGAAGCAAGAAAATATGTCACTTTTTCAAGACCCAGTACCCGGGCCCATCCTACCACTACCACCACAGCGGACAGACGCACCACACCAACTACCACGCCTCCTACTCCTTCTCGTCCGATCTGCGCCAGCCCGCCGCGTCCTACAAAGACATGATGTACCCTCGCTCGGCCGCGCCCTCGGAACAGGTAAACAAAAAAAGGCTGGTGCAGTTTTCTTTGTTGATGTGCTTGTTTTCGCACGCAAATACACCCATGAATATCTTACGGTTTTTTTTCAGTACCGAGATGTGTCCAAATACTACTCGTTCAACGCGTCGATGAAATCAACGCCTCGATCCCCGTACCCGCTGAAACACGGAGGAATCTCACCCCTGGGCTCCAGAAGCCATGCCAATATTCAAGAAAACGGAAAGGTAAGCACGAGTGTGTGTGGGTGAGGAAAGCTCAATATTATAATTGTCTGCATGCATTTATTTTGTTTGCTGCATATTTCTGGATTGTTTTGTGTTGCAGTTAAATCTTTGTCGCATTTGCGGAAAAACATATGCGCGACCCTCAACCCTGAAAACTCATCTGCGAACCCATTCCGGGGAAAAACCGTACCGATGTACAACTTGTTCAAAATCTTTCTCACAGGTAAGAACTTTGAATTGAATCCTGTGAAAATTCAATATTTTCAGTGAGTCTTGCTTTCCTTCTTTGGACCAGGCAACAACTTGGCGAGGAGTTTGCGCTTGGAGACAGCCTTCTTGAAATTTCAGCTGCCCAGAAGAACTTTTTGAGCCTTTATTCTGTGTCGATGTTGGAGTATCAGGTCCAGTCTCTCGGCAAAGTGAGCACCGAGTCGTGTTGTTGCAGGCGGCGAACCTGACGGCGCATCTGCGCACGCACTCGGGCGAGAAGCCGTTCCGCTGCCCGATGTGCGAGCGCCGCTTCTCGCAGAGCTCCTCCGTCACCACGCACATGCGCACCCACAGCGGGGAACGACCCTACAGGTACATGCACGCGTGCAGTGACTTCTTTTCAGGCAGCGCACACTTGTTCACCAGAAAACATTGTTGTCAGGCCGCTTGAGAAAAAAAAAATGTGTTCTTTGGCACTGCTGATATTCAATGGAACATTTTGTTTTCACACATGCGTACACCACTTTCTACAATAGGTGCAGCTTGTGCAAGAAGGCGTTTTCGGACAGCTCGACACTGACAAAGCACCTGCGCATCCACAGTGGAGAAAAGCCGTACCAGTGCAAACTCTGTCTCCTTCGGTTCTCGCAGTCCGGAAATCTCAACAGACACATGCGAGTACACGCCAACAACGGATAGACACGGCACACACACGGAAATGAAGGTTCTGACAAAAGGATTATGAAAATGATGTGTTCATGAAAAGTGTTCGTGCATCGTGTGCGTGTTCTTGTGCTCATTCTCTTGTTCGTATTTTCGTGAGCCGTGAAGCATTAGCTCTGTCTCATTCATGCACTGCCAAAGAATCCCCAACACCAATCCCAAGCACTCACTTCCTCTTGGTCAATGTTTTCGAAAATAGAATCCAGAGACTCGACGTTCAGTTTGGCCACACCCTACCTGCCATCTTGGATTCAATGCAAGGTCTGAACAAAAATGAAATGGTCCTGATGTTGACTCATTCATGCAGACGCGAAAGTTGACACGTGGTCACCAAACATGTTTTCTGCTGCAGTCATTTTTGGGAGGTAACATGAAGGTCAAACCTCAGGAGCCAATAACTGAAGATTTTTCTTTATTTTTCTTTGATCACCGATCAACTTAGATGGAGGAAGTGAACTGTTGAAGCGTCTGAATTGTCTGTGCTTCACAATGTGAACGTGAAACTTTTCAGCAGTGTGAAAAGTGACTTGGAGGCAGACATGACTTGGAGGCAGACAAAGCTAAAAAAAACATCTGTGAAACAAAAAGGACAAAGGTTTTTCATTGAATAGGTTATCTCAAATTCTTACTCGTATGTACGCCCTGAAATGCGAAAGGTTGTCCTGACAATCTATGTTCGTAAACGTTTTGCCTTTTCGACAGTGTTCGTTCGTGGGTTCACAAAATCAGCACCTTTTACCCGGTCCGAGGGACAGCATCTCTCAGGAGCACCATCAAGTTTGACTTCAAAAAATGTTCACTTTCTGCATGTTGTCAGTATGTCGTATTCATGAACAGACTCACACGTGGTGAAGTCACCACACTGGTGAACAGTGGCTTGTGGACCTGTAAATTTTGTACAGAAGAAGGCAGAAGTACTTCAATCAAACTTGTTCGCTGAAAATACGTTTCTTTTGAAAACTCTTGTGTCTTTGTCGTCAAAATTTTGAAAATATCTGAGGAGCCTGATAAACAACTCAACTTTACTATTTCCGTCACGTTCATTGTGCCAGGAATGAAAAAGCAACGCTCAAGAGAAGCTCTTCGTGGTACTCACCGAAAGAGTTATTGAAAAAATAATTGCCTCAATTTTGCCATCCAATAAATTAACTCGTACGATACTTCGGTATGTTTCGTGCATACAATCAGTCCTCTTTGTTTCTTGTGTGTGCAGCTTGTTTTTTTAACTTTTCGAGGGAATTTATTTCATCTCTGTGTGAACATTTTTCTTCAAATGTTTCGAGGGACTTTGTACACAGGCATTCCATTTCAATTTGACCAAAAAAAATTGTCATGTTGAATTTTTGATGCTCTTTGTTTGAACGAAGTGTTTGATTTCATTGACTTGGTGAGCTCCGTTTCTCTTTCTTTCGATCCTTTGAGGCGCACTTTCGCACAAAAAAAATACAACACTTTTGTTGATTTATGACAAAACTACTGAAGATTTATTCCTTTTTCTTCGCTTTGAGAATTTTCTTCTGCAATTGTCATAAATATCGTACAAAGTTGGTCCGTAGTAATCGTAGAGCAAGAATGTAATCATGCAGCATGCTAAGCAGGACATAACAGCGACAGGCAAACAGAGAAGCAAAATTGGCCACAACACCAAATGGAACACAAATGACGAAGTGTACTTCACTTCTTCTAAAATGGGAATGGATGGAAACTTCTTCGGATTGCCCTGGTCCACGAAGCAAGGGAACGTTTTGTTTAGAAAAAGTCTTGTCCGGTGCTTCGCTATGAGGCTGTCCCAGGGAACCACATTCCGACTTGGAGGACACTGCAAACGAGAGAAGACAATGAATCACCAAAGTCAGCAAGTCAAATAATTATTGAAAGCGGAATTGTGCAAGTACCAACCGCAATCAACGCTTTTGTGATACAAACTTGCAGCACTGGCTTCTCCTTCGATGGATGAGGCTCTCTGTCAAAATCGCACAGCACCCCATGGCCCGGTGGACTGCCTTTCTGTGTACGAGCCGAAAAGAAGGTTTCACGAAAACAGGGCAAACCGTAAACAAGACGGGGAAAGGGCAATGAAGAGACCCCAAGGGCAAACGTTGCACGCACAAGTGAAAGTCACCGGAACACTGTGCTCAGTCCCCCCCCCCCCCAATGGATCTACGGTGATGTTTCTTGTTGAGTTTCCATTTTTCTTGAAATTATCAACGTCCACATCGGCAAACTTGTGAAGTGCTTGTAAAAGTATCCAGAAAACTTCGATAACGAGTGTGTCGCTGTGGAAATGTGCGCTTGGCCTCACCTTGCCGTGAAACTTCAAATGCACCGTCGCACAGAACTCCAACTCGGATTTCTGGCAATCGCAGATTTTCCTCTGATCACAGTGCACTGTCACATTGATCACCTGACACAATCTTTCTTCAAAAAGTTTTGTCTGGCTGTATTCTGCTGATATCGGAAGGTAAATCAGGCGAAACATGTACACTCCAATGACAACAATTGCCACAAACACACCACAGCAGCATTTCCCTGCAGTCATTTTGAAGCACCCCATCCTGGCTGTAAAAGTTTTGTCGGATTTGCAGCTTGTAGCAAATTTTCTGCAAGCACGAAAGGCCACTCTCCACAAATAACTGTTCTGAATTTTAAAATTTGATCCAGATCTTCATCTTATGAATCGTAGTATCGTGCTGTCAATGGGATCAACCTTTGTTCTCGCGTCAAGGGTTCCTGTCCCAGTTTTGGATTAGTATTGTCAACATCATCTGATAACCACATGTTCAGTTCGCGAAGTGAAGAGCGATCGACACTGCAGCATCGCACAGTTGCACAAATGACCATGCAGACTTTTGCAAGAATTGAACATGCGCCTGTACGCACAACAGAACTTATCACTATATACATATGAAGTGTACCAAAATGAAGGACCACGAATGAAGGCAGTGGGACCCTCACTGATGACAACGTTCCTCAAGAATGCAAACCCAGGATGGTTGTACCGAAATGGGTTTCAGCTGGCCACCAACCAGCTCGCGAAACACTGCAGCATTGAGCACAGGATTCCAAACACAACCAGCCACGCACGCATGCAGCTTTCACGACTTGCAGCTGCATGGGCTTGATGAGTGCCAAACCTGACTTCGCAATGAGGCAGGCCGGGTTTGCAGCTGTCCCGGTTTGGTGGGCACCCAGCCGGGGATACACCAGGTGAAACAAGGGTCAATGAAGAGGACAAGCGAATTTTCCGTACACCCACCCACAGCACAACCCAACATGAAAAGTTTTCGTCGCAAGAGACCACAAACTGTGGGGTGGTGTGCGGACAGGACCTCGGCTGAGTTTCCTGCTGGCCGAGTTTCAGAACCAGACTATGACGGGTGTGTTGTGCATGATGGCTGTGTGTCAGACAGAGGGTTGTCCAAATGGCCAAAAGCAAATGCAAATTGCAATCTTGGAGTTTAGCAGTTGTCTTGAATTGGGTTCTGGAATTCATTGGGATGAAGTTTGGTTTGAAAAATCGATCTGTGCAGCAGGAACTGGTTCAAATCCTTTCTTGTTCAAAAAGACCAAGACCAAATGATGGATGGGAGCTTCTTGTGCACAAACCAAGCATGGGGAGATGGGAAAATAGTATTACAACTCAACGAAAACAAAGTTGAATCTCTTCAATTCTCAACTTTTGCGTCGTTCCTTCCCGTGGTTTTGTCATTTCCTTTCGTGTCCTTCACGTGATGCTTTGGAGTTCGCTGCCTTTTGAGTTCTTTTTCGAAAGAAAATCTTTCTGGGTCAAGTGATTGCCAGATTTTGAACACAATTCTTCAAGTTCTTTGATGTGTAAGTCCTTTTCAACCAATGACTTTTGTGCATCTTGGAGTTTTTCAGCGTTGCTTTCACAAGAGTTACAGCCCTGAAAAATAGAAAGCTGAACGTGTTAAAATTGGTTTCTTTTGCAAGAGAAATCATTTGACTTGCTTGTGCAAAGTCAGCGGAACTTACAGATTTGCTCACCAATTTGTGCACTGATTTGATTTTCATCTTCAGTGTCTCCACCTCTTCCTGACTTTTGCTCAGTTGACTACTCAGCTCGTCTAACTGCTGCTGTCTCTCTCTGGGTCGATGAAATGGGTGCGAAAAAACTTGCATGTCGTTTGGAAACAAGCCGAACAAGGTAAATAGTACATCAAATTCACAGAAAGAAAGTCTTTTCCACTTACAACGAATTGCCACACATGGCATCTGCCATTTGAGTCTTCAGTTTGTTTAGTTTCTGGTCTCGTGTCAAAATTTCTTGGTCCTTTTCTCTTGTCAGAATGGCAATTTGATCCTCAAACTGAAACGAGGGACAAGCGGAGTCACTCTTTGGGTGTGGAAAGAGAAATAGATAACTGTTTTCTTGTCACTGGTGGGGCTTTTTGGCGGATAAAGTTGTCTTGAACCGCTTCAGAGTCTTTATGTCCGCCTTCTTTCAGCACGAGACCAAAGTTCGGATTTTTCGAACCAAATCCATGCGTACGTGGCAAACGAAAATGGCTATTTTAGAGCATTTCGATGTGAAGGAAACCATTTAGAATGTTGCTGACAAACCTTCTTCTGGATTTCAAGCAACTTTTCTTCAGTCTCCTTCTGCAGAGTTTGACATTCTTGGGTTTTTGACTGTAGTTTGGCTTCAGTCTGCTTGAGTATTTTCTTCGTTTCTCCGTGATCCTTTCGTTCACGTTCGTACAACTGCATACCCTGGTTGTCCTGTTGTTGCAGCAAAAGATTCCATTACAGATGCAGATGCTGTGGACGAATGTTCACAAGCACACCTCAGGAACGTCGTTGCTCAATTTAAGAATTTTCACGAGTCTCCCTTGTCAGGGTGCCATGGCAGCCATGGCTGTTACGAGGGAGGTCCTAGAATATGCGGCTTCTGTCCCAAAAAAGACGAGTTTTTTTGGTTCGTTCAACATGCCAACTTTAATGTGAACACAAAATGTCAACAGCATGCTAACAAAAGTAAAATTTGGTAAAATGTAAAACTGGAAACAGTTCCAAAATGAACATGAAATACTTGAATAAATGTTGAATCTGCGATCACATGCGACATGATTTTGGAGTGCAGGCCAAATTTGACAACTTTGCCTCAGTCTTCTTCTTCACTTTCTTCACCAAAAACAATTTCAAGACCATGATCTTCTGGATCATATGGCATGTGGCGACCCTCAAAATACTCTCCATCAGCAGAGACACATTTCATCCACCGGATGGGTAATGACATCAATGCCTTTTCAAACTCAACTTGCGGTATGGATCTCAAAACCCTAAACACAGCAGCTTTCATGGCATCAAGATTTGCATGTCTCACCCCCCGCAATGCACTTTTCAATTTTGGAAATAAAAAATAATCACATGGAGCTAAATTCAGAGAATTTGGTGGGTGGGCCAGTAGATCAATGCTATTTTCTCCAAAGTAAGCCAGTGTCCGGCTTGAGGTATGGCTGGAGGCATTGTCTTGGTGCAACAGAAATGGGCATGGTTCACCCCGGCGGACATTTCCCCACAAGTTTGGCCTTTTTCGCCTGATGTTCTCACGCAACCTCTGAAGCACCTCCAAATATTGATCAGTGTCAACTGTTGTCCCAGGTGCCAAAAATTCAGACAGAACCACGCCCTGCTTGTCAAAAAACACTGTCAGCATGGATTTACAGGCATTCCTCTGCTGGCATGCTTTGGTCAGTCTGTCTGACCTTGAGCCTCTTGGGATCCAAGCAGAACTGCCTTGTTTGGTTTCCATTTCCATTACAGACACCCAGGATTCGTCACCTGTCACCACAAGATCCATCAAATCCGGATTGACCCGCATGGCAGCCAGGTTTTCTTCACAAAGGCGCTTGCGGAAGGCTTTCTGTCTGGGTGTGAGTTCTTTGGGCACCAGTTTTGCAGCAACCTTGGAGAGGCGAAGATCTTTCTTGAGAATGCCATGCACTGAGCTTTTGGAGATGTTGGTTTCTGCAGCCAGACCACGCACTGTCATTCTCTGATCAGTCCTGAGAGCTGCCTGTACCTTCTGGATGTTGTGGTTGCTGTGGCCACTTCGAGGACGTCTGGTGTGCTTGTCATCTTTGAAGGAGTCACATCCTGCCAAGAACCTCTTGTGCCACACCCTAATCCTAGTCTTAGACATGGTGTCATCCCCGAAAACTGTCCGCATCTGTCTCCAACAATCAATGGGCTTCTTGCCCTCACGCACAAGGAAATGCAACACAGTCCTTTGCTCAACCTTGGTTTCCATTCTTGTCGGAGGAGCCATGAAACTTATCCCCAAAAAGATCAAACACAATGCCACTGCCATATTTGTGCTGTGGTCACATGTCACAGACTGAGCTCATGTGGGTCAACTTCAGTGCACGATCCTGCTATCGTCTGGGGCAGTGACACAATTCTTTTCACTGCCAGACATGAGCAGGACACATGTGAGCATTTTCGGACATGTCCTGAAATTTTCGGGCCATGAAAACCCGCAAATTTTGGGCCAGAAGCCGCATATTCTAGGACCTCCCTCGTAAAAACGTGAATGTTCTTTGGGAAATCCAGGGTTTGGGTCAGGGGACCGAAGTCCAGCCTTGCAACATGTACAAAAACACTCAAAAAGAAAACAAGAATGCATGAAGCTTTGGGTTGTTTTTTTCAGAGCTGGAGCCCAGTCCCGGACCCACTTGAGAAGGCCAAAAACTCACCTTATCTGCCAGCATTTGTTGCATTTGTGACATCTGTGCTTCCTTCTCATCCAGCTGTTCCTTCAGGTTGTCAAACGATGAGCGGAGGTCTTCAATCTGATGTCTGAGCGAGTTTTCCCTGCTCGCAGCCTCCCTCTTGACTCGCTCCAGCTCCGCTGTGTTGATCGACGTGATGGACAGGTTCGACTTGGGGGATCGGCTCACTCGCGTCGGAGACCTGAGGCTTTTCTGAAAAGAAGATCAACAGCTGTGATTGTTCCGCGTACCCACTGCCCCTCCACACGATTTATGGTTGTTCTAAATTGTCATGCACACATTTTTGATGAATCCGTGTGCACCATGCGTCCACCATGCACATGCAGAAATTTCGAACTGTGTCAAAACTCATTCCACACATGCTACATTGCAAGTTTTCCCAATTGTACCAACTTTCGTATCATCTCGGCTCCTGGGCTGGGTGCTCGTCTTGATCGGAGGCACCGCCATAGCGTTACCATGCAGGCCCGTCTGCAGACTGCTGGCGCCATAGCTGAGAGCCGGAAGCCTGACCGCAGCAACGGCGACGGCGGTGTGTTCCGTCTGGGAACGAAACTCGTTCTGACGAACTCGCGGTGATGACATCGAGATTTGTGGAAAATCGCAGCTCCAATGCGAAAAGAGATCGTACTTCTTCTTCTGTCTTCACTTTGTTTGGTTTTGAACACTTCCAAGACGGCATATCTGTCAAGTGTTGGTCGAAAGTGATTGCGCTGACACCCAGCATTGCACGACTCAACAGTCTCACAAAGCTTTCACGCAGGCAATAACAGCACCAGATTTAGCCTTATCTCGCGTCCTTGATCACGTTTGATTTGTTGGCTGTTGACCACGGCTGGTGGATCAGTTACTGGTCCCCGCGGAGTGTATCGCTGACAACCTGATCATGTTTGGACAGGGAAATGTGCTTTAGTCCCCAGCTACATTGTTTCGGAGACTTTTCTTTTCAAAATCTGGTTTTGATGACCAATTTCGTTTTGATCACATTCACAAGTTTACTCAACTGCATGTGTGTGGTGTGTTTTCTTGTTCATTTCAAAAGCTCAATGTGGTGCATGTACGGGTAGATACCGTTTTTCAGTTCCTGCATGGTCTCATACGCAGTGGAGTTGAGAATTTTGGGAACAGAAGAACAACGCACACAGCATTCTTGGATGTTGCTTGTTTTGTTTTCACAAAAATCGTTTGCTGTCGATATGGATCTGTCAATTCTCTCTCACGCGCGTATACAATTGACTTCTGTTTTCTCTGTGATGGTTGTCTGATGGCTTCAAAAGTCATGTCGACGTGATGTAAATTCTTCCTGTCTGCTTGATCAAGAGAAAAGATTTTCCACATCGATCTGCTCCTCCATTTCACCATCGTTCTTTCATTGCATATTTTCTTTGTCAGCATTGGATGTTTTTTGCTTTTGTTTTCAACTGGCCTGTATCTATTTGTCTGAGACCCAAATGCAAATCTGGATTGCCCGTGTTTTCTCTCTCTTCGATGCTCTAAGACTCCTGTCGTGGTGCACGTGACAAAGATCTGCTTTGCTCTTCTGGCAAATTCCACGACATTGGTAACAACAGAAAATGTTCGTGCTGTTTTATTCCAGTAAAATCGACGTTTGTTTCGTTGTTGCTTTTTGCAGCGTTGTTTCCATGGCAGAATTTCACACGTTTCACATTTTTGTGCATTGAATTTTGATTGTGACTCAGAAAAATCAGTGCAAACTGCAAGGGAACAATCGGTGAGGGAGCGAGCAGGAGGACGAGAGAGAGAGAGAGAGAGAGAGACAAACAGACAAACAGACAAACAGACAGACAGACAGACAGACAGACAGACAGACAGACAGACAGGTTGCCCCAAGAACACGCGGACCCGCCTGCTCTTTGTTCTGACAGTGGGCAACAATTAGTCGTGCTCCCTTCAGTTCTACCCACGCTTTGAGTTACAAATCGCCATTTTGGTGAACTCATGGTGTAAAATTATCGGCCCAGCCTGAGCAACTATTCTGACAAAAGCGTAGATTATGAATACTATTCTCAGTGAGAAACAAAATCCCGTCAAATGAAAGCGCGTCATCAATATATGGGCGTGTTTTATTTGTGCTTTTCTTTTATCACAGACAACATTTGATTCACTGTAACTGCAGGTACACTGCTCAAGAAGCGTGTCATGTTTTCCAAATCTTCCAGCTCAGGACTAAAGTTCAATCACGTTACCTGCAAACAGAACAATGTCATGTGTTGCTGGTTTTGAATAAATTCTCACAACAAATTCAGTTTGATGGACGTCATTCGGAGAGAGGCTGAGACCAAAGGGATTTTCGCAACACTGGAGCTCGACCAAAGAGAAACGTACCGGTAACTCACGCACAGCTCTAAAACAAGACACACATATGGGGCTTGAATTTTTTGGTGCGGTCAAAGGCCTCAAGTCCCGTTGATTTGCCAAAGACGCTTTGTGCGTCTCAGACTGCAGGCCCCGGGCTACCTGTATCCGTTCTGCGGGCGGGCGTGGTTGGACTGTGTTTTGATGGCGCCCTCCAGTTCGAGCAGCTCCTGGCGCAGCCGGTCATTCATTTCCTGCACCGACTCTGCAGTGACGTTTGAACATGGATAGATTTCTCTCCTCTCGGAGCAGGAAGGAGAGATTTGTTGGTGTCTGGTGTCTCCCACAGCGCGTGCAACTTTTTAGCCTCACCTGAGACAACCGATCCCGCACTGCTGAGCGTTGCACTCCCGTTGTCGCTGGGAATGCTGAGCGAGCCCGAGGAAGGATGTCCACCTGGAAAATGAAGAACACTGGTCCTCTTGTTACTTGGGATCAAGCACACACACAATTTCGCGCAATCTTCCACAAATCAAAATGTGCTGCAAATGCACACCTCATTGAAAGAAGAAAAACCCCAATGACTGAGTGACAGTTTTCAGGGGACAACAACGGAGTGGAAACAGACCCATGTTCCGTCTGGGCGCAGGTACCGGAGCCTGTTGTTGTTGCTGAGAACCTCTGTGTTGGGCTACTGCCTCTGGCGGTGGCTGCTGTTGCTGTTGCTGTTGACGAGGCGGCTGCTGTGACTGCAAAGACCCACAGACACGGAATCATGTCGTTTCTGCCATCAACAAAGCTCGACCTGTGATGGCACCTTGCAAGCCGCTGAAACCCAAATTAACCAACCAAAAAGCTCTGATTCTGTGAACCGCTTCACTGCCCCGGTTGACTCTGCTGAGATGCCCTTACCTGTCCCTTCTGGACATCTTGTTGGTACGCGTGTCTCTGCGAGTACGAGTTGCCCTGCGGGGGCGGCGGAGCCGGCTTCCTCTTCGGCGCTGGCCTGCAGTGTTCAAAATTTATATAAAAAAAATTGGGAACCTGTCTTGTAGACTGCTCGTGTGATGCATTGTGCATTTCTTCGAGGCTGTTTGTCCCATGCAAGTGTTGAGCCAACCCACCTGGGACTGACGGGCTCGTTCAGCCTGTGGGGAGGTTTCATCGGGTGCTGCAGGTGCGCCGGAGGTGGCTGCAACAATTCGGCTCGTGTGATGAGTGCAAACAATAAACAAAAGGATTTTCGGCCAAAAAATCTTCTGAATCAAAACACCAGGTGGCTTCAATTGTCAGGTCTTAAGACAAGAAAAGCATAAGCATTGCAATTTTGGAGAGTACGCGAGTTGTTTCAAATGTTTCATTGACACTGAAATGTGAGACATTGTCGGAGTGTCAGAAGGGTAGGGTAGTCGAAACTACCTATCAGCACTTTCCACTCGACGGTCGTCCATGCCAAAATGCTCGATGGGTGCTTCTGACCCCGTGTCAAAAGTCACCCATTTGTGTCAAAATGCATCATTGTACATTGTAGCAATGGTGCACTTTATGCCCTGGATGGTTACATTGTGACACTGGAAATCGCTCCTCATGTGCAACACTAGCATTTTGACCCTGAATGGTCTGCTTTTGACACCGACATTTGTTCCAAGCTGAACTGTGGCATTTTGACCCTGAACAGTACATTTACAACACATAGATGCATTCAAACTTGAACCGTTACAAGATGGTTACATTTCTCGACATTCTCGACACTTTCTCGACAGTCTTGACATTCTCGACAAATTCTCAACAGTTGCAACAAATGTTCCAATGATACTATATTACTCACATGTGCCGTCCCACAGTCTTCTTGAGTATACCAGGCCTGTCCTGCCTAAATCAAGCTTGTAATTCTTGCAGCGTCATCTGAATGCAGCCCTTGCAGGTTCATCGGAAGCATATGCAGGCCAATCACGCTTCTTGTGTGACACAATTTCCCACATCGTTTCTGGCTGTGAGCAGAGCCACGCAAGTGCTTCTTCACAAAAGTGCTCATACTCAAGTCCAAATATCGGATTGAATGGATCCTCTGGATCAAAATGCCGCTTAGGTCTGCCTCCTTTGTTGGCAGATGCTTCATCAGACATATTTTCACTAAACTCTCCAGATTCTCTGCTTTCCTTCTGAGCATTTTCCATGTCGGGTATCCTTTCTTCTTCCATGATGTGTAACACAGGTTCTCTCTTGCAAACATGCAGGAACAAATGGGACACGGGCTTGGGTTCACATGAACATTTATTGGATGGATTTAATGCAGAAACAACAAGAAAAAATGCCAACTGATAAAAATAGACTCCAACACAATAATGGGTACATTTGTTCATCCTGTCACCGTTCGTGTCAATTGAACGAGCCAGTGTCAGAACCATACCATTGCTTGTACAAGATCCAATGGTGACATTGTCAATGAGAAATGAGGAAATCTGCACAACAGATAAGAATAGACATCAACAAACATGTGAAAAGGTTACCGTTCTGATAGGAATATACCCAGTTACTGTTGCATAAGTGACTAATAATTACTTCGATGCAGATGATGAGTGAAAATGTAACCATTCGGGGTGAAAAATGCACTGTTGTCATCAAAACGCAGATATGAGTCAAAACATGCCCATTCAGGGTGGAAAATGCTGGG
>JAAUXT010137819.1_pt1 | contig 38703 bp, 34 predicted proteins | sample 7278171 | NCBI WGS metagenome assembly JAAUXT01 (sample SAMN14350112, study PRJNA611818) | marine sediment metagenome | isolation source: surface marine sediment (1.8m) | place: French Polynesia: Moorea | collected 2018-08 | reverse complement strand
GAGTTCCTAAGTTGTGAATATTAAGTGAAAAAAGTAAGAATTTTGACAAAAAAGCGAGCCAAATCAGAGTGAGCCAAATCAGAGCAAGCCAAATCAGAGCAAGCCAAATCTGTGTGACCCAAATCAGAGCAAGCCAAATCAGAGCAAGCCAAATCAGAGCAACTGAAATTTCCTCAAATCACCGCGAGCTCCATGGAGCTATTTTTGCTGCAGTTTTGCACACAAGCTGAGAGTCCAAGTTGTCCAACATGTTTGCTAAATGGTCCCACATCACGGGTGCTGTATGATTTGGCTGGTTCAGTCGCGTAAATCCAGCTTTGCCTGTTCTTCGTAATTCTCTGTCAGCTTTGCTATCAAGTTGCATGACAACGTGCGGGGACGCGACACGCGCCCTTCTCATTGTGGTCGTCATCATCTGCAAGACACTCGCCCGACTCCACACACGTCCATCCGTCCATATGCTTGACCGTCAGCCTGTCAGCGTCTGAACAGTTTCATTCACAATTATTTCTCGCCATGAGCTGAGCTCCACGGGAGACTTCTTGACGTCTGCAGATACATATGGGGGGAGAAACAGCGATGCACAGGTAATGAAAACTGCGGTCATGTTTCCAGGGGCTTCCTCTGCAGAATACCAAACACAACGGAAAGTACACAACGCAGCTCTGAGTCCAATTTAGGCAAATTCTATTCATGAAAATGATTTATAAATCATGAAGACGCTCCACGTAATCTGCGCTTTTGCATACCTACATCAGATACAGCAGGGAAATCCAATCTGCACATTGAGACACGAATACACGCATGTACCTTGCAGATCTATTCCTCATTTCATCTGCTCAAATATTAGTTCTGTGGTGGGTGAATAGCTGCTCCGTATGGCCTATCATGCCCCCTCCGCAACCAGCTTGCAATGTCTCCACAGCGGATGCTCACTAAGCCCCCTTCTTCTATCAATGTTTGCGCAGAATATAGAAAGATATGGATATTTGTCTTTACAGATTGAACAACATTTGCCAAGATCGTTTCTCCTTGAGAGGCACACACCCTCCTCGAATTAAGCGTGAGCGGGCACAAAAACTTTATCCACTAATGACGAAGTATCGACATTTGCCATCTCCATAATTCATATCAAAAGAGAAATAACTTTCTTCCGTTACTTTGGGGGCGATGCAATATTCACGTGCATTGTTTGGTAATCAATGAAGACAAAAGCTGCGTGCCTCTGATTATCATGAATTCACTTGTGTAACTTTCTGCGCCTCGAAAGCAAAGGCTGCGGCTTTTTGTGTTGACTGAATGTCGCACTTTGTTGAATCTTACATTTCAAGGCCGAAACAATCAACAAGGCCGCTCGGGGTCTGGATTGCCACTCCTGGAAGCGAGATTTGGAGATTTGTTGCAGAGATCCGTGCGGAGGAGCAGGGAACAAAACACAAACCACAACTCGCGGCGTCCAACTGGCATCTCGACACAACATTCAGAAATGGGCATCGATTTACAAAGCCATATTTGCTAATCTGCTTTGTACCTACTAACATTCAAGTTATGATTTGACAGTGATCCAAGTCCGTCCGCCACCCCAACAATGATTGCACAGTTCAAAGAAGACCAATTGCCAGGATTGGGCTCAAAGTATCCCATCAGTGTACTTACACATCAAATATTTATCCGGATTATGTTTCCATATTTTCCCCAAAATAAATAAATGCGAGGATAATTGCCAACTCCAACCTGAACACGCAACAAGGACTGATCAATGTGTGATAATCTGTGCAGCATTTTCACTTGACACTTGCGCCATCGGGTCACATGCCGCACAGGAATTTTGAAATTTTGAAATCATTTGTGTTAATTCATAAACGTGCCATTTGAAATCGCAACGATGAACTGGGCAAACTTACATTTGTCTCCTGTGCCACGCAACTTTCAACATACAGCATGAAAAAGCCTTCAATTATTAATTTGTTTGGTGTTTGGAGTAATTAAACCGGGTCTGTTGAGACTGAGCGACCGCGCACGGGTCGGCAGGGAGGGAGGGAGGAAGGCCGAGGCGGTTCGGCCGAGGCGGCGGCGAGCAGCTTCAGCAGCTTCGCCGGGGCTGCGGCCCGCGAGCAGCGCGGCGAGACGCGGGGCAGCCGCGGCCGCGAAGCCCGCTCCGGGAGCCGGGGGATGGAGGCCGGGCCCGGCGCTCCTGCTGCGTCCCCAGCAGCAAGCAGCGTGAACCTCGCGCCGGCATCTGCACGGACTCGCTTGCCAAACCACTGCTGCATCAAGATGCGGTATTGCCCAAAAGTGCAGGTCTGTGGAAATTTTGGACTCATGGAGCAGGAAGGAACGGCAGAATACGCTTTGAACCTCAGAATTGCGCTGGGATCAAAAGTGCCTTTTGAAGACACCCACCTGGTTTCTTGAAAACAGACATTCTTTGCAGCTCAACTCGCATCCGTTATCTTATTTTCAGCACACGACTGTACTCCTGCGCGATCCCCGACACAAAGGGCGTCTGTGATCTTGAATGATCGTATCACACTCACGAAGTGTCTCTTTGAACAGGTCTTTTTCAGCGCTCGAGGAGGAGGGCGCCACGATACAGGCCCCGCGCCGCACCTCGCCCGGCTCCACTCTTCCGTGGTTGCACCTTAACTATCCCAGGTCTCATTAACTTGTATACCATTCAACACAATGAGCCCTTAGAATTTGAATAATTAATGTTTGACCACTTGGTTACCACAAACATTCTGTCACAATGTTTCTACAGTAATTACTGGAGACTGCCTGACAGTCGGGGTTGTAAGCATTAAAATTTCTAAATTGACACTCGAGCTGTTTTAATTCTCATTCGAAAGAATTGAAAGAATAAAATGATCGGTGTTGACACCAATGTGGTAACTTTACTTGACAATTCACCCGGAAAGCCCCGCTTATCTAAGAATTTGAAATGTGAAACATTCCGTTTTCCATTGTTTCAAGAAATACCCGTTGCCCTTATCTCTTCTCAGAAAACAAAGAATGCGCCACTGCTTCGACTCGGCACAAAATTTTGGGCTGTTTTTGCAGACGTTTTCAAACATTCGAAATCATTTCAAGTCTGGATGCTTGTCCTCGGTATTTTTGTTGTTTGAAGAATCTTGACTCCAGATTCCTCAGGCTTCCTTTTCGAGCCCATCCAGAATTTTCAAAAGTCACTCGTCCCCCAGAGTCAAACGAACAGTTTTTCACTTCCAAATTTCTCAACAAAGTCAAACCAGTCTTCAAGCACACGTTCTTTTATCTTTGAGACAAGTGCCGTCTTTCAGTTTTGAGCCAAAACGCAGAAACTTTCTCGTGTTTTCGCTGAGAAGGCGCTCTCCTCAAAATTCCGTCCATGTCCGGCGAGACTCAATGTCAACTGGTTCGACAATGTACAGGGATCAAACCAACCATTCTTTTCCCAAATTTGAAACACCACCTGAACATTTCAAGACACTGAGGACCCCCACATGCCGACGCACTTCGCGCAACAACCAAACTCTTTCCGAAGGAGCGCCGCGCCAAACATGACAATCACAAACACAGCATAAGAGAGCCTTGCAAAGTGCGTAAAAAGTCAGAAGACATTGAAACCTACCGTTTTCCAAAATAGCAGAGGCTTCCTCCTCCTCTTCCGCATCCAGGTGCCGAGGTTTGGTTTGTTTTCGCCGAGACATCCTCGCGGAGATGCGAGAGGAACTCTCTCCTCCGTCCATATGATGACAAAACTTTGTGTGTAGCACAATATCTGATTTATCAACCGAGCCTCGCACTGCGCATGCCCACGAATTATGATATTCAATAATGCACAACGATTATCATAATCAAATTGCAGCTCGAGCTTTGATTGGTTTTGATGCTGAGTATCTGACTGCGATGCTCTGCCTCCTTCTGCCACTTATTCACTGTGTTATGTCAAAATGATTTTGTTCTGTTGGGTGGGTGCGCCGAATGCAGCTCTCACTCACCCCGTTAGTATCATATCGGATATTTGCGAGAGTCTGTCCGACTGCTGCACCGTGCTGAGCGGCGGAGTTGAGCGCTGCGCGATGCTCTGCACTGGTCGACGGTCACTATCCAAATGGCACGGGCCCCGTGATGGCACTTGTTTAACCCCCTGCTCGGCGGATTGGCTCGCGATGCCTTCACGCTTCACTGATCTCGCATTGTGTGGCGCTACTCTTGATGAGCGTTTTGATCCCAATTCTGAAAAATATGCAAAGTTCGTGCGTCAAAAGCGAGGGTCACTGAAGCGGATCTGTTTTTGTCTCCAAGTGAGTTAGTCAACCCCGGGGTTCCACAGAATCCATGACTTTGCCCTTCCTGTTTGAAGAAAACTGCCACACCGGCCAGTCTGACATTTCGAATGGTTTCAACTGCCAATATTTGTGATTTCGCCAATATTTGTTTGGTGTTCAAAGCAACCGACCAATACGTACGTGCTCGCCATTTGGATCCCTCACTTCAAAATGAAAACTGTTGCGCACAATGAAAACGTTATGCAGTCTCCGTACTCGAAACTTTGGAGCTTGTTTGCGCGCAACCCTGACTTCCATCACGTGGCCATTGAGGTACAAATATTATTTGTCATCGTCATGTTTGTCGTCTTTTCACTGCAGTTGCACGTAAACAAGATTGCAATGCAATCTCGAACCTTCAGCTGATCAACACTTGAAGCTGATTGAATGACCTGGAATGCGCCAAAAACTTGACGATCTCTTCGTGCGCCACGGAACAACAAGAAAATGAGTCAAATATTCAGTTTCTGGTTCGCGGATCAATTAACTTCAAGACAACTTTTGTCAATTGTTGTCTTGAAAATGGAATTTTATTACGACTGTGTTATGTGCGAAGACTTTGCACACAATTTATGGCTCCCACTTTATGCAAATAATACCTTTTCAAAGCTCGACTTTGGCCACATTTTATTTATGGCTTTAATCCTACGCGGAGACAGGATGTAATATAACCATATTTACTTTTCAAGAAAAGCATTGTACAAGTTGTATAGAAAAGGGATTAAATGGGAAAATGTAAAATTTGGCCTCAAGGACTTTCATATTCAACTTTACTAAACCTTTGACAAACTTTTGCTCCTTGCCCCTGTGTCAACACGCATGAAGTTGATTTTGAAAGCAGGAGGACATTGAAACATGAAGTTTTTCGATTTTGCTTATGCAGAAATGTACACCTTGTGTGCAATCTCTTTCTAACCTGCATGCATTAAGCAGTTCAAAGAAAAACAGTTTGTAGCCTCCAGAAATTCTTCAGCAATAAATGGAAGAAAAAAAATCGCTCTATATCTGCGAATTATCATTTCTTAGAATACCTCCTTTTAAATTGGGAATTTGATACAAGCAAACACCGGGGTAACTTTTTCTGCAAAACGAAACGAAATTAGAAATCCGTCATTTAAAGGGGATCACTTCTATCTGTCATTCTCGTGGGCGAATAAACTATAACCTTGTATGATGTTTCAAGGTTGCAACACGTACTTGCTGTCATTGCATATGAAGAAATGTTGAAATTCTATCAGGGAGGCCTTTAATTCTTTTGTTGGTCTCTTCAATATCGATGGGCATGGACCTGAATAAAAATGAATCAGATGAATGCAGAGATATAGGTGGAAAACATAATTTGATAGGGGACATTAATAGCATTGTTATTGTGTTGCGAGGCCCTCCGGCGAAAGCTAGAGCAATACAGAAAACCATTTACCCCAAGCATAAATCAGAAATCATTTTTCTAATCCCCCATAATTATACTTTCTCCCCTCACATTTAGAACAAATTTATTATATTCTTTCCACCTCCGTACACCTGTGCCGAGCTGCGGGTACAGAATGGGAGATTTACGAGGGATTTTAGGGGTATCTAATTCTGTAGGGCCCCAATCAGATTGTATCTTTTGATAGAAGTTGTAAAAATTCCTTTTCAAATTCCCTTGCTCACATAAGGTGTGTACGACATGACTTCTCGCTGTTGCCTCAACTTTTTTTTCTGTTCATTTTTGAATGAACCAAAGTTCTTCGTCATAACGTATGAACAACGCAACGGTTCTCAATTGCACTCTCCTTTTTCCAAAACATGAGAAATGACTTGCGTAAGAAAGAAGCTTTACTGTGGTATTTACAATCCGAAGAGGATGTGATTCAAATTTTCTTCCATTCATATTTTCTGATGGTCAGTCAACTGAAATCACGGGGGAATTTGGATGGGTTCAATTTATGGTCCTCGACGCGAGAGATTTTCACGGTCAAGTACCTCTGGTCATTCAGTACCTTTTGCTTGAAAGCCATAAATAGAAGTAAACGACGGAATTACGTAATCCTGGTGGAAAATTGCAGCCCAAAGCCATGTGTGGTTCTGGCATTGTTGTCTCACTGTGCACTGGTCAACACAACGTTCCGGTTGAAGTGCTTTGAAAGCGTCGCAAGCATTGCATGTTTTTGAAGCTGAAATAATTTTTGCACCGAGTTGTGGCGGCTCGTTTTGTGACCAATCAGCCTGAAGAAATCTTTCGTCAGTGTTGTGTGTAACACAGCTCTTTTCCCCCGTGTGTCCCACTTTGGGCAGAACGAATCTTGAGGACATTTGTGCCAAACAAGTGCCAAAAGAAACAAAATTTCTTCAGCACTCCAGCTCCAAAACCGTGTCGGTGTGCAAAGAGAACAAAAACGTTCGTGTTTGAATAATTTACACGCGGCGACACCGAAAACCCAGAACTTTGGCACAACTTGAGAAGCCTGACGCCAAAGAGATGGGGCAGACATTCCGGAAGAGTCCAGTTTGCCAGACACCACTACACCTTTTTCTTGTACTGTACATGTATATCAGGGGGGGGGTGTCTCAAATTTTCTAGTTTTTCTGACTCAAGATACGAGCATTACGCAGAGCAAGCGAAAACCCCTCCATAGGGTTTCAGTTGTTCAGAGCACTCGTGCACAGTGCCACCGACTTGCGAGTGAAATCGCGATCTTCATGCTTATACGTGTGGCAAAAGGCAATGAAGTCGAACACCCTCAGTGTGTCTGCGAGTTCACTCGCAAGTAGGCGGCAGAAAGGAGACTCGTACACTGGTTGAGTCAAAATTTCGATCCATGGTCAGAAGAACCCAGCTGACCAGGGGCAGCGGCTGGAAAGATACAGGACGTGAAGAGGCGGACTCAGAGGACTGCCCACACGCCCGAGACCCGGAAAATTTACTCCTTATCCACAGTTTTGTGCTTTCCGGCGGCATGACTGCAAATCTAGACCAGGCGTCCACAAGATCCAAGCACACTTTTTCTGAACAGAGCATCGGAATTCAGCAGACAATTGCCAGTCAGTTTTGCTGAATCAAATATGAATCAAGACCAACCTGCCAAAGATTCAGCGTACCAGAACAGAAGAGAAGCCCACTGGCTTGATCAACGTAAAGTACGTTTTCTTTCTTCTTTCCTCGAGTCCAGTCGAATTTCCAGAACCATTGACGACAGTTTTTCCGTGACGTCAGAAACGGAAGTCGGTCGATCAGTGTTCAAATCGTATCGGGGTGGAACAGCATCGGGGTCATCATGACGCGATTTTGTCATGTCCAGCAAAACCTTCATCTGGTGATCGATCGCAAGCAATCCAACAACAACACTCAAATCATTCGCAGCAATCCGGCATCTTCACATTGAATAATTTTCAAGCTCTTCACATACAGGGAAATAGTCCACGATGATGCAGCACAACGAGCGCGCGCACCCCATGGGCCCGCTGGATACGCCCCTGGCTGATTGTGGGCGATTGAAAGAGGAAAAAAAACAGATTATCAGCACAATGTCTTCAGCTCTTCAGAAGGTCGCTGCTTGCTTTGAGGAAATGGTGAAAAGTCACGGGTAATCCAGTTGGCGGAGTCTGGCTCCCTGACTCCCCCACACACCCACCCAAAATTCACAGTCTTCTTGAGACAAGAGCATGTCACATGGCAATCAAATTGTGCGCCAGCAAGAACGTCACTCGGTGGCACCTGAAGGGACGGGGCAGAAGCAGGTTCGAGAACTGGTCCACACTTGAGAGGTTTTACGTCGTATACGAGAGGCGGCTCTGCACACACACACACACACACACACACACACACACACACACACACACACACACTGTTCATCGTCCCCCTCTTTGCCTGCCGTCAATCACTTTTTTGGCTTTTCACTTTGTACGATAAGTTTACCGAAGCAAGGATCCAGACCAAATCTCAGGCCTGCTTCTGATGACGCAGTCCCACAAGCTCCAGCACGAACCCGTACGCGCTCGCAGATGCAGGGGTCTGCCCAACGCCGGAGAAAGAATCTCCAAACAAAGAACTTTGTGTGCCCAGGGACTCCACCACAGATCTGGGTCCCCGTGGTCTCAGTCCGAGGTCTGTCATTGAACAACAACAACTTCAGGTTCGGGCCATGACAGTCGCAAAAATCTGGTGTTTGTTGTTGGTGCAAACAGTGCAAAGGAATGAGATTTGGTATCGTTCGAAGAAAGTCGAATTTGAGTGGAACTTGGTGTTCTCTTAGAATATTTTGGTGCAGTCTCCTCTTGTGTGTCTGTGCAGAGGTACCCCCCCCCCTTCCGCCTGAGGGAAAACCAGTGAGAGTTGAAACCAGCAGTTTTTGATTCTCACTGGTTCCACCAACCCACCCATCTGAACCAGTGTGGCTGGTTTGCCCAGGGGCGTAAACCAGCAAGAATCAAAAAGGTGAATTTTTAACTGCTGGTTTTAAATCTCACTGATTCACGTGGTTGCAGAAAACAGTTTGTTTCCCAGCGCGGGCTCGTTGACCTCCGATCTCTTGTTCCAGTCAGCTGTTCTGGCGCAATCCGGATTAAATTGTTGCAGGAATTGTCCGGATTGAACCATTTCCAGATGAACCACGAAAATTCAACATTGAGTTGGAATGTGTGTGATGTGGAAGAAACGCACACACGTATCGATCTCATGACATTCCGGCAAACATTATTGACATCATGAATTTGAAATTTGTGCTCCCAACTGTGAACCTGGGAAAAAATTGCCACTGTTCACTAGAAACCAGTGATGCAGCACAAAATAGCCAATTTTCAGATTTTGTAGCCAGAAGATGATACGAGGAGTTCTTATTGTGCAACGTTTGCCCCCTGTACCTTGTCATTATGCTGGCCGTAATTTTTAATCAACAAGTTATCATCAGTTGAATCACAGATTAAAATCTCATATCAGAAGATTTACGTTGGTACAAGGTTATCACAATGTGTGTAAGCTGAAAAAAACACGGACTAACTTCTCCATCTGCGAGTACAAAGAACACATTAACAAATGTTTTTTCTCGAACAAAAATCTGGGTGCTCAAGAAGGGCTTAATGCCTGACACATCCCCTGTATCATGCTGAAGTCCCAACAAAGACAATAAAGAAGACAAACATCAAATTTGGCAGCAGCTAAAGCAGTCTGGGAGCGAATGCAAATGGTGAGGAGAGAGGTGCTATTAATTTTCATAAAGGTGGAGCCCCTGCATGAGTTGGGCAGCGGCAAGAAAGTAACGGCCGGCGCTCAGGACAGGTTCACGCAATTGCCCGGCACCTTTATGTATGGGTTTCCTCTCAGCATTAACACTGTCCACTACTTTGATGCCCCTCCTTCCAATTCATATTTATACAGCGATGGATGGAGGGAGAGCGGCCTCCGAGCTTTGTAATATTGATCAAACCGATGCGTCTCTCAAGAAACTCGCGACGAGGCGTCATCTCTGCGATGAAGCTGGCTTCTCGGACGCAGCGCTGTTCGCCTTTCTCGAGTCCAGCAAAGGTGACTGAGAAGGAAAGCAAGCAAACTGGCGTTCACATTTTTGTCTTGCTCGCTCTCAGCAGTTCTCAGAGAAATTCAGCGCGAGAATGTTTGACGTGTCACTCCTTTTCGCAATTGCGTGGCAACAATTTTTACGCCTGCAAGTTCAAAATCGACTGTTCCTTCACAACAACTGGGACTCGGCGAGAGTTGGAAGGGGCAAGTTGAAACAAAAGAGCAGCCATCAGATTTCTCCTTTGCTTCCCCGACCTGCGCCGCGCGCGCATGACCAGAAGGCAACGCCCTCGATTCGTCTCGGCTCGAAGTATTCAACGTTTACCTGTCACGCTCTGAGCGCTGACCTTTGTTTATGGCGCCATTATTCAACAGCAGCAGTGGACATTGAGTGATTTGTCATGATTGTGCATATTCCAGAGTCAAGTGTCATGTTTCCTTTCCAAAACCGGCGGGGGCTCTCAACTCTCGAACCGAGTCCCACGCTGCGTCTTTGACTTCTCTCTCTTTCCGTCTTCAGAGGTCCTTGATTTTGTTCAAGACCCAGCGTTAGATCTAGATGTACAGCAGCGTCAATCTGTATTGTTGTTGAACAAACCAACACTTAGAATCAAACAAACCGTGCAAGGATGAGAAGGGAGAATTTGAAAGAAAGGAAAAATCATCAAATTCAATATTTTCACCCGGGGCAAAACGGTCATCCTCCCGCGCGTCTGCCGAGTTTCTGTTCGGGGCTTCTCTTTGATGTGGTGGTCAATAATTCCCAAATTTGATTCAAAAGACCCTGAGATTGCTGTGTTGCTGTTTTATATTCAGTTATGTGACAGTGAAACCCAACTGCCCGTGCACTGTGTCGCTGTTTGAAACCCTTATCCGTGCAGGCTTTATTTGAAGTTGGAATGGATTTTGATGGGGCTTTCTTGCATATTATCGACAAGTTTGAGGCTCTCAGGGCAGCTAAATGTCTTGCAATCTGATAAAAGTGCTCTAGGCCGGTGGACAAAAGCTACATATTTCTTGAAATGAAGAGCTTGTATGGATTTCAAATCCAATTCTGCAGATTTGTCTCGAGGACGAGAAATGGCCGGAAGGAAGGGATTGCTCAGGATGATACATATTTCATGCATTAGGAAAATCCGAGAGAAGATGCAAGAAACGGCAATAAATATCGACCACAGCCCAAGCAGAACACAGCATTCGTTATGGAAAAGAACAAAGCTTTGAAACTTTCTTTCTTCACAATTGTTTTGTGGACAGAAAACAGTGTAGCCACTCTGCATGCACACAAAAGGGTTGCTCGTTTTCCATCCCCTTTTCAGCAACGTTTGCAGAAGAAACTTGTTGTTGTGTGTTTCATTCCACCGTATGTTTGCTTCATTTGAGAAAACATGCGTTTTTCGTGCACTGTAGAAGTCAAGCCCGAACTCCCGCGAGTTTTGTTGCTGGCGGTCAGTTGAACGCAACTTTCAAATTTCAGGCTCCTGACAACAATTCAAATTGCTACTGTATTTCGCTGAGACTTGAGTGAACAACGGAAACATTGAGGCACGATACTTAATTTGATTACACATTACACACTCGCATTTCCTCTCTCCTAGTCAGTCTCTGCTTATCAAAATTCACTGCAAACTTGAGCAGCAGACCTTTGTCACATATCGTGTTTCGAGCGCTGAAACTGACAGCATCTCAAAGGTCAGCGATTATAATGCTCTGCAAACTGTCCAAAACGGTCTTCTGTACCTTTACAGACCCGATGGAATGCCCTCAGAGTATTAGGTAACCTTCAGTATACACGCCCATGTTAAATGTGAATTTCGTATTCAATAAATCAAAGTGGAAGATATATGAGAAAGCATATTACAAATCCCGTGTGGAGACACTGGCCAAATAGGGCGATCGTGGGACGCACAAAGCCAGAAGCAGTGGTCACCGTTTGACAAGACAGTCCGTTAGCTGACCAAACAAACCAGAGGAAGTATCTTCTGCCCTCCACAAATTTGCTCACATCAAGTAGCTGATTGTTCGCTATTTGTCGTGTATAGGAAGTTGAGTGTTTATCCAAATTTCATTTCAGTTGCAATCTTTTGCCCACTTTGAACTTTCACCTTAAAGCCTCCTTTTTCATATGGAGATGGAAAATGGTGAGTTTGCGCGGGCTCTGAGCATCAAGTGGCGCTCACCAACGCCTGCGATCTCGCGAGCGTTGAAAATCAAAACCGAGAACGAAAAAGTGACAAGAGACCTAGTTTGGTAGACAAGTTGTATTCTCTCTCAACAACAATCTGAGCTCCAGTCTTGCTTTGTTGGCACAGAGGTCCACCAAAATCTTCAGAAAATCAAACAAGAAGAAAATGGAATTGATACTTCACCTCTGGATGCGACGTGTCTTTTATTCCTTCAGTTCAACGTTGCCCGAAATGCACGTGCAATGCGAACGATTCACAACACCCTTCTGCAGACGAGACGAACCACCCGCCGCCTGCAGAAAGATGTGTGCACTGCGGAATATGACGCACAGATTATTGGCTCTGCGGGGCTCAGGAGGAAATTATGTCATATTCAATAGGAATTCAATTAATGAACCACGTTATGGCTTTCTGATAGCTGAGGGAAATAATGTGCCGACCATCAAATATCTGCTGCTCCACTGACATTCTAAATGCCCGTAATATCTCCCAATTTGAGACAGTCTCTCGGAAACTCTGGCATAATTGGATATCTTTATGACAGTAAATACTGAGGTATCTCGGAGCTACAAGTTTCATTACCCAACAGAAGCCAGTTTGGATATTGCATCGTCTCCCTGCAAGTGAAGAAACCCTCTGCGCCTTCCCTTATCATATGTAAGGTAGTCCAAGACAAATAGAGGCCGCGGAAGGGGCTCCCCAACGGGCATGCGTGGGTTCAGGAAATTTAGCGGTCCAGATTTAAGTCTCAATGTCCAGACCAATGCTCTGACATTGATAATAAATAGAGCTGATCCATAACCAAATGGACATTTTGAGATCATCCATTTTCCGTTGTTGAGAAATACCAGATGAACAATTTCCTTTGGGTGAAGCAGTTTGCCCATCTCAAGTTCAACGTTGTTTTTGGTTGTGTAATTTGGATGATGCAGCGACGAAGGGAACTTGTGTGTGGTGCGCTTGCACACAGCTTCAATATTGCACAAGAAAACTTTCGGCGACTTTGTAGAAGATTCCAAGTTGCCAGGTATCAGTGAGATCTGCTGTTAGTGAGTGACCATCCCCCTGGGTACGCAGGGACCGCGGCAAGTGCGGACACAATCTTGACTAATGTCCCTTCTCCTCTCAACACTGGCCATCAGGATAAGACACAAACACGATGCAGATCGGACACAATCTACAAAGGCTCTCTTACTCTATGTGGCACATGCCTCGCTCACTTACTTCAAATGTCAGAGTGAGCAAAGTCAGGGAGCAGCTTCCCCTGCGTCCCACCCCACTCCTACCTGCGGATGATAATTAATTGTGGTCAGCACAGAAGTGACATATCTTCAGATATTGGGCCATAATTCCCACCAATTAGCAGAGCTGCTCACCAGGCATACAAGACAAATGCCCCATTAACAACCTCCAGCGAGGCCTCTCCTTCACTGACGGCTTGATTTCTGTATCTGGTCAACGTTTAATTAAACTTCAGTTGACTGGGAATATCAGGGCCTCCCATGTCCTGGCTTGTGTCCGAGGATGTACAATGTTCCCGAGATTAAGTGTCAGTTTCAATAGACTCATCTCTGTGACCCAAAGTCTTTTGCGTGCAGTTCAGCCCCAATGTCCACATCACGGCTAAATTTCCCTTGTCGCGGGCACAGGAGTCTCGCTTTTCTTCTCCATTCTGCTTCGCGCTTAATCATCTTGTCACCACGGCTGAGGTCAAAACTATTTCTCATTGCATGTCCTCACAGCTTCTTCATTCATTCAAGAACAAGAGCTCAAAGACGTTTCAAAGTCCTGCTGTGGTTTCGTGTACCACGCATCGGGAAGGCCTGGAAGTAAAGCTGATTCGTGGGAGTTTCTGACAACACAACCTTCAACTCTAAAACTCGATGAATGGGAGGAATGTCCATTTGCCTTGAGGGGATCAGCTATAGCTCCCATATTTTTTCATTTCAAAGGGAGAACCCTCTCTTCACTAGGACTGCGTTTTCATAATGATCCTCGGGTACCCCAGCCAAAGGCTGTGGACGAGGACCCGTGATTTAGGGGACTTCCGGTCATACCGGAAGCTCTGCACCGGAAACGCTGTGGTGGACCGTGGAGCTGGCATCATATCGTGTCGGTTCCAGCGAGCTGCATTCTTCCTGTCGGAATATTGACTTCAAACCCAACATCTGCAGCCCTGACAGTGAGCTATATTTATGGGTAGAAAGATGAAAAGAATTTGAAAGGCTGATTCCGCACGATCCCTTATGTGTACACACATGATTCAAGTGGGGGTTGTGACTGCCTCAAAGAATCATACATTTTAATATGGGTCTCTATCTGCAAAGCGCCCAGATTGAGCTCAGGTTATTTTATTGCCTCATTCCAAAGCAAATATCGTTCATCAAGTGCAAAGAGTAGCAAAAAAAATTGACGAGAGTTTGAAGAAGCTTTCGGAATCCAGGTTTCTCTGACGCTGTTTGAACGGGTTACTTTCTTTGTTCTTTTCTTGAGCGGAGTAGAAGCCGCACAGCTTGCGTGCTTTACCAGCTGCTGGAGAACAAGCGAGAAGAATTGAATGTTGACCTCACTGCAATCATCGCAGCTTCTCTTCGGCCTCATCAAGGTTTCAATGCTCAACTTTTCGTATGCAAATATGGCAGCAGCCAGGAAATCTAACTGCCAAAAGCCTGCGCAGAAATAAGAAAGCTCAGAATGATGGACGAGACACAGAGAACAGAAACATATTCCCCAGCCTCATTTTGCACCAAATACAGAGAATATCTCCATCTCTCATAATCTGACATGCCCTGGTGGCCGCTCCATCTTTATTTAATCGAAGGGCCCCTGAAGCTAGGCCCGTGTAAGCCTTTGCTGTGAAGTTTTGGCCCTTTGGTGTCCCTCTGGTTCAGTTAATGCCCCGTCGCCCCGGATTTCTTCGGCTGGGTCTTGGCTCCATCCAGCGCTGTCGCTGATACAATTTACATCGACGAAAAAGGTCAAAACGCACCATAATCCCACCAGTTGTCATCCTTCCTTTATGGTTCACTTTCCGAACACTTTTGTCATTAAAATCTGCCTTGTCGGTGGCAGGGCACTTGACATCTGTAGTTGCGGCAGGCCTCTGGAGCTTCCCAGATGGGACGAGATTTGCCTTTCAAACATCCTTTATCCAACGTGTATCTCGCCATAAACAGCTAAATCTGCCACGGGCGCCGCGAGGACTTATCGGGTAAAGGGAGAGAAATGGTGCGGGATTAATATTTGATAAGAAAGCCCTCCGAGGACAAAAATGGACAGAATGATTGAAGCTTATGAAGCATGCGTCTTCTAATGGTCAGGCTGGCCTGCCCTACAGAGCCATAGAAGAAGAGGTAACTGGTGCGGAATTAAAGAAGCTGCTTTTCATCTTAAATCTCAGTCCAGGCCATTCTGCCGATGACCCTCGTTGTGCATGAAAAATGTATTGGTCTGTAACAGATGCACGCCGGTGGAGAATTGTTAAAGGGAGAAATATCAATACGGAATGGGAAAATGTGCAGTAATTGAGGCCTACCTACCGCACTTCAGACAACACTCTTCCACCGAGTTTGCATAATGAATTTGAAAGGGAAGAGAGCTCGGGCGAAGCAAATTGAGACGGTTTGAGGTTTTCCACCAAAGAGAATAAATTATGCACACACTTCATTGTCGATCAAATTTGGAAAAGTTACAGTTGCTTTTGTGAGCCAGTGCAGGTCAATATAAGAAAGTGAAGAAACCAGCGGGACTGTCAAGTCCAAGAACGCAGCTTCCTTTTTCGCGAGAAAATGTCTGGCAAATCAAAAGCATTGTCAACAAGACGTCAAACGAAAGACAGGCTGAACATAAATTTTTGGAGTGTTAATTGTCGAAGGATTGCCTTCAGAAAGGACACAGATCCAGAAAGGACAAGTCCGCGAGAGCTGACCTTTGCACAGCGTCTGAATTGTGGGGTCGCGGAACTGACAGCTTCCTCATCGGAAGCCTCTCCATCATTCACACTCAAAAAACATCATCGCCATTATCTAGGGTCCTTATTAAACAACTCAAAACACAATTTTCATCGATGAGAAGCCTTTTAAGGGTGTTATGCGGTGCTCTGCCTGTCCATATTTCATGTCCGAGTGGTTGCGCCTGCAAATCTGTGATGGTCCATCTTCGGGGCCTTTTCATGCAGCCCTCGGCCCTTCCCATCTCCACTGCTCATCTGGCCCCCTCCCACCCGTGATTAATGGACTAAATAAATTTCAATAAAATCTTTCATACAACATTCACTGTGCAAAATTCATGATGGTGTCCAGGGGTGATGGATGGTTGAGGAACGTCCGGGATGTAAAGCACAAATGGGATCTGGCCCGTTGGTAAAGAGATAGTTGAAGCGGAAATTTGTTGTCTCCCTGAAGGCATTATCTGAGAAATATCTGCAAATGAAGATCCGATGGTCAAATGGGCATTAGAGCCATCCAACCATATGTTGTTACGTTTTATGGAAAGATGTGTTATAATGGGCAGGAGCTTCTCTTCCCGGAATTAAGCCTGGCTCATCAATGTTTCATGCACAAAGCTGGTGTATCTTTACAGCGCCGTTTTTCATTAACCTTGACCAAAATAGGTTTTTGCTCCGTTTCTCATTTGGCACGTTTGTGCAGCAACGCGTAAAAGAAATGTTGGGATCACAGATGCAGTGCATGCGTTTTGCGGTCAGCACCACGCAGACCTGCAGATTGATTGGGTTTTCTCCACTTCTCACAAGAACTTTCTCAGTGGCACTCCTCCAGTTTTGAAGAAACATGAATGGGCAGGTGAATGTCGTCGTTGCCACCTCGAACGTTTCACGTACTTGGAGTTCCGAAGCTACTTTCACACACATTGTATGAAAAAAAAGTCCAAAAATCCGCCCGATAGGTTGTCGGCAAGACCTGACACAAACACATGCTTTGTGTCCTTCGACCTGAAAATCTTAGACGACAGAGTGATCACATTAAGTCTGCATAATTGTGTTACTCTCGCATGTGCGAGGGCAGGAAGCATGCATTATGTAGCAACGCAGTTCCTGTAATTTTTCTCTAATTATATTTCATAAGGCCCGGTGCGGCGTGCGACATGCCACTGTGTGTACGTGGCAGGACGACGGGAGCGCGGGTTACGTAATTGCAGTGACTGCCACTTCCACAGCTGCTAATTGAGCGAGTTAATATGACTTGAGTCGGAGAGGCCCAGGGCTCTGCTCTGACCGCGGATTGTGTTTCGGTCGCAGTGGTTCAGTTCACGACGCTCTCAGAGACCCAGAATCTGCTCGCCGCATCGCCTCTCTCCACTGCGGCTGAGTCGCGTATGAATGGAAGGAGACTCCCCATTTATCATCGTTGTGAAGCTGCTGCCACAATCCCCCGGTGGGGCGCAGATACATGACCCTCCACTTGTAAGGTCAACAGCTAAATGGCCAGGTAGCCAGAGGCTGTCATAATTCAGTCATCACTCTCGGAGCGCCGTCGCTCCATTCATATTCCCCGCGCTGCCAGTCTCTCCCTTCCCCAGCTGCGGAATAACTACAGACTGAATTACTTAACGAGATTTACATTGACAGAAAGCTGTGTGTCGATGGATGTTCAACCTGGGGGCATGAACCATTCTTTATGCATCCATCTCATGTTCCTCTTCCTCCTGTCATAACTCTCAGCCCTCAGGGGCACCTCCCATTCAACCTTTTGTGGTATCATTTTTCTGGTTTGTGGGCTGCATGCATAGTGAAGCCTTTCTCGCCCAGCAAATACTCTTAAAGTGTTTCTGTGGGAACAAAATCACAAAGCACAAAACAGGTCTCTTGGAATCCATTTTGTAAAGAGCCATTCATCATATTGTCAGCTTGGCTGCTTACATTGGCTCAAATATGATATCCTATCTATTGACTCAATATTCGACGTTTTCTTGCAATGGACAGTGCGCAGTGGAAACTGTCAGCTCTTAAAGGCACCGGAGAACAACCAAAACAGGCGCCTTTTGTTTTGGTTGTGCTCAACAGCTGTATTCCGCAGCCAATTACAGAGGATTCTGATCAAAGGCTCAAGGCAAAAAGTGGCAATTTCCCTCAATAGCTGCTGTCTGAATCATGTATGAAATCTGGCAGTGAATATGACACGAAGATAAATTGAGTGTGAGTGAGGTGAGTCTGTAGGGAGCCTTCAAATAAATCTCCAAGCATCTTTTCATATTGCAGGAGGATATTTAGGAAGTGAAAGGCCCCACTCCGACTGCATTTATGGAATGATTTCAAAGCAGCTTTTCATACCACTTGACAGTCTGGCCCTTAAACAGCAATAAAATATAAGTATGATCTACTGCAGCCATATTTTGATAAATCTCGGATCTCATCGCCTTTCGCAGCAGGTGACAAATTGGAAAGTTACAGGGATCAATGACGCCCCGCACAGGTCTCAGTCACAGGGTTATGAATTACACCGACCATAAATCACTCCGATATTAATATTAAGCATTCACTTAATAAAGCGGCGATTGCCCTAATGGATGCGGAATGGCCCAGTGAATGTTTAGTATCGGATCAAGATTTATAGAGTTGTTAAAAGTAAACTTTGCAGGTCTATGCACCATTTGACCCACTTTCCGCAGAGCCAAAGGCGAGGTCGTCGCTGGAACTCGCTCTCAGGAACAATCGACCATGTTCTCTTTCCTGCTTTGTTCAAAATCATTCAATGACGATTCAAAGCCTTGACTTTGTTGGGATAACCCCCGTCAAATAATTAATCACTCACTTGTCTGTGTGGTTTACTTAGTATGAGTAATGTGGCTCGGCCAATGCCAAATAATGCCACTGACTGATCTGATAAAGGTCAACAGAAAGTCTTGCGTCAATACAGCAAACAAGGAGACAGTAAGTTTTATTTGACTGGACAGATGAGTTTCTCAGAGTCATTTGACAGGCTAAGCTGATAAAGTTATTTCATCCAGACTGTCCTTATATCTCTCTGGCAATTCCTTTCTTCCCCCATTTCTTTGGCCAAATTAAACGCCAAGAGATTGGAGCCCGCGAGTTGACATCTCCCCCGATATTCGCCCGATGGAGTGATCTCCGGGCTGGTGTGATGCATTTTGATGCCCTTTGAATAAAGCCTAATGTATGATATCTGTCAGATACGCTCAGGATTGGAGTCCGCCAAGCACAAAAAGGTCCGGTGGAAAATATTGGAGCTGGTTTGCCATGAGACTCAATACCACTGACATCCACCCAGCTCAGATTGTGTCTGCCTTCCACCGCCTGTGGTCGTAGATCTACACAGCGTGGGATTTATTGTTCATATCCACGGGTGATTTTCAGTGTAAGGTCCTGACCAAGATAAATCTTTTTTGTTGGTCTATGTTTGGATATGTACGTCACACATCTGCTGAGAATGAAGCAGTCGGCTCTCTTGGGTAATCAAAACCTGGCAGATATGGTACATTGTCGGATCCCCTTAAGCAGTTGTATGGCGGGCCAGGAAAATCCAAAATCTTTGCGTAAATAAGAAACAGCGAGGGAGATAAAGTGATATATTGTCACAGCACATACACTGTATTTCTGTTTTTCCGAGTAGCTGTTGGCTGCAATTCTCTGGGGACAGAGCAAGAAAGGCGTCTTTCCCCTTGTGGAACAAAGGCTTTATGAGGATCTCGGGCAATTTTGGGAAGACTTTTTAATTCAATTCGCCCGGTGCTCGTCTGAGACACATATCAGATACGAGTATATTGATTGCCAGAGGATTGCTTTTCTGAGATGTGTAATAAGGATAATAGCAGATCTGGGGAGAGCCGAGGGGAATAACATTAGTCTGCAAGGAAGCCGGGTGTCAGCAGTTGTGATGGAACTTCACAATTCACTTGATTGCCAGGGCAAGTTCCCTCAATTGGGGTTGGGACAAACAAGAGGCCCCGTGACTTCCCCTTTGTGATCGCCGGCTCGCCGGCCAAATCATCCCGACCTAAATCATCTGAGTAGGAAAGGCCTTAATGCGCCTTTTCTGGAGGCGCGGATCTCCACTCTCCTTCGGAGCGATATCTTGCATCCATAAAGAAGCAGGGCAGCTACAGGTGAAAGGAAATGTGAGCAATTTACTCTTCAGAAAAAGCGCCAGCCTCTGTCATCTCGCTTTTTCCTGTTTCGGATCCTCTGCTCTCACCCACCTCCTGACACCGCAAGTCTCAGGCCATTTTTTCTTCAAACCAATGACTCATTTTGCGGGCAGAGTTTTTCTTGATCCAAGCAACGTCCAAATGTGGCTCTGAAACGTATTTCATCGTGAACTGAACCATGTTGGTTGCTCAAACAAGGTTCAACATGGGGTGAGTTTCAAAATTCTGGAGTGAAGTGGGATTTCATGGAACATGTCCGAATGGGAGCTTTTAATTTCTGCCCATTTCCTCATCATTTCTGCCCTGCTGGAAGCAGCGGTGTAACGAAGACGGATCACAGGCGGAAGGAGCCTCCTGTTCATCTGTTTGTTGAAATGGCAGATGACAGTTTCCCGACGACGTGCCCCAACTTTTTGAGCCACAACAAACTTGCCACTTTTTCCCATCAGTCCATCATTATTTTCGATGCAGATGTGTTTGTTGCAGAAGTCATCCGGTATGACGATGCTGCGTGTTTCTGCTGCAGGTTCGTGGTCCCCACCAAACTGCACTTCCTTCAAGCAGAGACTGTGTAGGTTGACACACCTCAACTCAGAATTCTCAAAAATAAAGCAGGACAAACATCAATCTCCCAGCACAAAGGCGGCGTGGTCGTGACGATGGTCACATCTTTCTCATCAGCATAATGAACTCAGGCTACTTAGAGTCCTTTCAGACATCAGAGGCAAATAACAATGTGCAATTTATTGCAGTATAAAACAGTCGGAGAGTGATCAAGGACTTGGACAGGTAAGATGGATAATTCTGCTTCACTTGCCAAAAAAGGGCAGCAAAAAAATCTTGCACCGCCCGAACTTTTAATCACGAGCAGCGCAGCCTTTGATAAACCACAATTTATTTCCTGCAGGTAACATGAAGTTTCAGTGCATATGAGCCCGAAAAATTACATGCTGTATGGGCCAAAGAGGGACATTCTCAGTTCTCATGCCCTTTTTCTTTCATTACGGAATTGAGCACGTTGTAATTACATTGACCTCATGTCAAAGACAGGTAGTTGCAAGATCAATTGGCAGCTGGTAAAAAGAGTGCAGCAACCGCTCGGCCAGACCCTGCTGCGTGTGCTTGTGAGTGCGAGAAGGAGGGGGACCCACCGGTTGGTTGGGTCAGGACTTGAAAGAGTAACAGCACTTGACTTGGACACGCGGGTTAAAAGGACCTGACACGAAGTGATATGAGCATTTTGCATGCGCTCTGAAGGTCCGCTACAAAGCTTCGGCGCGTCAGGAAGCGCGGCTCTATCCATCTGTCTCTGACGACTTCCTTCCTCTAATCCCCTCTGAGGAATCATCGTCATATCCATAAGGGCCGCAGCACGGTATGATTACCTCAATTGCAGGCTTCACGCGGGACAATTGCCTCGAACTCAACTTCCTAATGATGATTATACAGAATGAGAAGAAGAAGCAGCGACTTGTGGTGTTCACCTGTGCTTGAGGACTTGTCCGGTGCATTGACATCAGTTTCATCCGGGGTCAACTTCCCGAATCAACATTCCAATGGACACTCAAAAGAATCAGGTTCCACATGAATTCCCCAGGTCAGTCATCAAAGCAACCAAGCTGTATCATTTGCAAGAGCTGCTTGCCAAAAGATTCCAACGACATTTTTCAGGTGTGCCGACTTTTGAGACTTTCATGTTCTATCCCAAAGAACAAACTTGCTCCCTGTACTCGTAGCACAGTGCAACAGAGCTCGGGTTCTGCTTTTGAACTTGGGAAGCGTTTGCACGCCAATCACCAATTTAGTTATTGTCAACTCCACTACGTAGGATCAATAAGTTCAGATTCATCCAGTATTGCGAACACAAGAAGAGGGAATTGCGTACAAAGTACAACGATAGGGACAGAGGACACTGCTGAAAAGGTTTGTTGGCATTGTGTGGATATTATATGATTTTATTGCGCTCCAAACTTGCGTGTTTGTAACCAAACAATATTGAATACTTTGCATTGATACTGCTGCCTTTGTGAGGAATACGTTTTATGTTTACTTTTCTTCCACACACAGACGTCTAAGATATCAATTTCTGAGGGATACGCTTCTATCGGAATATCTGATGCATGTATTTTTGGCACAGGACTCAACGCAATTTGTACCAACACCGATGTCAAAAAAGTTTGCCCGCTCAAGGCCTCCAGCTGTTCAAAACGTTCGTCTGCATTGATCTTAAATGGTGACAAAACAAGTGCAAGAGCAGTGTGGGTTGTTGTGAGGTTTTTCAGAGAAATACCAAATTGATTATTCAAATCACACGAGAGCAACTCATCTGTAGTCTACCACACCGCAGGTCGCTGAAATCGAGTCAGACACCCACAAAAGGCTAGAAATAAATATGTAAATATAATTGCATGATAAGCACATAAAGCGTTCGCATTAGACGCAGTTAACTTTCATCCATGTGTGAGTAGTCCACAACTATACGCAGGAAAGACCATTTCAGTGCACTGGAAATCTGACGGAACCTTCGCTGTTTCTGCAGTTTGAGTTCCTGCTCATCTTTGGTGAGTTTTGTTTTGTTTCGCAACAGAAGGTTCAAAGCTGTAAGACGTTGTTCAGTTTCTGCACAAATGACTGGCCAAACTAGGAAAAGAAAAGTAAATCTGCGAAAGTCCATGAAAGTTGGAGAACTATTCCTGAACATGGTTCGGCTCTTGTCCGTCTTCTCTTGAACAGCTAAACTACATTTACTAATGAATTATAAAGCCTTCATCCTGGGTAGATCTCTGTGATAATGCCTCCCATATCTTCATTGATTCCCTGAGCTAAGAGCGTGGTGCCATATCACATAAAATAGCCATTAGTTACTGCAGGTCAATAGTCGCAAAGAAGTGAAGTAAGACGGAGGAAGGATGGTGGGAGGGGCAGCGGCGCTCACAATAGGATTCCAGATCCCGCCGTCATGCCGGCGGTGGTGTTGAGAGCAGGGTTAAAGTAACAAGTTGACATTCTAGTCACAGGGTCACATGTCTTTAGACCTTAGTTAAGCATTGTAAGATTTCCCAAAGGGATGAGCACGTTATGTTCTCCGATGGAATGGACATCCATAGTGAAATGCCGGGGCCGCACACCCGCCACTCAACAATCTTTGTCTCAGATCTGCAGTCTCCAATCAATGTCAAGTGGTCAGCTTCCCTTTCATTCGGGCCTCGGATCGAAAATATGTGTCCATCCGCAGAAGCACTGAAAGTGCGCAACATCCACAGAGCTGCAGACACACTGGACTTGCTCAAATTAGCTACAAGAAGGGCGAGTAGATGTCTGAGGCACTGAACCTTCAGATCATATTCAGACAAGCCAAAATCAAGGTGTTGAATCCGCTTGAACTTTGAAGGTTTCATATTTGCTTGCGTGTGGCGTTTGTGGGTTTTTGCACAGACCTTGAGACAATGAGTGCTTCTGTTGAGACTCAAATGATGTGTTTTCGACAATTGAAACGAAGAACAGTTTGCATCAATCTTCTCCAAAAAGCAGCAGACCTGAAGGAAACGCCAAGTGAGGAAATACACAGCTTGGTGTAGAATCCCCACAAAAAATGGATGGCTGCAAGGTTCCCGTGTTGCCTCGTTTGACATCTTGACACAAGCAATCACCACAAGACCACCACCCAAATAAACGAGGGCAAACACCTTTTATCAAATATCTCGCAGCTTTTCCTGTATGATAAATTTCATAGCCGAGAAGCAACCCCATGATTTAGCCCTGTCAAGGGACTTGTCCCTGACTGAGAGTTGCCTATGAAAATGGATTTCCTAACTTTGTAGCCGTCTATGGCCATGTTTATAACCGAGTTAGCTGGCTGGACGCTACATTTATCACAATTTCCATCCCCTGGCCACCCTTAAACAGCAAAGCCTCCCCTATTGATCCCCATTACTCCCCGAAATAACTTATCAATATCAGATTTACTGCCAACCGACGATTTCATTTCTTTTCTCCTCTTATGAATTTATGAATAATTTACTCATTTCTCGTCGCAGGTCTCTGTTGTGGGTTTGTATCTTTCGTCAGGCAAACGTTCGCTAATTCCCTGCATGCACGACATCTGAGAAAATCTTATTCAAATTAATATCTGCTGCCATTAGGAGGTTGACAGCTGCACTGTGATTTATGTTTTTTGTGCCAAACACAAATGGCAACCACAACACACTGGAAGTTGAAAAAAGAAAGACATCGCACCTGGAAACATGGGAGTTCTTGCGAGAATCTGCCAAACGGGAGGACAAGCATTGGTTCTGGAAGTCCATCCGAAGAGGCTCGGTTTGAACAGGGGCGTTTTGGTGAGATGTGTTCAACTTTCCCTCTCCACTGGCTTCCACAAGCTGCCAGTTCTGTTCTGTTACCTGAAGGTTGATGAGAAGAAGTGTCACACATTGCTTCTCCGTGCAGAGCGAGGAATCTTTGCTTTTCAGTGCAAGGGAAACAGTTGTGCGAGAAACAAGCCGACTGATCGTTTTTCATTTCAGCCTCCGCGCGACATAAATGAAATAATTCAGTTGTGTTTTAATTAATTAAACAGAGTGCGGCCGTTCTGCTCATTGTGGCTGATGCCCTTTTTTCTTTCTCTTTGTCGCTTTGACATTCAGTAAATCTGCACAATGAATTAAATTAGACTCAGAGGTCATTTCTCAATATGCTCTTGATACAAGCATAAAAAGCTGCTGCAACTCCGCAAAACACTGCGGCTGAGTGGCTGGACTTGTCAGGTTTCAATCAGCCTAAAACTGGAGGCAGCCCCGAGTTCTGACCACTCACTTCTCCATTAACTCAATACAACACAAATCTATATGAAATTTTCAGCCCACAAGGAAAGCCCACAAAAGCAGTTTGGGTCTGACGTTATCAACTGCCCTGGTCAGGACTCAGGAAATATTATTTTCTGCTCGTTTCTATTTTGCCTCCTGACCGGAATTGGACTTGACTGCAGTGATCGTAGGTCTTCTCCGTGGCAAATTATGGAAATATAGCAAGAGAGCCTTTTATAAATTGCTGACACGACCTCACCACCCACTGAAAGCTTGCAGGGCTTTCACCTTGTAATTAAAATCGGAGATTGGCAATAACTGGAGTCAAGTACGAGTATTGGTGGAAAATGGACCGACCAACTGTCTGCAATGCAAGTTGTATTCACAGAATTAGATGTCATTGCGACGTCGGCCTTTGTGGCTTCATTGACGGTCCAGATCTATGAACAGGTCCTACTGTTCCCACAGACACAGATTCACGTGCTTTGTGCATGCAGAAACAGATGACGAAACTTTAGGTGGAGAATTGCTTCCTCAAAACGTGAACCAACTGGTCATTTCTTGCACGAGTACGAAGCCAGAGGGAAATTCTGGCGTCAGACACGGTGAGCCTTTGTTCCGCAGCAAGCACAAGGCCGATCAAATTTTTGCAGCAGAATTCATCGTGAGAAGATGAGGTGACAAAACCATATCACATTGCAGAAGTTGCGTGATAATGAACTATGATGTAAGAATATCGCAACACTGGAGGTGTGAATGTTCGTCCAGGCCGAGTCCAACACCCAGGCATCTTTCAGTCCGATCACTTTCAAGCACTCCGGCTGCTTGGGAAATTGGAGAGATGACCAAAGTCGACATGAATGGGTGACAGCCAGGCCCTCTGAGGAACGTATCAATGACATAAACACACAGACACAAATGGCAAAAATAATCTGCCCCTCTCAAACGCTTGCATGACATTCCACAATTATTACAGCCTTCATTTATCAAAAGTGAAGCAACAATTTTCTCCGAATGGCTTTCAGGCGATTTTCCTTAATTCAGTGTCCAGCAAGGAGGTTGGACTGGTCAGCTCTTTGTGGAAGGTGAAGGGTGATGACTCAAGGCCAGAATGGACCATTAATCACCTTAATATATGATGGTCAGTGATGGCTCCATTGAATTCCAAATTGAATCCGCTCAATGGATCCTCATTATATTTCAGCTCCAAATCCGAACATCGCCTACTCATCAAAATGCCTTGATTAAAGATCAATTTTTGCCCACGGGTAATGGGGGAATGGGACTTTGGAAATGATGGACGCGACACATTCCATTTTCTTAAATCACACAAGAAAGGACACAATGCAGTGAAGAGAGAAAATTCAATTGTTTCTTGCAAACAGCACCATTCAGTTCTTCATTTGTTCAAACTCAGCTCCCGCATCTCTTTGCCACTGAACCGCTGCAGGTTTCTCGGCTCTTGCTTTCAAGCTGAGTTCTCGTAAATAACAGCGTCATAATTCTTCTCCTTTTTGCCCATAAATAACTATCCCGGGGAGAAAAAATGAGTGGTTGGCGGGTTGTTTTCATTACATTACTGTCTGTTTGTTTACAAGAGCTATCATCTCCCCGGGAGGATCCCGACAGCTCGTCAATAGGCGTTTGACCCCGGCTTGTTAACCTGCGCCGCGCAGAGCACACAAATATGTATTCATAAAAGCCGCCCTGACATATGCCTAATATGCTGAATTAATGGGTTAATTTCGCAGAAGCTGTCGGGAGGCCGGGAGAACATGGAGGGTTTAGCCGCTGCAGTGGCTCGGGATGGGAATTTGAGTCCCTATTACGGGGAGGGAGGGATGCAGCGCAGTGCGCGTGGCTGGTGACGGCGTCTCGCAGTGATTTCCCTGTGTGGCTGCGTCCTCCCATCCACCGCACTTGTCATGGCATGACCACACAAGCGAACACGAAAGGTTAAATTCATCAAGTCATTGAGTAGTACAATCACAGCAATGCGTTTTAGTATCAGGCAATCAAGTGAAGTGGGAAGAATCTGCGTTGAAAAAAAGCATGACCCCACAAATATCTATCAGCCTAATAACTTGGAGATGGCAAAAGAAAGCTGCGGTGAGCTTAGCGGGTTAAATGCAATCTGAAAAGCTCGGCGTAATGCCTTCCACTTGGCTGCTTCCACATTGCCTTACGTATTCAGGCATAGAACTCCTGCAGTTCGCAAGTAGCCTCTTGAGTTATGAAATGGAAATTTCATCAACGACCACCCGACCTTCAAATTGGCACCCTGGATATTGTATCAAACGTCTGATGGAAATTTTACACAATATGAATGCAGCGCGAATTCCCCTCTGCGCACCGGAGAGCAAATCGAGTTTCTTGCTGCGTGCACAGTCGATTCTGCTGTTTCCTTTGCCTGGTTGGGGAACGAGAGGCCAATTGCTTATTGCTGTTATGAGCTGTATTTCTCTGTTTGGTCCACTCCATTTGCCTACAGTCTCACTTGGTGTTCCATAAAAGGTATTATGTCAAGCCTGTTAACCCCAAGGTTTCCAGACACATCAATTTGATTTTGGAATTTATAGCTTTGATGATATTTTGGTCGCTCCGCACAAGACCATTACCATCCGACTAAGCCGGTAAAAGAAAAGCTGAAGATCTATACAATCTGACCACAGGCCCTTTTACGAAGCCACTTTTTATCACCACTTCTAAGTCTGCTTTCATCAGAATTCCACTAAAACAAAAGGCATGTAAAAGCTGGACAAATAGGCCATCGACTACAAGCTCCTCAACTGGACTTGGCAGGGAAAAAAAGTAATTCTGCAGCAACAGCACATTGGGCCTCATCCTCCTCCGTTTCAATGTTGTCCAATCTGGCCGAATTCAAACAAAGCCACTTTGGACTTGGGCAACTGCACGCACTGATTTAATGCTTTGTGATCTATCTGCAGACTGCAAAGGCAAAATCTGGTCAGTCCCGTCCATACACAATGACTTGTGGTCGCAGTTATGGCCATAGAAGCTCGTATCTCAACTTCATCGCACTGACCACACAATTACCCAGCGTGGACCGGCGATGGAGGTCAAGCTGCTCAGTTGACCAGCCTTGAAAAATGATGGGGGCCTTGCTCAATGTTCGTTTTGCAGGGCAATAGTCATATCACTGCGGCGCACACGAAGAAGCAGTGTCTGGAAGCTCGGTAATTTATCTTTTATGTCTGCTCCTTCCGACTTGCTTCATGCTTCATCCAGTGGCCAACACCCCGGGAACATGGATCCGGAGGCGCCCGTCGCGTCTCCCCGCCCTGTCGCCCGTTGACGGACGCAGCCCCACCGACGAGCGAATGTTCCATGCGGAGTCCACCCACCCAGCCTGGGTCGGTCCGTCTCCATCGCCGACCGTACACGCTCATTAGAAGCGACGTTGCATTTGTCAGGCGCCGGATCAGCTCGATACATCGCACTGATTGAGCTTTGAAAAGACCGATGCCCCAATATGATTCAAGCGCTTATTCCATTTTGCTTAATGGCGAGGAAGAGAAGTGATCTGCATACGAGGTTCGTACAACCCGATATGCGTCGGTCCGGTTTTCTTGGTCCAGAATGGATCGATTTTGACGGGAGTTGTTGAGCATGGAGACATGTCAACTGGGTGTGCACAACAGTTTTTTGGACCCACAATTTTTATTTCTTCCAAACTTTTTACATGGTTAAATTCAGTCAGTATCGGCGGTACTTGCGGTCAGTACTTAAGTGTTCATGGTCAAAAGTTCTTGTCACTGTCAAGGTTTATCCTTGGGTATGTGGACAACAGTTTCACGCCTTCGGACATGAGTCTCTGTCACTACTTCCATTCAAAATATGCTCCTCCCACAGCAATGCACTGCCTCAGTCTTTCTGGATAGCGCTCCATCGCAGCAGCCCATTTTTCACCAGGAATGGTTTGGATTGCGGCATCCACAGATGTGATCATCTCTTGGATGGAGTGAAAGCGTGTGCCTGCCACCATTTTCTTGAGCTCTGCAAGCACCCAGAAGTCACATGGTGACAGATCCGGACTGTATCCGGAATGGGGGACACGCTCAATTCTGTTGTCTCTGAGCCAGTCCACAACAATTCCTGCATTGTGTGCTGGTGCGTTGTCATGCAAAATGACCCAGTCTTGACGATGAGTAGGGTGTCGACGGCGCACAGCTTCTTTCAGGGACTTCATGATTTGAAGATAGACATGTCTGTTGATTCCTGCTCCGTTTGGCATCCACTGTTTGTAGACAGGGCCATACCGGTCAAAGAACAAGACAAGCATGGCCTTCTGAGTCGATTGTTCAATGTGCACTTTCTCCAGTCTGTCATCCTGTGCTCCTATCCATTGTTGAGAAGCCTGCTTGCTTTCTGGCTGCCACACCCAGAACCAACTCTCGTCACCTGTTATCACATGAACTGGTCTGTTTCTTCTGCGCAACATTGCCAAGGCAGCCCTGGAACTGGTCACATGCCGGAGTCTTTGGGGGGGGTCAAAAGATGAGGCACCCATTTGGACGGCTTCTTCTGCAAATCCAGTCTTTTGCGAAGGATTTTGTGCACTGTTCCATTTGACAAACCCACTTGTCTGGCAACCTGGTGACATGTCGCACGCCTGTCACGTTGCACACACACCCTCACTTCATTGACCTTTGCAGGTGTTGCACGACGTGGACCCGGATTGTGTGGCAAGTCTTCATCACCCCTATCCGGATTGGCAACAAATCTGGAGTACCACCGATTTATTTGAGAAACAGACAAAGAGTTACCTCCATGGGCATGCCTTATTTGATCCCTGGTTTGCTGTCTGGTCAAACCTTGTCTCACACAAAACCGGATTTCGCACCGCTGGTCTTTTTTATCTCGAGCCATTGCACTCAAAAGTCAACCGGTCGTGACAGGCTCCGAGTAACTGGCTCTGTTTTGACCCAATTCTTGACTTAGATCTTGCCCAAGATCAGACATGTGATGGCTAGATCAAGATCAGACCCTCAGGATGAAGGTACCAAGAAATCAAAAAAAAATTTCCTCATTTAGGAACTCAAAACCGGACCGACGCATATCGGGTTGTACGAACCTCGTACAGGAGAACAAGACCCGAGATCAATGTTCATTGTTGGTGATCATCCTCTTATTTTATAAATTGGGGCCAAGGTCAGAGACAGATCTGAGCCCACCTCGTCCGGACCAAGACGAATCTGTAACCATCAATAATAAATATCTTGATGCCAGCGTCAAATGCCCAGGGCCACACAAGTCAAGTCTCCTGATGCATGAGCAAAACGGATGACGCGATTTTGCGCATTTATCACCGCTCTTATTTTCCACTTTTCTTCTGACCTCGGTTTGTATCAGTTTGAGGTCAAATATATCTTCCTGAAGTATCTGCGGCTCTTGTGGAAAATGAATGTGACCCTGAAGCAACATTAGGAAATGAGGAAATGTCGCAGATAACATTTCTTTATGGACATGATACTTTTGCATCAACACAAACAATTGTGGCTTGATGGTCTTGTTGCGACCACCCTTCCGCAGTTAATCTCATTCTGCAATGGGCACTGGTCAGGATTTTCCACATCCACGTCAGGCAGGCCGGAACAATTCTTTTGCTCCCTCCTCGTCCTCCCTCACATACATTTTCAAGTTACGCGATCCAAATTCAATTTGGAAGCAGCTGTATGTGGAAGTTGGCCCTCAAGAAAACCTCTGGCCGGACCTACTGTGAAGTACATGTGTAGTCGGTCTCATACAAATGCCGGGTAATATCGAGGCTTTCAAGGGAGTTGCTTCATACTGGTGTTTTATTGGCCGCCAGCTTACTCTGCAGAATGACGGGTACATGTGTGGGGTGGAGGTGCTTCATCTCACTTTACAAGAACCTATTCCCAAAATTAATTTCATTTCATTGGCTTGTGGCTGGCCCTCACAAATCCTCAGCAAAGCCTTCTTCCAATTCTCTCGGATATGAGGCAGCCTGCATAACTCACTTTCGTCCGGGATTCTTTCTCTGCCTCTCCAAAAAGTTGGTGCCGAAACGGCTTCCACGTATCGTTTACATCAGCAATTCATGACGCCATTTGTAACCAATCAATTTCTGTACTCATACCAGTTGTAATCCATATCGGATTATTCTTCAACTCTATCTTCTGACTTGATTGAATTGGGCTTTGCAAGATTAAAGTCCGCAAATAACTTATTTCCAAACTCCCACATAAACAATTTGGAGATTTTGGACAATTTGGTTGCAGCAATCTTCCTTCGTCTCCTTCGATCGACAGAAATCTAGCTTTTCTTTTTGACGTCATTCTTTAGCCTGAAATCCAGTCAAAACTGAAGACTGTTTGAACCTTCCACAGCTCAATTTTATTCAAAAAGAATAAATGTTGCTTTCTGGCCGCGGCAGCAGTGATACACACGTCAGTGAGAAACAAAAAAGCAATGTCGCCGATTGTCCACATTTTTATGTCACTGGTGTCGTTCCGCTATTTTGAGTTCTCATCTGAAATGATCGGCTCCTCCCATTCGTTATCAGACATTTTTGGCCCTTTTCGCAGCGCTCCACAAGCAACAATTTTTCAAAGCCAGGAGCGAGCTTCGTCAAGGACCACAGCAACCCCGACAGCTTGGCACAACCAACCCTCAAATGACCCTCACCCTCCCTTGATCACCACGACCCTGCGTTCTGGAATGCAAGAAGTCTGGGGCGCCCCAGGTGCGACATAAGGGCGGTGAGTAAGGAGCTTTGTAGCATTTAGCGGCGGGAATGGATGAGGCGCAGCCACGTGGAAACGGCATTACCCTGTTGCACATCAAATCTGGTGACTGTGTGACACAGCATCAGTGTCTCTCACAGCTCAGCGATCAGCTTCACCACAATCACCCACTTCGGGTTAAGGTGGTGACGGCTGTTATCTCTGGCCTCTTCCTTTGTTGTCCTTTTCGGGGCAGTGTCTCCTCAAAACACTGAAAGCGTTCGAAGAAGGATTCTGTCGGGATGCATCGGGATTCTGTGTCTTCAACCAGCTAGTTGTGCCACACACAAAGGCAACACAAGTGAACATTGACATCGTCAAAAGTGCCATTGACAAACCATACGATATGAGATCAAAACGCAGGCAGCAGGTTTCAATGCCTGATCCTCTCCACTGTGTAGACATGAAACTCTGTTGGTTCCTTCCTGGAACATTCCACCTTATTAAGTTCAATAGATTCAAATGGAGTAAAACCGAGTTCAATCTGTCTTCACGGCGCCGTAATGTAATCAGCGCTGTACATTTCTCTGTCTCAGGCGGAAGGGGCGAGTAAAATTGCCCTTCTTCTTTTTGCCTTGCAAATTCGTGGCATTAATCAGCCTAATGAGTTGCGGTGTCTGCGCACAATGAGGGTCAGTATTTCGGGGATCCTGGTCGATTCCTCCGACTCGATGCGTCCGCTCATCTTGAGACAGTGATCTTGAGGTGATGCATATTAAAATCACGTAGCACATTTCACTTGATAGACCACATTTGCCAAGTAAATGAATGTGAAATGGCAGGCCTGCCGGTCCCAAATTTTCTGGCTCGGAAAATGGAGAAAAATGTAGTCAGTGCTCGTTGGCCTTTGGGGATTGAGGGAGGGAAGTGTGTAGTGAAGCATTCCTGATTCCAGCCTTCTTTCGATGCATTGATGATCTGCGTACGTCAACCACACTGGTCAAATGATTTGACCTTTGAGTGCTGACAAACAACACTGACAGCGAATCTGTCAGCCTGTGGGGAGTCCAGCGTGAAACACGACAGACACAATCTGGCTTCGTCAGAGACGACGAAAGAAAAAGCTGATTTTTGACTTGCTTCGGTCTTGAAATTGTTTCTTTCTGTCGTTGTTTGCATGCAGGCGGAATGGCGAAACTTTATCCCAGATACAAAACTGCAGAGAATATCCTGAAAAGTTGCGTTGCGTCAAACACTGACAACAAGAAGCCCACTCTCAGAGACGCAAAGACGGGGACCTGAACAAAGTCCAAGGAACCTGCGTCCTTCACGCCACGTTTCTGGTGTAGTGCTTTGGCAGTGGAAACACAAGCAAGTGTCCAGTGGACATGGACATGTACTTGTCATGCGTTTTCAACAGAAGTCCGACTGCGCAGCGAGTGAAATGTGTCTCTCGCTCCGTGTTTCAGTTTGTTTTAATTACAGCTTCCTGCGCCCAATCCCATCAGAGTCGTCGCTGCATCAAACCTAATCTCACCATCAATATGACTGCCCGCGGACCTCCCACCAAATCTAATAATTCCCAAGTCTATTTCACAAATTTTCTCAAGAGCTAACACAATATACAATGCGCCGTATCGCACTGGGGAGCTCTCCATTCTGTTTGGACAAATCTTGTTGCGCTGGGTGAACAACGGTGGGAGAAGTTAATGCGTTTGGTAGCGACTTGATTTGATCATTGTCTGTGCTGGGAATCATATTTCTGTCTGTGTGAACTGATCGTAGAGTGATCTGATGTGGCTACTCCATGGTACAAAAGGCTTGTCATCCACATCAAACACTGCAGCTCAAACGGTGGCATTGTGTGAGGGGAAGATGACCACCCGAGGGAACAACGGGCGCCATGTTTGCCCTGCCCACCAAGGTGTTATGATCTGGATTTGGTTTGGTGCCAATAATCCTGAGCTTCTCCCTTCGCTGCACTTGTCAAACAATCTGGCTTCATTTGCGCAGATCATATTGACAGTGCGATCAAACAAGGCCCCGGCTTTTCATTTGGTTAGGATCTGATTCCTGGAGGTCAGGGTGGCACTGCTTTGTCACCGTTTAGACAAGCATGAAGCCTTAACACGTTTAGCCTGGATCCCTGCACTTCTCTCTCGATACCGCTGCCAAAACCAGACTCCTCGAGAATACTCAAGAACGCCTGCCTGCCTCCCCTGCCTTTTTTCCACGGCCATACACGATATGTTGCCTGTCAATTTAGCCTGGCAGCTATGCCGATTTTTGCCACCTAAAATGGCCCCTATTTACATTAATTCAATGGCAGCAATGATGCCCACAAGTATATTGGTACTGACAGCAGTGGTGAGATGGGCCACAATTTGTGTCACAAAGATTATACTAAGTTCAGAAGCTGCGCACTTGTGCCTCGATGAGCAGCGCTGCTGGGGACGTGGCGGGCGCTGCTTTCCATCTCACCATCCTTTTCTTTCCGGGCAGTGGCTCGTTGCCTCAGACCATTTCCTACACATCGTTACTACACGAGAACTAATGCCTTATTTCCTGAAACATATCTGAAAGTCCCCTTCCCTGAACAGCTGCAGTGATACAGCTTGTTTGAAGCTTTTTGCCTGTATTAATATTCCACTAAAAACGATAATCAATGGAGTTCCCCGAGGAAGGAAGCTCATGTGAGCGGAAAAGAAGCAACAGAAACGAGGTAATTCCTCACCACTTGAAAGACAGTCAATATCAAATATTAAAGACATAAGTCAGATAAATTCATAAAGCAATATTTGTACACTGCGTGTCTGCGCCCACAGAGATGAAAGGACGGCCTCTCAGAAGACAAAACCGAATATGGCGCAACCATTGCGGCCTTTCACAGTCAATCCCGTACTCACGCATTCCCTAAGATCATTTCTTCTGACGAACCCGCACTCACGGAAATATGCGACGATAAAGTCTCGTTTCTCTCAACACTCAAAAGCAGCTTTGCACGTCATCCTTGCTTCTGTGAAAAGGAGAGGAGATCGAAGGTCCTCACCGCCAACAAGGGAAACAGTTGAGGATTAACCTCTGTTTAGTTCAATTAACCCATGAAAGATGAGCAGAAAGGCAATCACATTTCGTTTTCCGCATGAGCTATTGTCAGGTGAAACAGAACAGGAGGCAAAAACACAAAGAAATTAAAATGACAAAGAGAACTGTTCACATTGAAAACATTGGGAGAACAGACACCACATTCTCAGAAAACACTGCTTACCTCGTAACATTTGAAAACTTCAAATCAACACGTCCAAACTTGGGCCATGCCTGTCATCGGAACCTGCACAAGGGTGTGGCAAAGAAGAAAACAATCAAATGCCCACAGTGAAAACCTGCAGGATAATCAACTGAAAGCACTCGAGTCACATCAAAAGAATACATTGTGCGAAACAACAGAAAATCTGTCCTTGCAAGCACATTTTCACAAAAAGTTGAGTTTGCGTGAGATCCAGGCAAAGGCCAAAACTCCTCACATGAGATTTTCGCAAAAAAACTTGGTGGCAGATCTGAAGATAAATCGTGCAAATAACACAAAAATATCCTTTTTCATTTCTCGCATGAAACATTGAATTTCAAGGGCCCAAGAGAAACGAACAAGCATCAAAATACACACAAAAGGTGTAATGTGCGGATACATCTTTCAGATTGATCTACGTGGCTCATTGTCACGTCACGCAACTTTTCTCTGATTCACCCGACAAAAAAATCAAACAATTTTGTGTCAACAGGAGTCGGGCTCCTGCGGAGACTCTCGAAACGCACCACGCTTGTGTTTCTTGAATGGTGTCAAATTGGGCGATTCTGGATGGCATCTTTCTGTCCAAACCGCGGAATCAATACATCTTGCAAGATACGTCTGCTGTTTATTACACCATCATACCAACTCCTTTTTATTATTCATGAAAGGAGATCTCCGAAGAAGCCAAACCAAGGTTTGTTGCCTCTTCCTGGATTTCATGCGTGATATGCACACATCATGCACGCAACTTCAAGAACCAAGGTATATACCTTGGCAAAGAATATTTGCAAAGTCATAATTATAGAGGCAATAATAATTACCCCAGAGGTTGCCTCAAATTCGAACGATTCCCCTGACATCAGTATCACGGTGATGAATAAATAATCACTTCCATTGAAGTCCACCGGAGTCAGAAAGTTAACATCCCACAAAACTCTCTTTTTTCCAAATGAGGGGGCAGGTCTCAACTTTTTTGTTTGTCATGCGAGAAGCATAGGATTGTCAGCTGAAGCGTCTTTGTGGGAACTCACAATGCGTTGTAATCACTGCCAAATAGGGATGGTAAAACTAGTTAGATATCTTGTTCGTCAATTAAACTCGGACACACAAATTCTTTGAGGGTCCTGCACAAAGAACAGCGAAATGAGCTGTCATCTGTGGTGGCATCTCCTTCGACTGGTCAGGGTTTGAATCCTAAATAGCGGTTCCGAGGATAATTAAGTTCGATGCTGATTGATGAAAGGTTAAATATCACACCGAAGTAATTACATTGCTCGCTTCCTCCCCGTAATTTCTAGTACTTAGCTCCCGAAGGATGGCCACAAAATTGTGGGTGAAGAAAGACGCAAAAGTCTGCGAATTGTTCTGGCATCATTTTATAATTGGTGATATGCACGGAACAGCACTTTCATCGCTTTGAGCTCCTCACAAAGGAACCATAAATGCCAAGTGACACATCAGCCTTACGCAAGACGTTTGGCAGATAATTTCAAGCTGCATGTGTCCAGGTATTCGAAATAGCGATTGCATGCTCGTCAATCGCTGGAAAGATTGAGTGTCATGATTGTGGTTGGTGCCAAGAGGAATCGACTGATGTGTCGGCTTCTTGGAACAAACAGGGCGTCCTCTGTTCGCAGCATGCAGGTAAAACTTTAGAAAAGAGTCCACGTTTGTTGCAGTAGACCCAGAACCTCGACGTGTAGAAAGAAGGTCACGGGTTAAGGACCCAAAGCCAAAGCCCATCCTCAGAGCCTAGTTGCGTCTTCCCTGAAAAATCACAGAAACAAGGTCTGACAAACATAAACCCTCTTGGACAGAATGAGAAATGAAGGGCAATAAGAATGCGGAAAGGTTGCGGGCTTTACTTCTAAGGCCCTGTTAATCCTATCAATCTGGCCACCTATTGATAGGTGCGTCCTCGGCCACACATCAAGTCTTGAGAATTACACGGCTTCCACCTAATGATGACAAGGTATTACAGCCTGCTTATGCCTGCAACAATATTTATTGCACCACGACACCCGGAATCCTAATGCAGAGCAACATACATCACAACATCCCATTGTAAGTTTCGCATTATCACCTAATATGGCCCTAAAACTTGATTAATATGGGCCCCACATTAATTGTGTCTGCTTCGCAAAGAGAAAAGAGATCCGGCTGGAAATGTTTATGAAAAGTAATGCGATCTGGTGACAGAGTGTGACGCACTTGTGTGTGGTGGTGAAATTGTACAAATTGTCTCCTGCCACCAATCTTGTTTCCCTCAGTAAATCACACAGTTGGGGTGAGCAGTAACTTCCGTAAACAAAATTCGCAGTTCACAAAAAAGAAAAAGTGCGACGAACTCCACAATCTTGTCATCTCTGCAGCGGATGACAAAGGGAGAGAAAGGAATTTCCTGACAGACAAGTCTGAGGCCGCAAATTGGAATATAAAATTGCTGCCTGGAAACCCAGCACCGAGAGTTATGGACTGTGAAAAATTCAATCTGCCTAATAAGCGGAAAGTTGCCAGATCTGCCAGGTTCTTTCCTGAAGCTTTGGTGTTTTAAGAGGCCCCTGTGACTTTGTTTATTCCTGACTGCTGTAGCCCGTCATGGGGTCAATATTGGAAATTAACAGCTGTTTTGAAGATGAATGGTTCACGAGAATCCCTTTTATGATTTCGGGTGAGTCTGAAGAGCCTTTTCTGTGATGGATTCACCTGGAGGCTGGTCGGTCAGCACGATGCAGCAGGTCCGCAAAGAGAGATATGGTTTCCACGCTGAACCCTGGCTGCAAACGTTCCGACAAACCTTTCCAGGCTGACATGGAAATACACAAAAAGTTAATCGTGTGTTGGCAGCTTTGTTTTGAGTTTTTCCCACCATCCGAGGCAAAAAGCTTTTCGCGCGGACTCCCAGCCTCCTCCCCCGAACACGGCGTCAGACTTGATGAGCTGAGCGAGTTCACACATTCCTTCAGCAAACACACGACTCCCAAATATGAACTTTTTCATTTTTTCGCTTGCCGAAGCTGTCTTGTGCAGCTCTTTCTCTGTAAATTAATGGATTATTTCATGCGCTGGATTATCCAATTAACCCTGGTCGTTAATTAATAAAGGTGTCATCAATTTTACGTCGCGTCGCAATACCATAGATCGTGCGGTGACGGCGGATCAATGGCCCGAGCTGCTAACAATGTTAGAAATCCCCATCAATCTCCGCCGGCAGAAATGATTTTTACATGGTGTGTTGCGTTTCTTGTCAAAATCACGGCCTTTTTATTTTCGCTTAATTCGAGACTCATTAAAGTTTAATGAGGATCTGCCAACTTCAGCCCGAGGTGCAGGGGAAAAGAAGATTGGTTGAACGACGTCGTTGTTCGATGTCGCTTTGTTTAAAACGACGGGGCACCTTTCTGGGTGGTTCAGAAGCTGCAGTCAACCCAAGTCGAACAACAGACAGACATCACGCGTCTGCATGCAGTATTCGGATTGCTCTTCTTCAGTTTTCCGACGTGACACCGCAAGGTGTTCGCCTTCATCGGAATCTTGCGAAAGTGTTTACTCACTAGAGACTTTTAGCACGGCGCGAAACGCAAACGTAAACGCAAACGCAAACGCAACTTTTTGGGCTTCACCCCCTGTGACGTCATGAATCTCATTAGCGGGAGAAATTGCGTTGCGTTTCAACGTGGAAATTTGAAAAATTGTGTTTCTCTGCTATGTAGCAAGAATACAGGAGTAACATGGGGTCAGAGGAAAAACAAAAGGTTGGTAGTTGAAGTACTAGTGTTTCTCCT
>JAAUXT010101963.1_pt1 | contig 38739 bp, 41 predicted proteins | sample 7278171 | NCBI WGS metagenome assembly JAAUXT01 (sample SAMN14350112, study PRJNA611818) | marine sediment metagenome | isolation source: surface marine sediment (1.8m) | place: French Polynesia: Moorea | collected 2018-08 | reverse complement strand
GTCAAGAAACGATTGAAATTGAAAACTCCGTCAAGGAATATTCCGCAACTATTCCTATATGAACGCGTCCATTGATGCCAATGCTAAAGTTTCATCATTGCGGCAAAGTTCGTGATGTGCATCACGTGCCACACGTTTCATGCGTCAAAAATGGTCTATATGAACGCATCACCAAATTTGACGCACAAAAAAGTTTTCCGCAACCGCAAAACGCATGCCGCAACCACAAAACGCAGCTGTATATGAATGCACCTTAAGGTAAAACACCAAGCTCGACCCTGGATATTTGCATCTTCAAAAATTATTTCTCACAAGAAGCAAACAATTGAGCAAGTTTATCTGTCTGTTGAAACCTTTCTGGTTTCAAAGTCGCTGTTTACCAAAGGCAGAGGCATGGAATCAGAAACGACAACAAAACACGTTGAAATCAAATTCTTCATTGTGGAAGAAAAAAATTACAGAAATCGCCAGTTCTAGTTCTTTTGTGACCAGTTTCTTCTTTTCATCATTGTCGGCTTGAAATTCAGAAAATGAGTAACAGAGGCGAAGTCTGTCGGACCCAGAGTCTGTGTGGACTTTAGTTGCGACTGCTTCAGAAAGCAATATTTGCTGGTGGCAGCGCTGTAATGATGTGCTATTCATTCCCCTCGCTCAGGGTCGATGCATCTTTCTGCCTTTCAACCTCCTGGCAAATTGACTTCTTCCTTTTACAGGCAGTAAAAGGCAAAAGCTCATCACTGCAGTATAAGGGACTTGCTATCTCCTCATGAAATGAACATTCAGTTCATTCTACAGCTGTACTTTGAATTTTCCATGCAAGTCCTAGATTATTACTCCGGTTGTAAGAGCAGTTTTTGCCATCAAATCAATTTCTGCTTCTCCCAGAATGTCCACTTGAGTGTTCCACCTCATCATGACGATCCACTGGCGTGACGCAAAGTGACTGTACTCGGAATTTTTCTTGACCATCTGGTGTGTGACTTCTATCAGTGCAATGCTCGACACACGAACACAACGACACATCCGATTCTCATGGAAGAATATTTTACAGGAGCGAATGTTCGTACATCTATAACCAGCACAAAAACGTGATGCGATTGTGCCTTTTTCTGTCAGACCAAGTTGTTTCGATTTCCAACTTGGTGTTTCCGACACCAAAAGGTTTGAATTGCACGTGCGAAACCAACGCAACGGGCCCTCGTATTCCAAACGTTTTGAAAGAAAACGAATTCTCTCACCGGTGCTTGTGATTGACGACGAAGAAAAGCACTTTGAAATAGTTTTTTTCGGCTTGTAATAATGACAGAGCTGTGTTTTTGTGTGATCGAGGAAGAAAAACTTCAGTGCAGATGTTCCATTATGATTTGTTTTTCTTCACCTTCCCTCTATCCGAGGCTTCCAGTGCTGAAAAGATGTAGTTACGACATGTGCGAATGTTCAAACAACCCAAACAATACATCTGCATGAACATTGTGCAAACGTGAAAAAAAAAGAAAGCTGAGGCTCACCCGCCCAACATCCAGCGAGCAAGCAAGGTGTATTGCTCGGGAAAAGGAGAAATAAATGAATGCAATCTGATTAGGTCTGTCTTATGTACAGGCAACGTTTGATTTGAGACGGAGAACAAACTTTCGCCTCCCGCCCGCGACTCCGTATTTTTCTCGGGGCCCTGAACGATCAATATCTAAAGGAGACAAGCAAATATGCCTGCCTCGGCGCATTTTATTTTCCTACGGCCTGCAAAGTCAACACCCAAGAAATTCAAATAAAAATCTCGTATATTACTGGCCAGAGCAGGCTTCCTTTAATTCATTGCATCACAGACTGTATAATGGCAAGATTCGCTCGGTCTGGGCGTTGAAAATTGCGCTGAAATGTTGTAAATTGTTCAAAATGGCGAGGACTGGTTGGGAGAACGGAGAAAGGAGTATGGTGCGGGGGTTGATTAGATCTTTTCAGCGGGGAGAATGGGATGCAAAGCGGCAGGCGAGGTGACGCACGGAGCTCAGGCAAGATGGCTGCCTCCTTCTCAGAACATTTCACCGCAAAACAACTGAATCTTGTTTTTGAGAACTGCTTTTTATCGCAAAAGACGAAGATGTCTGTGTGATCCCAGATGAACACACAAAAGAGAAGCTGGCAACAGTGAAACCCAGTCGTGAGTCGCCCAGGACTGACTCAAACGCGATGGGAGCGAGGACAGGAGGACGACGCTGCGCGGAGCCGCGCGGTCTGCGGCAGCTGAGCGCTCGGGGACGGCTACAGCGTTTGGGCCCCGACCCGAAAAGCTCGGAATCGCCGTCGCGCCGCCATTCAGACGGTAACGTATTGTTTTGTGTCAAAAGGTTCATACAGAACAAAAGATGACAATGACTCTGGCTGTTTGTCGCTCGGAAGAAGGTTGACCCAACATTTTTGTAGGTTATGTAGCGGAGAGAGATTTTGGGAGAGGGTGAGTGCAAATTTTCTACTCAATTCAAGACAAAAATTCTGACTTTCTTGGACTGAGTTTGCATGACTTCGTGAAATTATTCATACGCAAACTGTATTTGTGAAGAATTGTCTGCACTTGCTCCAGGGGCGGCACAAGCACAGCCCACTTTCCGAAGCTCTTCACAAAATCCTCGATTTTGGAATTATTCTTTCCAACTTGTGAGAAAGAGCATGAACGCTCCAAAATCCGTCCCAATGACCCTCAGATATTTCTTTAATCTGCGAAAGCATTGAATGGTCACACGTTCAGCACGGAGATCCAGGTCTGTTCAGAAGTGGAACGAATTCATTGCTCGCTCGGTCCGAGTCAAATGTCCATGATTATGACCAAAACGAGCGTGTTTTCACGAGATGACCGCTGCTCAATTTCGTCCTTTTATGAAACTGGTTTGCATTTTGTTTGTCCGTTTCCAACGTTTTTGCGGTGACATGTGCGGAATAGGAGATGCGAAGTGGCCCTGGTGAGTATGACATTTTTGACAATGATCATCTTTGTGGAATTGGACATTGCCCGAATGGACGATTGTGTGTTATCACAGACTGACCATACGCAGCTCATTAGAACCAAATGGGCACAACTGACTGTCTGTCGAACAGAAAATGAGATTCAATCCACAATGCGCGTTTTCGAAGGTCGGACACTTTCTTGACTGGAATGTTGTGGCCGCAAATAAAAAGAAGAAATCATTGTGTTTCAAAGAAAAATAGAGAACACTCCATGGATAGTGAATACTTCACTGACTCGATCCAGTAAACTTGATCAGGAATGGCCTTAAAAAATCTGTGGCGAGAGGCCTGCATTTGTTGACTTTTTGACCACAGAGTTCCTGCTCTGAGTGGAAGGTTTCTTGAAAATGGTGACTCGAGCTTCTGGTCTGTTGCACTGCAGACCTTCACTCTCGACTCACAGCTGGACCTCTTCAACTCAATGCTTCCCCATCAAAGGCTTTGTCCAATTCCACTGCTTAATTGATTCCGCCCAAAAGCCATCATCAGAGCGATAATGAGCCGGAGGAGGCTTCATTAGCTTTTCATTTTTAATTGGGTTGAAAATCGACAAGATTTTCGCTGCCGTGTAATTGATGTTGTTCCTCGTGTTGATGTCTTTGGTTCGGATTGGGGTTGTCGGGGGTGGCGCCGGTTTCATGCTCGATCCAGATTGCGATTGCTGTCATTGTCTCACTAAAACAGAAGGCTTGCGGGTTTGTTTTCGATCACATCAAGATTTAATCAGTCAATTGACAACTGTGAGGATCTCAACAGAACGGAAATGTGTGAAACAGCCACATTTCTGAAATTTGTTTTGTTCGCCTTGTGCTGCAAGTTTCTCGCGAAGTTGTTGGAGTCCTTCATGTGCTGGAAAGTGACCAGGGACGAAGTTTCCAAAAGTAAATATTTTGAAGTCTGCAGAGCTGGAAAAAGGATGAAAATCTGGACGTACTTGTTTCTTTGTGTTGGGTGGAACGGTCGTCCGCTGAATGCGATAGCAGCCGGTGAATAGAACTCCCTGGCTGGGCACTCATATTTTGTCAAAAATCCTCCCGCAGGGGATTTGAAGCTTCTCCAGCCTACTTCAACAAAATACCACACCAGGGGCCAAAATCCAGACAATCAGATTATTTCCAAATCATTTTAATCATGGTCTCGGACTTTTATGTAATTAATTTACGCTGGGAAGAATCCCTTTCTGCAAGATTTCTTTCAAGGGTATTGGGTCCTAAAAATGAGCTGTTTCTGGTTGAAGGCAAGTGGGGCTTTGTTGCCCATGGAATTGATGTTTACTTTAGAACATTAGTAATGATTGTGTGCTATGGTGCACACAAACAAGGGGGAATTGGAGGCAGAGATGGGGTACAGACGAATAGGCACACTCACAAGAAGCTGTAATTTAATAAAGGCAGTCACTGGAGGGGGAACCGTGAGACGAACTGCATTCTCCTTCTCTGATACATGCTCAAGTTCTGTTATCCTCTGAAGAGCAACCTGTGTGGCCCAAAAAGGAAAGAAAGACGCACCTTGCATGAGGTGTTGGTGCCTCTTCAAATTCCTTTTGACGCAAAAAACAACGAAAAATGGTACAAGTTTGAATTTGACCGTAAAACGTGCAAGAAAAAACGCAAACGAAATGTGCATTTCTTCTCGTGTATCAGAGTCTTCTAATGTCAGCTTCTCCCTTATTTGTTGTGCCATTCTACGATGTACAATTTCTGTGTTCAGATCGCGCATCCACAACATTGTTTCGGCGAGCAAACCAGAGTACGATCTTGAAGACAGGTTCCAAAACAGTCAGCATGCACGAGGCTGTGAAATCGTCATGATCATCCTGTTCAGCACACAACATGGGGAAAATCAAACATAAATGCTGCATGGCTCCAGCCTGTTCACTTCGCTTCAGGCTCCACTTCCATCCACGGATGCCACGCAGCCATCAGAGCACAATTCTGCGCACATGACTCTTGTTATCTCACAAATGTACACTCACTGTTTGCAGACATGGCCTTGCATTTTGGAGAAGGTTTCAAGGGTCATTGGTCGCCTCGCAGTCACCGGGGCTCGATGGTACTCCATAATGCCATTAGCTGCCAGCATTTGCATCGGTAATGGAGAAATTACATACGAACGCAGCTCGAGAATTTTCATTGCGTTTCATTACCAATGGAGCTTTGTTGAATGTTTCACTCGTGTTGGAAATGGCAAGCCAGAAATGGAAATACTGAGAAGGAAATATTCTTTCTCGAGAAGAAACGTCACCAGCCTTAGTCGTCTGCTTTTTTGTGCTTCTGGCAGACCAGCTCGAAGAGCAAACACGCCAGCTCAAAACTGACATTGGCTGAACGAAAGAAACGTCCAGTGCACCCCAAGAATGCTGCACCCCAAGCGAAATCAAGTGTCAAGAGGGAGGGCTTTGCCCTTTGTTTCAAAATCCAAGTGTGTTTTTACTTGTTGTCTGCTTGCAAATTTAGAATCACACACACACATAGCAACACAAGGAAAGGTGTGGACAGTCACTTTTTGAAGCTTGATGACTTCGGGAGATGGGATCTTCCTCGTTGCACCCAGCTCACGTTGAGCGTGGAGTTTTGGCCGACTTTGGCTGAGAGGAAATTTGTCCAGACATCATTCCTTCCATTTCGATCCTCCGACGATGATGTTGACCAAACGCATCGTGCACAAATACATGGATTGCTAGTTATCATCGATTCTCAAATGATAAGTGACACTACAATCTGAGTCTGTTTGACATGTTCAGAGGCCGCATGCCAACGTGTAAACTACATTATCTTATGTAACTAAATTTGTTATTGGTTTAGGCATAGTTCATGTGGACACATACTTCTATGACCCTCAACTAGCAAACAAAACTTGAAAAAAATAGGCCCATTTATAGTTGTATATTTTATCTGCACTGTTTTTTGTTTGATCCGCCACTTATGAAGAAGCGCTTCCAGTGCTCATTTTCTCTCCACTTTGTTCCGAGGTGTTGCAATTGAAAGACCTGTTTTGGGATGGGAATTCCTCAATTGTGTTTCAAATTGGAAATGACGGAGAGAAATGAGAAGCAAATGTCCTCTAATATAAATGAATGGATTTTCTGCTGAGCAAGGATGTACAAAGTTTGCCACAACGGACCAGGTGAGTGCTGCTCAGTTCAGTTTGACCTGTTTTCTGATGAAAAGGCCTGTCCCTCCAAATCGAACTTCATTAGGAACTGTACTCAGCTCAAAATAACTCGTACAATCTGATTTTGAAACCAAGCAAGTGACAGCACAGATCACAAACCCAAGTTTTGTCGTTCTTACCGAGGCTACAGCCGGCCCAACAACCTTGATACTTTGTCACTGTTCCAATCTCTGGTGGCCTTGATATCTCAGTTTGCACAAAGTCGACACCAAATTTCACGACATTCGATTTTTTTCCCGTGGTGTGTTGTGGCAATACTTCGGCCACTTCTCCCCTTTTGTTTGATTGTTGGATTCTGGCTTGAATTTCCAAACAAGAAAGTAGGTCATGCGGGTGTTGACAGTTGTTCCCAGTATTCTGATTCGTCCTGCTCAGGAATGAATCTGAATGTGTTTTGCAGAAGTTATGCTTCTTGAGGTGATTTGAACCGGGACGGATGTTCGGGTTGCTGTGTGAAATACAGAGCGACCCCAACAAGCGGCCCAAAAATCACATTGAGGCGGCACAGAGCCAAAATGGGACGTACGCTGTGGGCCCGTTTTTTCTACAAAATTATATATTTCTTGTATTCCAGGTCTCAAAAGAACAAAATGGTGGAAGATCAAAAAATTGTTTGACATGGGTTATTGAGAGTGACCAATTTGGTCAAGAGTACATGTTGGTGATTTTCATCATATCAGAAAGGCTCTCAGGTGGTGCTTCATTTTCTTCGATGAAAATGTCTGGGGTTTCTTTTGTGGCTGAAATTGAAAAAGTGATTTTGGGACTTTTGGATGGAAAAATGGTCCTGGCATGCACACAAATATTGGATGTTGGGAGAGAAAAATTGTGTGGGTCCAAACTTTGAAATTTTTGTTGAAAAAATATGCCAAGATGGTGTCACAGTGATTTTCGAAGGGCTTTGCTGATGACGTCAAAATGTTTGGGCTTGTGCAATTTGAAACTAAAGCTCTCAGGAGCCTCTGTTGCACTCAGTTTCAATAGACCCAAAAGAATGGAAAGTTACAAAAATAAAAAGTTCAAAATTTTTACACCAAATTACAAACAAATGAACCCAACTCTGTTCCATAACCTATTTTGGATAGTTACAAGAAGTCTCAAATTTACACACCTCACTCTTCATTTGAAAAGCACCTAAATAACTACTGAAATTCACAAAAACAAATAACTAATAATTTCATGTGTAATTATAAAAAAAATAAACCTAAGTCTTACCCAAACAACCATTTTGAATACTTTTAAATCTGATATTTTAACCCAACCTTTGACCTGTCTGAAAAACCATGTAAAAATGTTTGAAAATCAAAAATGAATGCTACAACTCAAACCCCCACACAATGATTCATCAATTTTCTTCTTTCACCAAAAATTTGAACTTTCTGAGATACAGACCCATTTCTACCTCCATACCCCAGATTTTCAGTCCTTCCAAATTTGAACTTTTTGACCTAAAGAACCCAAAAATATGAACTTCCCAAAATCCTTCATGGCACATGATCCCCAACCTAAATGGAACCAAAAAAGCCCAGAAGATCCCAAATAAATCCTCATCTTGACCATGAAACAGGTGTACACATACTACATGGTAGATACTGCCTTTTGGTGCTTTGATTTCAGTTGCTACCATTTTGGTCGCCTTTTCAAGCGCCCTTCAATAGCGCAACCTCCTCAAATCACCTAAAAATTGGGGCTTTTGGCTTTTCTACATCAAAATGATAACGTGCATGTGGAGATGATCATTTTGGTTTCAGATCGATCCTTTGGTCAAGAGAAGTTTCTGCTGTGGTCATTTGTGCGTGGTTTTTAGTTTTCAGGCAAAATTCTCAATAGCCTCACATACAAAAAACATCCAAATTTTCATACAAAAAACATCCAAATTTTCACACGTTGTGAGAGGATAGTCAGTGGACTCGATGGGTCAAAAGAGTTTCGGAAGTTGTCTTGTTTTTCAGTGGTGGAGAGGCAATTTTAAGTTTTGTGCAAATTTAAAAACAACCCAAATGAGTGACCCGAATGGGCGATCCGAATGAATGTTCAAGTCACTGCGGGGATAAGGACCTATTTTTTTTCTCGAGCTGTGACAATGTGTGGAAACTAAACCTGGAACACAAACTTTTTGCCAGTGACTGACCCTACCAAAGCACTTGTTTTGCACTCTGAAGTGAAGTGGAAAGAACGGGAAATATTAAATGGGCATGAGTGTCCAGTTCCCGCTTTAATTTTGAGCTGCAAATCTAAATCTTTCAAGTTGTACTTGCAAATATCTAGACAGGTGAAGAATTTTATGCAATGTGCAGCCGATAAAGGCCGAGAGTCTGATAACTTGAAAGGACCGTTGCGATAACACAAAAGTTATTCAGAGGTTTACAGCGCAGAGCGTTCTGGACTTTGAACGCAAAAGCCTCTCAAATGGAGTTTTTCACAATGACTCGACTGTGTTGTGAACATTTTGAAATTTTTCAAATCTGAATTGATGATAACGCTGAGAGAGACTCAGACAAAGGCTCCTTGTTCTATAAAGTTTGCGAAAGTCGGCTTCGTTTGGGTTGCCCAATTTTGCCTGGGTCCCAAAAACGTTCCAAATCACACGCAACAAGATTCTGCGAAGGCATTGGAAAACCTTGGCAAGAAAACTTGTGGGGATGGAGATGCTTGGAGAGCTCATCATTATGGAAATTCCACGCCGAGAATGAGTAACAAGACTGGAAAAACTCCGGTCTCGCCTTCACTAATATCTCATAAGAATTCAAATTTATTCACCCAATCGTTTTCATTGCAATCTTGTCATACAGACATGGCGACAAAGAACAAAAGTGGTGCTGCCTGCCATGCACTGCCTTTCTTTGATTCTCTGGGAGATTTTTCTCCCATGAAAGTCTGCCCGCTGAATGATGGAGAACGGTGGGAGAACACCGTCTCTGTTCAATTTGTGACTGCTTCCTGGCTTTGATAGAGTGCATTTGTTCCTTGTCCCTGAAATTCCTGCTACATTTAGCAAGGAATCCATACAGCAATACCCCAAAGGGCCAACTTGCAATGTTTGCCTTCATACCAAATTTCTGCACCAGAAAAAGAAATTCTATCCGCACCCATGTCTCTGAGAAAGAATGGAGAAAATTAGAAACTCCGTCTCACGGATCAAGCACATGGGGGAGTCTCTTTTGGTCTTTTTGTCTGCGGACAAAGTTCGTGCAACAAAATAATTTTCTGCTGACTGAATTCCCAAGTCAGCTGGGGAAGAGGAAAAAGATCAAGCCGTGTCTTTATTTTTCCTGAAAGGCCCTGTCACGGCCGGGGCCCAATAATGCGACCGACTACTCTGATGTTTAATCATTATCGTTGAGCAAATATTAATTTTTCCCTTTGTGTGACTCGTAGGATCTGCCTTGTGACTGTCGGGCTCTTGCCAGAAATTATCTCGGGTTCTCCATAAATAAAACCTTTTGCCTATCCTTTCGCTGTAAATTTTATTTTCACATCCCAACATGAAATTCCAACAATTCAACTCCGCCATCCACTTACTTCCAGACCTGTTGAAGATGAACGCCGCAGAAAAGGGTGAATACTAGAATACGTGTGGAAAATGTTAACCTTTCAGGCCAAACCTGAATATGGCCAAACCTGAATATTTCCTGCGTGGCCAAATGTGAAGCAAAGACACTCCATTGGTCGTCGAAATTAAAATCTGATAATGCACAGCGAAGACTCGTCACATCTTGCACATCCAAACTCTTTACGACAGAGGCAACTGGTGGACTCGTGTCAGCAAGAGCACAACCCTGCATTGTGGCCCGAAAAAAAAGACCAAAACACCTGATCGGCGGTATCATCGTCTGACTTTCACAAAGAATTGTAACATTTTTTCTTTGTGTGTTGTTCGTTTGAATCAAGCGACAACCTCGGACTGGAAAAAACGCTTTTGCATCGTCGTGTTTCTTTGGCGTCAATTTCCAGAATCACAAAGATTCGGGCCTGAAGCCGTCGTCCCTGACTGAGCAATTAACATGCTCTGAGCAAACACACTTTTAAGTGCTTACCATCTCAGGATTTAATTACTTTCCTTCTTCCCCTCGCTCGTTCTATCCTTCCCTTCCATCTCCCCGCCTAGAAGACGATGTTATTGCCTCTTGTGCTGGACGGCTAGATTTTTTAATATCCTGGCCTGGGCGTCGGAGGGAGAGTGGAGAGATGGAGCAATTTCCGCGGTGCCTGCAGGTGTAAACAGAGCCGTGTTTGCGGAGGCTGAGGCCCCAGGTCCCCGCGAAGCCGCCGCCGCCGCCGCCGTGGCCGCTTCCCGCTCAGTCCGGCTTTGTGGCGTTGCTTTGAACCTCGGGTCTGTGCTGTCTTCTTGAGCTCGAATCTTGAGACTGTGTGTGTTACGTATTTGGTTAAATTCAGAAGGCCTCTTCATCCTTTAGGTGTGTGGGGGAAGGGTGCAGGTTCTCAAGGATTCTGTCTGGATCGACAAGGGAGAGACCTTGCTGCAGCTTGAAAAATATAAACTCAAGCTGGGTCAAGCAAACAGGGCAGAATTCGCAAAATTGAAAACTTCTGGACGACAGTGACGGTAAAATTCGTGAATCTACTTTATTTCCAAGAGCAAAAGACAAAGGTTTCGAAGCTGCCCTCCTCCCCAGTATTTTCTTTTGTGGTGAGCATTTTGGCTGAAGGAGAAATCTGGAACAAAACGATGAAAATATCTGCAGACAGGATATGTCGTCTGTGATCATGGAGAAAAGATGAGAAGAGAAACGCCATGAGACCGTTTTGTCTCCTCAAGCAGATCTGGATTCATAGTGAGTCGATTCACTTCCCCTGAACAAATAGACAAACTCTATCGAGTGTCTAACAACCGCGAATCCGACAAATACGCAAACGACGCAATGAGGGGGACTGGAGTATTTGACAACAAGCCCTGGGCAAATATTAATATCAAATCTGTAGATTTGTGTTTTTGCTGATACATATCTAAACAAAACATTTGTAAAGGCTTTTTTGCATGAGATGAGAGAGGAGGTACAAGAGAAGAGGAAAGAGGACAGGAGGGAAGAGGGAAACCCTCTCTGGCTATAAAGCCCAAGATTCAATATTTTGCCTGGCAGAACAAACAGTTCTCATCAGGCTCTGAGAGCTCATACTCCTCACACTTACAGCAAGTTGACGAACAATGTGTTTGCAGTGGAACGTCTGAACATCTTCTGCCCAAATGATACGCAGCACCGCTCTCCACTTTTGACACCAGGCCGGATACAGGGAGACAGGAAGGATGTTCAAGGATTTCAAGCTGTGTCCTTTCAGAACATTGTGAGGCTCCATGTTCGACGCAAACCAAATGCATGTTGCGCATGCACAAGAATTCCGTGCGTTATTTTTCAGCTGATTTGTCCGTTTATGCCTTTTTCCTTTCTTAACTTCAATAGGTGCAGCGGGGTATGCGTAAAGCGTACCGGTACGTCGAAACACGCGCAGAAGCGGTGTGAGCTGCATGGTGCTGGAGGGTTCCGCAACAACAATTCACCTGGTATTTCACATGGTTTTCTTTTTCACTTCGAAATTTTTTACGTGTACATTCAACGTCAGAAATTAAAATGGCACAAAGGGAATTTGGTGTTTGTTGTCGCTGACAAAAATAATTTGCAGATGGGCAACAACCAGGTCAAAGCGAGAGTACTCGAACAAAGGCGGATTTGTTTTCCCCCTTTGAGAACAAAAATTTCTCAAAGGCTTGCAGGTAAAATGGCTGCGCCGTGTTATTCCTTGTTGTGGTAACACTTGGATACATCTCTAGATGGCGGTGCAGGAAAGGTTGGAGAAGCTTTCTCAGCGTTCAGGCCCAAGTTTCCTTTTACCGTACAAGCCAAAGGGTTTTCCTTGTCGGGCTGGTTTGCGCTCAATGCAGGAAAACGTCCACGTCGTCAAGTGAATGTTCAGACTTTTTTCAAGGTCACATTTAGTACTGTTCACTGATGATTTCGACGAGAACAAAAATTTGTGTCGAGTGGTCTGTGTGAGAAGAGTTCTTGACTCAGTCAGTTGTCCTTCCCATGCGCACAGCCAACACTCTGTTGTCCTGGATTCGTCTTGTACTCTTTTCGTGTGTTTTATAAATCCAACGGGCTCCCGGATGTATGCAGAAATTTTGTGAGCAGCGGAGCTCTTGGGTTGACAACTCACTTCCTTCGAAGAAAAAGCTGAGTTTAGTGAAATACATGCATCAAAATTTAAATGCCACGAATACATCAAATGAGGCTTGGCTCTATGTTCCCACATATTCTTTGTGGACGGCATTTTAAAAAGCGAGCAAACATAAAGTACATCTGAATAGTGTTCATAGTTAGGCTATTCTGTCCACCTCGGCAAATATTTGCGCAAATGCTGTGACATTCCCAGTTTCTAGTGAAAATGTCAGGGACACTGGTGTAGGGTTTCCCCTCTCCGCGACCGAAGCCTCAAATCTTCCTGCCAAATGTCTGATGTTTGAAAACGTTGCTTTGATACTTGTAAAATGGGCAATTTCACTGCTTGGGGAAAATAACTTTCATCCAATCGTGTGTTTTTGTACTAGTATCAAAGCGAATCCAATCAAGCTGTGGAGATCACGCGAATCTGGCGTATCTGATGCTGGGGTTTGTGCAAATCTGAAGTTTGGGAGAAAATACACCATTTTGGGCAGATAGAGCATCCTGAGACAGTGCAGTGTTGTTTTGACTGCTTCATCTTTGCATGCACACGGGAAGATTTTGCATTGTCCTTTTCTGTCCTGAGAAAAGGTTCCAGGTTGTGACATCTCCGACAGTGCAGGAATTGTGTGATTTTGAGATTAAAGTCAAGACTTGTGATGCGCTTTACGGATTCAAGTTCAGAACCTGAACCCAACCTGAGGCTGGCAAAGATTATTCTTTGGTTGGTGAACTGCGGAGAGAAATAGATCCAACTGACAGGAGTGCACAGAATGGAAGCGATGCTCGCTGAAGCTTCTCCCAGTTCGTGGTTTGGGGACAACACAGGGCCCAAAAGCAGCACGTGTTGACTGCTCAAACTCAGAGCAGCAGTCCGACGGCAAATTTCACAGCAGAAAAAGACACCAATCTTCATTCTGTTTCCATCATATCGAACCCATCCCAAACAAAGGCCATTCCAAATTCCCCGCCCTTCTTGCAGTGACCAGTTATGGTCATTTTATTGCAAAACGAGGAAAATATCAATGGTATTTGTCCATAAAAGCCATAAAAAAGCTTGCAATTAACACATGAAGGACCCTCGGGTGTTTCAATGTTGAAATGCACTGTCAAACCAGGTGGGTCGAACAACGAAACATTAGGGTGGGTTTGGCACAATACCTTCTCTCGGACAACAACATTTCCAACAGAAAGGCACGGAAGGAACACGCAAGCAGCACCCAAGTACCCAGGTACACAGCTGTTCGAAACATTCAGTGTGGGAAAAAAGCTGTCAAAACTGGCGGCGGGGCACCGGTCCTCAAGACGCGGAGTCTCCACAGCGCGTCCCGCGATCAAAGTGGATCAAACGCCGGAGCCGCGGAACCGCCAGCAATTTCCGCACCGATTTTATGGACGATCTGGAAATATCCGGAACGGTGCGTGGTGCAGGGTTAGATGGTGCTCTGCACTGAAATACCCCCCCCCTTCTCTCTTTTCGTTCACAGTGCTCGCACGCTGCGTCCTAAACACTGACGAGAGACGGTGAAAAAGAACCTTGTTAGACCTTCTTGTGCTGTGATTTAGTTGCCATGCTCAACAGCCTGGCTCTATGAATTTCCACCTTGAAATAAGTTTCAAATTTTTCTTGGTGTATGCAAGGCAGACCTTTTGAGCATTTTCACGTTCAGGTCCAAAAACTGAGCACGCTTGCTCGGTTCGTGTCACTGCAAATTTGTTCAGTATTTGTTCCGTGGCGAAAATATGCCATAAACTGGCACTTCACTGTTGTCTTATCTGCGATGAATCAGCTTGAGAGGACGCATAAACCCAGACCTTATCAGGAACACCTTTCCGCTGTTTCTGCGAAAATGACCCACGAATGTCCACTGCGGAAATGAGATCATTTGTTGCAAAGAACAAATGCTCATGCCAAACATGAGCTCAAAAGTGATCCACTCCTTGATGTGCCGCGCAATAGCCAAAGCAGTATATAAAAACAAACTGGAAAATTTGAAATTTCATTTTGAATCGAACGAGGTTGAAAATGCTGAAGGCAGCCAAAATGGCACGTGATGGAAAATGGAGACAAAGATTTCTTGAGAAAATAGGTTGGCTTCCGCGTGTGGTCCTGAACCAAACAAAGCGGTTCAAGATTTGTTTGAAATTGTTTCCATTTTGACAGAAAAAAGCCAGAAAGTCTGCTGTTGTTTGAAAGTTGCATGACGCGATTGAGTTTCCCCTCACACTGTCTCCATGCAAAATGCAAATATCTAATTATACCCGCAGAGCTGTGCACATGACGTACACGCCCTGCACACTGCTGAGTCGAACCTGTGTGAAGCTGTGTTGTTTCCAACTTTATGAACACGACTTGTCAAGAGATGATGTTGTCGACTGCACTTTTACGAACCGAAGAGAATGGGCATAAAAACAAATTGATTCACGATCAAGGTTGTCTCGAAAGAATTGATGGTACATCTGGTTCAGAAAACACGAGCACGGTCGCACAGCAGCACTATGAATCTTTTTGTCGCCACACCTTGAGCAGTTTGGCCCAGTAATTCCGAGCACCACTTCGCACCGCTCGGCGCCCGCTCCGTGTCCTGCCCTGGATGCGCTGCTGCCTCCGCTGGATGAATTTTCGATGGAAATCCTCGTAATATCAGGATTAATTTGTGGCTGGAAACAATGGTTGTTTTAGATTGGATGCAAATACATCGCTCGGCTCAAGTTTCACTGATTTTACTTTTAATGACATTAGGCTTTAGGAAAGGGAATTGGTAAGGCTACATCGAGTAAAATGTGCATGTTCAATTCCAATAATACACCAGATTTGTTTGTGAATTTAATTTCAACTTCTCTTTTTTATGTTTTGATCCAGTTTTTCTTTTGGTAAAAATTTTTCATTTTCCCCCAATTTCTAGTTCATGTGCCAATCAGTACTCGGCTTCACTGGCATCTCAACATCTTTGGTCCACTTGGTCATTCCAACATTGGCGTGAGAAGATGAGGGGACAGAAAATTGTTGTAAAGTTGCTGGAACTTCGAGTCTCGTTTCCGTATCCCTGTCACATCTTGTGCAGCCGGCAAGATAGTGTCTGAAACATCTCAACACATGAATGTCGATAAAGCCTTGAAATTTGCAGCAAATATGAAAGGCGCTTTGTGCCACGAAGGGAATAAAAAGACTATTGGTGGATGAAATTCTGTGGGAGGTTTTTTGGTTGGCTGGTTTCAGGTGTCAAAAACGTGTGACACAGCGAGAGAATTCCAGCAAGTGGGTCACTCCATAAAATGACAGCACAAAAATGAGCATTTGCTGTGAGAAATATCCGTCAGTTATCGAGTGGATACGCGACGTTGCTTTGACAACGATTCTACCACGGAGCGGCAGAAAAAAATAGGACTCTGAGTAAATTTCACAGCATGGAAATAAGCCTGCTGTCAGACAAGGAGGAATTTAACGAAATTATGCCATGTAGGAAACTAAATCACTTTTATCCCATTTCATTAGGACCAATATAAATCGACTGGCTCGATATTTGATACGAAATGAACAGGAATTGACGCGTGTACTTTCTCACAGCGACGAATGTTCGTTTGGAGACAACTGCTGCTTGTGTCTTTCTTTCATCCGTTGTTTGCCAGGACATTTGTCTGAGTCGCAAAATAGCAGAAACAGTTACGTTGTTCAAAAGACGCAATCTAGCTGTTTCTTATTTCCAGCAACAAATAAATAACCCGAGACCAGATTTCCATTGTGAGCTGAGAAGACGAAAACGACTTTGGGATGATGAGTGACGATTTTTTCTGAAAACCGAGTGAAAATCTTTCCCAAAACGGAAGTTGTGCGCAGGGTGAGAGAGAAGGGGCGAATTGCCGGGGTGTACGCCGCGGGAAGAGCGACAATCCTCGCCGCGCGCCCGACAGTCACGCTCCCCGCTTCCCCCACTTCCCGCTCCTCCACCCTCCCAAACCTGGAACCACCGCAAGCCAGCGGCGCTTTTTCTCTCATCTGCACGGCATTCAGATTGTCGGGTTGGCCGCTATCTGATGTAAAGTTTTTGGTTGTTATCTTCTTGTTCCATGACAGTGTTACTTGGTAACAACTCTTGAAACAGTTTTTTTCCGCTTGCGGTGACGTGTCAGGAACCAAAAGGCATTCTTATTTGTTCAAAATGGCGAACTGTGTTGTTGACAGTGTACATCCAGCCCTGTTCAAGATGCACTTCTCTACATGCTTCGCTCTTCACAACTGCCTGTTTCTTTCCAGAGCAAGATTTGTTCCTGTCTGAACACCCACATGCAGTCATGATTTTGACAAGTGGGAATTGCGAATGAGGTTGGTTCTTGTGTGACGTGCCTCATGATGGTTTGGCCTGGCGTTGTGGAGATTTGGCCTTTTCAGCGTTGGTCGTGTACACTTGCCAATCAAGAAAACAATTGACGTCCTGTTGTGTGACCAGGTTTGAGGGAAACTACAAATCTGCAGGTTTCACGAAAATACATTTGGCACGAAGCTCTGGAGTCACTGGGCGTCACAAATATTCTCAAAGTCCTCAATTCTTTCGAAATTGGAGCAGTGTCTCAAGCAGACTCTGCCTTGAAAGGGGTATGCAAGCAGTGGGGAAGATCCAAAAGTGGGTTGCAGTGTTGCGTGCATGTCCCTATGCGTTCACAAAACGCCGTTTCTATCAAGATGTTCTGTATTCTTCATTCAACGTGACTCGCTCCTCATCTCAAATCGTTTCTGAGGAGTGACACGGAAGTGAAAGATTCAATGGTGAACTACACACCGGTGTTACAGCCTGATCAGTCTCTGGCCTGATCAGAACACATGAAAACTGAAAATGCACTGGGCACCAAGTATCAAGCTTGCATATTGATGAGGTGTACTCCAGCAACTTGTATTTCCGAGTGGGCAGAGCTCGTCGGGCTAGAATGTACCAGTGCGGTGTATTCTGGGCCAATTGCGCGAAGTTTCTTCCTTTCCTTTGCGATCCCGTGTGTTTTGTTTTTGAAAATGAGTTGTTGAAACAACGATAAGATACATTTTTATGGTCTCTACTACTGTTCAAACAAAATAGTAATTAATTTCTTTCTCATGGTTTTCTGCCATATAATCTTATCTACTCGTACAAGATCACGATGCACGAAACTCTTGTTTGGAGAAAGAACTGTTTGGTCCACAAAGCAAGAAGAACTTTGTGGTTTGGTCCAACCAAACTACCTGTCTGCAAGGATGGCAGCGTCGACAGGAACTCCAGGATCAGGGTGGGAGCAACTCCACCTTCGTTTCTCAAGCTTCAGAATTACAAAAATGTTTGCGGAACAAAATGTGTCGGGCCACATAAATTATTCGGGGGGCGGGGGCGGTCCTCGGTCCCTGTGGATCCACTGAAGAAGGAAACGTCCATGCAGAGAACACATTTCCGTCATCGTATACCCATGGCAGGAACTTGACTGCAAATCTGCACCGAGGTTCATACGTGCAGTTATCTTTCGCGGTATTTTTCAATTGCCTCTCGCGAGCGAAGCAAGCGTCAAGTTTGGCGACGCAAAAGTGCACTTCATCGCTCAAGAAGAACCGATCTCTTCCTTCCTCCAATCATGCAAAATGGTACATGTAACCAACTTGCGATGGCTTTTCCTACGATTCGTTTTGTGCTCAATCCTATAAAACCCAGCAAATCACAGCATTTTTGTGCATTTGTCTTCACGAATGTGCGTGTACTCGTGTGTGTGAAAAAGGAGAACGCAGGGTTGCTGTGCATTTGTGTGGAATTTGTCCTCGTCTGACGGTTGTACATTGATGCATGGCAGATATGGAAAAGCGAGGATATCATGTCAAGAGCGCTCACAGCATGACAGATGGAGGTCAGCAATCAGGAAAATACTCCATTGCTTGTGCAGTTCAAAACAGTGTTTCAGCTCATTTTTCATGACTGACAAAGAAACAGGCATGTGAGAAGTGTGTGTGTGTGTGTGTGTGTGTGTGTGTGTGTGTGTGTGTGTGTGTGTGTGTGTGTGTACACGTGCTTGTGTGTGTACGTGCTTGTGTGTCGTGCATTAAAAACTCAACAACAACAACAACAACAACAACCCTGCTGTGTTCAAGGTCGATTTCCGATTTCCCACAGAATAACTTCACGAACGAGTTCAGATGCTCAGTTAAACATACTCGTTCATGTCCTTGGTTGAGAGTTGGTTCCACAACAGAAGTTCGCCGGCAAAAACCTCCTTTCTCGTGGTGAAACTGCACACACATTTTGAGATAATTCAGTTTCAAAGCAAATGCCAGCAACTGTGGATGTTCTCAGGAAATAAATTCTTGTTTTTCGTCGTCATGGGAAATATTTGTCATGTTCTGACTCAATGAGGGAGGAAGTACCGGCTTTGAGGCTCCCTCTGCTGGCAAAATGCTGCAGCACTCGCGTTCGCTGCTCCAAAAAGCCTGGATGTAAACTTCTGCACATAGACTTGCAATCACTTTTTTTTTTGCTCCTGTTAAAACACTGAATTTGTTTTACTTGTTGATAAATTATCTGAACATTGTATTTGTACAAATGCGTATTTTTTTTGCAGGAATTAAAATTTAGCTTGTTCAGTGGCTCGTCGATGTTGTTTTTGTGAATTTTGTGTGTACTCCGGAAGAATATGTTTGAAAATTAAATTTCTTGTTTCTATCAATATTCAAGGGCTCAAACATTTCGCCAGAAAAGCGCGAACATGTTGTCATTCTGCACCTGCATTTGTGGTAAAATTCTGTGGTGATATCAAAACGAATAAATCGTTTGACAGTCCGCATTCCTTGAACCACCAGCACATCATCACAGGTATAACCTCCAGCATCAAAATTTGTGCTGTGGTGTTCCTTTGAAATCGGGTTCGGTTTAACACTGCTTCTCTGGGGTTTTTACTTGGCGATTCAACTCAAGCAAACAAGAAGTTCTCACGAATTTTTCCTTCGCATAAAAAACAAAGAAAGATGAACAGACTGACGATTCAAAACATCGGCAGCTACCACAGCCAACCTGCATGTTGTCTTTTCAGAAGGAAGGGAAAAAGAAAAGTTGCTTCAGACAGAAAATTCTGCAAATGAAATTCCACAATCAGGAATGAACTGCCTCTTCGAAGCATCAAGCAGAGCAGAAATGTAGTGTCTTTCATGTCGCATCGATTTAATTCAATAAACCCATTTGGTGATCGAGGTCCGGTCAAAGCGCCCGCAGGCTGGACACAAAATTAGATTACATTTATTGGAAGAATTCTTTTATATCTCAAATTTATGATCCCACCACAAGCAGAAGGGGTCACACAGTTCATTCGTTTATCATCAACCTCGCCTCCACTTTGTCATGAATCACAAGAAGAATTATTTTTTGTCAATATGTGTTCAGCCTTTTGGATTCCTGACAAATGTAAAATGCCATTTTTGTTTCTTGCGGTGAAAATGGATTGGTTTGAATTAATTGCTGTCTGACAATGCACATTCTCTCTCTACTTGCCATGAGTCTCCCCCGAAATGGGAGACATGTTTTAGCTATATATTGAATTGCCAAAGACTGGTAAATATTTAGCCAGCGAACACTTAGAGGATTGAACTGGAAAGATAACAGCAAATATTGAAAGGGTTTTGGTGGTGTTGTTGGCTTGTAGGGGGAGCAAACGTTGAAGGCTGAGGCAATCACTTAGATTAGGGTAATAAAGTGCGAATGATTTGTGTGAATGTAGCGGCAGAAGAAATGAGGAGTGGATGGGAAGAAGGCTGCACGAGATCTGCTTCTGTACCTGCCGCTGGCTCGTTCCTGCAAGAACATCGAGCAAGGCGCAAGGCGAAGTCTGAGCTGCTGCAGCAAAGACCCTTCTGAATTCACTTGCATGCAAACTGATTCCAAAGTCGCCGAGACAAACTCACCCAAGTGGATGCTGAGGTTGAATCATTCTTTCATTTTAACTTATGCAGAGGTGTTTTCAGGTCAAAAGGTTGCCCGGAGAGTAACTAGAGATTACAAGATAATGTTTACAAGTTTCTTGCTCAGCCCAGAATCGAAAGCATATCGTCTGAATGAATTCCACAGAAACCCAAAGAAACCACACCAAGTCGAGGGACGATGAACAAGCCCTCGGATCCATACTTCGTACAGAAAAGGCCGCATTCGAAGTAGTGATGACTGTTTGCTCGACTAAAATGATTGATTTGCACAGAAAATAGAAAGGTATCCATCCAGCGGTTTGAATTTTTGCACTGTCAAAACCAACGGAGAAAAGAAGAACAGACCAACATATCCAATTTCAAGCAGAGTGCGCGTCAGTTTGGTCCGACCGATAAAAATAACATCGAGGTTTGTTGTATTTCTGGTGTTAACGATTCACCACCACCACGCCTCTTTGCTCAAACGAAAGGAAACTGCTCCAAATTCTCCTTTCGTTGAAAAACCCCTCCTTGACCCCGAAACCTCTGACAAGTCCAGTTTCGTGGGTTGCACAAATGTACAATCTGACAGTGCACGAGGATCGGCGTCGTTTTCCCGTTAATAATGGATGGTTGTGAAGCGGGATGTGGTTCCCGTCTGACTCGGCGAGGATCGATAATCCTTGATGATACGATTGTGACAGTCGATTAGAACAGCGGCCTCCATACCCAACCAGGGCTCCAAACATACCGTCTTCGATGAACCATACTCGATGAATACCCACGAGTTCTGAATCACCCCACGCAAGATCATCAGCGAATGTTTTTTTGAGCGGACAGTATGACCCTCATGCGCTCGTACGTAGAATAGACAATCCGTTGTTGGAGCAGAGTGATTCATGCAGGTCGCGCATGAGAATTGTGCCGTCAGTTCTGAACCCTTGTGATCGGAACACGAACTTTCAACAACCGCTGGGCTCATTTCCATAACAGTTTCCAGAGATGAAATTAATCTATAAAATTTATAGAATATGCATATGATGAAATTATTGACTTTTTTGCAGCGTGTGTGTCAATACAACTGTTGACAATTTCTCCCGATTCAACTGAATAAATCTTCATTTCGTTTTTTACGCAATTGCTTTTGTGCGTTCTTTCTTCAAAGATGCAACAACGCGACTTTCACAGGTTATCAACGATTCATTGTGTCGAAGCTAACCTGCAGAATTTTTGCGCGAAAATGTGGTGTCTTGGTTTCTGGTGTCCGACATTTCAAGCGTTGACCAAAGAGCACGAAAGTGAACGCGAAATTCTGGAGAAGAGCTTTTGCTCTCCAATTAGAAATTTTGAATCTTTTGAATCTGTAGCTGAGTGAATGACTCGGTGCGTTGTCCGGCTCGACTAATTGGCAAATATTTGTTCAAGCAAATGAGCAATCAGCCGGAGTGACAGCGAAAAGATGAGAACGAGTCGCATCCACGTTTACGGTGAAGACCCGACCCAGGTGTGACACGACAAAATGACATCCTCATCGTGTTGCAGTTCAGTCGACGCTTGAAGTCAGGCCCCAACACAAAAACATTCCACCTCGAAAAAACGAACCATTGCGCTCATTGTGCATGAAGAAAGATCCGAATCAAGTCAGATCAGAGTGAGTAGACTCGGAGGCTCTTCTGTGCGCGCTGGATCCGACCACGAGGCGCTGCCGCCGTGTCCACGTTCTTCACCTGGATTCGTGACGTCTTCAATGGCGCCGCTGCGCAGGTAATTACCTGCTTCTCCGCCTGTATCGTCTTCACTCCAGCGAAAAGACAGCTTTGGCACAATTTCATACAAGGCTCAATGTTCCACAGGCACCAACGTGGGCAGGAGATCTTCGACCAACCAAAATACGGTAATAGTGCAAAAATGGGATCATATGCCAACAACACAATTATCAATCAGGTTGGAAAAACGTTTTTGCCAAAACGACTCCACACATTTTCCCAAAGGACGTGGAAATGTCGTGAACAAAGCCAACATTTTGACCCTTCCGTTTGCTTTCTTGCAAAGGAAGGCGCAGTCCCTCAACAAGATTTTAGCTCGGAAGATTTAACTCAGACTCCGTTTTCCCAAAGTGAAGATTTGTGCTTTATAATCGGCTTGAGTTTGGAAACAACATATTTTTTCTCACCTCAATCGATCTCAAGCGTTCATTTGAAGCTTCAAACAAAATTAGTCGTTCTCCAGGGCCTTCAAAATAAATTACGGCTCAAACTCACGTTTCCAAACAGCAACTTTTGTGACGAGACTTGCTCGATCACCACGACTCTGTTTCCCTCTCTCTCTCTAGAAAAGGAGGGATGTTGAGGAGAATAAACATCAGTGGTACTTGACGCCTCGGAGTTGGCTGTCTAAATGTTGATACAGAGCTCTCTACGTTATGGCTCTCCATGTACACTGCGTGACCAACGATATCTTAGACCGTTTACATAATGTCATTTTTCATCAATTCAAATATCATAAACGCTGCAAGTGAGGGACATGGGAGTCTTTGAGGATCCATGGTCGTCAGGAAACTCGCTGTGGGATTCCAAACGCCTTTCGCGATAAAAGGCGTCCTGCACATGCACCAGTTGAATTTGGGCACACCATTTTTTGTCGTTGAAACTCCATGGTCACACACTTCATTGACAAAATTCTTCACTGATGACCCGGTGACGCACGGAAAATAATCTCCGGTTCTTATGAAGTGACTGACTTGCTCCCTCAAACACCAACACAAAATGGATGACAAGTCTTCCCTGAGAGCCTCCAAAAAGAACAAAAACTCCAACGCAGCTCTGGAATACAGCCGGGACTATTATCAGCTTTGAGTCAACACTCGAGATTCTTTACCCGGAGAATTCCCCTTGTCCTAATGCACGTCGAGTAATCAGTTTCTCATTTTTGACGTGCAATTAACTGGATGAGAGGATAGAGTAACAAAAATATTGTGTATTCATTCGGTGGGACATGTAATGAGATAATGGAGCCGAAATGCTCCTCGAACTGGGAATGTAACTTTACGCTGAACGCTCGGATGCGCCGCCACGGGGTGACCCACTTTTGCTCAGGCTCCACTCCAGGTCTCAGGACTGAAGGAAGCACTTGCCCTGGAGATCCAGTGTTGATCCTTTCCGGACAAGAAACGGCAGAAGTGTCGTGTTTCAGATTTTTTGGGAGTGAAACAACAGCAACCTAATAATTGGTATCGAGATCTATCTCATCTTGGTGTGAAGACTGAATTCTGCATTGCAACATCGTACCACAGGGAGGAGACTATCTGAAGAGTGGCAATGATCTCAACCTCACTTGTCTGTCCGCAAACGCTGATAGCAACAAAAAACAAAGACATCCTTGAAATATTTCATAACGTTCAGAAGTTGTCAAGTCTCTGACCTCAGGTCAACAAGGAGAGATGAGAACCGATTTGGAGATGCGAAACCTGAATTCAATCTCATTGTGCAAAGCTTGTGTGTCGTCTCACGCATAGTAATGGAAAAGTGGACCTTCCCATGTGTGCTCCAGGTCTAAGGTTGCAATAGGTGAGAAGTAGAAGGGACCAAGGTCAGAAATAGTCACTCTGCTGTTGGGTTGTCAGTCGGACTTTGTAGAAACTTTTGAAAAACCAAAACTGCAACACTGGGCAAATGATTTGACTTTGTGCAAGAAATGCAAAGTGAACGAATGACCGTTTGTAGAACCTGACCGAGAGAGGAAAACAAAGCGCTCTCCTGCTCCTCTTCACGAAATGACCCAACTTCAGGTAAGAGTTCCCGAACGCATGGAGATTGCGAGTGGGAGATCACAGAACGCGCTCAAGACGCAGTCGAGAGCAAGTTTTGTGATATCCCACAAGCAACCTTCATGTTTGGGAACTCACTTCTCGTTGCAGCACCTGTGAGCTTGAGTTCGCAGCATGTCGACATAAACATAAGAAAACGAAAGCCCGCCGGTGCTGCAATGAGAACGTCTCTTCCCTCTTCCGTAGTGCACGAGACTTCTGTTGTTGTGTTTGCCTGTTGGTCAGACTTGATAAATTGCAAAACAAGAATTATTTGAACACAGATCAATCCAGTTTGCATTAAGTCACTCAACTGCTGTCCGTTCGCCCAAAGAGAGAAAAGGAAGCGAAACTTCACAGGAGCGGCGCGATTCTGCCACCAAACAAAGGAGTGATTCTTTTCACATATCCTGATCACGTTTCCAGAGCCGAGATCAAAGTGAGGACGTCTGATCCGATTATTATTAATACGATCCTCTTCACTGGCTCCACAAAACACACGTCATTACATCTTGTGAGCTGAATTCTACCCTTTTCCTATGAACATGATTCTTTTCAATCTGTGACTAAAATCTCACAAATGCTCAGAAGTTCTTGGCATCGACAAGAACAGTACTCGTGTTTGTTGGAAAGCAGCAAGTGGCCTGGGGAAAGCGACAAGTAGTTGGTTTTGAAATACCAAATTCCCCAAAACTTGGACGCAAGCCGGAGGCCTTGACGTTTCGATCGCATATCATATTGCGACGAGCGTAGATCTATTTGCAAAAATGGTGATGGCAGCGACGTTGTGTTCGATGTCAAACATCAACAAAAGTTGCAGCAGAAAGGCTTTCTGACCACAGAAACGTCAATGAGAACATGTGAGCACAAAAAGCACCAGGTGCGAATTATTCAATTATTCCATCAAAACTTGCTGTATTTGTTTTGGAATTTACATATCTGAGCACTGGGCGAAGCACAATACATCACAACGAAACCTAATGACCAGCAAGCCGTGGATGACTCGGTGGAACAAAACTGAAGTTGCGCCAATGCGAAACAAAACGTACGCCCTTCTTTTTGCCATCACACGTTTTGTTTTCTTTGTTGACAAAGGAACGAAATCGTCAGGAGTGTGTCAGTATTCTTTTTGGTGCGGCCTGGGCCCCCTGACTCGTGTGTTTGCCGTCAGTGTTTCCGAGAACAGTTCAGTTCTGGAATCTACAAGCGACCAGAGCCTTGTCGACTCGAAACTGCTCTGAGGTCCTGCCGGTATGTCTGTTTTCAGATCTGCTGCAGATCACTCCCATCGTAAACTTTATCGTCTGAGAGAACTTTTGCAAAGCGCTTGGTGTGACGCCGGAAACCTTCACCCTTCGTAAAAGAAGGCGAGCCCATGAATACCTTCAGAGTAATTTTTGTGGAATTCGTTGCAGGAGTCGTCCCGTGTCGCGCGGGTCCATCACAGACACTCCCAGACCATTGGAGCATCTGTGTGCGCAAGTGAACAGGTCGTTTCTGTTCGTTTTTAAAAGGGTCTGATGCCTTCAATGAGCAAATCCTCATGCGCGCTCTCCCAAATGATGTGCAAACACACGCCTGGACACTGGCATTTTATTAAAAGCTGGCTCATCTAACTCGATTACCAATGTTTGCTAAGTTTGGTGGATAGATTAAATTGCTTTCTGGTCCGGAAAAATGACTGTCAATTCTGGGCGCTGCTGGCAATTTCCCTGGGAGGAACCGGCGTTTGCCTCTGATGAGGTTTGCGGCAAAGGTCGAACACAATTTTGTTGCTTTCTCGCTTGTTTCATTTGCAAAGGATTTTCCATTTCTTGATGTCTAATGTTGTCGCTTTTATCCTGAAATGGTGCTTTGGGTGGATTTACCGCCTGTGAGAAAGAACACGCAGGAAATTGCAGTTGCCTGTTTGGAACAAGAACACAATTCCACCAACGCGTGTGTGGGACGCAAGGCTGCTGGTGGTTGGTAAGTGAATGCGACCTGAATCCTGGTTTGATCAGTTTGCAGGGAGGGAAAGAAGGGGGCCACTCGAGTTTCAGCAAGTACCGACTTTCATTCCGTGCTGCCAGATAGCTGGCGCAGAACATGCCTGTAACTTGTCCAAAAGGGAAAACAAACTCACCCTGGTCTGGACATGTTTGTCCTGTCCTAAAATCTCTTCCTTCAGGCAACGGGGAGGTCGTGTTGACAACACTGGCACAAACGCAGTTCCAAACCAAAGGTAAAGTTCCCTTCACAAACTGGGAGATTCTGGAGTCATTGACGGTCCGTCTACGCCTGCCAAAACGCGCAGCCAAGAGGAGCCTGTGTTTCCCCAACAGAAAGGTTCAGGTGGGCGAACAACTCACAACTATTTTGTCCCACAGAAATTCGTCGCCACGAAAGCTTCTGCATTGCTTTACAGCCAAACAGAGATCTAATAAAATGTTGGGCAGGAAAAAGTGTTTTGGGTCCTGCTTTCAAACCCAGACAAGTGCCACTTGCGACTGAACAGTCACAATGGGCAATCCAAGTCCGACTTTCCAGTTGGCTCTGCGATCAGAAAATCTGTCTGCCTAAAGGGCACAATAATTTCTAAACCGGCCTTTTACGTGCACGGCCGTGAAAAGTCTGCGAGCAGTGAAAGGACTCGCAAAGAGGACATGAACTGGAGGAGGTGGAGTCAAAAGATCCTCCGGATACAGCGACGTTGTCGGCAACGCTTCGGAAGATCCAGATCACGGAAATTCATCTGACAGGCTGTCAGGCAGTTCTTTTTCAGAAAACAATCTCTTGTCTAGCATCAGCAATCCAAAGTGGCCATGAGTTGCATGAATTCACAAATTTGAAGAACAGTCCAAAAGTTTTCGTGTCATTTTCGGGCTCGATGCCGAATTCAGCACGCGTCCTCGAGTCAAAGCGTTCGGCTGCGCCGCGTGAATCCAACCCGAGTCCTGGGTATAACATTCGGGTCATCACCTCTGGAGGTGGATATTGAGTTGGAAGGATAATGTGCCTTAGTGATTCCCTCCGTGGTTTTAAAGTGAAGCGACCTCGGTGAAGAGGCCCCAGACCGGGGTCTGCGCTTTGAGGGGACGACTGACATTTCCTATGAAAGAGATGCAGTGACACAGCCCCACCGACACCCAGTGCTCCAGCCTCTCACCGAGACCCTTTGTCACAGCAATCGCGCCGTCGGTGAGCGAACCTGACAAGCAAAGAGATTTTAGACGGGGATATTTTTCAGGAAGGCGAATTGTCAATAGTGGTTCCATGACGAACACCTTGTGAACTCACTTCCTGCCCAAGCGCAGCTTTTATCATATCAACTTTATATCCTTCCATTGGCACGATGTTTGTCTCCAAATAGCCCGAGCAACACGGAAACACATTCGGTGACTAACAGCGGGTTGTTGTTTCAAAACATAATGCCGCCTTGTCACCAAATCTTGTGAGGCGTTGCCTTCCTGTTACGGATCTTTCATTCAAAATTTGTTCACCTTTTCAAACATCCAGAATTCTCCAAATCGTTGACGCCTGCTTTTCTCTAAATTTCGCGTCAAGCAACATCATCAATGACCAGACCAATTCATCATGCGCTTGCACGCGCAAAAATCACAAGCCAGGCCAATCCATAATGCCTTTTCGACACATGCTTCATAAAGACCCATAACACAAGGAAGTACACTGACAAGACCCAGAGATTAATATTGCCGTATAGATTTTAGCCAAAAGCCAAAGCAAATTGTCAACATGTTTCTGCTACAAAGTCATTTTTACCGCTTTTTTCGCCGTAGTAAATTTACCGAGGCGCGATGGCAAATTTGCCAAGGAAACACGTTCAAAGATGTTCTTCCACAAATTTTGCCTCCAGTCGCTGAATCCACATTCGCAGAGCCACAACAGAAGCGGACGATTAGATTCTTGAGCATATTTGAAATAAAATGGAGACAGTGTACATGATAAATAGCCCAGAACACGTGTGAACAAGAAGCAAGCTTCGCAGTTGTAGCTTCTGTTGGCAATGAACACAAGGGAGATTGACTGTCAAACAGTTCGTAGGATTGTACACTGCCTCAAAGGGACAGAAACCTGTTTCCAGGCAAACGTGAGTTTGACGGTAAAACCTCTGCCTTTCCTGTGACCATTGGGAAATGCCAAAGCCTTTCACTTTTGCAAGACAGACAGAACGATTTCGCATCCGCGCAAAATGTCTTGGAGGATGTTTTACGTGAATCTAAACACCGGGAGCCAAACGACAAACCAAAGCTACCACTTCCAGGAGCAACCAAAACAAAAACGAGAAGAAAGCGAAGTATTTGCTGAAACACTCGGAGAAGTTTGCAGTGAACAAATTTGGACTTTGATAACAAATGTTAACTGAAGTTGTTGATGTTATTGTTGTAAAGGACAATATTTGATGATACAATGACTTTTGTAAATTGCTGCTTGTTGAGTGAAACGATAGTGATATTAACATTGATGTCATTATGTCATACAAACAACTACTATTTGTCATGCAAATGTACTTTCGCTCGTTTTGTACACTTGAAAACATCAAAAATAAATAGAACTAAAAACGATACACAAGTTGCAATGTCGCTTCATATTGTGAATGTTTTATTCAGTGCCAAACCAAAAATGAACCCTACCCTTGCGAGAAAAGTAAGTGCTTCAAAAGACAAAACAAAATCTTTGTGCCGTCCTCAAAGGTCGGTCAGCGTTCATCCCATAACATTCACAGTTCGGTTCTTGTCGTGGTTCTGGACAAATAGACGAGAGTATCGTGAACCTGCAGCTCGACGCGACACAAGTGAGACCAGGCGCAAAATCTCATTACTTTCTTTGTGGCACAAAACAAATATTTTGACATTACCCTTCACAACAACACCAAAAGTGTCCATGTATGAGAAGACTTGACGAACTAAGGTTCAGCACCAAGAGGCCCCACAAGAATTCCAATAAATTCCTGTAGTTAAAACCTCTTCTCAGCGTGATCAGGTGTTCGGTACGACACAGAAATCTCAATTTAACAGAGTCAATATTGTGCGGAGCGAAAATCACTTGAAATAACGAAGCGACAAGAAATCCAGCTAATATTATCTTCGCGTGTGTGGCGTGCAAATATATTTTTCTTCTTTAGCAAATGAGCTCAGTTTATAAGCCACTTTAGATTGAGTAATGCCTTCTATAAACCCTAGAGCTCAAACAAATGTTCACTCCCAGTGCAAGTTTGTTCTTTTCTTGCAAGTATGCACTCTGAAAAAGAAAACAGTTTGAGCACGCATGTTTTTTTCTCGAGAACAAAACTACATCACGCGCATTAATCTGATTTGTGAATCACTGTACCTTCACACACACACACACACACACACACGCACGCACACACACACACTACAAACTCACACACAAACACAAAGACTCTCTCTCTCCACACACACACACACTCTTCACTCTTCCCGCAATCGCACGTCCAGTCTTGACATTCCACACAGATGTGTGTTTCCACAGAGACAACTCCGCGTTGCTAAAAGCCATTACGGATTATTTCTCTTTTCTCTTTTGCAAGAAACAAAGTTTTACAAGAGGCTTTCATTCTCTCACCACCAGCAATATGATTCTTCAAATATTTGCAAACAAGTATTTTCTTCACAGAGAACAAACAGCAACTAATGACGCTGCTTTTGCTGCACAAGAAATTACCCGCAGAAATAGAAAATTAGTGAGCACTGGGAAGAGTGTGGAGTGAGGAGTTGCGAGACTCCGTCGTCCCAATCAAGACGAGAACCTGCGTTGATTTTGAACCGGATTTTGGGCCAAAGTAACGCAGGGTATTGCAATACCAAAACGACATGCTCAGCCGTCGTGCAGCTGTTGTCTGCAGGTCCCTTGTACATTCCCAAACCAGACTATCGACCGTACATGCTCCCCATCTCATCTCAGTTTGTGTACTCGACGTTGCACATTTGTGTAGAAAGCTATTCTCCCAGAGATACAACATTCACTTTCACATCACAATGCTGCAAAGACCCACCTAAACTCTGCGACCTTTGCTTCGAGTCAGATTTCACCTTAAACAGAATATCCTGCGAAAAATAAGACTCTCCAGATGAAGTTTTGAGCTGCATCGCTGATGGAACGCTCAAGGGAATTTGACGCGCACGCCAAAACAGCCAGTTTGTCCTTGACGGTTATTTTCAGGAAGAAATATGTGAATATCTGTGAATATTTCTCACAACAAACAAATGTCTGCAAGAATCAACGTTCGGAAATAAAACACAACCATGCTGCAGCATTAACAGTGTACACTTTCAGGCAAGGAAGATTTTGTCAGAGAAAGACTGACCCCCTCAGATCAAAAGTCTTTTCGTGGGTCAGGGGTAGGATGACAAGTGGAGGCAACAATGGAGTGATTGTTGTGCAGAATTCTCTTGTGCCCGATGTTGTTTACTTTTGAATATCATTTGCATAGACTCGGGAATAAATGAGGAAGTGGGAGGCTTGTTGAGAATTTAAAAGATCAAAGGATTTGGTTTTGGCTTGGAAAGGAAAGGAATGGAAGAGAAATGGAAGGACGATGATGTCGGATCCCAGACCAAGAAACAGGGAAGGTTTGGTTTCCCCCTCACGATTTGCGGACGTAAAGTTCTGTCTGTCACCACATTGTTCCACTGAACAAATTCAACAACGCGCGCAGAGTGCACCTTACAACATGCCATGCAGAGAATTTTTGAATCCAAAAAGACCGTGGCGTTCAAATTTGCTTGTGAAATCACAAATGAGCCTCCCAAATTTCCCGTCTGTTCAATTTGTTCCCCTGGAAGCCGAGGGACGTTTATCCCTGCGCACATTGCAAAACATGACAAAGAGAATTACACAGCAACGACACTGTACCAAAAACACTCTGTCGGGAAAATACCTTGACTATTTTCTGGAAGACCCAGAGTACCTTGGGAGGACAGGAATGTTTCCCAGTGATCCCTCCGCCTCAGAACAGCAAAGCAAACATGCCAATGTCAAGCACAAGTCCCTCTTATGAATAGTGAAAGGTGGAAGCAAAACTTAAAACATATGAAATGACATGCTGCGCAAAACAGCAAAGACAGTACGCAACTTTGCGACGTAAACGAGATCCAGCAACCGAAATCCAGATATGAGCAGCGCGCGTGCGAGTGATTCGAGCGTACGCAGTTCTGACGTGCAAAAGGTCAACACACAAACGCCTGGAAATGAACTGTCCAGCAACAAACTTGGTCGTGAAAACGAAATATGGCAAGGTTGCACAGGATAACAATCTGATTCTGGAAGACCAAATCCATCGCTTCATTCCCGACTGACAACCACAAGGAAACCGCAACAAATTGCTGTCGCCTTTCAACGAAAGTTTTAGTATATGAACAATGTGCACAACAAGGACAATATTCAAAGTGTTGACAGCCAAAGTGGACATTACAAAAGAACAAGCCAGTTGTTCTTCAGAACAGCAGGTTCGAACAAGTTTCTGAGAAATGTGCTGCAACCAGATCTAGAATACGATGACACGTCGGTCGATCGAAATGCGTTTGAACGTACACCAGTCATGGAATCGCCTGCTGACTTGCAGTTCTCCTTCTTGTTTTGTTGAGTATTTTCTGAGCACGTGGTATCCTGCTTTCAAGGTGTGGGTAAGGGGTCGGCTTGACCCTGTCTTCCTGTAGAACAGCATCAGGGCCGGCTTTGTTCCGGTTGCTGGTGCTAATGTGCTTTTGGACGATCCTGCAGACCGGAACATGGACGGAACACAAATCTAATGCACAGCTGCCCGTGGCACCAGAGTTTTGAGACTTGACACAACTGACCCGTCAGTCGCCAGCGTCCTCCACTTTCGTCCCGAGCCCGTTGATCTTGCGACGCAGAACATTCACCAGCCGCTCCAACCTGAACACACAAAAGGTCAAACTGGTTTGAAATAAGCTACATCGAGACCAAGACTCCTGAAAATAAGACACGACACTTGTTATTCTGTCTCCATTGCAAGTTCACATCGTTGACCCAAAGTGCCACCAAGACAAGGACCCTGCTCAACTGCAAATCGGATATCAGCTGCGGATTAGACTGGGCTGCTGTATGGCATTTGAATTTACGTGGGAAATGTTCCAAAGAAGCCGAAGCCAGTGTCAGTAACGCCAAAACAAATTCTGAACGCAAATCTTTCTGTCTTGGTTTCCTCACATGGATGTCACTGGCTGGAGCGTATTCATCGAAAATTCAAGGCCATACACATTTCTTTGCATCAACCTCGTGATGCTTTTTGACAGAAGAAACCCCACCTTGAGACACCTATTTGTTTTACACCTGTTTAGTAAGCCTCCTGTTTGCCTTTACCCTGCCACTAAATTGTCCAAAACCCTGGCTTGAATTGGCAATGCCTCACCACATACTTTCGACATACTTTTTGCGGCACGATACGATGTCTCCAGAATCTGATGAAGACAGAAAGGCTGAGGTCCCACAAACGTATCTCTGAAACCCTGGTGAAAGAATCAATCCACAGATCTCCGAATTCAGAATTCAACTTGAAGGATCTAGCAGACAATGCTTTCAGATATGAATATTTCTCAGTAAACTGCAAAATTGCTCGCGCTCAAAGGCTTTCACGAAAAAAGATCAAATTTGAGTGTCTCATGCACTTGGTGCGACGCCCAATGCAAACGTCAGTAAATTCGGCAAAAAACACTCAAATCTGGTCTCCACTATAGTTTTTGTTCCTGAAAAAAAGACGTAACAGAAGATGTAAGTACTCTCAACTTTTGACAACACAGCGAAATTATAAACTCGCCTGACGTCAATACGACCGAAAGCCACAATGATTGAATCGTGTTTTGCGGGCTGAAAAAGTGTTCGAAAGACAGTTCAAAATTCCCATCTTTGAAATCGACGAAACAAACAGAACTACACAGGACTATCACAACGGAACTAAATGTGAGCTGAACTGTATAATTGTTGTCTCGATAAGGACAATTAAATTTTCAAGCCAAAGGTAATCATTTGTTCAGCGCAAAACCCAACTGCAGAGCCAACAGCCAGGAGCGACTGTGAATATGAAGAGACCAAATTTACAAAGTGTTACGGCTATTTATTTTATGGGAAGAATGTACATATAATTTGTCGAAATTTTGTGTGCTGTGCTTGGCGATACGAGCACAATTTGCCCACTGTACTGTTTAGATTTGATAGTTTAAATACATATTCCGAGGCTTCATCGTGTGCACATCGTATGGATCTACTAAATATTAGGTTAGAGGCTCTGCTATTTGCCAGGTGAAACAAAAAGTGTCCACAAAAGAACATCACTTGGCTTTTTTGTTGCCTCAGTCCTAATGTTTTACCAAACACAGTTGTAACACGACGATATTTTCTTATTCAACAATGAAGTTGACACAGCTCAACACGAATGTGCTTCGAGCCCAATTGTTACACTTTCTTGATTCCAGGAGCTTCTGCGAAAGAAATGTGTTGTGCCTCCATTTCCCCCATTATCCCGAAACGTTTCAAATATTCTTTGTTTTCCCTAATTGTCACACTTTTCAATTGAAAGATCAACAGAACGTTCTCCCTGGACGGTTTTGTGCACTTTCTTTGAGTGGGTATTCCACGACGGCTTTCACGAGTAATTTCCTGACGTGATTCGGAGAAAAATCTGCGAACACAAGTGAGGCAAGAACTTTATGTTATCTTTACGGTCAGCACCAGTAGCCAAATTTCCTTCTTTGGTTGGACAAAAAGTTCCTTGTCCAGAAACCAAGAGTTCGACACAGTAACTTGAGGAAGCTTTGACACGAATACAATTCCTGAACCTGGTTCCGAAAAACACTTTAAGCGCAGGCAGAAAAATGAACCTCGAACTCGTTCACCACGCTCAAGGCTGCTTCGAGACAAAAAACCTGATGCTTCAATGGAATACAAGAACGCTGAGACGTTGAAGGCCCGCAATCTCCCTCCGCTTTGGCAGTGGAAGGACCACTTGCCATTTCTGCGTTTGAAATTTCAGCGTTTCTGAAAAAAAATCTACACTACTGAACACTACTGGAGAGAAGGTCCACGTTCAATTTGAACTTCAGGTGCTCTGCAACATCTTGGTCCATTTCTGAACTTTTTTTCCTTTCCAGGAGTATTTTGATCCTCAATCTGACATTTGTGGTGTGCAACAAACATGAATTTTGGCACCTATAACAACGAACCAGCGGACGACACTCCAGCAGACCCGCGATTGCTCAAGCACGGCGCGCTCCAAAAACCGAAACTAAATGTAGTCTAAATTCAGGTAACGTTACCGCCAGCAAACCTGATACCTCATCTCCCACTAAATATTTTTGCATTACAATAGATAAAAGGTCTGCCCACATTTCACTTTCAACTCAATCCACACCATACCCTTGCACAAATATTGTGATAAAATACACTGATCGACTTTTCATCCCAATTTCAGGTTTTAGCGACAACGCCCAAATTCTGCCCATTTGGGAACTGCCTTCGACAGATAGTGTGGCGACATCTAGGTAAGGATCTGTGTGTCAAAGAATTTATCTTTCATGCAGAGCTTTCGCGAGGTTTGTCCGACCCAATAAGTAAGAGTACAAACATTTTCTGAAAAACGGGCACTTGACAAGTTCGCAATGGTGCGATCTGGATCTCTTGAGCTCATCAACGTTTCAAAGCAAAAAAAGTTTTTTCCGGTTGTCGAGTCAATTGGAAACAAACTGTCCGCGCTTTGTCTGTCTCTGAGAGCATCCGGTGCAGGGTTTTGTTGCTCCACACACCAGGCCACGGTTGTGACGGCGCCCACTTACTTGTCACAGTTGTGCTGCGCCTCTTTGTGCGCCGCCTGCGACTGGCTGAGCTGCGCCGCCAGAGCCGCCTTCTCGTCCGACAGAGACCTGATCTGAGCCAACAGCTGGTTGTTTTCCTTCTGGGCCTGAAATGTGGCAGATACGTGATGTAAGTTTTCTCGCCACCTTTATCTGATTTTGACTCTGTGTGTGTATGTGTGTGTGTGTGTGTGTGTGTGTGTGTATGAAAACTGACAGGTTCGCACTGCAATCCTGCAATCGTTGAATTCGGGCATTCCGGACCAAAGAGAAGGAAGAGAAGGGAGCAGAGAGAAGCGAAATGAGCACGCACGGTGTCGATGGTGGAGTCTCGCTGCTGCACCTGCACCTCGATGTTCTTGAGCGAGTTGTTGAACTCGTCGCGCAGAGCCGCCTCCTGCGACAACGACTTGTGCAGACTGAAGCGAAACGGGAAAACGATCATTCAAAGTTGCTCGGATCAGCAGATTAAATTCAACTGCAACGCGGAGTGATGGACATCCAGTTTTTACCCGAACCGGGATTCAGAATGATGTGAACGTTTCAAAGACCAAAGGAACAATCAGACCTGTGCAAAAATTCTGTGTATCTTCTCTCAAAGGGGAGGTACTCTCAGTGCACGCGTGATGACAAAAGCCAAATGATGGCAGATCATTTTTTTGAGTCTTGAGGTGCATGTGTGTGCGAGTGTGCGTGTGTGTGAAACATGACACAACTGAAGAAGTGTAGATTCGTGTGGAACACGTCAAGCTCCTTTTGCTTTTTACAACGTCTGCACGCGAACAAACATCCCACAAAAGATATCACAAACGTGAGCAGATGAAAACTATGAAACGACAAAAACGCCAAACAAAAAAAGACGAGAAAATTGCTCGGAAAGACAGTTTGGCCATTGTACATGGAAAACAAACAACCCTATGACCACTCGTTATCAAGTGCACATGGCTTTGCTTTCCATCTTGTGCATTTTGCATGCGCCAACAAGGTTTGCGTTCCAATTTGCAAAGTCCATAAAGGAGACTCAAAGAAGCGGAACCTGAGAAAGAAAATGCGTATCAAGATTTGGGTCCCAGCAACACACAAACTTTTTCTGCTCATAAGGACTCCTGATTCACGCGGTGGAGTTCCAAAGGATCCAAGCATTTCAACAAAAGACCAGAAAGCACAGAATACGCATCCGCTGGTTGGTGCCCGAAAATTGTTTCCATAATTTCCGAAACTTTTGAAAACATGACCAGACCTCCTCATTCCAATGTTTTTTGTCTCAACCTCAAAATTTTGGCACAAGTGGCAAATGATTCACAGAACTACACCACAATAAATCGTGCTCCAGCCGCCAAATTTGGACGCGCGTTCGATGAGACCAAATCAGTGAAACAACCGGACACACGGAACATCTTTCTCCTGGTCTCTGCCGAAAAACCCAAATCCACTTGGAAATCACTCGGTCCTTGTTCAACTCCAGCGATCAGCATCACGCACAAGCACAAAGTTACTGCTGTCTTGTGTGGATCCGCATTCAGTGCTGTGTGGAGAGGCCGACCGCGAGTGGAGCATTTCCTTTTGATTGAGTTTTCATGTTTCTCGCGGTGATCCATCTCCATACACAGACATATGTCGCTCACACCTACTCCGCTCGAGAAACCTTTTCCCGTTGCACCCAATTTTTCTTTGTCAGGGAAAACGTTCTCTGTTCAATTCTTCTGTGTAGGAGAGAGCCAAGAGTATACCAAACTTTCGCCAATGGAGAGAGGTCATTTCAGACTTTTCCCATGAGAAGTGGAAAGCTCCACGAGTGTCTGTCTTCGTGAGGATATTGGACTTCCCTGTACTGCGCAAAAACTGGATCGCTTCTTCCTCCAAAATTTCTTCAAAAGAACTTGCACACCCGGACAACCTTCACAATCATATTTTCTCAGTGCGCGTGAGTTCACCACGGACAGAGGGCCATAAACCAAGGCAAACATCAGCGACACGGCGAAATGCAACAAAATAATTGCACATAAAAAATTGCTCATTAGTGACAAAAATGACGGCCCGCAACTCTCAACTCTTCCCAACCTACACTGAATGTACTCGTACAGCCTGGACGGAAGCGAAAGAGGACCGCTGTTGGTTTTCGTTACTTCAGGACAAACAGGAAGTCCGTCATAAAAATGTTCTGGCCTCAAAAACTCAGGATCTGGGTTTGAACTAATTGATTAATTGTCGCCACTATCTGTAGTTGAGTAATCCACAGCAATTTCAACACCCACAAAAATTGATACGATGAGGGACGAAACAAACTGAGGAAAATTCCTTCACAATTGGCCCGGAAGTCGCAATTTACGGGTTTCTGTGAGCGAGTGTAAGTTTGGACCTCACTGCCCTGCGGCTGATTCTTCTGAAGGACATTTGGAAAAAGTACGGACCTCGTGTGATTCCCTTCAATCAGCTTCCTCTCCTTCAACAACTTGAAAAAAAGAAACAACCCGACGCAACCGCACTCGTGTGGCCTGCAGAGACGCTCACCTTCAATCCCTAAACATGTTCTCGGTTGACAGCGCTTCCAACCCATTGCAATAAGTTGTTGAAACGCTCCCAGGACAGGAGCCGCCCTTCAGCACTTGGTCCTGCGCTGGTGGAGGCGCTGCCCGCGGAGCCTCACCTGTAGTACACGCGCAGGTTCTGCAGCTCCTCGTCCTGTTTGCGGACCCGCGACAGCGCCATGTCGCGTTCCTGCTGCGTCGCCAGCAGCTTGGCCTGCGGACAAAAACAGCAAAGATTAAAGCAACAGCACAACACAAATTTCCTGGACTTTGGACCTGTCCGAACTTTGATTTGTCCAAAATGACAACAAACAAGACCACCAAGTCATACGAGTATCCAGCTTCAACTTTCTTCATGCCTTAAATACAGAGACAATATGATCGCAAAATGTTTTCCAAACACATTTTGAAGGACTTATTCCAACCCCCCCCCCCTTCTTCTTCTGCATTGTCCAGGATATGACTTTCTTTGCTTTCCAGGTGAGTGGGAGTTCTGCAAATGACACAGGGAACAGTTGTTCTGGGAGACACAAATGTTTCCTTCGAGAAGAGGGGCAACTTCCCAGCGTCGACCAGGAATGAACAACGAGCAAAGCGATGGCAAACAGTGTCTCTCCAGTCGTTTGTCTCTCATTTCTTGAAGAAAAAGAAATGCACAAAAGCACAACGTCACTGACAATCTCCACCTCGGATCCCATCAGGAAGAAAGAACAGGATCTAACATCAACCTAAGGCAATCAATTTCAAGTTCAGGCAAAGCCTGTCAACTGGAAAAGACAACCTATTTAATGCCTGGGAAAGTGAAATGTCAAGATCATTCTCTGCGCGCGACTCGACGTCTCTGTGTTCTGCACTGCAAAACCCAACCACCACTCCATTTTCTCATTTCAGTGCGCATTTCCTTTCACACCCAGCAGTGAAATGCTGTTCAAATTGAAACTGGAAGGTTCGCGCTCAGAGCTTTCGAAGCGACGGCGCACCCGGGTATCAGGGGACGCTTTCCGCGGCGCCTCGATCCGTCTTCTTCAGCTTTCAGTGCGCTGACAGCCGCACTTCTCGCCTGCCACGCTCCCCGTCAACTCCGGTCTGCCTTTCCAACAGCCGGGTTCGCAGGCAAGCCAAGTCAGCACAGCCAGTGCATTTGCAAAGGTGAAACCGTCAAGAACACTCGATGTGGTTTGTTTTCGGAGCAAGGAGATAACTTGGAAGCAGAATATCTACGAGGCGGTTTTCATAAGTATTGATTCCTCGGCTTGTGTACTCATAGCAATACTTTTGAGAAAAATCCAATGAGAGTTTCTCACAGCCATGGTTATGATCTTCATGT